>JACCDH010856651.1_pt1 | contig 22662 bp, 21 predicted proteins | sample 7442481 | NCBI WGS metagenome assembly JACCDH01 (sample SAMN15323433, study PRJNA562643) | freshwater metagenome | isolation source: river surface water | place: USA:Blue River Watershed | collected 2017-08-15
ACCCCGACCTGCCCAAGGGCTACAAGATCAGCCAGTTCGAGATCCCGGTGGTGCAAGGCGGCGAGGTGTCGTTCTTCCTTGCAGAAGGCAAAGAGACCGTGCGCAAAACGGTGCGTCTGGAGCGTGCCCACCTGGAAGAAGATGCGGGCAAATCGCTGCACGAAGACTTCATTGGGCAAAGCGGCATCGACCTCAACCGCGCAGGCACGCCCCTGCTGGAAATCGTGACCCAGCCCGACATCCGCAGCAGCGAAGAAGCCGTGGCCTACGCCAAAGAGCTGCACAAGATCGTGACTTGGATCGGCATTTGTGACGGCAACATGCAAGAGGGCAGTTTCCGTTGCGACGCCAACGTGTCGGTGCGCAAGCCCGGCCAACCTTTGGGCACGCGCCGTGAGATCAAGAACCTGAACAGCTTCAAGTTCATGCAGCAGGCCATCGACTACGAAGTCCGCTGGCAGATCGAGCAAATCGAAGATGGCCACGCCATCCAGCAAGCCACCGTGCTGTTCAACCCCGACACGGGCGAGACCCGTGCCATGCGCACCAAGGAAGACGCCGCCGACTACCGCTACTTCCCCGACCCAGACCTGCCACCGCTGGTGATTGGCCGCGACTGGGTCGAGCGCGTGCGAAGCGAGATGGCCGAACTGCCCCGCGTGATGGCCGAGCGCTTCGTTAAAGACTACGCCTTGCCCGAATACGACGCCACGCAACTGACGCAAAGCAAGGCGGTCGCCGCCTACTTCGAAGCCACGGCCAAAGCCTGCGGCCAACCCAAACTGGCCAGCAACTGGATCATGGGCGAAGTCTCACGCCGCTTGAACGCCGCCGACATGGGCATCGAGCAAAGCCCTGTGAGCGCCGCGCAACTGGCCGCCCTGATTGGCCGCATCAGCGACAACACGATCAGCAACAACGCGGCGCGTCAGGTGTTTGAAGGCCTCTGGAACGGTGAGGGCGAAGTCGACGCCATCATCGAAGCCAAAGGCCTCAAGCAGATGAACGACACCGGCGAGCTGGAAAAAATCATCGACGACGTCTTGGCCGCCAACCCCAAGAACGTCGATGAGTTCAAGGCCGGCAACAGCAAAGCCCTCAACGGTTTGGTCGGCCCGATCATGAAGGCCAGCAAGGGCAAGGCCAACCCGGCGCAGGTCAATGCGCTGCTGATGAAAAAGCTCGGGTGAGCGAACAGCCTGGCACGCCCGACCTGAGCGTCCCCCACAGCCGGTGGGAAGACGCCCAAGGCTTGCTCACGGGCTGTTTGTTCGTGGCGCTGGGCGTGTTGTTGTTCCAAGAGGCGGGTTTGTTCACGGGGGGTGTGACGGGCTTGGCGTTTTGGGCGCACTACGTTTGGGACGTGCCGCTGGGCTGGGCGGTGTTTGCAATCAACCTGCCGTTTTATGTGTTTGGCTGGTTCCGTTTGGGTCGAGTTTTCACCGTCAAGACCTTTTTGGCGGTGGCATTGCTGGCGATCTACATCGAATGGTTGCCCCGCTGGCTGGATTTTGCGCATGTGCAGCCGCTGTTGGCGGCGGTGTTGGGCGGCTTGTTGGTGGGCACGGGCATCCTCATGCTCATCCGCCACCGCGCCAGCTTGGGCGGCGTGACCATCGTGGCCTTGTACTTACAAAACACCCGCCGCTGGCAAGCCGGTCATGTGCAAATGGCGATCGATGCGGTCATCTTGGCGGCGGTGTTTGTGGTGGTCGACGTGCGTACCGGCGTCTTGTCGCTCTTGGGCGCGCTCGCGCTCAACCTGGTGATCGCGGTCAACCACCGCGCCGGGCGTTACCACGGCGCTTGATGCGCCTATGGCCCAACCCGCTCAGACGCCGTAGCGCTGGCGGTACGCCTCGGTGCGGGCCAGGTGCTCGCCCATGGTGTTGCCGGGTTGGGTGCCGAGGTAGCTCAGCAAATCGCTGAGTTGCGCGATGGCACAGACCTGCAAACCCATTTGTTCGCGCACGTACTGCACGGCGCTGTAGGGCACGTCGCGCACGCTGCCGTCGGCGAGTTTTTCGGTCGCCATCTCTTGGCGGTCCAGTGCAATGGCCACCGCGTGGGGGGTGGCGCCCGCGGCCTGGATCAAAGCAATCGATTCGCGCGCGGCGGTGCCCGCGCTCATCACGTCGTCGACGATGAGCACCCGACCCTTGAGGGGTGCGCCCACCAGCGTGCCGCCTTCGCCATGGTCTTTGGCTTCCTTCCGGTTGTAGGCAAAGGGCACGTTGCGGCCCAAGCGCGCGAGCTCAATGGCCACGGCCGCACCCAGCGGGATGCCTTTGTAGGCGGGGCCAAAGATCATGTCGAATTCGATGCCACTGGCCACCAAGCGCTGGGCGTAGAAGCTCGCGAGCTGACCGAGCTTGGCGCCGTCATCGAACAAACCGGCGTTGAAAAAGTAGGGCGAGAGGCGGCCCGCTTTAGTTTTGAACTCGCCAAATTTGAGCACGCCACAATCCAGCGAAAATTGCACAAACGCTTGAGCCAACGTGTCGTTGGTGGTCGCACTCTGATTCATGGGGATATTCCTTGTTCACACTCACCAGCCTCAACCTCAACGGCATCCGTTCGGCCACCACCAAAGGCCTTGAAGCTTGGCTCGAAAAAGCCAAGCCCGATTGTATTTGTGTGCAAGAGGTCAAGGCCCAGGCCCCTGACGTGGCGGGCAAATTCGAGGTGCTCGCTGGTTTGAAAGGGCATTTCCAGTTCGCCGAGAAAAAGGGCTACTCCGGCGTGGGCATCTACACCCGTGAGGAGCCCAGCGACGTGGTGATCGGATTTGATGGCGGTGAATTCGACCTTGAGGGTCGATACGTCGAACTGCGCTTTGACACGCCCCAGCGCAAACGCTCCATCATCAGCAGCTACTTTCCCAGCGGCTCATCGGGCCCCGAGCGCCAAGAGGCGAAGTACCGCTTTTTGGATGCGATCTACCCGCACCTGCAAGCGCTCAAGGCCGAGCGCGAGTTCGTGCTGTGCGGCGACCTCAACATCGCACACACCGAGGCCGACCTGAAAAACTGGAAAGGCAATTTGAAGAACAGCGGCTTCTTGCCCGAAGAGCGGGCTTGGATGACGCGCCTGACCACCGAGGGCGGTTTGGTCGATGTCTACCGCCGCTTGCAGCCCGACACGACCGACGCTTGTTACACCTGGTGGAGCAACCGCGGGCAGGCCTACGCCAAGAACGTGGGCTGGCGCCTAGACTACCACTTGGCCACCCCGGCCTTGGCCGAGACCGCCCGCACCGAGGCCATCTACAAAACCGAAAAGTTTTCCGACCACGCGCCCATCACCATTGGCTACGACTGGTGAGCTTGCAGGCACAATGAACCGTCAGTCTTGAAGATACCCCTGCCATGAACATCTTGCCCATCGATGATCCCTTGCGCGTTGTGTTGCACAACGAAGTGCACGCCCGCCCGAGCGCACGCATCCGCTTGCCGGCTTTCATTGTTTTGGTGGGCGTTTTCAACGAAGGTATCACCCGCGAACAAGAGTGGGCTCACCTCAAACTGTTGCAGCCGGACTTGGCGTTTGAAGAGGTGCAAGGTAACTTCGTGCGCTTGCGTCTGGGGGCTTACACCCTGAAATGGGAGCGACACACCGAATTCACCCGCTACTCCTTGGTGCAAACCTTGCTGAGCGATGCGCTGGCACAGGCGTCCAACCCCGAGTTGTTGTCTTTTCTGTCCTTGCCCGAAGGCTGGCTGGCGAACATTCCAGGCCGCACCTTTGCCGCGATGGAGCTGCTGATGTTGCACGACGGCTTGCAGGAGCCCAAGCAGTCTTTGGCGCAAGCGGGGCACTGGTTTGGCGACCATCCCTTGGTGGCGTCGCGCATGGGCAATGGCGCCCACTCCATGGTGGTGACGGATTTCCAGTTGCGCAGCAACGGTTTTGAACGCTTGTTGGTCTTGGCGCCCGAGGGCACCAGCGAATCCCGAGCGGGCCGCATTTCTCAGCGTTTGTTGGAGCTGGAAACCTACCGACTGATGGCTTTGCGTGGCCTGCCTGTGGCCAAAGCGGTGGGTGTGCAGCTGGGTCAAGCCGAGCGGGAGCTCGCCGACATCACCACCGCTTTGCAAAACAAAGCCTCACAAGACCAAGGCTTACTCGATCGTTTGATCGGTTTGGCGGCTTCCGTGGAACTGATCCATGCCGAGCACGCTTACCGCTTCGCGGCCACCGCCGCCTACGACAAGTTGGTGAGAGAGCGCATCACCGAGTTGCGCGAATCGCCCATCAGCGGCACGCAAACCATTGGCGAGTTCATGCAGCGCCGGCTCTCACCCGCCATGGCCACCGTGGCCGCGACGGCGCAGCGCTTGTCGTCGCTGTCCGAGCGCATCAGCCGCACCAGCGCCTTGCTGCGCACGCGCGTGGACATCGCCACCGAAGAACAAAACGGCCAACTCTTGGCCAAGCTCACCAAAGGCCAAGAGCTGCAGTTGCGCTTGCAAACCACGGTGGAAGGCCTGTCGATCGCGGCCATCTCGTATTACGTGATCAGCCTCATGCTGTATTTGGGCAAGGCGGGCAAAGCCGCTGGGTTGCCCATCCATCCCGAAATGGCCGCAGGCGCTTTGGTGCCGCTGGTGCTGTGGGTGGTGTGGTGGATGAACAAACGCATCCACGACAAGCTGCACCAAGACCATTGAGCCACCGCATGAGCACCACACCCTATGAAGCTTTGGGTGGCGCCGACGCTGTCAGGCGCTTGGTCGACCGTTTTTATGACGTGATGGATGAGCTGCCCGAAACCCACGCTTTGCGCCAAATCCATTCCGAGGACCTGACCGGATCGCGACAAAGCCTGTTTGAGTTTTTGTCGGGCTGGTTCGGTGGTCCGTCGCTGTACATCGAAAAAAAGGGCCACCCCCGTTTGCGCATGCGCCACATGCCGTTTGCGATTGGTTATGCTGAGCGCGATCAGTGGATGCTGTGCATGCGGACAGCTTTGGCCGAACAAGTGGCCGACGACGATTTCCGAAAAGGCTTGATCAACGCCTTTGCGCAAATGGCCGATCACATGGTCAATGCGCCGAACCGACCAGCGCCGTGACGGCTTGGTGGTGCGTCAAGAACACTTGGCCACCCATGGTTTTTAACCAATCCGAGCGTTGCAGCCGGTCCATGACCGGACCTTTGACCTCACTCAGGTGCAGCAAGATGCCTTGTTCGCGCAAGCGCTGGTCGATGGTTTGCAAACTCTCCAAACCGCTGGCATCGATGTCGTTGATGGCGTTGCATTGCAGTACCACGTGGCGTACCAAGGGTTGGGCGGCCACAGCTGCTGCGACATGGTCTTCTAAGAAGCGGGCGTTGGCAAAGAACAAGCTCTCGTCGGGCCTCAGGCCCAAGACCTCAGGGTGGGTAATGACTTCGTGGCGCAAGACGTTGCGGTAATGCTCGGTGCCCGGCACATGGCCCACGGTGGCGATGTGGGGGCGGCTGCTGTGCCAGATGTGCAGCACCAGTGAGGCCAGCACGCCAGCCATCAGGCCGCTGACCAAATCCACCCACAGCGTCACGCCGAAGGTCAGCGCTTGGGCGGTGAAGTCGGCGCGGGAGTAGCGCCACGTTTTGGCGAAGTTGCCAAAGTCCAGCAAGCTGCCCAAAGCCATGAGGATGGTGGCGGCCAACACCGCCAAGGGCAGTTGGGCCAACCATGGCGTGAAAAACAAGGCCGTGATCAAGAGCAGCACGGCGGTGAACAGCCCCGCCATCGGTGTTCGTGCACCGGCTTCGTCGCAAATCACCGAACGCGAAAAACTCGCGCCCACCGCAAAGCCCCCGGTCAAACCAGCGGCCAAGTTGGCGCCGCCCATGGCCCGCATCTCGGCATTGGTGTCGATGCGTTCGCGGCGTTTGGCAGCCATGCTTTGTGCAATCGAGACCTGTTCCACGAAGGTGAGGACCGCGATCAAGAGTGCGGGTACGAGCAGGGCTTGTGCTGTGGACCACGGCACACCCAAGACCGTACCCAAGGTCCACGGCGCCCAGCCCGAAGGAATGTCGCCCACCACCGCCAAACCTTGTTGGGCCCATTGCCATTGCGTGGTCAACACGATGGCGACCATCAGGGTCAGCAAAGGCACCGCTTTGAGCACCAAGCCAATGTGCTGTGTCTTGAGACCGCAACCTTGCAAGAGGGGTTTGAGCCACCGCTTGCTCAGGCCCAGCCACACCATGGTGCCCAAGCCCACGGCCAAGGTCAGTGGGTGAAACTCACGACCATGGGTCCACCAGCTTTGCACGAAGACCCACAGGTTTTGACTGGCCAGCGGGCTGCCCCAAATGTGCTGCCATTGGCTCATCGCGATCAGCAAACCCGACGCGGTCACAAAACCGCTGAGCACGGGGTGGCTCAAAAAGCCCGCCACAAAACCCATGCGCAACGCGCCCATGACCAAGAGCAGAGCGCCCACCATGACGGCCAGCAACAAGCTCGCCGCCACGAAGTCTGCGCTGCCTTGGGCCACCACCGCGCCCACCGCAGCCAGCGACATGATGGAGCGCAAGGCCGCCGGTCCCACACCCAACGCTGGGCTGGTGCCCATGAGGGCGTAAACGACCAAGGGCAGCATGCTGGCGTACAAACCCGTCACCGCGGGCAAGCCCGCGAGCAAAGCGTAGGCCATGCTCTGCGGGATCAAGAGCAGCATGATGGTGGCTGCGGCCATGGCGTCGCCGACGGCCTCTTGGCGCGAATAAACCGGCGCCCAGCGCAGGATCGGCAGCCAGTCGGCCCGTGTGACCTTCATGCAATGTCGGCCGCCGTGGCCGCTTCGCTGGTGATGACGCCGCCGCCCAAACACACCTCGCCGTCGTAGAGCACCGCGCTTTGACCGGGCGTGACCGCCCATTGCGGTTCGGCAAAACGCAAGGTGATGCCGCTGGGCGTGTTGTTCAGTGTGCAGGGCGCGTCGGCTTGGCGGTAACGGGTTTTGGCCGCGATCTGCTCTTGGGTCGGCGCCGCGCCGGCCACCCAACTGAGGTCGTGTGCGGTCAAGGCCGCCGACAGCAACCACGGGTGGTCATGACCTTGCACCACCCACAAGGTGTTTTTCTCGACGTCCTTGCGCGCCACAAACCAAGGCTCGTGTTCATGCCCACCTTTTTGTGCGCCTTTGGCTTTGACGCCGCCGATGCCCAAGCCTTGGCGCTGGCCCAAGGTGTAGAAGGACAGGCCCACGTGCTCACCGATGGTGCGACCGTTGGGGTCTTTGATCGGGCCGGGGGCTTGGGCGATGTAGCGGTTCAAGAAGTCGCGAAACGGCCGCTCACCAATGAAGCAGATGCCCGTGCTGTCTTTTTTCTTGGCGTTGGGCAGACCGATCTCGGCGGCGATGCGGCGCACCTCGGTCTTGGGCAACTCACCCACCGGGAACAGCGTTTTGGCCAGCTGCGCTTGGTTCAGGCGGTGCAAGAAATAGCTTTGGTCTTTGAGCGGGTCCAAGCCCTTGAGCAACTCGTGCAGGCCGGTGGCGTCGTTGCGCCGCACGCGGGCGTAGTGGCCGGTGGCGATCTTCTCAGCACCCAAGCGCATGGCGTGGTCCAAGAAGGCTTTGAACTTGATCTCGGCGTTGCACAAGATGTCGGGGTTGGGCGTGCGCCCGGCTTGGTACTCGCGCAAAAACTCGGCGAAGACGCGGTCCTTGTATTCGGCCGCGAAGTTCACGTGTTCGATGTCGATGCCCACCACATCGGCCACCGAAGCGGCGTCCAGCCAGTCTTGGCGGCTGGAACAAAACTCGGCGTCGTCATCGTCCTCCCAGTTCTTCATGAAGATGCCGATGACCTCATGGCCTTGTTGTTTGAGCAGGTGCGCCGTGACCGCGGAGTCCACTCCGCCACTCAAACCCACCACCACCCGTTGTCTTTCGCTCATACCGGCATTATCCCCGCCGCAGGGGCGAGGTCGGGTGGGTGGTGCAGACTGAATGGGATTCGTGGCTCAGACCAACAACGCCGTGACCGCGATGATGGCGATGCCCAAGCCCAAGTTGATGCCCACCCAGGTCCGGATGTTGGCCAGCGCTGCAGAACCTGCTGTCCAGTCTTGGCTCTTCACGGCTTGGCTCAGGCGTTTGAACAGGGCAAAGCGGATGTGGCCAAAAATGGCCATCATCACAATGCCCAGGGCGGCCATGATCGTCCAGTTCAAGGGCATGTTGAAGTCCAGGCCCGACTGAACGGTTTGTTTGGCCACACGACCAATCATCCAAAGACCGCTGACCAGCACCACGGCCATGGCCACCAGCACCGCTTTGAAGAACCGTTGTAAAGCCGCGTGCATCAGCGTCACACGTTGTGGCAAATCCAGGGCCATGGCCGCAGGGCGCAAGAAGAATTGGGTGAATGCCATGCCGCCGATCCAGACGACGATGGCCAAAACATGCAGCAGTTTCAGGGTGGCGTAGAGCATGGTGTTGAAGTTCAAGTGAAAGACCCGTCATCATCGTTGAGCCCAACATGCAGCACCTGTGTGAATTCCTATGGCCCCGACTTCGCTGGGGTTGTCGTGACAGAGGCGTCGGTGGTGATGACCTCCAGCGGGTAGCGCCGACCGGCCAAGTGGTCGTCCACACAGCGCATCACCAGGGGGCTGCGGTGACGTTCGGGACAGGCGCGCAGTTCCTCCGGCGTCATCCACAAGGTGCGCACGATGCCGGTGTCCAGCGTCAACTCGGGGTGCGGCTCACCCACCGTGCCACAAAACGCGAAACGCAAATAGGTGATGTCCTCGTCTGTGCTGGCGCGCTGAAAGCGCGAGAGGTAGACGCCGAGCAAGGCGGTGGGGGTGAAGTCGCAGGTGGTTTCTTCCAGCGTTTCGCGCACCACGCCTTGCAGCGGGCTCTCCCCGGGGTCAAGGTGGCCGGCGGGGCTGTTCAGGCGCAAGCCCTCGGGCGTGTGCTCTTCGATCATCAAATAGCGGCCATCGCGCTCGATGATGGCCGCCACGGTGGTGCTGGGTTTCCATCGGGTGTTCATGGCGACCGATTATGGGTGCACGAGTGTCAGGGCTCGGTTTTGTCAGCAAACACGGAGGCAACTTGGTGTTAAATATCAGGGTTTACTGATATTTGGCAAGCCACGCCGTGGCCATCGCCGGTGAGGGCTTGCCCTCTGAGCCCATGGGCCGACTTCGGTTAAGCTGATCAATGACCCATTTTTCTCTGGATTGAGCGAGGAGACAGACATGCAAACAGGCGACAACGCCGTCACGCCCCAGCGCATTGGCGTGCCCAAAGAGGTTTTCCCCGGCGAAAAACGGGTGGCCACGGTCCCCGATGTGGTGACCAAGCTGGTCAAACTCGGCTTTGCCGTGGTCGTCGAACAAGGCGCGGGCGATCTCGCCGATTTGTCGGACGACGCTTATGTGCAAGCCGGCGCCACCATCGCGCCGAATGCCGCGGCGCTGTGGAGCGGCAGCGACATCGTCTTTAAAGTGCGCGCTCCCACGGCCGACGAAGTGGCGCTGATGCACGAAGGCCAGACGCTGATCGGCTTTTTGTGGCCCGCCCAAAACCCCGATTTGATGCAGCAGCTCGCGGCCAAGAAAGTCACCGCACTGTCCATCGACGCACTGCCCCGCACGCTCAGCCGCGCCCAGAAGATGGACGCGCTGACCTCCATGGCGGGTGTCAGCGGCTACCGCGCCGTGGTGGAAGCCGCCAACGCCTTTGGCCGTTTCTTCAACGGCCAGATCACCGCCGCGGGCAAAGTGCCCCCCGCCAAGGTGTTCATCGCCGGTGCCGGTGTGGCCGGTTTGGCTGCGATTGGCGCGGCCGCCAGCCTGGGCGCCATCGTGCGCGCCAACGACACCCGCGCCGAAGTGGCCGACCAGGTGGTCTCGCTCGGCGGTGAGTTCGTCAAAGTGGACTTTGAAGAAGAAGGCTCGGGCGGCGGCGGTTACGCCAAGGTCATGAGCGAAGGCTTCCAGGCCGCGCAGCGCGAGATGTACGCCAAGCAAGCCCAAGAGTGCGACATCATCATCACCACCGCGCTCATCCCCGGTAAACCCGCGCCGCGCCTGATCACCGCCGAGATGGTGAAGTCCATGAAGCCCGGCAGCGTGATCGTCGACATGGCCGCCGAACAAGGCGGTAACTGCGAACTGACCGAGCCCGGCAAAGCGGTGGTCAAGCACGGTGTGACCATCGTCGGCTACACCGACTTGGCTTCGCGCATGGCGCGCCAGTCGTCCACGCTGTACGGCACCAACCTGTTCCGCCTGACCGAAGAGCTCTGCAAGACCAAGGACGGCTTGATCAACGTCAACATGCAAGATGACGCGATCCGGGGCCTGACGGTCATCAAGGACGGTGAAATCACCTGGCCCGCGCCCCCCCTGCCGGCGGCCGCGCCCAAGCCCGCCGCCAAACCGGTGGCCGCCGCTGAAAAGAAAAGCGCGCACGGCCACGGCAGCAGCGGGCCCATGCCGGTCAAAACGCTGGCCATCGTGTTTGGTTTGGGGGCATTGGTCTTTTGGGCCATTGGTACCTATGCGCCGGCGGCCTTCCTGGGCCACTTCACTGTGTTCGTGCTGGCCTGCTTCATCGGCTACATGGTGGTGTGGAACGTGACGCCCGCGCTGCACACGCCGCTCATGAGCGTGACCAACGCCATCTCCAGCATCATCGTCATTGGTGCCTTGGTGCAGATATTGCCGCCCGAGGCCGGCACCAACGGGCGGCCAGACGCGCTGATCCAGTGGATGGCCTTTGTCGGCATTGTGCTGACCGCGATCAACATGTTCGGTGGCTTTGCCGTCACCCGCCGCATGTTGGATATGTTCCGAAAGTAAATGACTTCGGGGACAGATCTTCAGCTCTGTCCCCGACTGATTAGAACGAGGGGACAGTTCTTCAGCTCTGTTCCCGACTGAATAGAAAAGAGACGCTCATGACTTTCAGCCTTGCCACCGTCGCCTACCTCGGCGCCGCCATTCTCTTCATCCTCAGCCTGGGTGGCTTGTCCAACCCAGAAACGTCGCGTCGCGGCAATTTGTATGGCGTCATTGGCATGACGCTGGCGGTGCTCGCCACCATCTTCGGCCCGCGTGTGGCCGCTGCCGGGGTGCCCTGGATCATCGCGGCTTTGGTGATTGGCGGTGGCATTGGCTTGTACGCGGCCAAAACCGTCAAGATGACCCAGATGCCCGAACTGGTCGCGCTCATGCACAGCCTGGTCGGTCTGGCCGCTTGCTTGGTCGGCTTTGCCAGCTATGTCGACACCTCGATCCAGTACACCGGTGCCGAAAAGGTGATCCATGAGGTCGAGATTTACGTCGGTATCTTGATCGGTGCGGTCACCTTCTCGGGCTCGCTCATTGCGTTCGGCAAGCTCAACGGCAAGATCGGCGGCAAGCCGCTGCTGTTGCCCGCACGCCATTGGCTCAACCTGGCCGCGCTGCTGGTGGTGATCTGGTTTGGCGCCGAGTTTGTGCGCGCCGACGGCGTCTCCGCCGGCATGACGCCGCTGATCATCATGACCGTGATCGCGCTGCTGTTCGGCATCCACATGGTGATGGCCATTGGTGGTGCGGACATGCCAGTGGTGGTGTCCATGCTCAACAGCTACTCGGGCTGGGCCGCTGCGGCCACGGGCTTCATGCTGGGCAACGACTTGCTGATCGTCACCGGCGCGCTGGTGGGCTCTTCGGGCGCGATCCTGAGCTACATCATGTGCAATGCGATGAACCGCAACTTTTTCAGCGTGATCGCGGGTGGTTTTGGTGGCGGCGCGCCCGCTGCGCCCAAGGCCGATGGTGCTGCAGCTGAGCCGCAAGGCGAGGTGGTGCCGGTGAGTGCCACTGAGACCGCCGAGCTGCTGCGCGACGCCAAGAGCGTGATCATCGTGCCGGGTTACGGCATGGCCGTGGCCCAGGCCCAGCACACCGTCAACGAGATCGTCAAAACCCTGCGCGACAAGGGCGTGACGGTGCGCTTTGGCATCCACCCGGTGGCTGGTCGCATGCCGGGCCACATGAACGTGCTGCTGGCCGAAGCCAAGGTGCCTTACGACATCGTGCTGGAGATGGACGAGATCAACGACGACTTTGGCGACACCGACGTGGCGATGGTGATCGGCGCCAATGACATCGTGAACCCCGCCGCGCAGGACGACCCGACCAGCCCCATCGCAGGCATGCCGGTGCTCGAAGTGTGGAAGGCCCGCACCAGCATCGTCATGAAGCGCTCCATGGCCAGTGGCTACGCCGGCGTGGACAACCCGCTGTTCTATAAAGAGAACAACCGCATGCTGTTTGGCGACGCCAAGAAGATGCTCGATGAGGTTTTGGGTGCCTTGAAAGCTTGAGCGGATGTTCATCAAAAAAAAGGGGTCTTCTGCCCCCTTTTTTGATGGTCAAACACCGGTGAAACTAGGGAAAACACAGGGCTTGCAGAGCGCAGAACGTACGTTCATTGGTGCTTAAATGGGGCATAAACATTCGAAACTGTCGTTGATGATGAATTCCACCGTCCAAGACCGCCCTTGGCTGGCCCATTACCCACCGGGCATCCCCCACGACATTGACCTTGACCCTGATGCCTCCTTGTTGGAGTTGATCGATCGGCGTTTCGTGGAGTTTGCGGACCGCCCCGCTTACCGCTTTCTGGGTAGCACCCAACGTTTTGCAGACATCGACCGGTGGTCCCAAGCCTTGGCCGCCTATTGGCACAGTTTGGGTTTGGTGCCGGGCGATCGCGTCGCCGTGATGATGCCCAACACCCCGCAGTACGCGGTGGCGGTGGCGGCGATCCTGAGGGCCGGGTTGGTGGTGGTCAACGTCAACCCGCTGTACACCGCCACCGAGTTGCAGCACCAGCTCAAAGATTCGGGCAGCAAAGCCTTGCTGATCCTCGAGAATTTCGCCCACATTTACCAAGCCTGCGCCGATCAAACGCCGGTCAAGCATGTGGTGTTGGCGACCATGGGCGATTTGCTGGGGTTCATCAAGGGTCGCTTGGTCAATGCTGTGGTTCGCCACCACAAGAAATTGGTGCCCAGTTTTGAGTTACCCCAAGCGGTGCGTTTCAACGAAGCCTTGGCGCGCGGGCGACGCCGCGCGTGGGTCAAACCCCGCGTCCGCGGCAGTGATATGGCGGTTTTGCAATACACCGGTGGCACCACGGGCGTGAGCAAAGGGGCGGTTTTGTTGCACCGAAACGTGCTGGCCAATGTGCGCCAAGCGCATGCGTGGCACCAGCCCGTGCTGGGCAATTTACCGGCCGGTGAGCAGCTCACCAGCGTGTGCGCTTTGCCGATGTACCACATCTTTGCGTTCACGGTGAACCTCTTGCTCTCGTGGGAAACGGGCGCCATGAACATCTTGATCCCCAACCCGCGCGACTTACCCGATGTACTCAAGACCTTGCGCAAAGAGCGCTTTCACAGCTTCCCGGCTGTCAGCACCTTGTTCAATGGCCTGATCAACCACCCAGATTTCCACACCGTCGATTGGCGTCACTTGCGCGCCTCGGTGGGGGGCGGCATGGCGGTGCAAAGCGCGGTGGCCGAGCGCTGGCTGCAGGAGACGGGTTGCCCGATTTGTGAAGGCTATGGCTTGTCCGAAACCAGTCCGATTGCGAGCTGCAACGCGCTGACCGTGCGCGAATTCAATAGCACCATCGGCTTGCCTTTGCCCAACACGCGCATGAAGTGCATCGACGATGCGGGCCACACCGTGCCGCTGGGAGAGCCTGGCGAGATCGCCATTCAAGGACCACAGTTGATGGCCGGTTATTGGCAGCGCCCCGATGAAACCGCCAAAGTCATGACCGCCGATGGCTTTTTCAGAACCGGCGACATCGGCACCATGGACGAGCGCGGCTTCTTCAAAATAGTAGACCGCAAAAAAGACATGGTCTTGGTCAGCGGCTTCAACGTTTACCCGAACGAAATTGAGGACATCGTGGCCCAGATGCCCGGCGTGTTGGAGTGTGCGGTGGTGGGCATCCCCGACGAAAAAACCGGTGAGGCCGTCAAATTGGTGGTGGTGAAAAAGAACCCAGACCTCAACGCCGCCGATGTCTTGGCGTATTGCCGCACCCAGCTCACCAGTTACAAGCGACCCAAAGTGGTCGTGTTTCAAGACAGCTTGCCCAAAACCCCCATCGGGAAAATTTTGCGCCGCGAGTTGCGCGGCGTTTGAGTGTGACGGCGCTTCAGCGCAGCCAGCCGCGTTTGCGGAAGTACACCATGGGCACCAAGGCAGAGATCACCATCAAGCCGATGGCCATCGGGTAGCCGTAGGTCCAGTTGAGCTCGGGCATGAAGGCGAAGTTCATGCCGTAGCTGCTGGCCACCAAGGTCGGCGGCAGCAAAGATACGCTGGCCACCGAGAAGATCTTGATGATCTTGTTCTGGTTGATGTTGATGAAACCGACCGTGGCGTCCATCAAGAAGTTGATCTTGTCGAACAAAAACGCGGTGTGGCTGTCGAGCGAGTCCAAGTCGCGCAAGATTTGTCGCGCGTCTTCAAACTGCTCGGGTTGCAACATGCGGGTGCGCATCATGAAGCTGACCGCACGGCGCGTGTCCATCACGTTGCGCCGGATGCGCCCCGACATGTCTTCGTGGCGTGCAATGGCCGAGAGCACCTCACCGGCTTTGTTGTCGGTCACGTTACCGGCCAAGACTTGGCGGCTGACAGTTTCGAGTTCGTCGTAAATCGTCTCGAGCGTGTCGGCGCAGTACTCGGCGTCGGCGTCGAACAGCATGAGCAAAACGTCTTTGGCGTCGGCGATCAGGCCGGGCATGCGCCGCGCGCGCATGCGCAGCAAGCGGAACACCGGCACGTCTTCGTCGTGGATAGAAAACAGCACGCCGCGGCTTTTGAGCGCGTCGTTGTGCTCGTTCAAGATAAAGGCCACGCGAATGGCGCGCGGGTTCTCCGTGTCGTCGATCAAAAAGTCGCTGCGGATGTGCAGCTCGCCGTTGTCTTCTTCAAAGAAACGGGCCGACTCTTCGATGTCGTCGTCCATCGCGTCTTCGGGGATGGACAGACCAAAATGCTGTTTGACCCAGCGACGCTCTTCGGGGCTGGGGTTTTCTAAGTCGACCCAAATGGGCTGGCACTGCGCCAATTCGGCCAGCGATTCAATTTCGACTTGGAACAAGCGGCCATTGGCCAAGCTGAAGACATTGAGCATGGGGTACTCCCATTGGGGGGGTGATTGGTTCCTGGGAAACCCCATTGGTGAACGCTGATGGAATTATGGCACCCCCTTTGCGGGTGCCGTCCAACGGTTATTCGTTGCGCCAAGACAACAACCGAAGTATTCATTTTTGTTGCGCTGCAAGGTTGCACACAACCCATTTCAGGGGCATAGTGGAACCGTGAGCACAGCGCAGAGGAATCATGGCCGGGCACCTCGGCGTTTGGACCCCGGTGTTTCAGGAGGAAACGTATGAACTTGACGATCAGTGGACATCACCTTGAAGTCACGCCCGCTTTGCGCGGCTATGTCCAGACCAAGCTGGAGCGCATTTCTCGCCATTTCGACCAGGTGGTGGACATCAAGGTGCTGCTATCGGTGGACAACCTGAAGGAAAAAGACCTCCGCCAGCGTGCTGAGTGCAATATCCACGTCAAAGGCAAAGACCTGTTTGCCGAGAGTGCCCATGCCGATTTGTATGCCGCGGTCGATGATTTGGCCGACAAGCTCGACCGACAGGTCTTGCGGCACAAAGACAAGAGCCAAGATCACCACCATGAGGCGGCCAAACGCTTGATGTGAACCCTTTTGTTGCAGTGCAACAAGCCGCTTGAAATGTCAAGCGGCTTTTTTTGTGTGTAAACCCTAGCCTTCATCGCTCAACTCGGCATAATTTGCGCTCCAAGAGGCTTTCATGAACCGACTATCTGCCATTTTGCCCGCCGCCCAAGTTCTGGTCGGTGTGGACGTCACCAGCAAGAAGCGCGCTTTTGAAGAGGCGGGTTTGTTGTTCGAGACTTTGCACGGCCTGAACCGTGCCCTGATCACCGACAGCTTGTTTGCGCGTGAGCGCCTGGGCTCGACCGGTTTGGGCCACGGCGTGGCCATCCCCCACGGACGCATCAAGGGCCTGAAACAACCCTTGGCCGCGGTGTTCCAGTTGGCTGCGCCCATCGGCTTTGATGCGCCCGATGAACAAGCCGTCCAGTTGCTCATTTTTTTGCTCGTCCCCGAAGCCGCGACGCAAAAGCACTTGGAAATCTTGTCCGAAATCGCCGAACTGCTCAGCGACAGCCAGTTGCGCGAGGCCATGAAAACGGCCAGTGCCGATGCCGCTTTGCACCAAATGATTTCCACTTGGCAGTCGGCCCACGCCGCCGCCTGAGTCCCGCTTGAAACCCACCGTCGTCAGTGCAGACGTTCTCTTTGAGAACCACCGTCAGGCCTTGAAATGGCAGTGGGTTGCTGGCTTGGGCGCTTCTGAGCGCCACTTCGACGAAACCGCTGTGCGCGCCGCCCGATCTGGTGCGGACTTGGTCGGCTATCTCAATTACATCCATCCCTACCGGGTTCAGGTGCTGGGCGTGCGTGAGGTGGCCTATCTCACCAGTGAAAACAGAGACGACAACCGCCGGCGCATTTCCCGCATCGTGACCCTAGAGCCCCCGGCCCTCATCGTTGCGGACGGGCAGGTTGTGTCGGAAGACCTGCTGGCCATGTGCGAGCGTGCCCAGATCCCGATGTTCGCCACCCAAGAGTCGGCTGCGTTTGTCATCGATGTGTTGCGCGCCGATTTGTCGCGCCACTTTGCCGAGCGCATCTCCATGCACGGAGTCTTCATGGACATCTTGGGCATGGGCGTCATGATCACCGGCGAGTCGGGCTTGGGTAAAAGCGAGTTGGGTTTGGAATTGGTCTCCCGCGGCCACGGTTTGGTGGCCGACGATGCGGTCGACCTCTACCGCATCAACCAAACCAGCATTGAAGGCCGCTGCCCCGATTTGCTGCAAAACCTCTTGGAGGTGCGCGGCATCGGTTTGTTGGACATCAAGGCCATCTTTGGTGAGACCGCGGTGCGCCGCAAGATGCGCTTGAAGCTCATCGTGCATTTGGTCCGCAAAGAGACCTTGGAGCGAGACTACGAGCGCATGCCGCACGAACCGCTGCACCAACCGGTGCTGGGTGTGCCGGTGCGCAAGGTGGTGATTCAAGTGGTGGCTGGTCGCAACATCGCCGTTTTGGTGGAAGCCGCTGTTCGCAACACGATTTTGCAATTGCGCGGCATCGACACCTACCAAGAGTTCATCGAGCGACACCAAGCCGCCATGGGCGGGCACTGAGCCCCAGCTATCACTCTCAGCGGGCGTCGCGTCGGCGGTTGGCGCAATCTTTGCGGTTGCAGTTGGCGTAGAGCGACAAGGCGTGCTCTTGCAGCGTGAAGCCCCGTGAGGTGGCCACCAGCTGCTGGCGTTCTTCGATTTGCGGATCGTAAAACTCTTCCACATGGCCACAGTCCAAGCAGACCAAATGGTCGTGGTGCTGGCCTTCGTTGAGCTCGTAAACCGCTTTGCCCGATTCGAAGTTGCTGCGGGTGAGCAGGCCCGCTTGTTCGAACTGCATCAGCACGCGGTAGACGGTGGCCAAACCGATGTCGGAGCGGTCTTGCAGCAGCACCCGGTACACATCTTCGGCCGTCATGTGTCTCGCTTTGGCGGTTTGGAAAACCTCCAGAATCTTCAGGCGCGGCAAGGTGGCTTTGAGCCCCGTGCTTTTGAGTTCTTCTATGTTGGTCATCGCAAGTCCGTGGTTTGGTCAGGTGGAGGCGAGGCACACACCCGTACCCAGCCAAAGACTACAATGATCCGATGATATCTCGCAATCGTTTCATGGCATGCCTTCAGCAATCCAGCCCAGCTTGGCTTGGCTTGGTGGTCGTGGCATTGAGTGGTTGTGCGGGGAGCTTCAACCCGGTGGCCTCGGCCGCTTCGGCGTTGACGCCCTACAAGGTCGACATCTTGCAGGGCAATGTCCTGACCCAAGAACAGGTACAACTGTTGCAGGTCGGCATGAGCCGTGAGCAGGTTCGCGACATTTTGGGCACACCGCTGTTGACCAGCGTTTTCCATGCCGACCGATGGGACTATGTGTTCACCTTGAAACGCCAAGGTCAAGCGCCGCAGCGCCGGCATTTGTCGGTTTGGTTCAAAGGCAATCAACTCGAGCGCTTTGACGGCGATGATGTGCCCACCGAACAAGCATTCGTGGAGTCTTTGCAGGTGCAGCACACAGCCGGCCCAGTGCCGCCTTTGGCCGCCACGCCTGAGCAGCTGCAAGCCTTTGAGGCCAAACACCCCTTGAAACCACCGGTTGTGGTGCTTGTGCCGCCGGCGGTGGTGTATCCCCCCTTGGAACCCTAGGAGCTGCGACCGTGAGTCAGCGCATTCGTATTTGTGTGGCCGGCGCCAGTGGGCGCATGGGCCAAATGTTGGTGGAAGCCGTTGGGCGCAGCGATGACATGGTGCTCAGTGGTGCGCTGGACATCGATGGCAGCACCGCTTTGGGCTTGGACGCAGGAGCTTTTGCGGGTCTGAACACGGGCGTGCGCATCACCGATGACATCGACGCAGCCCTGTCGGCCAGCGATTGTTTGATCGACTTCACCCGTCCCGAAGGCACCTTGCGCCACGTGGCGGCAGCCCAGCGCCACGGCGTCAAAGTGGTCATCGGCACGACGGGTTTCAATGACGCCGAAAAAGCCACGCTGCAAGCGGCCGCCCAAACAATCTCCATCGTCATGGCACCCAACATGAGCGTGGGTGTGAACGTCACGCTCAAGCTCTTGGAGATGGCCGCCAAGGCCATGGCCACGGGCTATGACATCGAGGTCATCGAAGCCCACCACCGCCACAAGGTGGACGCGCCCAGTGGCACGGCCCTGAAAATGGGCGAAGTGCTGGCCGAGGCCTTGGGCCGCGACCTCAAAGAATGCGCGGTGTATGCCCGTGAAGGCGTGACCGGCGAGCGCGACCCCTCCAGCATTGGCTTTGCCACCATCCGCGGTGGCGACATCGTGGGCGACCACACGGTGCTGTTTGCCGGTACCGGTGAACGCATCGAGATCACCCACAAATCCAGCAGCCGCGCCACCTACGCCCAAGGCAGCTTGCGCGCGGTGCGTTATTTGATGCAACACCCACGCGGCATGTTCGACATGTTCGATGTGCTGGCCTTGCGCTGACAACGCTGAGGCCTGCGTGAACGAGGCACTGTGGCACACCTGGTCCCAGGCCGATGCCATGGGCCGCTGGGTGGCGATCCTGTTGATCGTCATGTCCATCACCACTTGGGTGGTGATCCTGTGGAAGGCATGGTGGTTGTGGTCGGCTGGCCGCACATGGCCCCATGCCCAAGCCAGCGTTTGGCAAGCCAGCGACTGGTCGGATGCCTTGCGTCGATTGAATGTTTTCGATCCCCGCGCTTTGCTGCAGCCCATGGTGACCGCGGTGATGACCATGGACCACGTGGCCCCAGGCTCCATGGCCCACCAAGGCGATGCCCGCTGGGCCATGACGCGGCTCTTGCGTGAATCCATGTCCCAAGTGGTCGCCAGGGCCCAGCACGGGCAAATCGTGTTGGCCAGTGTGGGCGCCACGGCCCCGTTCGTAGGATTGCTGGGCACGGTTTGGGGCATCTACAACGCCTTGGCCGGCATGGGCTTGGAGGCGGGTTTGGACATCGAACGATTGGCCGGTCCCGTGGGTGAGGCTTTGGTGATGACCGCTGGGGGCTTGGTTGTGGCCATTCCCGCGGTGTTGGCCTACAACGTGATGGGGCGTCGCATCCAAGTGTTGGAAGCGCAGCTCGAAGGCTTTGCGCACGATGTGTTGACTTGGCACCACCCGCACGAAGGCTTGGACCCATGAGCTTTGGCCGATTGAGCCGTGCGCCCCAGTCGCGCCCCATGAGCGACATCAACGTCACGCCCATGGTCGATGTGATGCTGGTGTTGTTGGTGATTTTCATCATGGCCGCACCATCCATCGGTGCCAGTCGGGTGCCGGTGGGCTTGCCATCACACAGTGCTGCCCAACCCCCAGCAACGCCCACCCAGGTCGGCACATTGGTGATCGACGCCCAAGGCGGCTTGCAGTTCAATGGCGCCCCCGTGCAGCGGGCCGATTTGCCCGCGACATTGACCCAATGGGCACAGGCGTCACCGGGCGCAGAGCTGCTGGTGCAAGCCGATCAAGCCATCCCCTATGGACAGGTGGTGTCCCTGATGGACATGGCCCAAGCCGCGGGTGTGTCTCAGCTGGGTTTGGCTGCCCAAGGCGCCCCAGCGCTCAAGCCCTAAAATCGACCTCTTGCGAGCGCCGGTGCTCGCCGCTCCACCCCTTCCATTCATGCAAGACAACTACGCCCATTCCGACGTTGAACGCGCCGCCCAAACCCGCTGGCAAGCCAGCGATGCCTACCGCGTCACCGAAGACCAGTCCAAGCCCAAGTACTACGCTTGTTCCATGCTGCCCTACCCCAGCGGCAAGCTGCACATGGGCCACGTGCGCAACTACACCATCAACGACATGCTCACGCGCCAGCTGCGCATGAAAGGCATGAACGTCCTCATGCCCATGGGCTGGGACGCGTTCGGCCTGCCGGCCGAAAACGCCGCGCTCAAGAACAAGGTGCCGCCTGCCAAGTGGACCTACGAAAACATCGCCTACATGAAAAAGCAGATGCAGGCGATGGGCTTGGCCATCGACTGGTCGCGCGAAGTGGCGACTTGCGATCCGGATTACTACAAGTGGAACCAGTGGCTGTTTCTCAAGATGCTGGACAAAGGCATCGCCTACCGCAAGACCCAGATCGTCAACTGGGACCCGGTGGACCAGACCGTGCTGGCCAACGAGCAGGTGATCGATGGCCGCGGCTGGCGCACCGGCGCATTGGTTGAAAAGCGCGAAATTCCAGGCTACTACCTGAACATCACCGCCTACGCTCAGGAGCTGCTCGAGCACGTGCAGATGGGCAACGAGAAGGCCACGCTCGACGGCTGGCCCGACAAGGTGCGCCTGATGCAGGAAAACTGGATCGGCAAATCCGAAGGCGTGCGCTTTGCGTTCACGCACGACATCCAGGGGGCCGATGGCGCCCTGATCGGTGACGGCAGGATGTACGTCTTCACCACGCGGGCCGACACCCTCATGGGCGTGACGTTTTGCGCGGTGGCGGCTGAACACCCGTTGGCGCTGCACGCGGCTGCCAGCAATCCGGCACTGGCGGCTTTTCTCGAAGAATGCAAGACCGGTGGCACCACCGAAGCCGAGCTGGCCACGCAAGAGAAAAAGGGCATGCCCACGGGCCTGTTCGTGACGCACCCTTTGACCGGCGCCAAGGTCGAGGTGTGGGTCGGCAACTATGTGCTGATGTCGTATGGCGATGGCGCGGTGATGGGTGTGCCGGCGCACGACGAGAGGGACTTTGCATTTGCTCTGAAGTACGCGCTGCCGATCAAGCAGGTGGTGGCACAGCGGGGGGCGGCTTTGTCGTCGCCTGCGTTGGGCGCCTCAGACGCAAGCTCCACATCGTTGCCCAACGCAGGCAACGCCAAAGCCTCGGTGGTGTTTGATGCTTCGGCCTGGTCCGAGTGGTATGCGACCAAGGACGGGGTGTGCGTCAACTCCGGTGAACTCGATGGGTTGACGTACAAAGCCGCCGTCAACAAGGTCGCGGAACTGTTGGCCGCCAAAGGCCTGGGCGAGAAGAAAACCACCTGGCGTCTGCGCGACTGGGGCATCAGCCGCCAGCGCTACTGGGGCACGCCGATCCCGATCATCCATTGCGACGAACACGGCGCGGTACCGGTGCCGGAAAAAGACCTGCCCGTGGTGCTGCCGCAGGACTGCATCCCCGACGGTTCCGGCAACCCGCTGCACAAGCACGAAGGCTTTCATGCCGGCGTGACCTGCCCGGTGTGCGGCAAACCCGCCCGCCGCGAGACCGACACCATGGACACCTTTGTGGACTCGTCCTGGTACTTCATGCGCTATTGCGACCCGAAAAACGACCAGGCCATGGTGGCGGATGGTGCCGACTACTGGATGCCGATGGACCAGTACATCGGCGGTATCGAGCACGCCATCCTGCACCTGCTGTATGCGCGCTTCTGGACCAAGGTCATGCGCGATCTGGGTCTGGTCAAGGTCGACGAGCCCTTCAGCAAGCTGCTCACCCAGGGCATGGTGCTCAACCACATCTATTCGCGCCGCACCGCCAAGGGCGGCAAGGATTACTTCTGGCCGCACGACGTCGAACAGGTGCTGGATGACACGGGCAAGGTGGTCGGTGCCAGGCTCAAGAACGAGGCCGAGAGCGGCGATGGCCGCCTGCCGGTGGGCACGCCGATCGACTACGAGGGCGTGGGCACCATGTCCAAGTCCAAGAACAACGGCGTCGATCCGCAGGACCTGATTGAAAAATACGGTGCCGACACCGCGCGCCTGTACACCATGTTCACCGCTCCGCCCGAAGCCACGCTGGAGTGGAACGACGCGGCCGTGGAAGGCAGCTACCGCTTCCTGCGCCGTGTGTGGAACTTCGCGGCCAAGAACGAGGCCTTGCTCAAGCAAGGCATTGCGGTGGACCGCAGCCAGCCCGTGGCCTTCGGCAAGGCCGCCAAGGCCCTGCGCCTGGACATCCACAC
>JACCDH010011998.1_pt1 | contig 22654 bp, 2 predicted proteins | sample 7442481 | NCBI WGS metagenome assembly JACCDH01 (sample SAMN15323433, study PRJNA562643) | freshwater metagenome | isolation source: river surface water | place: USA:Blue River Watershed | collected 2017-08-15
AAGCTCATTACCCGTCCAATCAACTGGAACAAGATCGAGGACTCCGTCGATCTAGATGTGTGGAACCGTCTCACCCAGAACTTCTGGCTGCCTGAGAAGGTGCCACTATCGAACGACGTTCAGTCCTGGGGCACGCTGCGACCACACGAGCAGAAGCTCACCATGCACGTCTTCACCGGTTTGACCATGCTCGACACCATTCAGGGAACTGTTGGTTCGATGAGCCTGATGCCGGATGCGAGAACTCCTCACGAGGAGGCTGTCATCACCAACATCGCATTCATGGAGTCGGTGCACGCCAAGAGCTACTCGAGCGTGTTCTCAACCCTCTGCTCGACCAATGAGATCGATGAGGCATTCCGCTGGTCCGAGGACAACCCCTATCTTCAGAAGAAGGCAGAAATCATCCTTGGCTACTACCGCGGCGATGACCCGCTAAAGCGCAAGGTTGCCTCCACCCTGCTGGAGTCCTTCCTGTTCTACTCCGGTTTCTACCTACCGATGTATTGGTCATCCCGTGCCAAGCTGACCAACACCGCTGACCTAATTCGTCTGATCATTCGCGATGAGGCCATTCACGGTTACTACATCGGTTACAAGTTCCAGCTGGGCTACAACGAGGCTTCCACCTCGCGCCAAGAAGAACTCAAGGGCTACACCTATGACCTACTTCTCGAGCTGTACGAGAACGAGGTTAAGTACACCGCGGATCTTTACGACGAGATTGGTCTCACCCACGACGTCAAGCAGTTCCTGCACTACAACGGCAACAAGGCACTGATGAACTTGGGCTTTGACCCACTGTTCCCGAAGGATGACTGCCAGGTATCCCCTGCGATCCTCAGTGCCCTCAGCCCAGCCAGCGATGAGAACCACGACTTCTTCTCTGGCTCCGGTTCCTCCTATGTCATCGGAAAGCACGAAGCCACCACCGATGACGACTGGGACTTCTAAGAACTAGAACTAAAGATGCCGGGTGACCCATGGTTGCCCGGCATTTTTATCCCCCAAGAAAGGTGAGCATTGGATAACGCACTACTTCTTGCCTTTCTGGTCACACTGGGGGCTGGGCTCGCGACAGGTATTGGTTCAACCATTGCCTTTTTGAGCAAGACCACAAACAAGTCTTTCTTCGCCCTCTCGATGGGCTTCTCAGCCGGAGTGATGATCTACCTGAGCTTTGCTGAGATCCTCCCGAAGGCTACCTTTTACATCAACTCAGAAGTGAGTGATGTGCAGGCATCTGCACTTGCCGCCGGAGCATTGATTGCCGGCATGATTCTGATGGCAATCATCGATGCTTTTGTTCCCTCGGGGGCTAACCCCCACGAGAACACCGACGTGGAGCTTATGAACACCGGCGAGATTTCGCAGGTTCCGGAGCAAAAGCGCCTGATGCAGATTGGTGTTTTCGTTGCATTAGCAATCGCGATTCACAACTTCCCAGAGGGCCTCGCTACCTTCTTGCTGGTATTGGATGACCCCCAGGTTGGCATCGCACTGGCAATTGCCGTCGCAATGCACAACATCCCAGAGGGTATTGCGGTCTCGGTGCCGGTCTATTACGCGACCAAGTCGAAGATCAAGGCCTTCAGGCTCAGCTTCCTTTCTGGACTGGCTGAGCCTGCAGGCGCCGTCATCGGGTATTTGCTGCTGGCGCAGTTCCTGAGTGACTTCCTGCTTGGCATCATCTTTGCCATGGTGGCTGGAGTTATGGTCTTTTTGGCTATCGACACCCTGCTACCGACCGCGAGAAACTCTTCTCGCGGCCACCTCACTGTTTACGGCGTGACTGCGGGTATGAGCGTCATGGCGCTGAGCCTTGTGCTGCTGAGGCTCTAGTCTGAATCACTTTGCCTGCGAGATAGCATCCAGAAGCTAAATGCGGCAAACATGATGGCCAGTAACAGCAGCCAAACCAAAGTGAATGACCGATCCTGGGGAGTCTCGGGAAGCGCAACCTCGGAATCGGTTTGCTCAGAATCTGGTCCCGATCCAGAACCTGAGTCAGGTGACTCAGTTGAATCAGTGTCAGGGCCATTCGAGCCCGATCCACCGTTGCTCTCGCCACCAGAAGTTGAGCCACCGGAGCTACCACCGGACGAACCAGAGCCATTTGAACCAGATCCACCAGATCCATTTGATCCGGAACCGGAATCACCGGGCACCTCTGGAGAATCGGTGTCTGTGGGTTCTGGACTCTCGGTAACCGGACTCTGAGTATTCGGACTTTCGGTGACAGGGCTTTCAGTCACAGGAGCCAGCAAAACAGTCAAGGCATCAATGACCGTGACCTTGCCAAACTCTGAGTAGTGCTCGATGTTGTAGCTGCCGGGCTTAGTGTCAACTGGCACTTTGAATCTCAGCTCAGTGGCGCTCACTGCTGTGAAGTCAACCTTCACTCCACCCAAGCGGAGCTCGTTGATGACATTGAGCTTGGTGCCACCAACCTCGACAATTTGACCTGGGCGCGCAATCTTTGGAATGAAGTTCTGCATTGCTGGGAGGCGAACCAGCAGCTCGGTTCCAGAGTTCAGGTTCACGGCCGGTGGAGTTGGAGTGGTGTGCTGAGCCGAAGCAACTGCACCCATGCCGGCGGCGTTTCTGGCCCTGACCTCGATTCTGTAAAGGGTGGACTCAGTAAGTGGTGAAATCTCACACATTCTCACCTGGATGTTCGCACAGATCACCTGGCCGTTTGAGCGCACCTCATAGTCATCGATCGGGAATCCACCATCGAAGTTTGGGGCACCCCAGCTGGCAATGATCTTTGTTGGATCGGTTGTGTCAAGGGTCAGTTGCGTAGGAGCATCTGGCGTCGAGAGACCAAGCTTCACACCCATTGCAGTGTTAATGGTCTGGGCAGAGGCGTACTGGTCGGTAACTGTCACAACTCGCATCTCGTAACCAACCAAGTTGGAAGCGGTGGCAACTTGAGACTGTGATGAAGCGAGTCTGATGAAACCGACCGGACCTTGGTTGATGGATCCGAAGACTAAGACTCGGGAGCGAACCTGGAAAGCATTTACGAATACCGGCTGTGAGACATTTGAGCTCTGTGTGATGTTTCCTGAACTCGTCATTGTTGCTACCGGAACTGCAGTGCTGGTAGCACTCAAGGTCGAAACGGTAGTTGTCGGCGACGATGGAGGCGTTGAGCCCTGTGGCCAGACATAGATGTCATAGCGCAGGAAGGTGCCCGCAACCGCAGCAGGCGGAGTCCACTGCATCACTAGGTCGGCACCTGAGATTCCGGCCTTTAGCTGAGTAACAGAAATCTCTGCGTTGGTAGGAACCAGCGCAGCCGTTGCGCTCGAGTAGCGACCAACACCAGCGGCTGTAATGGCAGCAACACGAGCTGAGTAGGTGCGGCTGTTTGGAATACCAACCATGGTGCAGCTCAGCGGAGCAGTCGTACTACACGCCGAGTTCACGTAGCGATCCCCGGTACCCAGGTCAGTTACCTCAAGACGGTACCCAATGATGTTTGATCCACCGGTGTAGCTCGGCTGGGTGTAACCAACCGTGAACCATTGATTACCAACCGCAGCCGATACCAAAGCCGGAGACGACGCTTGATCAGGTGTAACGGTAAAGATTCGAGTAACTGGAGCGGCGGCTGCGTAGCGACCATCACCCGGCTGGTTTGCAATTACCGAGCAATCACCAGCCGAGGTTAGGGTGAGCAGACCATCAGTCGAGACGGTACATGCCGTCACACCGGCCGAGGTGGTGTAGCGAACTGGGAGACCAGAAGATGCTTGCGCGGTCAACCTAGCGGTTGGAGTTCCATAAACCATGTCCTCGGGCTGTGGGAAGGTGATGACCTGGTTGAGCTGACCAACGGTTAGCACCAACTTCGCGGTAGCGGAAGCAAATTGTGAGTTGCCAGCCTGGGTAGCGGTGATCTCACAGGTGCCGGTGCCCAGCAGTGTGACGGTGTTCTGGCTTAGCGAACAGATTGCTGGTGAGTAGCTGGTCTGGGCAGATGCCTGAACCTCAAGACCGCGCGACACCGCAAAGCTAACCGAGAGACCAGAGGATGCAACTGCGGATAGCTGATAGCTCTGACCAGGCAGCAGCATGCCGGGAGTTGCAGAGGTGAAGCTCACAACCTGAATCTGCTTGGAGAAGGTAAACACAACCACTGGGCTAGATGCCGTGTTGTAGTTCACAGAAGCATTCTTTTGTGCGCTCACCTCACACCAACCGTTGGTGGTTGCGCGGAGCTTGGTGCCATCGACAATAGAACAGGTTGCTGTTCCAACACCTGCAGATACCTGGTAGCTGACCGTGCCCGGACCAGAGCCACCAACGGTAAAGAGGTCAACGTCACCAACAGAGGTTTGACGCAAGTTGCCGATAGAAAGCGGAGCCTGAGCAATCTTGCGAACGACAATTTCTTGAGGCTCTGAGGTTGCCTGCACAAAGTTTTGATCGCCACCTCTAGTCACGAGAACGGTACAGCTGGCGGTGGAATCCTCAGTGGCATCACCAAACATCATCAGCTGGTTTCCAAATGCTCTACAGGTGCCCGAAGCAAAGTATTGCGGTGTTGCAGTTGATGAACCCCCGGAGTGGGTCAAGGTCAACACCTGACCGTAGTCAACGAAGTTAGGGCTGGTCATCACCAACGGAGTCTGAGCCGCCTTTTGAATAACCAGGTTTACATCCAGCACGTTCTGCTTGAAGTAAGTGCCGTTTTCAACCTCAACCCGCATCACACAGGTGCCGGCCGCAACGATGGTTGCTACACCAGTCGAAGGGTTGACCGTACAGAACTGAGTTGTAGTCGAGGTAAACACCAGCGGGTTCTCAGTCGAGTCAGTGGTTGCAACCGTTGGTGCAACAGTCGCACTGAGGCTGAAGTTGACAGTCGGGTAGGCGACGTTAATCTCCGCAGTCTTGAAGACTCGAAGGACCGTGCTGTCGACAACGTGGTAGCTGTTACCCACCGAGTACTTCATTGTGTAGGCGACACCGGGTGAACCAGTAAGTGCAAGCGACGCAAAGTTAGCCTCACCGGCAACCGCGGTCACGACGGAAGATCCGGAAACTGCTCCCCCATTACCTGATGCGATGGTTGCAGTAACAACGGTTGAGTTGTCATAGATCGCCTTGTTGCCGTAGCGGTCATAGAGGAAGATCTTGGGCTGGGTCGTGAATGCCGCGCCCTGCCGACCAACCTGGTTTGGCGAGCGGTTGACCCTCAGCTCGCTGGCATCGGTGTGAGTTACAACCAAGCTCTGAGTTGTGCTGATTGCAAAGCTGCGCTGACCGGCAATTGCGGTAAAGGTGAGCTGCTGTGGCACACCAGGAGTTGCAACAAGTATGAGGTTAGAGAAGGTTACATAACCATTGACGATCTGGCTGGTAGTGCCGGATTCAATGTAGCCACCACCGGTCACAGTCACCGTTACGGTGTCTGAGCTTGATACGGCCAAGTTGCCATCGAAGTCCAGAACCTTCAGAACTGCTGGGGTTTGCATCAGATCACCGGTTCTGGATGCGACTGGCAACTGCACCCATTCAAAACTATCTGCACCTGCACTAGTAACTTGAACAGGGTTCGAATCAACTGTGATGCCTGAGGTTGCAAACCTGAATGTGTAATCGGAGTTGACCAAACCGGTGAACTTTAGACCAGAGAATGTTGCAACCCCTGATGCGACCGTGACGGTGGTTGAGCCAGAAATTTGAGCCGCAGCACCACCTGGTCTACTTGGACCAGATGCGACGGTGACAGTTACCTGTGCGGAGTTGTTGGTGTCCAGCACGTTATCGAAACGGTCAAGGATTCGAACCGAGGGTTGGTTGGCCAAGAGGGTGCCGGTGACGGCGCCGGTTGGTTGGGTAATGATCTCGAGCGAATGCGCACTTGTGTGGGTTAGCACTACCGGGTTCGAGGTTGTGCTCTGGAGTGCACCCGAGTTGAAGTCCAAGGCGTAACCAGAGTTAGCAGGACCTTCGATGCGAACGGAAGTGAAGGTGGCGACACCATTTACCACCAATGCCGAGAGTGAGCTAATGGTTTCATCTGATGCGCCAACAAGTCGCGAGCCGTTCTGGCTCTGAACAAACACTGAGCCCACGTAGTTCGAAACTGTGTTGCCGTAGAAGTCCTGGATAACCACCTTTGGCTGCACGCCCAAAAGCTCAGCCGTCACCGCGTTTGCACTTGGCTGCTGAATCAGTGCGAGCTTGTGTGGGTCATTGAAGGTGACAGAGATTTGATCTGATGCCACCGAGGTAACAGCTTGTGATGCCGAGTTTTGGAAGTTGCCATCGAGGGTGAATCTCAGTCGCTGGTTCTCACCCGGCAAGGCAACAATCGTGAGGTTTGAGAATGTGGCAACCCCGCCTACCAGGCTGGCTTGACCATTGGTGGTGATCGAACCTGAACCCTGAGTAATGGACGCTGAGATGGTTTGGCCAACCAGCATTGTGGTTGGGTTGCCGTCGAAGTCTCGAACTGTCACTACCGGAGACAGACTCAATGAGTTACCTGTCTTGTTTCCACCTTGAGGCTGACGCTCGATAGTGATGTATTCGGCAAGACCGTGAGTTACCCACAGTGGTGAAGTCTGGGTATAGGCGGTTACCGATGCGTAGAAGCTAAACGCAAGTTGATACTCATGCTCAGGCTTGACGATCATTGTCAGGTTCGAGAAGGTTGCAACTCCGGCAACAGCCGAAACCGTGTAACCCTTCAGGAAGTCTCGATCACCACGCACCCTGGATGACAATGTGGCTGTGATCTCTTCGTTCGCACTCAGGACGCGGTTGCCATAGCGGTCTCGAATTTCGATAACTGGTTGGACAGCTAGAGCTTGGCCGGTCATGGTTCGAACCGAGTTAGATACTGAAGCGGAGGCTTCTCTGGTGATAGCCAATTGGTTAGCTTCACCGTGGGTGATTACGACGTTGCTTTGGCTAGCTTCAATCAAGTCCTGCTGCGGTGTTCTAAAAATCAGGCGATAGACATTGTTAACTGATCCACCGATACCGGTGTTGAAGGTCGCCGTTCCATCTGCCTGAGTGGTGGCTTGCGAACTCACAGCGGTTTCAACCGAACCGGTTCCCGACATGACCTGGGGGACTACGACTATCGTTCGAGCACTGTCCTGGAAGACCGTATTGCCAAAGCGGTCAACGACTTTGACCTTTGGCTGCACCTGGAAAGGCAAGCCAGCCTGGCCGCCTGATGCATCCTGAATCTGCACGATCTTGTGAGCAACGTTGTGCTTCAGGGTCAGCTGTGCAGATGGCGAAGAGGTGATTCCGTTATAGCTGAACTGCAGGCGGTAGATCTCAGCCGACTCAGTTGGAGTGGCCACCTTACCTATTAGACCCAGGTCTGCAAACTGAGCAATACCTGCACTCACAGTGACCGAAGCAGAGATAACCTGACCGCCACTGCCTGACACAATCGAGGCAGAAACCGTGCCGGAATTTACTGTGGTGACGATGTTGCCATCGAAGTCAAGCAAGCGAATTCGAGGTTGAGTCGAAAGCGCATTACCGGTTCTAGTCTGGGTTACGCCTGCGCCTGAGGATGGCTCGATGTCGATTACAACCTGTTCCACCGGTCCCGGCAGAACAGTAACCGCAGACGAACTCACAGCACTCAGACCAGTGGTCTCAAACTGAAGTGAGTAGCCCCGGTCTGGCTCCGCGATGAATGTTAATCCGGTGAAGTTCACCACACCACCCGAAGCGGTAAACACCTGTGCCGAGGCAGTCACAAGCGAACCGAGTCTGTAAAGCTTTGCGGTCACCTGAGTCGAGTTATCCAATGTGACAAGGTTTCCAAACTGGTCAAAGAGGCGAACTACTGGAGCGGGCGAGATTGCGGCTCTAGTTTGGATATCAGCGGCAGTCCAGTCCAGCACCATGTAGTCGGCCAGACCAGGGGTTAGATTCACAGTCTCCGAGGTAGAGATGGTTTGAGTTTGGTAGCTGATTGCGTAGCTCAATGAAACCGCTCCAGATATTGATCCGGACAGCTGGGCCGAGGTGAAGGTTGCAATGCCGTTCACCGCAGTGGCTTGGGTTTGACCGGTTAGGTCAGCACCCGAGGCAGTCAAGGTAACCACAGCGTTACTACTGCTAACACGGTTACCTGCAGAGTCGCGAATCTCAATTACAGGTTGAGTAGTGAAGTTGACACCAGCACGAACCGCACTTGGGTGACTGGTTGCAACCACTTGCGTTGGGACTCCGTGGACCACCTCGATGGTGTGAGAGATCGAGGCAAAGAAGCTGGCATTTGCATCGGTGTTGGCTTTGAACCTGATGGTGTAATTGCCAACCGTTGCCTTGAGCTTGAGGTTTTGGAAGGTTCCAACTCCCTGTAGGCCATCTGTGTTGACACCGGTGAACGACTGAGGTGCTGGGGTTGAGGTGACCTCAGCGGTGTAACTAACGGTTCCGGTGTCAACCAGGTTGCCGAATCTATCCAATGCTCTCAGTTGCGGATAAGCCGCCCCTTGACCCGCAATCACAGCATCGTTTGCCACCGATGATGCGGGCTGTGTAATCCACTGCAAAGCATGTGGTGCGGCGTGAGTGATCACAAATGTGGTGCTCGTGATGGCGCTCAAGGTTGGCAGTGACGAAGATCCACCTGGTGCGAATTGGATAAACCTTGAGCCAGCGGATTCGAAGGTCAGGCCATTGAATATCACCAAACCGTTTTGGGCTGTGAACTCAGGTGAGGTTGAAATCAACGCGGAGCTAGTTGCACTCTTCAGGTTTGCAACCAAGGTTGCCGATGAGGTTACGCGTGTGACTCGGTTGTAGTAATCGTCAATAATCTCAGCGCTGACGGATTGAGCGAAACGAGCTCCTGCGATCACGTTCTGCGGTTGCTGCACGACATTGATGCCGGTCGCGTTACCTGGCTCTAGAGTCACAACTCCACTAACGGATATTGCTGGTTGTGAAACAAAGCTGAAGCTCAATGCGTAATTTCCTGCCACACCTGAGAGACGTAATCCAGAGAACTGTCCGATTCCAGCGGAGAGTGAGATTGCCCTGGTTCCGGTCAAGGTCACACCCTGCTTGGTTTGAGCATCCCAAACTGCACCCGAGTAGCTGACCTCAACGGTGGCTGTTGCCTGGTTGGACGTGGAAACTCGGTTACCTTCTGGGTCACGAAGCTCGACCTTTGGTTGGGTACAAAAATCAACACCTGATAGTGCATTGGCAATTGCGGTTGTGATGACAAGCTGCGAGGCTGCACCGTGGTTCAGGGTGATCACCTGAGAGGTGGAGATTACTCCAGAGGATGATGTTCCCTCGGCCTCATATATAAGTGTGTGAGATCCGGCAGTGCCTCGAAGCACAAGGTTAGATGCAAAGGTGGCAACACCGGTTTGTGCAGAGGCAGTGACCGAGCCAGAGATTGAGGCAGTTGAGACCTTGACTCGAACATCCAAACCGGCGGTTGGAACCGTGTTACCCGAAACGTCCTCGACAGTGACCATTGGAGCTGTGACGAAGACTTCTCGGTTACTGAATCCGCTTGCGGCTTGAGTCAACTCAAGGCGGTATGGGTTACCAGGCTGAAGTTCGATCGCCGAGGATGTCGAGATCTGAGTAGGAAGCTGAATGGTTGCGCTGAGTGTCTTGGTGCCAACCAGACCAGTGAGCACAACGTTACTGAAGGTAGCAATACCTCCGGAAGCCGACACCGCAGTGGTGCCTGAAGACACCGCACCCTGCGAACTGAGTTGAACAGTTTGGTTTGATTGTGCGCCAGAAGTTACCAAGTTTCCATCGGCGTCAAAAATCCGCACCACAACTGCGTTGGTGCCGAGCGAGATGTGGTTCTTCGCAGTTTCAGGTGAGGACATGATGATGTTGTGTGCAGCACCGTGAGTGACAGTCACCGAAACAGTTGCGCCAACAAGCCCTGTCGCCGAAAGACTCAAGTCGTAGGTGCCAACTTGACCAGACAAAACCAAGCCACTGAATGACGCAAGTCCGTTTGATGAGAAAACGTTGCTTGTACCCGAAAGGGTGATACCTGACACATAGGCAGAAACCTGTCTGCTGCCTCCGGTAACCAAGTTGCCCGACGAATCAAGTACGCGGACAACTACATCTGAAAGGGCAACCCGGTTTGCGACAGTTTGAGTTGTCGGGCTAACGCTGAGCTGGAAAGCCTCACCTGAGGTAACGGTGAAATCGGAAGTATCGACGGTAGACGGTGCTCCAAAATTGGCAGTAAATCTAATTCGGGTAGTGCCATTCTTAGCAAATAGAGCCAAATCAGGGAAGTCAATAAACGAGCTACCCGATGAGCTCTGTGCGACGCCACCCACAATGGAACTGATCGTGCCAACCACCCTGGAGACCGAAGCACTGTGAGTTGAGTTGACAACAGGGTTTCCGTAAACATCCTGAACTTGCAGCCTTACAGCTGGGCTGATGCTGACGCCGGATTGAATGGTGGATGGAACGCCCTGAACGATAACGAGTTTGTTGGCAGCTGCGTTGGAGATTGTGAACTGGTTAGTGAATCCAGCTTCAAGCCCAGCGGCCGATGCCTTGATTTGGAAGATTCCCGACTTCTCGAATGTCATCTGTGTTTTCGGGATTGTTTGCCCAACCATAGTCGGCGAAAGAGTTACGGTGGGCAAAGTCTTTGATACGGATGAAGGATCAGAGGACAAAACTGCCTGCACGGTGATGCTTACCGTATCTGTCGCTGTAGCGATGTTTCCGAATCTGTCCAGCAGCCTTACAAATCTGTCGAGGGGCTGCTGAGTGCCAGCGACGACGCTAGCAATCGTTGGATCCGTGAAGCCGAGTTTGGCTGGGGCGGCAGCCACCACCGGGAAGTTTGCAGTGAATATCGCAGTGAAACCGAAAAGGTCAACCCTGAATCGCTGATTAGTTTCTGCTTTGTCCACGGAAAGGTTGTCAAAGGTCACGACACCACTAGACAACGAGAGCGATTTAGTCCCTGAGAGGGTTGTGTTTTGAAGTGCAGCAGAAAGCACGATGGTTTGAGAGGAGGTAGGACCAGTCGTCACCCGGTTACCCCGAACGTCAATAACCTCGATAACTAATGGGGAGAGCGTTGTTCCTGCAACTCCTGAGGTTGGTTGAGATACAACTCTGAGAGTATTTGCCACACCGTGGGTTAGCTGGATTACCTGGCTGACGCTTGCAACTGCTGAACTGCTTGCACCCTCAATTGAGAAGCTGATTGTGTAGCTACCAACCGTGCCGGAGATTGAAAGTGCGGTAAAGGTTGCGGTAGCCGTTGAAGTGTTGACCGCAACCGTTGTGCCCGACAGTGAGGCAGCTGGATCGATAGTCGCGACGACATTGTGTGCAACGCCAGTTACCTCATTGTTTGAGCTGTCACGAAGCTTCAGGATTGGCTGAGTTGTAAGTGCGATGCCGCTTGCAGCTCCAGCGCCGGCTGTTTCCAGAGTCAGCTTGGTGGCATTTCCAAAACCAAGTGTGATGGTCTCATTGTCGGAGAGGGTTGCCGGGGTGTAGATGCGGCTAGTTAGGGTGTGGCTTCCAACCGAGCCACTTAGCGCAACGCCCGCGAAGGTGGCAACTCCTCCACTGGCCGAGATCGCGGTTGTCCCAGTAAGCGTTCCAGGGCTAACAATCAACTCAACAGTCTGTGTTGATTGCGCCCCGGTGGTAACTAGGTTTCCATCGGCATCAAGAATTCGAACCTGTGGTTGGGTAGCGAAGTTTTGAGCGTTCTTCGCGGTTGCCGAAACAGTCAAATCAACCGATGCGGCAACACCGTGTGTGAGAGTCACCGAGGTTGCTGCACCGCTTAGGCCATTAGCGGTGAAGCTCATCGTGTAGGCACCCACTGATCCAGAGATCGAGAGTGAGCTGAAGTTTGATACTCCGGAAGATGCAAAGACTGAGGTCGTACCATTTAGCGATGCACCGCTAAGTGCTGCACTGACATTGTTAGTTGCATCTCCAACTACGTTGCCTGCCGAGTCAAGAACTGAAACCGACAACTGATTGAGCGTTGCACGGTTTGCGACCGAGATCGCAGTTGGGCTCACGGTCAATTGGGTGGCCTGACCGAAGGTAACAGCGAACACTTGGCTTGAAACCGAAACAGACGTGTGGACGGTCGTTATTGCAAAGTTGACCCTCAGGTTTGCGGCCTTAGCAACAATTGAGAGCGTTGGCATATCAACCGTTGAGCTACCACTTATAAGTGCGAAGGTGTTTCCGGCAATGGAGACTGCAGATCCAGAAATGACAGTCGCACTAATTGAGAGGTTGGCATCGAGCACTGGGTTGTCGAACTGGTCTAGAGCTTGCAGTCTCACCGCCGGGCTAAATGTCATACCGGAGCGAATCGAGGATGGAATGTCCTGCAAGACTGCAAGCTTTGCGGTCACGCCGTTAGTAATGGTGAAGCTATTTGCGATGCCAGATTGCAAACCCGAAGCAACCGATCTGAATCGATAACTACCCACCGCGGTGACCTTCACCGCATCAGCAGGTATTGAGACAGATGTGGCAAGAGGTGAAATTGTGTAGCTATTTCGAGTTGCTATCACTTGGCTCGAGTCAGTAGCGGAAACCAACTGGATCTGAACCGATACCGATGCAGATTGCGAGGTTAGGTTGTCCCACTCGTCCCTGAGTTCGACTCGCTGAGCACTCTGGTCCTCAGTTGACTTTCGGTCAACCAGGTTCGTTGCCCAAACCAGCTTGTAGGGAGTGCCAGCGGTGAGAGTGAGTGATTGTGAAGTTGAGAGAGCGGTCATGCCAGCAGGCGCTGTCACGGCATAGCTCAGTGTTCTAGTGCCAATTGAGTTTGCGTAGGCCAGGTTGCTGAAGGTGGCGTATCCGGCCTCGAGAGCTATCTCCGTTGTGCCAGACAGCGTTGGAGAAGTAATAGAAGCGGAGACAGAGACGTTGCTTGGAACAACGTTGTCATCGGCATCGCGAAGAGTTAGTCGAGGCTGAGTCGCGAAAGCAATTCCCGCCCTGGCGCCCGCTGCGGCTGTGTCGAGCGCAATCCTGGTTGCAGCACCCGGAGTCAAAGTGACAGTGTGAGAAACGGATGTCACACCAGCACTGGAGTAGCTGAAGTCGAGACGGAATTGACCAACAGTTCCTCGGAGTGCGAGGTTTGAGAAGGTGGCAACTGCGGCCACGTTCGAACCGGTTGCAACCGCAGAGTTAGTGGTTCCGATCAAGCTTGCGCCTGAACCTGAACCAATCACTGCAGAGATGGTGCCGGTTCTATTCAGCGACTGGTTGCCGTAGGCATCGAGCAAACGAACCACCAGTTGGCTCAGAGTACTGCGGTTTGCTTGCGATTGAGAGGTGCTGTTGATTGCCATCTGGGTGGGTGCACCCGGGGTGAGGGTCACCACGGTTCCAGACGAGGTGACGGTCTTCGTGCCGCCAGCAAGTGGGGTGAAGGTCACCTGGAACGAGACGGTGATGGTGCTTGAAGTGGAAGCGGCGATCACGAGCGAATCAAAGGTCGCTAGACCAGAGTCATTTGCTCTGGCTTGATTGCCGGAAAGTATTGTTGCGGTTGCACCAGAGACACTGGCCGAGACAGTGATGTTCTTGTGATCACCCGCGGTGATTGCATTTCCGAAGTCGTCTCGAACACTCACCGAGAAGTGAAGACCAGTTTGTCCTACCACCGCAGATGAGGTGTTTGCGGTGACCACCAGCTGGCCCGGCTCCCCCGCCATTACGTTGTAGTTGACGGAGCGAGTTTGAAGGTTTGTTGAATCTAGAGTCGCAGAGATAGTGAAGGCATAGACACCAACACCTGAGGCAACCCGGAGATTGTTGAATGAAACAACTCCACCGACTCTTGAGCTTGATGTCAGGCCGGTCACAGTGCCAGATCCTGAAGCTACCGAAGCCGAAAGTGTATAGCTGTATGCGAGTCGGTTATTTGCATCCAGCACCTTGGAGTAGGCATCTCGAATCGCAAACTGCGGTGGTGGGTTGAAGGCAACTGCCAAGAACTCATTTGCTTCTTCAGTAGTCGGGCTATTGGTTTGAGAGATTGCTGTTCCAACACCAAATACTGGAGTGACTCCATCAACTGCACTTGGCGAGTAAGACACCGCAGATGAATAGGTCACCATGCTAGAAGCTGAGATTGCCACAGCTCCAGAAACCGAGTTTGAACCAGGCAAGTTCACTCCACCACCGGCATCAATAGCGAGGTTTTGCGCAGTGAGTATTGCACCTGCAGCGGAGATAAGAGCTCCCGGGGTAACCAGTTTTAGGTTTGCGACATTAGTTGTTGGGAAACTAGTGGAAGAAGCTAGGGTGATGTCCCCCGATGAGCTGCTTCCAATTTGAAGCGTGGTAGCTCTCAAGAACTGAGCACTAGCGGCTGGAATGGCGAGCGCTGAATTGGAGGACAAACCCAAGACGATGCCTCGATTAGCAGTTCGAGGCACGAGCTCAACGCGCCCACTGTTGGTAGCCGTCACGTTAGCGCTGAGCGTAAGTGTGTCCTGAATTAACAGCATTCGACCGCCAAGTCCGTTGACTGTCACATTTGCAGTCACGTTCACTCCTGCAGCACAAACTTCAATACTTGCCGAGGTTTGAAAAGTGCTGTTTGCGGTGATGGTGTTCAAATTGCCCGTCGATCCAACTCGAATGTTGGTTGGTTGGCGCACTAGCAAGAGAGACTGATTCGTCCCAGAGTTTGCCACATCCAAGTCGAATGAGGTCCCGTTAGGTGTATCACGCAAAGACCCATTTTGAGGCTCAATTACTACGTCCCCGCTAACGCTTAGCGAAAGACCTAGGCCACTGGAAACCAGGTTAGTTCGGATTACAAAACCGCCAGGGGTATCGATGGTCGTACCGGTGTTCAGGGTATAAATCCCGTATGGAGTTGGGCTCGGCTGGCGCCCTTCTAGCACAATTGAATCGGAGGCCGTCGAGATACTTCGTATTGTGCTGGAGCCATTTGAATTATTCAGACGAATGATACCGACACCTCTGCCTGTGTCATCGGGGGTCGAGCCAGGGCTGGTTTCTCCCACAAGCAGAACCTTCCCTTGGCCGGAGTCGAGTACCATTCCACTTACAGCCGAAATGCCATGGCCCCAGCTGGTTCCAACGTTAGGAGCCAGCTTTCCTCGAACGGTAATGTCCCCTCCAGACGAGTAAAGCTTTGCCCCAGAGTTCGCCGTCCCTAAAGTTCCAAGCTGCACGCCAGAGGTTTCGTTGGTAGCTGTGACATTTTCGGCCGTTCCAGTACCCACTGCAAATCCGCTTGGACGCGATGGGTCTTGGGGGTCTGGAAGCCCTCCCCCGATGACAATATCGCCTCCCCCAGTGAAACTTGATGCGCAACCATTTGCGGTACAGACGGTCGAGCCACTCAACAATCGGACGAGGCCGCCACCAACTGCATCTGAGTCAGCCCAGAATGTTACGTCTCCGCCCTGTGTGGTGAAGTTTCGAACGTTGTTATCTGTGCTTATGTCTTGGAGTGCCTTGAAGAGTAATTCGCCTTTTCCGGTCGCGGCAAAATGTCCTTGGGGCTGCACTTTGCCTCCGAAGACGCGGACATTACCACTGACGGTGTGATTTCCGGTCAGGGTGATCGTCCGAGAGGTGTCTGAGCTTTGAGGATCTCTACCTATCGTCAGGTTACGAACCCCGTCTGTGCTGAAAGCAAAAGCTGCATTCATGCCAAAGAAATTGTTTGTCTTCGGCAAAATCGAAACGTCACCTGTAGTCCGGAAGAAAGTGTTTGGATCATCAAAATCCCAAAGATTCATCAGAAGTGTGACATCCGCACTTGAGGTGCTTACATATGAATTGCCGGCAACACTGCCGAAGTTGTTGTAGGGCGAATAGGCGTAGTCCATGGCAAAGGTGTTGACGTTTGAGGACGCAGTAATTGGCCCATTTCTAGAGAGTAAGGAAGTTCGCATGAACAGAACATCCCAGTTCGATGCAGCTTGTCCATACAAGTCAATTCCACCGCCTGTGGTGGAGGTCGAAGCCAAAGTCAAGATGTTGGCCGCATTAGAACCCCAAAACCTCACACCTTGACCGCTGCCGGCAGTTACACCTCTTACCTTTACAGCTGGAGAAGCAGTTGCCGCCGAAACCATCGTCATTGGGCCAGCTGTGTGTCCAGGCCATCCGCCTGGATCAATGAAGGCCACGCCGTAGGTCCCTCCTGTGCCAGTTGAGACTCCTTCGATATCGATGAGTCCGGTCCCGGAGAATATTTCTACGCTCTGATAGAGGATTACTCCGAAAGTACTGTTGGTCCTGGCTTTGATTTTGATGTCACCACCACCGGAATAAACTCCGGTCCAATCCGCGAGCTGGAAGGATCGATCTCCTGCGGTGCCTACGTACCCGGTAGGGAATCCGACAGCGTCAGAGGTTGTGCCACCAGCAAAAACAACGTCACCGCCACCTGAAACTGCACCCGAGCTGGTTGAACCGTTTGCTGTATTGAATTGAAGGTAGTAGCCAAAAATCATCGAACCGGTGCCGTCGCCATCGGCATCAGCCCAAACAACCAGATCACCCATGTTCGTTTGCCAGCGTGAGTGAGTTGCATCACTAGTACCTGAACCAGACTCTACGTAGTAGCCGTCCTTGACTTTGAGGAAGATTCGGGCACCTGGCGCGGTAGCGGTCAAGTCGGCGTTAGCTTTTCCAGTCAGCGACTGGGCCGAAATTGTCATGCCATTCTGCGTATTCACATCAAAGTGAAGAGTCAGTGCAGAGGAAGCGGTGTTCACGTTGGCGATGTTTCCAAACTCAAAGGAGCCTGCTTGAATATCGAACCTAACTTCGTAATCAATTGTGAAGTTTGCGCCAATCGGGGCAAATCGAACAGCACCAGAGGTGGAGATCTTCGACAAGGTGTTGGCCGATCGGTCATAGACACCGGAGGAGATAAACGAGATGTTAGCTGATGAGGTAGGAACGTCCGACCCAGATTTAGCGCCTAGGTTCCTTTCTTCTCCAGAATTCCAGTTGGCAAGGCCGTTGGTTGTAATTCTTATGTCGCCGGCCCTGGAGAGAATGTCCCAGCCCCACATATAAAGAGTTTGGGTAGTGGCAAGTGGAGTTGTAGCGCTAACACTTACTCCTCCTCCAGAATCTGCTATCGAAGCGATGCTGAATCGATTTGAAGCGTCGTTGTAGATTCCGTAGTGTGCGCCGGCAGTTCGAGTGGAGAGCTCAATAGCTGGAGAGGTTGTCGCGGCTGAAACCCAACTGCTGGCGTTGAGGCGAACAGCGTGATTGCTTGCGAGGTGACTAACGCTTACAGCAATCTGTCCAGTTCCCGACCAAATCAGGGAGTTTGGTTCAAACAACGCACCGACCACCGCTTGGGTTGAGGTTGCATTTATGAAAACTCTTCCGCCGCCAGAGTAAAGCTTTGAGAAATCCTCAAGCCAAATGGCCCACGTTCTATTAGCAACAGCTGAGCTGGGAACGGGTCCAGTGGGATGACCCGAACCATCAGTAGCCGATCCGCCGGCGAGGGTTATTCGACCCCCACCTGATCGTGTTTTGCTGACATCACCATTGGCTGAATTAACGGTTGCGTAGAGACCCAGAAGAACGTAACCCGATCCGCCGTTCTGTGCATTAGTCCAGAAGAGTATGTCGCCGTTGTTGGTTTGGATTGTTGTGAAGGTTGTGCTGTTTCCATCATTAACATCAATCCAGTCTCTTGCCCGAAGTGTTATCCGAGCTCCGGCATCAGTGGTCCTCAATCGAGAACCATTCAAGATGTCAATATCCTCAGCGATGATTTCGATCGCACCAGATGATGAGAAATTACCGCTGAATTCAACTTCCTTGCTGTTCGAGGCAGAGCCGATCCGTAAACCACTCGGTGGGCGCGTGAAATTAAAGTCATCGGCAGTTCCAATAGAAAATGTCAACTTCGCACCACCATAAGAGTCCACAAGGCCTCGAGCAGTGTATGACTCAATCACCACCTGGCCAGACACGCTTAGATCTGGGTCGAAATTAGAGGCGATAATGTCTGACCTGAGCGTGAATCCACCTGGAGTGCTAAACAACGAGTCATTATTGCCAAAAATGCCGTATTCGGAAGTGTCAGCAGTCGAGTTGTTTCCCTCCACAATGATTGCGTCTGATGCCGTGGATAAGGATTCAATGGTTGTGCTAAAGGCACCACCCCACGCCGCAAACTCGATGTTTCCATCGATACCACCCACAGGCCCGGCAGTCTCGCCATAGATGGCAATTTTCCCTGTGCCAGATCTTATATCTGCACCGCTGACAACTGCGATACCGGCAGCCCAAGCCCCACCGGCACCGGACACCATTCGGCCCCTAATGGAAATGTTTCCGCCGGCTGACCAGATCTTTGAGCCCGTGCCAGCATTACCAAGGGATCCCAATTGGACACCTGTGTTGTCAGAGGTTCCTGTGGTGTTATAGGTGCCGCCAGTTCCTGCCGCAGTGCCGCCAGGCCGATTTGGATTGTTGGCATCCGGCAATCCACCGCCAATGACAATGTCACCGCCGCCACTTGCAGTGTTCAAACAACTGGTTGAAACCGTGCAAAGCGTCGCTGCATCAAGGAGCCGAACGTATCCACCACTGGTCGAATCAGAATCCGCCCACAAAACTATGTCTCCACCGGCAGTCCGAATCGTCTGCCCCGCCGCGACGCTTATATAGGAGCCAGCCCGAAGGGTAATGTCTGAGGCTGTTGAGGACACGGAGAACCCGTTGGCGACATTAACAAAGCCCGAAGCCGAAATCACGGTTGAAAAACTTGCTAGATGCGCTGCTAAATCAGAAGCCAATATGTTCGTCGTCCCGGATGCTGACTCAGCATAAAAGAGGCCCTCGTGAAATAGACCACCTGTCGTGACTCCGCTGGCGATGTTCACATTTGTCGGCATGAACCTTGGAGTAACAGTCAGGGTTGTACCTACAAACGCATCACTTGTGAAGGTCAGGACTTGAGCTGATGTAACCCCCGCTTGGAAACCTAAACCTGTAAAGGTTGCAATACCATTCACCGCGTTCACGGTTAGTGATTGAGTTAGCGCTTGCCCATTGATCTGAAGGACATTTGGCGAGGCAGTCACCGTGACAGGACTGTTGGATGAGAAGAGCGTGCCATCTAGGTTCGTTAGTTGTATCTGGATTGGCCTGTCAAATGCTGAGCCAACGCGGGCCACAATTGGTGAACGAGTGACCTGCAAATAGGGACCGTAGGAGAGAATCGCTACCCCGGATCCACCCTGAGATCCTGCAACGTTTACCTGGCCTCCACCACCGCCTCCGCCCGTATTGGCTTGGCCAGAAGTTGGGAAAAACCCTCCGTTTCGACCGCCCATACCTCCGCCGCCGAGGCCGCCTGTCGCTCTCGTTGAGTCTTGGGCACCACCACCGCCTCCGCCTCCATAGAACTGAGTAGAACCGGAAATCGATGAAGCTACACCATTTCCACCTGAGCCACCCGACGAAACAGTCGCATTCGCTCCTGCAGAGCTAGCACCACCTCCACCACCAGCGTTTGTACCTGTGCTGTTACCGCCTCTTGAGCCTTGGCCAATCGTACCGCTGGCTCCAGTATTGAGCGCGTTACTTGCACCTGCACCACCTCCTGAACCACCTGAAGTGGGGGCATCGACGTAGTAGGCTCCACCCGCACCGCCACCAACCGCTGCTACCAGGTTACCTAGGTTAGAGGACTGGCCATTTCCAGCTTTACTTCCTGATGCGGTACCAATTGGGCCACCTTGGCCACCCATTCCCACCTGGATTCGCAATGGAGAAGAAGGGATGCTGATGTCACTGGATGTAACTCCACCTGCACCACCGCCACCGCCTCCATGTGCATTATTGATTCCACCTGCACCACCACCGCCGCCAGCAACAACTAGTGCCTTGAAACGAGTTACATTCTGGGGAGGGATCCAGCCTCCTACGGCTGTGAGGTAGGAACGCTCAAATCTGACTACCGTTTGCTGCGAATAGGCGGTAGAAGTTTGGAGGATGCTGCTGCTTGTAAAATCAGCTGCGGCATAGCTTCCAGCGACAGCTGTATTGAAGATTAGGTCATTTCCGTTGCCAGACCGATCTAAAAGAACTCCCGTCTGAAACTCGTTGAAGTCGTAAAGGGCTCGCAAAGTCGGTGACACGATTCCCGAGGATGAGTAGCTGTGCATCGAGGACGCAACCTGCGCTGCACTCAAAGCCCCGTTCCAGATCTTTACCTGATCAATATCTCCTGGGAACTCTTGTCCGGTATTCTGCCTGGTTCCACCTAGGGTGAAATATCCACCAGCGGCTGTGCTTCTGGCCAATGAGCCAGTCCAAGCGAGCTGGCCGTTGAGATAAAAGGAGGAGTTTCCAGTCGAGGGCATAGTCCAAGCGATATGGCTCCACTGGCCGCTCACAACATCTAGTGCGATGTTGATCGCCTCATTCGGGCTGGTGAGATGGAATGTTGTCCCGCTCCACCAAAGTGAGTAACGAAGATCCGAAGCATCGCTGTCAGACATTTGCGAGAAAAGACCAGTCCACCCCGTGGTCGAAGAGAGACCATCCGGCTTTATCCATGCCTCAAAAGTCCAAGTGCCGTTCGCAGCGGTTGGGATGATTGCGGTTGAGTTGGTATAGGCGTAGCTGTATGCCAAGCCAGTTTTCTTCCAGGCGTTGTCTATGTTGGGTGTATACCGAACGACGACTATTCCCGAGCCACCTGATCCAGAAGCGCCATTGCTGTTGCTGTTATAACCGGCTCCTCCGCCACCGGAGCCGCTATTGGGCGTTCCGGACGTTGCGTTAACAAAACCTTTGGTTCCGGCACCGGCAGTGGAAGTGGACCCCGCACAAGTACCAGCAGCACCAGCATTCGCGCTCGATGCTAATCCGACGCCACCGCCACCGCCAGCAGCGAAACATCTGGCCGAACCCAGGATAGTCGAGGTCAGGCCAGTGCCTCCACTACCTCCACCGTTTGAATTGGCCGATGAGGAGCCTCCTACGCCTTGGGCTCCACCACCGCCACCACCGGCCCAGTTATCGCCAGTTCCCGCGAATCCAAAACCTGCTATGTTTCCGGTTGGGATGAGACCGTAGGCTGCAGTGGACGAAGCCGTTGTTGTGAAGATAAATGAGCCATTCGCACTTCCACCATTTGATCCACCCTGCTCCTGATCTCCTGCGCCGCAACCGCCACCTCCTCGACCGCCACCTGCGAGTTCGAGCGAGCCAAACCTCGTGGACTGACCCGACGAGGGCGTGTTTGGCAAGCAGTTGTTAGTCGCAGCGGCACCGACTCCACCTTGGCCGATCTTTACCGTCAAGACTCCGGAAATGCTCACGCCACTTCCCACTGCGAGTGCTCCAGCACCACCACCTCCACCGTGCCTGGAACCACCTGCTCCTCCGCCGGCCACAGCCAGCACTTGTACATTAGAAATATTTTGTGGGACAGTCCAGCCACCAACCCCCGGAAGGTATGTCCTGGGGAATGTGACAACTGTCTCGCCAGTTGATACAGAGGCAACTGTCTTGACGTCAGTTCTTGACCATGATGAGGCTAGAGTCAAATTCTTGGCGCTGCTGGAACGGTCGTACACAACTGTGCCCGAAGGTTCATTAAAGTCCCAATAACCGAGTAGACCGCTCGAGTTACCCGCAACCCTGGTATGCATTGCGTCAAAAATCTGCGCCTGTGTGCGAGCAGTATTCCAAATGCGCACCTCATCGATTTGCCCAAGGAAGCGTTCCGTGTTGCCGCGATCCCCGACGGCAAATGGTTGCGAATTGTCCTGGAGGGTCGACGGTATGTCAGTGCTGGATTGAAAAGCTAATTGTCCGTTGAGGTAGAAGCGCACAGTGGTCGAATCTTTGACGAGGGCTACGTGCTGCCAGCTGTTGAGGGTTGCCCTGGTTCCTGTCCAGTACCAACCGCGCCAAGTCGTGTCGTAAAACCACCAACCGAACTCACCGTCTGTCTTGGTTGCAAATGAAAACTTGAACTCTTTGGAAACAATCGTGCATGCGGAATTGCATGCAAAGGAACTGGGATTAATCCAGGCTTCGAACGTCGCTGTCGCGGAAACATTGGGATAGGAATCACTGCTCGCCCGAGCGATGTAAGTGCCTGAGACACCATTACCGCTGATACCTAGAGCGTAATCAACCTCGGATAAAGATCCGTCAGCCGATGAGACTGCTCCGGTGATGGCCGAGAGGGTTAGGGAAAGCGCTGTAAGGATTCCAAACAGGCCAAGCCCAAGCTTGCGCAACCAACCGGTTGCGCTTCGCACAAGCTTCAGCTCTCTCATCGATCCCTCGTTTTTGGGTATGCCAAGGCACACCATTTAGGCCCTTCAAGACTAGTCATGGGGTTTAAATGTCTGGACTTAATGTGCGGTATACCGAAGCTAAGAAAAAGACACGTTAAACAAGAAAATCCCCTGGGTTTTCACCCAGGGGATCGACTCTTTTAGTTGAAGAAATTACTTCAGGGTTACCTTTGCGCCGGCAGCCTCAAGCTTTGCCTTTGCGTCCTCAGCAACTTCCTTCTTAGCACCCTCTAGAACAGCCTTTGGAGCGCCGTCTACTAGAGCCTTTGCCTCACCGAGGCCTAGGTTGGTGATGCCACGAA
>JACCDH011139081.1_pt1 | contig 22649 bp, 14 predicted proteins | sample 7442481 | NCBI WGS metagenome assembly JACCDH01 (sample SAMN15323433, study PRJNA562643) | freshwater metagenome | isolation source: river surface water | place: USA:Blue River Watershed | collected 2017-08-15
CATTGCTGGAGAACTGCTTCTTCATGATCGATTCAAGCTCTTCCATCGCGGAGGGCTGCACGGTATCGAGGCTGGCCACGCGCTGAATGACTTCCGGACGGGATTCCTCGGGCAGGAAGGCCAGCACATCGGCGGCCACCTCGGATTCCAGTACCGACAGAATGATCGCCGTCACCTGCGGATGCTCGCCACGGATCATCTCGGCGATCGCGCGCGCATCCATCCACTGCAGGATCTCCAGGCCACGGCTGGCGCGGTTGGGCATGATGCGGGCCAGCACCGACGCCGCCTTGTCCGGGCCGAGCGCGCGCTTGAGCACGGTCTCGACATACTCGGTGGTGCCGAGCGACAGGCTGGTCTGGCGCTTGAGCATGTCAACGAACTGGTCCAGGACCACATTGACCGCCTCTTGCGACATGTCGGCCACCGACACCATGGCCGCGCCCAGCTCCTGCACCTCTTTCGGGTCAAGATAGCTGATGATGTTCGAAGCGAGATCCTCGCCAAGGAGGAGCATCAGCACCGCTGCGCGCTGGACGTTCGTGATCTCGCCGAGCTCGCGCTTGAGCTCGTCTGTCATGACTACTGCGCCGTCTGTATCTGCCATGGGTTACCTCTGTTACCTGTCGTGCTGCGTTGTACGTCGTGATGGGTGTCTGGAACTGTCAGTGAGCCGGCTTACTTCTTGGACGGAGCCAGCCCGTCCTTCAGCAGGTTCTTGATGATCAGGATCATCCGGTTGCGCTCTTTCTCGGTCAGCATCTTCACCAGCACGAGCTTGTCGTCGTAGCTCTTGGCATCGCTCAGCATCTCGGTGGGCAGCGTCACCTTTTTCTTGGGCTTGAATTTCTTCTTCATCTGTTCGAGGTCGGCCGCGCCATCTCCCTCGCCGGCCTCAGCCGATGCCTTGGGCTCAGCCGCCTTGGCGGCGGCCTTGGCCACTGCTGCTTTGTTGTCGGCGTTTTTGGCTGCCGCGACCTTGGTTTCCTCTGCCATGTGTTTTCCTGTGATGTTTGTTGTGATCGCAGATCAGTGATGACCTGATCCCGTTTGCTTATGATTTGACCATGTTCTTCAGCACCAGGGCCACCCGGCCCGACTCCTGCGATACCAGCATACGGATCAGCGCTACTTTGTCATCATAGCTGTTCGCCGTGTCCAGCATGTCCGCAGTGAAGGTCGGCTTCTTCGGCTTCATCGCCTGCATGCGGGCGCGCAGCTCGTCGAGGCTCTCGCCCTCTTCCAGCTCGACCTCGCCCTCGGCAAGTTCTTCTTCCTCGTCGTACTCACCCTCAGCGGCGGCCTCTTCCTCGGCAAGTCGGGCCTCCTCGGCGGCGGCCTCTTCGGCCAGCCGCTCTTCTTCCGCCGCCACTTCCTCGGCGAGGCGCGCTTCTTCCGCCGCGGCCTCTTCAGCCAGCCGCTCTTCTTCGGCGGCGGCCTCGTCGGCCAGCCGCTCCTCTTCGGCAGCAGCCTCGGCGGCGGCCGCTTCTTCGGCCTGTTTGACTTCCTCGGCCAGCCGGAGCTCCTCGCCGATCCGCGCGGCCTCCGCTGCTTTGGCCTCTTCGACAGCCTTCGCGATCTGGGCCATCTTGTCCTCTTCGGCGCGCTTCACATCCTCTGCAGTCGGGCCGGCCGGCGGCAGGATCTGGTTGATCGTCGGGCCTTTCACCATCGGGCGAACCACAGCCAGCAGGAAGACAATGATCACGAGCGCAGCCACGCCAATTTTAATGAAGTTCTGCAGGTCGGCGTCAGCCCACCAGGGCTTGGGCGGCTCAGGCGCCAGCGTCTCGAAACGGGCCGGTGCGACGGTCACGACGTCACCCCGCGCTTCGTTGTAACCCACAGCGCTGCGCACCAGCTGCAGCATGCGATCCAGTTCCTGCTGCGTGTAGGGAATGGTCGTCGGCGAGCCCGGCGGGACCGGCTTGCCATCCGCGGTGTACTGCGGCGCAGCGCGCTCGGCCACCACGACGGCGACGGTGAGGCGCTCGATATTGCCCAGCGAGTTCTTCACATGACGGACAGAACGGTCCATCTCGAAGTTACGCGTGGCTCGCGTGGTGACGATCTCGTTGTTGATCGGCTTCTTCTCGTTGGAATTGGTGTCAGTGGTCAGGTCGGCATCCGGCGGCGGCGAGTTCGACATCGCACCGGGAATGCCTTCCGGATCGATCTTGTACTTGCGCTCGGTGGTCAGTGCCTCGGAACGCGGCTTGACGCCCTTGTCCTTGTTGTCAAAGTCTTCGGTCGTGGTCTCGACGGTGGTGTAATCCAGCGTCAGGTTGACCTCGGCCTTGATCGCCGACTCGCCCACCACCGGCGCGAGCAGCTCGGTGACGCGGTTGCGATACGATTCTTCGGTGCGCTGCTTGTGCTGCATCTGCGCGATGGTCAGGCCCATCGTCGCATCGACCGGATTCTCGTCGGTCATCAGGTTGCCCTGATCATCGACGACGGACACATTGTTCGGCGCGAGATACGGCACGCTCGACGAGACGAGATGCACGATCGCCTTGACCTGCGGCGTGGTCACGCCACGGCCGGAGTGCGGCGTCACGACCACCGAGGCCTTGGGCGTGGCGCGCTCGCGCACGAACACGCTCTGCTTGGGCAGCGCCAGGTGCACGCGGGCCGCCTTGATGGTGGAGATCTGCATGATGCTGCGCGCGAGCTCCTGCTCGATCGCGGTGTTGTACTGCACCTGTTCCATGAACTGCGAGGTCGTCATCGACGACTTGTCTTTCAGCGATTCCATGCCAATGGGTTGGGCTTCTTTCGGAATGCCCTGCCCGGCGAGGAAAATGCGCGCCTCATGGTAGCGCCCCTCGGGCACGGTAATCTGGCCGCTGCTGGTGTCGATCTTCGGCTTGAAATCTGCAGCCTTCAGTGCCTCGAGCGCGGCCTGTTTGTCGTTCTCGGTCATGCCGGGCATGATCGGGCGATACGGCGTGGTCTGCGAGAACTGAAAGGACATCGCCGCGATCAGCAGCACCATGAGTATCGCGATGGCCGGCAGCGCGCGGCGCACGGCCGGCTGCTTCAAGAGGCCATCGGCCCAGCCCCTGAACTGTGCCAGACCGCCGGAGACACCGCTCATCGCGCCGGGCAGTTGTCCCGGGTTGGGCATGCCGGCTGCCATGGGCAATCCGCTGCCTGCGGCGCCAGTGGCGGCGGCAGCTTGTCCTGTGGGCAGTTGCGGAGGCAAGCCTCCATTCATTGTCGCTTCGGCCATGTTCTGCTCTCTCGAGGTTGGCTGTGATCTTTAGTGAGATTCAGTGGGGTTCAGTGATCTGTTCGCTTACACCGGCATGTTCAGCACGTCTTCGTAGGCCTTGAGCACCTTGTTGCGTATCTGCAGGGTCGCTTCAAAGGCCAGCGAGGATTTCTGCATCGCCAGCACGACGTCGGTCAGCGGAACATCCTCGCCGCGGTCGTAGGCCTCGCGCAGACTGCTCGCGTACTGCTGTACCTCGTTGGTCTGCACCACGGCTGTCTTGATCGCATCGCCGAAGCTCGGCTTGCCGACCTCTGGCGTAGGCGTGGACAGCACCTCGGGCGTGCTCTTGCCTGCGGCATCGACCTGATGCTGGCGCAGGGTGGCCAGCATGGAATCGATGTTGGCCTGACTGTTGATTCGGTTGATCATGTCCGTCACTCCCCGGGGTTAGCCTGCGGCCAGCATCGGCAGTCCGCGCTCACGGAACTGCGCCATCTTGTAACGCAGCGAGCGCGGGCTGATGCCCAGCTTCTGTGCTGCTTCAGATCGGTTGTTGCTGGACTTGATCGCGGCCATGATGGCCTGATACTCGCTGCTCTTCACCGCTGCCGACAAGGCGCCGGCATCGCCCTGGGCGACCGGCGACTCGATGGCCGGAACACTGACGACGGTCTGCAGGCTGCTCAGTGTTTCTTCACCCTGCGCTTCCCACTCGTCAAACATCAGATCAGATTCATCGATCGTGTCGCCATTGCACAGCACCAGCGCGCGCTGGACCACGTTCTGCAGCTCGCGCACATTGCCGGGCCAGCGATAGCCCTGCAGCAGTTCCGCCGAGCGCGGCGACAGGCGCACCTGACGATCTGACGGGCCGTAGTTGGACAGGAACTGGTTCACCAGCGGCAGGATGTCGCCCGGGCGATCACGCAGGGGCAGCACCGACAGCTTGAAGGCGCTGATGCGGAAATACAGGTCTTCGCGGAACTCGCGATTGGCGATGGCCTCGCGCAGGTCCTTGTTGGTGGCGGCCACCAGCCGCACATCGAGCTCGATCGGTGCATTGCCGCCGAGGCGGGTGATCTTGCGCTCCTGAAGCACGCGCAACAGCTTGGTCTGCAAGTGATACGGCATCTCGGCGATCTCATCGAGGAAGATCGTGCCACCCTGCGCCTGTTCGAACAGGCCGCGATGTTCTTTCAGTGCGCCAGTGAAGGCGCCCTTCTCATGACCGAACAGCATGTCCTCGATCAGGTTCTCCGGCAGCGCGGCGCAGTTCATCGCGACAAACGGGCCGCTGCGTCGCGGCGAGGCATCGTGCAGCACGCGCGCGAGCACATCCTTGCCTGCGCCGGTCGGGCCGACGATCAGCGCGGACACCTGGGTCTGCGCGACGCGGCGTGCCAGTTCCAGCAGATGCTGGCTGACGGGATCGACGAACACGAAGGTCTGGGGACTGTTACTGTTCTGCGGCACTTCATTGCGCGTGGGTGCGAGCGCCAGCGCATTGCGCCAGCTATCGACCGACCAGTCCTCGTCCGACAGCACATGGTAGGCGCCGCGACGCATGGCCTCGATGCCGAGCTCGAACTGATGACGCTCGACGCGGCACAGCACCGGGATCGCATGGCCGAAGGCCTGAGTGAGCTTGCGCACTTCTTCCAGCAGGCCGGTATCGCCCATCAGCCGGATCACGACGAGGCGCGCGCGGGCAAGGCCCTGCTTCAGGTCGGACAGGGTGGAGACCGGCAGCAGTTGCAGACCAGCTTCGAGCAGATGCTCGCGCTCGGCCGGGCCGACAGCCGCCTTGGGATCCAGCCACAGGGCGGGGTGCGAAGTTTCGATCAGAGCAGTCACGTTGATTGCCTATGAAAACAATGGACGATTGCTTCATAGCAATCCCTGTGCCAACCGTTTTACTGAGGAAACATGCGGGTTTTGCCGGGGCATGTCGGAACGGCAGAGCTTTGCCGGGGGGAGGAAAACGTCAACCGCTTTGCCGGCAGACGGAAAGCCGACAGCGGCCCTGAAAGCGGCCAGATCGGCGAAGGGGAATCTCTTTTCTTTTCAATGTTGTAAGCAGATCGAGAGTCGGCCAAACTTGACCACTCGTCGATCACAAGGTTCGGAACATGAAAACCGTCGATATTCATGAAGCAGGCTCGCAATTCCCCACATTGATTGAGACGGCCGAAAACGGGGTCGAAGTCATCATTGCCCGTGCCGGCAAGCCTGTGGTGCGGCTGATGCCCGTCAGACCGTTGCGGCGGCGACGTCCGGGTGGATTGGAGGGGCAACTGGTAATTCATGGCGATTTCGACGCGCCTTTACCTGCCGACCTCTTTGACAACTTCCCTGACAAATGAAGCACCTGCTGCGGGATACCCTTGCGCAGGAGTGATGTCCGACCAGTTCCTCCAACTGCGAGAGGCAAATAGCGGACGCACCTATTCTCGCGACCCGGGTCAGATGACGCTATGACGCGCTGCCGTCTCCTACTCCGGACAATCCCGATAGCCCGTCCTGAGGCAAATGCCTGCCTGCTGAATCGCCTCCTGCAGCTGCGTCGCGCGCAGCGCCTTGCCGGCCCGACCCGCTAGCTGGTCGGCCTGTGCTTCGCCATTCTGGCGGGCGAGTTCGGCCCAGACCATCGCCTTCAGCGGCTCGGCACGCCAGCCCTCGCCGGAGAAGTAAATGGAGGCCGCCATCAGCTGGGCGCCGGGATGGCCCTTGCGCGCCGCGCGCAGGAACCAGGACAAGGCCAGCGCGCCGTCACGCTGGAGCCCGCCGAGCCCGGCCCGGTAGTACTCGCCCAGCATGTACTCGGCCTCGGCATAGCCGGCCTGCGCCGCAGCGGTGTACAGCGGCAGCGCGGCCTCGGGATTGCGCGAGACGCCGCGGCCGTGGTGGTAGAGGGTCGCCAGGTTGTAGCGCGCCTCGGACGAGCCGGCCTCGGCGGCGCGCTGGTACCACTGGCGCGCCTCGTCAGCGTTCTTCGGGACACCCAGCCCGTGCTCGTACAGAAAACCCAGATTGTTCTGAGCGCGTACATCGCCCTTCGCGGCCGCCTTGCGCAGCGCGCGCTCGGCGGTCACGTAGTGGCCGCGCCCGATGGCTTTCATCGCTGCGCCAAAGTCCGCCTGCGCGCTGCCGCACAGGCATGACAGGACTAGCGCAGCGAACAGACCTCGCAGCAAGGGCCGTCTGACGGGGCGCGGGGAAAGGTTCATGAGCGTAAGGGGTAATCGCGTCAGCGCGCGGCACGCGCGCCGGGCGCCGCTTGGCTGGCAGCGGGCGCAGGTTTGGGGAGAAATCCCCGGCAGCGCTGGCCGTCCGCGCGCAGCACCTCGATCGAGGGCATGATGCGGCTCTTGAAGCCCATCAACCGGCACAGGTAAGGAAGATTCGGGTCCCAGCTGACCGAAAAATGCCGGCACTGCCAGCAGTTCGGGGCCCCGTCGGAGAGCGGATTGTCCGGATTCGTCATTCTCTGGGCGTTCTTTTCTCGCGCAGTTTGCGCTGGTAGTCATTCCAGGCGCGAAAGACCACGGCGGCCATCAGGCCGGCCAGCATCAGTGCGCCCAGCATCCCCTGAATAAATTCGCCGACCGTCATGTCGGGCGGCAGGAAGCGTCGCGGTTGCAGCAGTATCGTCAGCAGCAGCAGGCCGAACGCCAGCAATGCGATGCGAAGCAGTCTCAGCGCGTGGCGGCGCCGGTTCGGGTTGGGTTCCATAGTGACCTCAGGATCAACGACTCCTTGTGGCCGTATTTTGTCATACCCCGGAGGACGGCGGGCGCCGCGGCGCCCTGCCCGCCTCAGGGTGTAGAGCCTGTCTCGTGAGGTCGATAGCAAGGCGGCCAAGGTACTGCCAACGCTGTCAGCGGCCTCACGAGATAGGCGCTTAGCCTTGCAGCAGCTTCAGCACGGTCTGCTGGCTGGTGTTCGCCTGAGCGAGCACCGCCGTCGCAGCCTGCTGCATGATCTGCGCCTTGGCCAGCTCGGTGCTGGCGGCAGCGTAGTCGGCGTCCTCGATCTGGCTGCGCGAGGCCGACAGATTCGTGGTGACGTTCGACAGGTTGTTGATCACGTGCTCCATGCGGTTCATCACCGCGCCCATGGTCGCCCGGGTCTGGTTGATCTTGTCCATCGCATCATCGAGCAGCGTAAGCACCGAGGACGCGCCCTCGCGGGTGTTGATGCGCACGCGGCGGTCTTCGACGTTGAGATCGACGTCGCCGGTGATGCCGCTGGTGATCGAGCCCTTCTTGCCGAAATCGGCGAGATCGATCGTAATGTACTGATTCTCGGATGCGCCGACCTGGAAGGCCAGACGGCCCACTTTCGGCGGATCCATCTCTTCGCTCGAGCGGCCGCCAAAGGTACCCTCTTCAAAGCCGAGCGCCGCGAAATTGCCATCGGTGCCATAGCCTTTGTCGCCCACAGAAATCTGGAACGGATGGCCGGTCGCGCGCAGCTTGTCGAGCTGATCAGACGGCGGCGCACCGGAGGGCGACGGCAGCTTGGGCAGCAGGGCCGGATCCGAGACCAGGCGCACGGTGCTGTACAGCGTGCGGGCGCTGGTCGTGGTGGCGCTGGCTTCCGGTACGCCGGAGACATCATTGTTGCCGTAGCTGTTCTCGGTCACCGTGGACAGCGTGATGGTGGCCGATGAGCTGCTCGGCGAGATCTTTGCGCCGGTGAGCGTGAACGGTGAGCCGGGCACGGTCGAGACGAAATCGACGGCATCGCCATTCAGCACGACGCTGATGTTCTGCAGGTTCGATGTGGATGAATTGTTCTCTTCAGCGATCGCGGCGGCGATCTCGTCAGCCATGGCCGAGGCCGAGGCCAGCGTGAAGGTGATCTCCTTGCCATTGAGCGTGATCGAGCCGGTGTTGCCGTCAGAGCTGCCCACGGCCAGACGCGATACCTGGGCTACCGATCCACCCTTCTCCAGGCCGAAGCTGGCTGCGGTCAGGTCTTTCTCGTTCGAGTCGAACCAGACCGAGAAATTTCGGCCGTCCGAGGTCAGAGTCACGCCACTGCCGTTGTCAGCGGCGGTGATGCCGTGCTGACCGGTGCGGGCATTGATCGCCTCGACGACTTTTTCGCGCCGTGTCGTGCCGGTTTCGTCCTTGACGAAGACCACCGGCACGGTGGTGCCGTTGATGTACAGGTTATAGGTCGTGCCGGACGCCGTCGTCTCGGGCAGCGAGGTGACGGTCGAGAGGCCCTTGCTGACGATGGGATTCGGGATCGCACGCACGCCGGTCTCGGAGCTGGACGCATTGATCGCGGCGGCGAGCGCAATCGCGCTGGCGCTGCGGTCGCTGCTGGCAGCGATGATGCTCGATTTCGTATCGTCCGCGGTCGTGGTCGCTCGGATCTTCACGCCGTTGATGACGAGGTCGTCGACATTCAGCGGCTTGGCCTGCGAGGGCACATTCGCCTTGACGGTCGACTGGGTGATCGTACCGGTATTGTCATCGCCGGCCGTGCTGGTCAGCGTGAACGGCGTGCCAGCGGTCGAGGCAGTCAGCAGGATCTCTGCCACGCCTCGGCCGGCAGACGCCGTGACGCCCAGCGTGGTCTTGGCATTGATCAGCGAGACCAGCTCATCGCGAATGGTCTGCGCGTCACTGGTGCTGGAACTGGTGAAGGTCGTGCCATTGATCGTCAGCGAGAACGTGTCATCGCTGCTGATCGAGCCGCCGATGACCACCGCTTCCGTCTGCGCCACGGGTGCGTCGACGGTCGCACGGGTACTGGTGTTGAAGACGGACTGGTTCTTGGTGAAATTGCCCTCGATCAGGCCGGTGCGCTGGATATCGCCGGTGGTGGCCGACGAGATCACGACCGGTGCCTCGATCTTGGACTCCAGCGAGTAAGTAGCGGTATGGACCCCTTCGCGCAGGCCCACGCGCTGACCAAACAATGCAGCGCTGGACTCGGTCTCGAATTTGACTTCGATGTTGCGGCCATCGTTGGCAACCAGGGTGATGCCCTTGGAATCGTAGCCGGTATCGATCGCTTTCACGCCGGTCTTGGCGGTGATCGCATTGATCGCATCCACCACGCCCTGCCGCGTGGCACGGGTATTGTTCAGCACCGTCGTGATGTCGGCCGATGCGTAACCATTGATGAACACGACGCCGGAGACCACCGATTCGGCGCTCATCGAGCGGCCGGTAAAGACGTTCTCGTTCACCTTCGCGAACACGCCAGTGCCCGGACGCTGGGTACCGAATTCCTGGACGATGTCAACGATGGGCTCGATGCCGGTGGTGCCGGGAGCAATCGGCGTGCTGGGCACATCGCGCTCGGTCGGCGGGAAATCCACCTTGATGGTCGAGCCGCCCGGTGCATACGTCAGCGTACGGTTGCTGGTCGGGCCAAACTGCGTGCTGGCCTTCAGGGTCGCAAAAATCTTGGCTGTTGCCAGCGCGGAGGTGTTCTCATTGGCAGTGATCTGCACGGACACGCCGCCCACCACGATGGTGCCGGGCTTGGGCACGCCGGTGAAGGTCAGGGTCTGCGACTCACCGGTGTTGGTGCCCAGCGCCGTAGCCGCGCGGTTGATCGCAGCGACCTTCGCGATCGCGCTGCCGGCAGCATTGTTGACCGGTGAGTAAGGATCATCCGACGCATACGAGGCGCCGATGTCGATGCCGTTGATGCGGAGGTCGCCGGCGCGCAGCGCAGGCACGCCGCCTTCGATCGATACCGACAGGCCAACCGCACGGCCGGTGATGTCGAGCGTGTCGCCATCCGAATCCTTCATCGTGTAGGTGAGATCGTCGGAGATGATGTGGCGGTTCTGTCCTTCGGTGGCCGAAAACGTGATCGTGCCGGAGCTCGCGCTCAGCTCGCCGGTCAGCGTATAGGTCTGGTTGTCGACACTCAGGAAATTCGCAGTCACTGCCCCGGCCGAGGTGACGGAAAAGCTCAGCGTACCGGCCTTCAGGAAGGATCCGTTGGAAGCGAAATATTCATCGGCCTCGGTGACGGCGGAACGTACATCCGAGGTCACAGTCGAGGTCACGCCGGTGCCGCTGTCATAGACCTCGATATCGTCAATGTCACTGTCGCTGGCCGCAAACGTGATTGTCAGCGTGCCGTCCGACTGCGTGATCGTGCGGCCGGACGTATTCGGATCGAAGCTGTCGTCTGCCTCGAGCGCGGCCTTGACCGCTGCGGCAAACGTCGTGGTCGATGTGGCATCCGTCTCCGAAATCGAGATCGAAATCCCGGCGACCTCGATCGTGCCCTCCATCGGCGTACCGCTGAAAGCCAGTGTCTGGATCTCGCCGGAGTCGTCGCCGGAGAGCGTGCGCACCGACGTCGGGTTCAGGAACACGTCGGAGAGCTGGCTGACCGATGTCGTTTTATAGACAGGCATTTCGCCGACACGCTCGCCCGCCTCACCGCTCAGCAGCGGGAAGCCGTTCCACTCAGTGGATTCGGCGATATGAACGATCTCGGCCTTGAGCTGCTGGAATTCGAGATCCAGATAGCTGCGCTGTGCATTGTCGTTGGTGTCGTTGACCGCCTGGATCGCCAACTCGCGCATGCGCTGCATCATGTCGGTGATCTCGTTGGTCGCACCCTCGGCCGTCTGGATCAGCGAGATGGCGTCACCCGCGTTCCGTATCGCCTGATTCAGGCTGCGGATCTGGTGGGTCATCCGAGTGGCAATGGCCAGGCCGGCCGCGTCGTCGCCAGCGGTATTGATCCGCTTGCCCGTCGACAGCTGCTCCATCGCCTTGGACATTGTCCCTTCTGTGCGCTTGAGCGCTGACTGGGAAAACAGCGCTTTCACATTGGTGTTGATGACTGCCATGCTCGGTTTCTCCTTCCGGCTTCTTGGTACTGCTTAATCTGGTTTGAGCGCTTTGCTCACGTTACCCTGGGTTTAGCAACTACCGTGCCAGAACAAAAACTTCAATCAAATCAGTTGTTTACGGTTTCAATTTAAAACTGGTTAATCTCGGTAAACCGTAGGAGGCAATTTCTGTCGGTTATCCGGCAGAGCTTTGCCGCCTCAAATAATCATGATCAGATAATTGTTTATTAACGCTGAACGGCGCCCAGACCGAGGGCCTCGGCCAGTGCGTCATACTCTTTCAGCAACTCCGGATGCTCCGGAAACAGCGCCAGTGCGACGCCCGCTGCCTCGAAGGCTTCAGCAAGGTCGAGATTGCAGCGCAGCGAACGGATCAGCATCGAATGCGTGAACACGGTGGCTTTGTCGCCCTGCATGTCCATCAGCTGGCGCAGCAGGTCCACAGCTTGCGGCCAGTCCTCACGGACCACGGCCAGCAGGCTGGTGATGGCCATGATGTCTTCGCTCTCCGGATACAGCGCCAGACCCGCGTCGCCCAGCGCATACGCCAGCGCGTCACGGTCCTCGCCCATCAATGCCTGGATCGCCTCACGGATTTCCGTCGGTGAAAAACGAGACACCTGCAACGTGCTGAACGGACGACCCGATTCCGCGTTGAAAATCAGTTCTTTGGCGAGGTTAGGCATAGTTAGGCTCCTGTTCTGAATGCTTTAGGCTAAGTTAGGCATGTCTGCATTACGGCAACATTTCCGTACACCATCCATTAAGCAAAACAGATGCCAGCTAAAGAAACCTTCATCCCTGCCGATTTCATCGCGTTTTGCCCCGGATTTCATTGCCTATTTGTTAGGCAATGGCCTGTCTGACCGGTATCACCGCAAGTTCCAGACCAGGCTGACAGCGCTGGCGGCAAGCCTGCCGGCAAAGCCTTGCCCGCTGGTTTGCCGCTGCGGCAGCGCGTTGCCGCCGCATTGCTGCCGCCTTGCCGCTGACTGTTCACACCCTTGCCAAGCCCTTGCCGCTGCCCTGTCAACACGCCGCCGCCGCCCCGATGCCGGCACCCCCGTATTTGCCGGGCCGGACAGGGCAATGTCAGTAGCTGCCCGCGCATGTCCTACAATCCCCTGGCCTGATATCCGTTTGCGGGACGAGCCAGCGCTGGGGCCACCTGCCGGTTTGGGCATATTTCCTGCTTTTTCACGCGCGCGACTAATAGATAAATGACGATGCCCGGCCAGCCGCCGCGCATCCGTGTGCCCCGGGACTCAAGATCTGCCGCCCCGGGTCGATTGAATAAAAAACCAGAAAGCAGCCATGGCCACCTCCTCGATCAACTCGGCGAGCACCGCGACCACCCAGACCAACTCGACGGCGAAATCAGCGCAGGCACAGGCGCAGGCGACGAACCGCGCGAATGCGCAGGCCATCCTCAGCTCGCTCTCTGCCGGGTCGGGCGTCAATGTCGCCAATCTCGCCCAGAGCCTGGTGGATGCCGAGGGCAATCCGCAAAAGACGCTGATCAACGCGAAGATCACCAAGAACGAGAGCCGCATCAGCGGCCTGTCTGCGGTGATGTTCATGATGTCCGAGCTGAAAACCAAGCTCACCGCGCTGAAGGACCGCGACAGCTTCAATACCGTCAACGCCAGCAACAGCAACACGAGCGCGCTGACCGTGACTGCCTCACCGAGCGCCTCCGTCGGGGCGCACCAGGTCCGGGTCGATGCGATCTCCCAGCCGCAGACCAGCATCAGCACCGGCTTCGCGGCCAAGACCACCTCGCTCAATGGCGGCAACCCGTTCAGCTTCACGATCGCCCAGACCAACAAGGGTGGCGTCTCGGCCGGCACGTCCACCGTCACGGGCATCCACACCGCATCGATCAGCGGCATCAGCTTCGGCACCCGGCCGGCGATCGATGACTTCAGCGCCTTTTCGCTGACGGTCGATGGCCAGACCATCAATCTGACGCCCTCGCCCGCCGGCACGACGCTGGCGGAACTGGCGGCCGACCTGCAGACCCAGCTGCGCGCGAAAGAAGGCACATCCGACCTCAGCGTGACCGTATCGAATGACAATACGCTCAGCATCACCTCGGCGACAGACACGCGGGTGATCAGCGCCGCATCGCTGAAGAGCGCTGCCGCATCAATGGGCACGCCCTCCTCCAGCAATACCAGCTATGCCGTCATCAGCGATGTGAGTTTTTCGGCGAATCCGTCAGTGACAGACTTCCGGAATTTTTCGCTCACCGTGGACGGCCGCGCTCTGAACCTCACCCCGGCACCAACCACGGCCACGATCGAGGACCTCGCGGCAGACATACAGTCGCAGCTGCGCTCGCTGGACGGATCGAGCGATCTCTCGGTCACCGTCAGCAATGGCAACCGGCTCGAGATCTCGTCTGCCACCGCGACCCGCCAGCTGTCCGCGCCCTCCCTCTCGAACCAGACCACGATCAGCCTGGATACGGGCGCACTCGGCGGCACGTCCAGCGGCAGCGCCATCAGCGGCATCAGTTTTGGCACGAACCCGTCGCGCAGCGATTTTTCAGCCTTTGATGTGAGCATCGGGGGCAAATCCTTCTCCATCGTCCCCACGCCAGCCCAGCCGACGCTGGCCTCACTGGCAGAGAACATCCAGAGCCAGTTGCGCATCATCGACAACTCCAGCGACATCAATGTGAGCATCGGCAGCGATGGCACATTGCAGGTCAGCTCTGCAGGCAACCGCACGGTGACTGGCGCCAAGCTCACGCCGAAGTCATATTCAGACACACCGGAGGGTGTCGTCGCTGCGATCAACTCCTCCCAGCGCGGCTACAAGGCGCAGCTGGTGAATGACGGCAGCTCACGTCCGTTCAAGATCATGATCACCGGGCAGTCCGGTTCGACCGAGACCTTTTCGCTGTCCTCGACCAGCAGCACGTCGCTGAGCTTCTCCAGCGTGACCAGCGCCTCTGATGCGATCGTCAATGTCGATGGCATCAGCTACACGCGCAAGTCCAACACGGTCACTGACATCGTGCCCGGTGTCACGATGGACCTGAAGGCGCCGACCACCACGGCGGCCAGTGTGATGGTCAGCCGTGACAACACGGCCATTACCACCAAGCTCAGCGAGCTCGTGGTCGCCTACAACGACTTCAATGACATCATTGCAGAAACAACCAATCCAAAGTCGGATCTCGAGACCTATGGAGCGACGCTGGTCGGCGATAACACGGTGCGCATGGTCAGGCAACAGGTACGTCAGGTGCTGCTCGGCACCTCCAGCACGGCAGGCAACACGATCAAGAACCTCAGCCAGCTGGGCCTGTCGATCGATCAGAAAGGCGTGATGACGCTGGACTCGGCCAAGGCCGAGGCCGCGCTTAACACCAACTATGACGAAGTCGTCAAGATGTTCACCGGCGGCTATAACAATCTGGGCACCTACAGCTCGCTGCCCGCCGGTGTCGCCGGCGATTCGGTGAAAAAACTCAATCAGCTGCTGTCGCAGGAGGGACCGCTGGTCGCCAAGAGCAATACGGCCACCACGCAAAATCAGAAATATCAGGCCGATCTGGAAAAGCTCCAGACCCGGCTCGACACGCTGCTGCAACGCTATAACAAACAGTTCGCCGCGATGGACAGTCTGGTGGGCGGCGTCAACGCGCAGAAGACCAGCCTGAAGTCGACCTTCGAAGGCATGATGGCCGCCTACACGAACAAGTAAGCCCGCTGATTCGGACAGCCTGTCCGTCTTGCCCCGAGAGCCTGGCCACGCGCCGGGCTTTTTTCTTCCGGCGGTAGCTACCCTCCCTCTCCCCTCCCTCTCCCCTTTCTCTCGCATCTCGCGCCCCATCCGCCGCTGCGCCACCGAGCGCTGCGCCCTCGTGAGCGCCTCACGCAATTTGCGGTCTTTACGGTCTTTGCACAGGGCGGCAAAAAATTTCCGCCTTTCGCCTAAAGCTGGGTGGGCCGGGGTCGATACCCCAAACGTAGAACTCTGTTTTGAGGTTCCGGCACCTCATTGCCTCGCGGCGCCGGGAACCAGAAAGGTGGCATATATGGAAATTCAATCATCAACGATGCAGCCGCCCTCACCGGGCAGGCCGCCCTCAGCTGCTGTGCCCGGTGCGCCCGGGGTCGCACCGGCAGTCAACGCCGCACCGTCCGGTCCCCGGCCAGAGCCGAAGGTTAATGCCGAGCAGATGAAGCAGAACATTGATCAGGCCATACGCCAGCTGAACGACTCCATGCGCGACGGTGGCCGGAACCTCGCATTCGCGATGGATGAAGTGCTTGGCCGCCCCGTGATCGTCGTAAAGAAACAGGATACCGGCGAAGTCATCCGGCAAATACCGAATGAAGTGGTCGTGAAGGTCGCGCACAGCATGGACAAGCTCAAGGGCCTGATCTTCAGTGCGCGCGCCTGATCTTTCGATATTTCTTGCCCTAAAGCTTTTCATGCCAGTACCGATTCATCAAACGTCAAGAAAAGATTCTTGAGTGATTCAGGTAAATCTACATTAGGAGAAAACCATGTCAGTCATTAACACTAACCTTAAAGCACTGGTTGCTCAGGAATCGATGCGTTCGAGCGACCTGAGGCTGAGCGCTTCCATGGAGCGCCTGTCCACTGGCTCCAAGATCAATTCCGCCAAGGATGACGCTGCTGGTCTGGCGATCTCGAACCGCATGACCTCGCAGATCCGCGGCATGGCCAAGGCGATCCAGAATACGAATGACGCGATCTCGATGACGCAGACCGCTGAAGGCGCGTACAAGAACATCGGCGACATCCTGCAGCGTATGCGCGAACTGTCCGTGCAGGCATCGACCGGCACGATGAATGACTCCGATCGCTCGTCCATGCAGCTCGAAGTCTCGCAGCTGAAGGCACAGATCGAAGACATCGCCGTCAAGACCAATCACAACAACATCAAGCTGCTCGACGGTTCGGCACAGAATGTCGTGATCCAGACCGGAACCAACGCCGGCGACACGATCAAGCTGGACTTCGGCTCGGCCCGCACCAAGGACATCGGCGTCGGCACCCGCGCCACGCTGGCGTCGGCGGGCGGCACCTATGCCGCTGGCGCTGCATTCGATGCGCTGGGCGACAGCGATCTGTACATGAACGGCGTGGCCGTCGGTGCTTCGCTGGCCGTCGATGACAAGGCGTCGTCGGCAGCGGCTTCCGCCTCTGCGATCGCCAAGGCCGCCGCCATCAACAAGGTGTCCGCACAGAGCGGCATCTATGCGAAGGCAGGCCCGAACAACGTCTCCGGTACCGGCGGCATGACCGCCCAGTCCGTCAGCGGCACGATCGTGATCAACGGCGTGGCCACCGACGAATTCTCGACCAGCAGTGCCAGCACCGCGCTGAGCCGCAAGGCCGTGGTCGAGGCGATCAACAACAAATCGGCACAGACTGGTGTGCGCGCTGTCGATACCGAAAGCGATGACCTCGGCGTGACCCTGGTCGCCGATGATGGCCGCAACATCGACGTGGCTTTCAGCGGTGCGATGACCGCAGCAGCGTCGGGTGTGCGCGATACCGGCACCTACGTCGGCTCGTACGACCTGTACACGCTGGATGGCCGCGACATCAATGTCAGCTTCAAGGCCGGCACCACGACCGCAGAAGCGTACAGCGGCCTGCGCAATGGCACCTACACGGCTGATACTGCGCTGATGAACAGCTACAAGCGCTCGACGCTGGCCGGTGGCACCGCGGCTTCCGACACCAACGTCGGTACGCTCAAGGGCAACAGCATGATCATCAACGGCGTTGCAATCGGCCCGGCTCTGGCTGTGGACGATGCATCGACCGACACGACGGCGACGTCGTCGGATCGTTCGGCCAGCGCGATCGCGATCGCTGCAGCGATTAACCGCAAGACGGAACTGACCGGCGTGTCCGCATCGGCTGCACCGAACGTGCTGCGCGGCATGAGCTTCACCTCGAACAACGCCGCTCAGCAGGTCTTCATCAACGGCGTGACCATCACGGCCGCTGCCGGTGAGACCCGTAACGGCATGATCGACGCATTCAACGCCGTCGCTGACCGTACCGGCGTGACCGCAGCCGCCTGGGGCGATGGTATCGAGCTGCGTGCTGCTGATGGCCGCAACATCTCGATCGGTACCGATGGCAGCGCGGCCAACCTCGGTCTGGGCAGCCTGACCGTTGGCTCGACCGCCGACACTGCTGGCGCCGTCACCTACTACTCGCAGGTGGCCCTCCAGTCGGACAACAAGTTCGAAGTGCAGGCAGGCAGCCACGGCATCACCAACCTCGAGCTGCTCGGCTTCCGTGCCGGCACCTACGGCGGTGCAGACAATGGCCTGAAGATCAATCAGGTTGACATCTCGACCGTGTCGGGCGCGCAGCAGGGTATCGTGGCGATCGATGCAGCCATCGAGACGATCAGCAAGTCACAGGCGAATTCGGGTGCGTTGAACAACCGGATGGATTACATCCTCAACAACTTGAACGAGTCGACCCAGAACATGCAGGCCTCGCGCAGCCGTATCCTTGATACCGACTACGCATCCGAGACCTCGGCTCTGGCGAAGCAGCAGATCATCTCGCAGGCAGCGACCGCGATGCTGGCGCAAGCCAACCAGCAGCCGCAGACGGTGCTCTCGCTGCTGAAGTAATCGGTTAAACAACCGGTAGTCGCATGAACCGGGGGAGGCGGAAACGCCTTCCCCGGTTTTTTTATGGCTGATGGTTTGGTTGGGCAGGTTTGGGCAGGTGGTCGGCCATAGGTTCTGAGCATGAGCGGGTGCCAGATTGACCATGGATCCCGGCCTGCGCCGGGATGACGGTGTAGGCGCTGGCAGTACTTTTCTCGTCGCTATCCCGGCGCAGGCATCAAAGGCATGAAAAACTCGCCGCCCCTCACACCGTCCTCCCGACGCAGGCATGAAAAGCTTACCTCCTGTCACACCGTCACCCCGGCACAGGCATGAAAGGCTCACCTCCAGTCACACCGTCATCCCGGCGCAGGCCGGGATCCATGCATGACCTGGCAGTGAGGCATGAAATCAGGCGGACGACCGTGAACCCTGCCACCCTTCCCCCTCGCCATCGCCACAGCCCGCGCATAAAAAAAGCGGCCACGAGGGCCGCCAAGGTCGCTTTCACTGCCGGTAAAACTATTTGATGTAATCGAATAAATTGAGCTGCGAGATCTTCGCGAAGCTGCTCTGCGCGGCTTCCAGCGCGAGCATGTCCTTGTTCATCTTCGTGATCGCTTCGGTGTAATCGGTGTCCTCGACCTGCGAGAGCATGGACTTCATCCGCAGCATGTTTTCCTCGGCGAGCGAGGCCTGATTGTCGGCCTTGTTGGCCGCCGCGCCGATGCTCGCCAGACTGTCCGACAGCCCCTGCTGCAGCTGCTCGATCTCGCCTACTGCCCGCTGAATGTCCGCCGGCTTGTTTGCCTGCAGTGCCGCCGAGAGGTCATCGATCACCTGAAAGAAGCCGACGGCCTCCTTCTTGCCGCTGGCGTCGGTGCGCACCAGCTTGTCAAAGGGATTGGTGCCGGCACGGTTGGTATCGACCATGCTTTGGTCGCCGACGCCGGCAGCGCTGATGGTCTGGTCGCCCTGATACACCACCTTGCCGTCCTCATTGGTCGCGAACGCGACCTTGCCCACACGGCTGCCGGAGAAAATGAAGTTGCCATTCACGTCCTGCGTGTTCGCCAGCGACAGCAACTGGTCGCGCAACTGCCGGATCTCGATGTCGATCGATTTGCGGTCCGCGGCGTTGTACGTGTCATTGGCCGCCTGCACCGTCAGTTCCTTGAGCCGGTACAGCAGCGTGCTGGCGTTCTCGGCCGCCGTCTCTTGCTGCGAGAGCTTGTCCTTGACCGCATTGACCGTATTGATATACGCATCCTGACGGTCGATCGCGGACTTCAGCCGCGTGATCGTGGCCGACTTGTCCGGCGCATCGCTGGGCCGGATCACCTGCTTGGTGGTCGACAGCTGCATCTGCGTCTTGGCCAGTCTGTCCTGCGTGACTCCCATCTGGGAGATCGCCCGGTCAAAGTACAGGTTGGTGGACATTTCCATGATTTAGCCTCGTTTCACGGTGTGTTCTTGTGTTCAGACCTGCAGGATAGCGTCGAACAGCGTGTTCGCGACCTGCATCGCCTTGGCCGAGGCCTGGTACGCCTGCTGGAAACGGATCAGGTCGGCCGCCTCTTCATCGAGGGAGACGCCCGAGACTTTGTCCCGCGCCTCGACCGCCTGATCATTGACGACCTGCAGCGCCTTTTGCGCAATCGTCGCCTGATTCGAAAAATTGCCGACCTTGCCGACCGCTTCTTCATAGGCCTCGGCGAGGGTACTGCCGCCGGCGCCGCCGATGACTTTCTTCTTCTGCAGGTCCACCATGTCGAGCATCACCTGATTGTTGCCCGTGCCGTCATGGTTGCCATCGATGCGGAAGGTATCGCCCGAGACGGGCGCCTTGTTCAGCGTGAACTTGAGGCCCTGATACTCGATGCCCCGCAGCGGATTGTAGTCGCGCTCGGCGAGCACGGTCACCAGTCCGTCGGCCGGGTTCTTCCAGGTGATCTGATAGTGCGAGGCCGACGTGAAGGTCACGTCGAAATTTTGTGCGCGCAGCGTGGTGATCCGTTCTGCATCCAGCGAGGCCGGATCTTTCATCGTTGCGTCATAACTGCCGGCGATGGTGCCACTGCCCTCGCCGGTCACCATCACGATCAGGTCTTCGGGTACCGGGCCGTCCAGATAGACACCCGTCCTGAAGCCCAGCTTGGCCAGTTCGGCCGGATTGCCCCGCGCCGCGAAACCGACCCGGATCTCCTCTTCGCTCTCGAGCTGCAGCACGCCCTTGAAGGGGCCGTTACCGGTGCCCAGCACATTGTTGCCGCCCACCTGAGAGCCGACGACGATGTCCGCGCCGCTGTCATTGGACAGGGTGATCGTGCCGTCCTCGGCGAGTTCGGCACGCACTGTCGAGTAGGTGCCGTCGGTGACGCCGAGCGCATTCTTGCCGCCGGCCGGGCCGATCACGATATCGTCGCCGATCTTGTGCGACAGGACGATCGCGAGCACATGGTATTCGAGGTCGCCACGATGCATCTGCTCGGCACTGACGCCGGTCAGGTCGCTCTGCGCATTGATCGCATCGATCATGTCCGTGGGCGATCTGAAGCTGCCATCGGTATTGCTGCCGACGATCTTCACGCCATTGATCTCCAGCGGACGCCGGAAATCCAGATTCTCGGTGGTCGTGGTCACATTGCCCGTGCCGGCGGCATTGATCGCATCCACCAGATCGGAGGCCTTGGTGAAACTGCCGGCCGGGCCGGTACCCGTGATCGCGACGCCATTCAGCTTGAGCGTGCCGGTTGCGAGCTTGTCGCGGTACTGGCCGCGGTCGATCGTGATCGTGGTGCTGGCCGTTGCCGTGACGGGCGGATCCAGCTTTTCGCTGACGCCGTTGATCCAGCTCGCCATATCGGAGGCGTGCAGCGGCCGGCGCAGATCAAGGCCGCCCAGCGTCTTCCCGTTGATCGTGATCGCATCGCCGAGGATGCTGTCCACGTTGGACGGGATACGCACGCCCTCGATGGTTGCGGTGGTGTTCACCCTCGGCAGGATGGCCGTGTAATATTTGCCGATCGGGGTACCAAGCACGTCCAGGTCGCCCAGCTCGCCGTCCGGGCCATAACCTATCGTGATGTTCCCTTCCTGGGAAAAGTTCAGGACGCCTTTGTAGGTCTGCTCATTGGTGAGCTTGCCGTCAACATCCATCTCGCCGATCAGGATGTCGCGCCCGCCGTAGCCGACCGCATTAGTCAGCACGAGCTTGCCATCCTTGACGTTAGCCTCGACATTGGTCAGATTGCCAGCGGACTGGTTGATGTAGTCGGCCAGTGCCGTGAGCGTGGTGCGCGACGCATTCGCCGGTATCGCAATGCCGTTGATGTACATGCCGGCGGCGGCATCCGCATCGGTCTTGTCCAGCGTGACCGTGGTCAGCGCGTTCACCGAGACGGTCGGCACCATCCCATAGGTGGCACGTGTCATCCAGCTGGCGATGTCACTGGCCTGCAGCGTACGCGACGGCGCGGTCGGCAGCAGCTGCGGCAATACCTTGCCATTAATGGTCAGCCGGTTCGCCGGAATGGACACGATGTCCTTGTCTATCGTGTCGCCGTAATTCTCGACCCAGGTGCGCACCGACGGCAGCACATCATGGTCGGTGGTGAACTGGGTCTCGCGGTCATAGTGCTCGATCGGCTCGGCCTTGAGACCATAAAACACGGACGCCTGCTTGTAGCCCTCGTTGCCGGACTGGTTCAGGTAGCGGGTCGAGTAGGTCGATCCCGCATAAAAGCCGTTCTTCTCGTTCAGCAGAAGCGTCGCCTCGGTGTCATCGGTCAGCGGCGCGCCGATCAGCTGCCGGCCGTCCCGGGTGAATACCTGCAGCTGCTGGTCGCCGGTCGCGTTGTCGAGGTAGAGCGTCCAGTTGTCGCTGCCCAGCGGGATCTGGCCGAGCAGCTTGTCCTTCGGCGCATTGATGCCGGCGGACGGATCCGCATTATTTTTCAGTATCGTCGACAGCGCAGGCACGCGCGTGGTGTCGGCGTAGCTTTCCTTGTAGGTCAGCGTCGCGTCCGCGTTCGACAGGTTCTTGTCATTCTCGATCACCCGGAACAGCGCACCGGCGGCCACCCGGGCCGTGTCATCGATGGCCAGCTTGATGCCGGCCGCCGCACGGTCCACGGTGATGATCTCACCCGTCAGTTCATTCACCCGAGTCACCTGGTCGATCTTGAACAGGTCAGTGCCGACCTTGCCCTCGATATCGATGCCGTTGGTGTGGATTGCGTTGACCTCGCTGGCGACGGTGGCCGCCAGAAAATCCAGCTGGTCCGTGGTCGGCTGCAGCATCTGCTCGCGGAAGGCCAGCAGACCGCCCAGTTCGCCATTGGCGATCCCCGGGATCGTCTCGGGCACCTTGCCATACGGGTCGGCGATGATCGCCACCCGGCCGAGGTCGGTCTCATCGAAACGGGCGCCCAGCTCGATGGCTTCCTGCCCGCGCACGACCACGCCCACCTTGGCGGAATTCGTCAGGCTGATATCGACCGCGCCATTGGTCGCGGTCGTCACATTGATCCGCACCAGCTGTGACAGCTCTTTCAGCAGGCGGTCGCGCTGGTCGAGCAGTTCGGGAGACTGCCGCTCGACGGTGACCTCGCGCGACATCTGCTTGTTGAGCACCGCGATCTGCTTGGTCAGCGTGTTGATCTTGTCGAGCGTGTCATTGGTGGACTCGCGGGTCTCGGTATCGATTGTGGTGATCTGTGCGGACAGCTCGCGGAAGCGCCCGGCCAGACTGTCAGCATCGCGCAGGAACTGCGCACGCAGAATATTGGACGACGGATCGGTCGAGAGCAGGCGCGCCGTTTCGAAGAACTGGTCGAGCGCTGGCGGCAGGCCGATCGAGTCGCTGCCCATGATATCGATGATGCGGTTCGCAAAATCGACCATCGGCTGCTGTGTGTTCAGGTCGCTGGTACTGTTGCGCAGGTTCTGCTCGAGG
>JACCDH010323122.1_pt1 | contig 22647 bp, 21 predicted proteins | sample 7442481 | NCBI WGS metagenome assembly JACCDH01 (sample SAMN15323433, study PRJNA562643) | freshwater metagenome | isolation source: river surface water | place: USA:Blue River Watershed | collected 2017-08-15
ATAAAATGAGTAAATTAAGAAGACATATGGGTGCTAACACACCTGCTGTTGTAGAAACAAAAAGTTTGAAGGCTTTGAAATCAAAGACTGGAAATTTGTATGAATCAATTTCTATCATTGCAAAAAGAGCGAATCAAATTAATATCTCTATTAGAGAAGAATTACACTCTAAATTAGAGGAGTTTGCTAGTCATACAGACAGCTTGGAAGAAATTCATGAGAATAAAGAGCAAATCGAAATCTCTAAAGCTTATGAGCGTATGCCAAATCCTGCGATTTTAGCAACTGCTGAATTTATTGATGACAAGATTTATCATCGTAAAAACGAGGAGGCGGATCTATTCCGTTAGACTTATTAAGGTATTTATATAAAACGTCCCGAAGATTCGGGACGTTTTTGTATTTTAGGGTATAAAACAACTAGGTATGTTTTTAAGGAAAATAGCGATCTTATTATTGTGCTTTTGTACTTTTCAGCAATTGAGCGGGCAGGAGCTTGCTGCTGTTGTAAGCCTGCAAACCAATAAAGTAGATAATCAAGTAGATCCTAAATTTTTTACGCAACTTCAAACACAGTTAAAAGATTTTATCAACCAGCGTAAATGGACTTCAGATATCTTTACCCAAGAGGAGAAAATTGATTGTAGTTTTTATATTACAATTGAATCTGTGGTTGCACCAGGTGTATACAATGCTAAATTAAGTATCGTTGCAAATAGGCCAGTGTATCATGCCAACTATTCAACGACATTATTGAATATGCAGGATGCTAATTTTACGTTTAAATATCAATTAGGACAGCCTATTGAATTCAACGAAAACAATGTAGCCAGAACAGATCCATTAGAAGCAAATTTAACAGCTACACTAGCCTATTATGTGTATATCATTCTAGGTTTAGATTATGATTCCTTCTCTAAAAATGGAGGCGCACCTTATTTTAGTAAAGCTTTAAATATTGTATACAACGCGCCAGATGGATCTGGTATCAATGGATGGAAATCTTATGATGGACAACGTAACCGATTTGTATTAATTGATAACCTAACTAAATCTGGTTTTGAAAAATTTCATGAAATTAGTTTTAACTATTATAGAAAAGGGATAGATCAATTGGCTGAAAAGCCTGAGCAGGCTAAAGTGGCCATCCTCAATGCGCTCATGAGTTTACAAGAATTGAACGAGGACAATGTCAATTCTATGGCTATTTCAATCTTTATGCAAGGCAGGGTGACAGAATTGATCGGTTTATTTTCGGATGCCGACAGGACTACTAAGAAACAATTGATGACCACATTGTCTGCGATAGATATTACCAATATCAATAAGTATAAAGCATATTTTGAATGAAAAAAACAATCATTTTAGGCATGCTATTTCTTGCAGCATGTGCTTCAAGCGAAACAAAGAAGGAGACACTTTTGCCTATCAAAACCATGCAACAAACAGTATGGCAATTAATGCAAGTAGATGAATACCTGACAAGACAAATTCAGACCGATACAACCCTTCAACCATCCCTCAATAAAGCTACATATTACCAACGTGTATTCAATTTAAACAAAGTAGATCGGGTACAATTTTATGCTACCATGGATTATCTTGATAAGCATCCAGTGGAAATGAAAGAATTAATGGACTCGGTGGAAGCATTATCGAAAAGGGAAAAATTAGCCCTTATTCAACATTAATTTGATGTAAATAAATGGAGGTCTCATCAAACACTTTTACTTTTGATATCTTAAACTACTAAAATATACAATTATGCCAATCTCAATCGGACAAAACGCCCCTGATTTCACATTATTTGATACAGATAAAAACCAAGTACATTTAGCGGATGCTAAAGGTAAGAATGTGGTTCTTTTATTTTTCCCACTTGCATTTACAGGTGTTTGTACAACCGAACTTTGTTCTGTAAGAGACAATATTGCAGCATACAATTCCACCAATGCACAAGTATATGGTATCTCAGTAGATTCTTTATTTGCATTAGGCAAGTTCAAAGAAGAGCAAAAATTGAATTTCCCTTTATTGAGTGATTTTAATAAAGCAGCAGCAACGGCATTTGATGTATTGTATGAAACTTTCCCTGCTTTTGAAATGCAAGGTGTAAGCAAGCGTGCAGCTTTCGTTATTGATGCGAATGGAGTGGTACAATATGCAGAAGTTTGTCCTACTCCGGGTGACTTGCCTAATTTTGAGGCAATTCAAACTACATTGAATTCATTGAACTGAAACGTCGCTTCGTGTTAATTTTTATAAAAAATAAAATTAACACTACGCTGTCTAATGATTTTTAAAAAGGGTCCCGATAAATCGGGACCCTTTTTGGATCTTGTTAGGTTCTATGATTTTTTTTATTTGTCACAAACTTCTACAATCAAGAATTTTAAATAATGCGTATTCTCCATGCCCCATATAATAGGGTGGTCGCTTGACTGTGATTGATAAGTGACCTGTCTAATCCTTTTCTTGGCGTCTTTTGCGGCCATATAGATTGTATCTAAGAACAATTCTGGACTTACTAAGTTCGTGCAACTGGAAGTCACTAAAAAGCCGCCATTATTGATCATTTTCATCCCCCTTAAATTAATTTCTTTGTAGCCTGTAACTGCTTTTTCGATACTACTTCTACTTTTTGTAAATGCAGGCGGATCCAACATCACTACATCATATTTCCTGCCTTCTTTGCCCCAGTTTTTTAGGACATCAAAAGCATTCATGGCTTCAAACTTCACGATATGATCTAATTTATTTAACGCTGCATTTCTATTGGCTTGTGCCACTGCATTTTCAGAAATATCAATACCTAAAACAGATTTTGCGCCGTAATGTGCAGCATGTATTTCAAATGTTCCAGTATATGTAAATGCGCCTAAAACATCTGCACCTTTCACAATATGTTGAATAGCGCGACGGTTGTCTTGTTGGTCTAAAAAATATCCAGTTTTTTGACCATGCTCAATGTCTACATAAAAATTTAATCCATTTTCTTGAATGATTATTTCTGTTGGGAAGGGATCGGATAAAAAATCCTTCTTCTGTTCTAGTCCTTCTAGTTCTCTAACAGGTACATCATTTCGTTCATAAATCCCTTTTGGTTTAAAGATGCTGTTGATTGCATCTACAATGGCTGTTTTCCATTGCTCTATTCCGAATGATAAAGTTTGTAAAACAAAATAATCATTGAATTTATCTATGATCAATGCGGGTAAGCCATCTGCTTCTCCAAATACCAGCCTACAATTTTCGGTGTAGCCCAATTGTTGTCTATAGACCCAAGCTTCACTAATTTTTTGATGGAAAAATGCCGCATCTATATTTTCTCTCTTGCGAGTCAATAACCGGATGATGATTTGAGATCCTGGGTTGATATAGCCTCGACCTGCTAATTGCCCGTCAAAATAATAAACTTCTACGATATCCCCTGGGGCAACTGTGCCAGCGATACGGTCTACTTCGTTGTTATAAATCCATGGATGTCCCATGGCGATTCTTGGGGTAATGCGCTTATTTAGGTAAACCTTTGTCATTTGGCAAAGATAGGGACAGATTAAGTGACAACTTGTTCATTTTAAGCCCCTTTTATGTCAATTTTGCTCTTTTATTGCTTTGGCAATATATTTGCGTCCAATAGAGTACAAATAGTAAATTATGGAAGATAAAGAGCAATTAAGTCAAGAACCAATCGTAGATAATGAGAATGGAGCACAAACTGCCCCAGAAACCGAGGAAGCGCCTTTGAGTGAATTAGATCAATTGAAGGCAGATTTGGCAGACCAAAAGGATAAATACTTGCGTTTAATGGCAGAATTTGAAAACTTCAAAAGAAGAACTGCTAAGGAAAGAGTGGAATTGATTCAAACAGCAGGTAAGGATGTAATTGTGTCTCTCTTGGACGTCATGGACGATTGTGATCGTGCAGAAAAGCAATTGAATGAATCTGATGATATTGCTATTCAAAAAGAAGGCATCCAATTGGTATTTAATAAAATCAGAACAACCCTTCATGCAAAAGGCTTAAAGGCAATGGAAAGCATTGATCAAACATTTGATGTAGAATTACATGAAGCAATCACAGAAGTACCTGTACCAGATGCTTCAAAAAAAGGCAAGGTGATTGACGAGGTAACTAAAGGATATTATTTGAATGATAAAATTATTCGTTTTGCAAAAGTGGTAGTAGGCAAATAAACAAAGCAGTATGTCAAAAAGAGATTTTTACGAAATATTGGGTGTGAGCAAATCTGCTTCTGCAGATGAAATAAAAAAAGCATACCGTAAAGTTGCGATGCAATTTCATCCGGATAGAAATCCTGGTGATAAAGCAGCCGAAGAGAAATTTAAAGAAGCTGCCGAAGCCTACGAAATTTTAAGTGATGCCGATAAGAAAGCGAAATACGATCGTTTTGGACATCAAGCTTTTGGACCAGGCACGGGTGGTGGCGGTGGATACGGCGGTGGCGGTATGGACATGAATGATATCTTTAGCCAATTTGGAGATGTGTTTGGGGATGATATGTTTGGTGGATTTTTTGGTGGTGGACAAAGCCGTTCAAGAGGTGGTGCAAAAGCAAGAGGTCAAAGAGGAAGCAACCTTAGGATAAAATTAAAATTAAATTTCGAAGAGATTGCGAATGGTGTGAATAAGCAAGTAAAAGTAAAGAAGCATGTGCTTTGTACAACTTGTGGTGGAAATGGTGCTAAAGATAAATCTAGTGTACAAACTTGTGGTACTTGTAAGGGTTCTGGTCAAGTAAGGAAAGTGACCAATACTTTTTTAGGGCAGATGCAAACTGTAAATACTTGCCCAACATGTAATGGAGAAGGAAATACCGTGACTGCAAAATGTACGGCATGTAAGGGTGAGGGAAGGGTATATGGCGAGGAAACTATATCCATTGATATTCCAGCAGGTGTGCAAGACGGTATGCAATTAAGTATGTCTGGTAAGGGCAATGCAGGTGAGCGTGGTGGATCATCAGGAGATTTAATTATCATGATTGAGGAAGAGCCACATGAGTTCTTACACAGAGATGGATTGAATGTCTCTTTTGATTTATACATTACAATACCAGACGCTATTTTTGGTACAAATGTAGAAGTGCCTACAATTGATGGTCGTGCTAAAATTAAAATACCAGCAGGTACACAAAGTGGTAAAATATTTAGACTAAAAGGGAAAGGATTTCCAGAAGTGCAAGGCTATGCAAAGGGAGATCAATTGATCCATGTGAATATATGGACACCACAAGAAGTAAGTGAAGAAGAAAAAATTGCTTTGAATAAAATGCAAGAAAGTGAAAACTTTAAACCTAAACCTGTCAAAGGGGATAAAAGTTTTTACGATAAAGTAAAAGAAGCTTTTAAGTAAACAATAAGATGATTTAAAAAGGGACAAATTTATTTGTCCCTTTTTTTATGCTTTTAACTGATAGATATCTTTACTGTTTCTGCCTAAGCCGTCATAATCCAATCCATAACCCACTACAAATTTATTAGGAATGTCAAAACAACTATAATCAACTTGAACCGGGTATTGTAAGGCTTCTTTTTTATTGAGCAATACAGCAATCTTAACAGATGCAGGTTGCATACTATCTAATTGTGGAAGGTAGTGATGTAAAGTCTTACCTGTGTCAATAATATCTTCTAGAATAATGATATGTCTATCTTTTACATTCATGTCTAATCCAATAGCAGTAATCACATTGCCTGTGGAGCTAGTGCCTTTGTAGGAGGCTAATTTAATAAAGCTTACTTCTGCCTCTATGGTGATTTGCTTGAACAGGTCAGCGGTAAATAAGAAGGAGCCATTTAGAATGGATAAAAATAGCGGACGCTTACCTGCATAGTCTTTATTTAATTGCCCTGCTAACTCGGTAATTTTTTCTTGAATAGCTGCTTCCTTTAAATAGGGTTCAAATGTTTTATCTAGAACTTGAATGGTAGACATGTTATTTCTTTTTATTAAATAATATTACTTGTGTGCCTTCTTTTAAAGGTTCCACTAATTGAGGGTTATATGATTTTAATAGACTCAATTGAACACCTTCTAGTTGGCTAATTTCTTGTAAACTAGTAGTGTACTTCACAATATGAAATGAGGCAGCACCTGCTTTCTTCTTTGGAGCAAGGAAAATCAATTGGTCGCTTTCCAAAAGATTCGATGCTTTAATATCATTGTATTCAAATAATTTATACAATGGCACTTTGTATTTAAGTGCGATCTCTATAAAAGACATTTTTTCTTTTCCAAGTATCACTGGCACTTGATTGATCCTAAATTGTCCTTCGGGATAATTGTATGCAGGCTTTTTGGATACAATAGGAAGCGTATTTGAAGTTGCCTTACTTGAATCAATCTTTAGAGCTTCTTTTTGAGTTGTTTGAACAACTGTAATCACTTCCTTTTTGCTTGTATCTTTTTGAATGGTGTCTTTTTGAGGAGCAGGCAATGTTTGTTTAGGAAGCGCTTTTGTTGGCAATGGCGTCAAACTTTCTTGGGTATTCATTTGAGCAATTCCTGCAGGCTTATTCAAACTTTTTACTGGCGTATCTGTAATTTGTTTATTTACTGGGGCATCATTCACAACCTTATTCACTACTGTATCTACCATAACCTTTTTTACGGGTGCTTCTTCCGTTTCAATTTCATTTTCAAGCTCAGGAAAATTGTATTGCGCTAATTCGTAATCGTCGATGATTTTTAATAATTTTTTTGGATAGTCCGATGCAGTAGCATACCCAGCTTTCTTAAGTCCATAGGCCCATGCAGTATCATCTACAGGGTCAAGTAAAAACAAATCCACATAGTTAGGTCTATTCTTTAAAAAATTAGAATGGTCTTTAAATGATGCCTCAGCTGCATCATAGGCTCTAAAACATTCTTGTTTTGCATCATCATCTTGATATGTTTTGGCGCCTGTCCAATCCGATTTGCATTTGATACCAAAGTGGTTATTATGGTTTTTAGCGAGGTTGCTCTCACCACTATTAGATTCAAGAATTGCTTGAGCAAGGGTGATCGAAGCGGGTACTCCAGTTCGTTTCATTTCCTTTATTGCAATCGCTTTGTATTGTGTGATATAAGCAATGGTGGTTGGATTGTTTTGCGCCCATCCAATTTGGATGATTAGGCAAAAAAGCAATGTTATTAGTATATTTTGTTTCATTTTATCTTTTTCTAATCAAGGTGAGTCCGTCTCTAATAGTCAACATAATTTTTTCAATGCCTTTATGTGCTAAAATATATTCATTGAATGCATGCATTGCTAAAGCGTTTTTACCTGTAATTTTTTCTTCAAATACTTGTCCGTGAAACAATACATTATCTGCAATGATCACGCCTTTATCCGAAAGCATAGGCAGCACTAAATTAACGTATTCAATATAACCAGTCTTGTCTGCGTCAATAAATACTAAATCCCATTGCTTATGAAGGGTAGGAAGGATTGATTTGGCGTCACCAACATGTGAAATGATCTGATGCCCTTTATTACTTGCATCAAAATGCACTCTCGCTGCATTTGCATCTTCAGGTCTAAGTTCAATCGTATCTAAAGTCCCTGTGGCAGTTAATCCCTCAGCCAAGCATAAAGTGCTAAAGCCTGTAAATGTGCCAATTTCTAAAATAGTTGAAGGTGCCATCAGCTTACTAAAAAAGCTTAAAAAGCCTCCTTGGTTCCAATTGCTTTGTAAATGTGCATGGGGATGGCTTAGCAAGGTTTGCTCGTACATAGGCCTTAAATAGGCCGGTGTGGCATCACTATAATGTGCTACATAGTCGTTGGCAGCTTGTTGAATAAAATCCATGCTGCAAATGTCTAATTTTTTTCGCTATTAGCCCTTGAAATAAGCCATAATCCTATAAAAGTAATTCCTCCGTTGATGATCAATAGTTCTTGGCCAATTCGGAAATCTCCAAATAATTGTGCTTGGTAATAATCAAGCACCAAACAAAGGATTGGCGCCAAAACACAAATGACTGGCACAAGTGTATTGTTTAAGCTTCTTTTTGTTAAGATCCCAAATGCAAACAGACCTAATAATGGACCATAGGTATAAGAGGCTATTTTCAATAATAAATCAATGGTACTCTTATTGTCTATCCATTTGAACACCATGACCATGATTAAAAAAATCAATGCAAAAGTTAAATGGGTTCTTTGTCTAATCTTTTTTTGATCTGCCTCAGACAAGTTTTTATTTCTTTGTAATCCTAATATATCAATGCAGAAGCTAGAAGTTAAAGCGGTGATGGCACCATCTGCACTAGGAAATAGGGCAGAAATTAAAGCAAGAATAAAAATAATGGATAAATAGGGAGGCATATGATTTAATGCCAGGGTTGGGAATAAATCATCGCCAGTGGCAGTGATATTATTTTGAGCAGCGTATAAATGTAATAAGCCACCTAAGTATAGGAATAAGCTAATTGCAATTAACATAGTGATCCCGATGGTCACCATATTTTTTTGGGCATCCTTAAGCGTTTTTACTGAGATATTTTTTTGCATCATTTCTTGATCCAATCCAGTCATGGTTAAAGTGACAAATGCACCCCCAATAATTTGCTTCAAGAAAAAGGATTTACTATTTACGTCCATACTAAATACATCGGCTAAGTGCATAGATGGATTTCCTGCAAGCGCTTGGTTTTGCATAGCGGTCAATCCTTGTATTACATTCAAATCAAGTTTTGATAAGATATAGATACTACAGATAATCAAACCCATTAACATCCCTGATGTTTGCAATGTATCTGTCCAAACAATTGTTTTCACACCACCTTCATAAGTGTACAATAAGATCATGACTAAAATCACTACTGTAGTCGCCCAAAAAGGCACATGCATATTGTCAAGAATAAAGTATTGTAAAATTTTGACAACTAAATACAATCTTGCTGTTGCACCAAGCGTTCTTGAAAGAATGAAAAAGGAGGCACCTGTTTTGTATGCACTGAAACCTAATCTGCCTTCTAGATAATTATATATAGAAGTCAAATTTAATTTATAATAAATAGGTAGTAACACATAAGCAATTGCTAAATAACCAATTAAATAACCTAATGTGATTTGCAAATAATGAAATGCATCTTTTCCTACAGCACCTGGGACACTCACAAATGTAACACCGCTTAAAGAAGTACCAATCATGCCAAAGGCCACCAACATCCAATTGCTATTTTTATTACCAATAAAAAAAGACATGTTATTACTATTCTTGCCAGTGATTTTAGCTACGCCTAATAACACTAAAAAGTAAAGGATGACGAATATAAAAAGGGTCGTTGCACTCATAGTTAATTGATTGACATTTTGATAAGGCAATGTAAAGAGAATCTTTGAAATATTTTGCAAAAATACTTCTATATTCGAGTATAAAAATAGTTTTCATGAAAATAAAGTCCCTTACTGTTTTCTGCGGATCAAAATCGGGCAATAATCCTAATTTTTTGAAAGCTGCGACTCATTTAGGAAATCTATTAGCCCAAGAAAATATAGAACTAGTTTATGGAGGAGGCAATAAAGGATTAATGGGTGCAGTTGCGAATGGTTGCTTGGACAAAGGAGGCAAAGTAATTGGAATCATGCCAAAATTATTATTAGAATGGGAGGCACAACATAAAGGGTTAACAGAACTAATTGTAACCGAGACCATGCATGAAAGAAAATTACTTTTATACGAAAAAGGGGATGCTGCAATTGTGCTACCTGGTGGTTTGGGCACATTTGATGAACTTTTTGAAATGCTCGTTTGGAATAATTTAAGCATTCATGATAAAAAAATAGTACTGTATAATTTTGAAGGATTTTATGATCCTTTGGTCGCTATGATCAATAAAATGGAAGAAGAAGATTTTTTATACGAACGCAGTAGGTATCGTCTGCATGTTTGTACCACACTTGAAGAAGTTAAGGCTGCTTTTTCTTAGCGCTTAAAATAGGGAATGCAAAACCCGCTCTAATGATTGGATCCGCTCTATTAAACACATCTCTGTAGGGGGAGTTTGGATTTTTAAATAAATCAATCATTACACTAAAATAGGTCATCCCATTTTCTGATCTAGTTCCATATCCAATACCTGCCAATAAGCTTTCAGCTCCAAATCGTATACTTCTTGAAGCGCCCGCATTGATACCTTCTGTGCCCCTGTCTTTATACCTGCTCCAAGTATAATTGTATTCTGGTTGTATTTGTATGAAAAACTTTTCAAGCGGCCAGATCCTTGTAAATGCCCCCGCGCCCAATTGGAAACTTCTAGAGGATACACCAGATATCCCATTGCCAATGGTGGGGTTAAATGATTGAAAAAACAAATTTGTGGCAGCGCCAAAATCTACATAGTCATTGACACGCTTATACATTTCGGGATTAAGTCCTAGTTGAAATGAACCGGCACCACCACCAATCACTAAATTACCTCCTATAAAAATTGGGTTCACATTCATTGAGGGCATTGTCTTTATGACTTCTTGCGCCTTTGCTGTAATGCTACTGCTTAAAGCAATTAGGATGATGTATATAAATTTATTTTTCATTATTTGGAATCAAATATTTTACCTGCATTTAAAATATGATTCGGATCAAAAACTTTTTTAATACCCTTCATTAATTCCATGGTGATAGGATCAAACATCACAGGCATAAAAGATTTTTGAATTAAACCAATGCCATGTTCTCCGCTAATGGTTCCACCAAGGGATTTCACTAATTCGAATATTTTAAAAAGGATGTCTTGTATCACTTCGTTTTCATAACTTTTTTTGTACAAAGGGTGGTTAATCCTGACATGTAAATTACCATCACCTGCATGTCCATAAGAAACAACTTTAAATCCATTTTCAGCGGCCAATGCTTTAACGCCTTTAATTAATTTGGGTAATTCAGCTCTAGGCACCACAGTATCTTCTTCGATGGTATAACCTGCTGCTACCGATGCTTCATTGGCTTTTCGGCGTATTTTCCAAAGTTCAGTTTTTTGTTGGGCATCATCTGCAAAATACAATTCACCCACTTCGAAATTTGACAAAACATCAGCAATGGCTTCCATGTCTTTCATTAATACATCTTTGTCATTGCCATCGACTTCTATAATAAGATGTGCAGCCAAGTTATCAGTAATGGTAATTGCTGTGCTTTCACATAACTTACTAGCTAATTTTATAGATTCAATTTCCATCAACTCCATTGCACTTGGTGTAATACCAGCTCTAAAAATAGCGCTCACTGCTTCACTCGCTTTTTCTAAACTATCAAAAGGAGCAAGCATTAATAAATCAAATTTTGGATGCGGGATTAATCTTAAAACAATTTTAGTCACAATGCCTAATGTGCCCTCACTTCCAACAATTAACTGCGTTAAATTATAACCTGTTGCATTTTTTAACACATTCGAACCTGTCCATATAATTTCACCCGTTGGCAAAACAATTTCTAAATTTAAAACATAGTCTTTTACAACACCATATTTCACTGCTTTAGGGCCGCCTGAATTTTCGGAAATATTGCCACCAATAAAACAGCTTCCCTTACTAGCAGGATCGGGAGGGTAGAATAAACCTTTTTCCTTTACAGCATTTTGTAAAACTTCTGTGATGACACCAGGTTCGGTAGTGACTTGTAAATTTCTTTCATCTATATCTAAGATGCTATTGAATCTTTCCATAGCAATCACCAAACCTCCTAAATGAGGTAGGGCGCCACCTGTTAAGCCCGTACCTGCGCCTCTTGGGGTGACTGGTATTAAGTGTTTATTCGCTAATTGCATCAAAGCACTAATCTCTTCTGCTTTTCTAGGTTTTACAACGACTGCTGGGCTGTAATGTAATTTTTCCGTTTCGTCCCTACCATATTTTTCAAAGCTCTCTTCGTCAGTGAATACATATTCGGCACCTACAATGGATTTAATTTGGGCTAGTATTTCCGTTGTGATTTCTTGCATCTATAAATAATTAAAATAATCCGTACAATGTGCTATCTACTTTACTAATAATATGGCCTAAATCTTCTTCAGATTCGCCAAATTTAATTTTATCACAATCAATTACGAGCAATGGACCTTCTGTATAATTATCAATCCATTTATTGTAATAGTCATTCAATCTTTTTAAATAATCTAAACGAATATTCTCTTCATATTCTCTACCTCTTTTTTGAATTTGAGATACAAGAGTAGGGACAGAAGCTTTTAAATAGATCAATAAATCTGGAGGTTGAACCATCGATTTAATGGTATTAAAAAAGCCGAAGTAATTATCAAAATCACGCTTACTCATCAAGCCCATCTCGTGTAAATTGGGTGCAAATATATTGGCATCTTCGTAGATGGTTCTATCTTGAATGATGGTTTCGGTACCTTTTTGTATTTCTAAAATTTGATTCAATCTGCCATGCAAAAAATAGATCTGCAAGTTGAAGCTCCATCTTGGCATATCATCATAAAAGTCCATTAAATAAGGGTTATGGTCCACATCTTCAAATTGGGGAATCCAACGGTAGTGCTTACTCAACAACTCGGTCAATGTTGTTTTACCAACGCCAATATTGCCTGCGATTGCTACGTGTTTTGGTTTTTTAGTGGTTGCTTTTGCCATAATCTTATGCGTGTAGTTAAATGATTCAGATTGATTTTATAGGTATTCCATACCAACTGCTTTTCTAACAGTGGTCAAAGTAGCTGAAGCACTTGCTCTTGCTTTGTCAGCACCTTGGTGTATGATTTTTAAAAGTAAATCTTTGTTGTTTTGTAAGTCAGCTGCTTTGGTTCGTATTGGATTGATAAATTGAACCATGTCTTCGGCCAATTGTTTTTTCATATCACCATAACGAATAATACAATTACCTTCTGAACTATTGTTAAAGTCGTCCTCGAATTTTTTTACCGTATCTGCAGTACTCACTAAACCCATTAGCGTAAATAAGTTTTGGATATAGTCTGGTTTTACTGAATTTTGCGTTAAAGGCCCTTGGTCTGTTTTTGCTTTCATGACTTTTTTACGAATCAACTCATCTTCATCCGCTAAAAATAAAGTCGTCATTTGATTTTCACTCTTACTCATTTTCCCGTTGCCATCTAGGCCCATGATCTTCACCAATTCGCTGTTATAATTAAAGGCATAAGGCATTGGGAAAGTCTCTCCGTAACGGTGGTTGAATCTCTCCGCAAAATTTCTTGCCATTTCTAAGTTTTGTTCTTGGTCTTTCCCAACTGGCACTTTGACTGCGCGATGAATTAAGATATCTGCTGCTTGTAAAACTGGATATGTTAATAATCCTGCGTTCACATTTTCGGGTTGCATCCTTACTTTGTCTTTAAAAGTAGTGGTCTTTTCAAGTTCACCTTTATAAGCCAACATATTTAAATACAAATACAATTCTGCAATTTCTGGCACATCACTTTGAACATATAATGACACTTTCTCTGGATCTAATCCGCAAGCAATATTTTCTGCCACCACACGCAATACACTTTCTTGTAAAGTTTTTGTATCTGGATGGGTTGTTAAGCTATGCCAATTGGCTACAAAAAAATAGCAATTGAATTCATCTTGCATGCGGACATAATTGCGCATTGCACCAAAATAATTTCCTAAATGCAAGAAGCCAGTAGGCCTAATTCCACTCAATACGATTTCCTTTTCCATAGCTGTGCGAAGATAATGAATCGCAATCCCATTTTTTGCCATCTTTTTGGGATATTTGTCCTGAATCTAAAAAAAATCGCTTGAGCCTAGCATCTCTCTTATCCAGTCCCATCGAATACCTAAAGGGTGTAGGCCCTTTGAGGGCGGAATTGCTTAAAAAAGAGCTCAGTATCTATACATTCGGCGACTTATTGCAACATTTCCCACATAGGCATGTAGACAAGACCAAGGTGACGCCAATTGCTCAATTGACCCCTGAGATGGACTTTGTTCAGGTAAAAGGGATCTTATTGGGTCTTCATTCTATTGGAGAGAAGCGTTCAAGAAGGATGGTCGGGCAATTAAGAGATGAATCGGGCATTTTGGAATTGGCCTGGTTTCAAGGTATTCAATACGTTCAAAAGAATTTAGTGGAGGGGCAGACCTATTTGGTTTTTGGAAGATTGGGCTTTTTTAATGGGAAGCCACAGATAGTGCATCCAGAAATTGAACCCTTTGAGGTGCAGACCATGGCACAAAAATCATTGCTTGAGCCAGTTTATGGCTCCACTGAAAAATTAAAGTCGAGGGGTTTGAACGGAAAGCAAATTGGCAAACTCACCCAAGTTTTGTTTCAACAAATTAGTGAAAGGGATCTGCCAGAAAATTTACCTGCGCATTTATTAATAGATAGGATGGGAAGATGGGAAGCTTTTAGACAAATTCATTTCCCATCCAGTCAGGCAAAATATAAACAGGCATTATCAAGATTGATTTTTGAAGAATTATTCATCGCACAAATCAGGTTGAATTTAATTAAGATAGATCGCCATAAAAATAGTAAAGGACAGGTGTTTGAAAAAGTGGGGGACTACTTTAATACATTTTACAATCATTATTTGCCGTTTGAATTAACGGGTGCACAAAAACGTGTGATTAAAGAAATTAGGCAAGACGTAGCAAAAGGATTTCAAATGAATCGGCTGTTACAAGGCGATGTGGGCAGTGGAAAAACGATGATTGCATTGATGGCGATGCTCATTGCTGCCGATAATGGATTTCAAAGTTGCTTAATGGCACCTACCGAAATTTTAGCGCAACAACATTATAGTAGTCTGACAGAACTATTAAAGGAAATGCCTGTCGAAGTGGCCATTTTAACGGGTAGTACAAAAGCTGCAGAAAGAAGGAGGATATTAAAAGGCTTGGAAGAGGATACGATTCATTTTGTGGTAGGTACACATGCATTGATTGAGGATCCAGTGCAGTTTAAAAAATTAGGATTGGCAGTCATTGACGAGCAACACAGGTTCGGAGTGGAGCAAAGATCCAAGCTTTGGAAAAAAGCATCCATACCACCGCATGTACTAGTGATGACAGCGACACCTATCCCGAGAACTTTAGCCATGACGGCTTATGGCGATTTGGATTATAGTATCATGGATGAATTACCTCCAGGAAGGCAGCCCATTAAAACCGTACACCGTTATGAAACATCCCGCGCAAGTGTAATGGATTTTGTAAAATCAGAAATACAAAAAGGACGTCAAGCCTATTATGTGTATCCTTTAATTGAGGAAAGTGAAAAGATGAGTTATGAGGATTTAATGCAAGGTTATGAACAAGTGAAAAGTTTTTTTCCTGAACCAACTTACAAAATCAGCATGGTCCATGGGAAAATGCACAATGATTTGAAATCCGAGAATATGAATCGATTTAAATCAGGTGATACACAAATTTTGGTAGGCACCACAGTGATAGAAGTGGGCGTGAATGTACCCAACGCATCCGTGATGGTGATAGAGAGTGCAGAAAAATTTGGTTTATCTCAATTGCATCAATTAAGGGGTCGTGTAGGCAGAGGTTCAGATCAGAGTTATTGTATTTTATTAAGCAGTGTAAAGGCAAGTAGGGAGGCAAGAGAAAGATTAAAAATCATGTGTAATACCACAGATGGTTTTGTGATCGCAGAAAAAGATTTAGAAATAAGGGGTCCGGGAGATATAGATGGAACAAGACAGAGCGGCGCATTGAATTTTAAACTAGCTAGTTTGATCAACGATCGACCTACCATGGAAATAGCCAAAGAAGCAGCTGCCGCAATCTGTGAAAAAGACCCTAATTTGACGATGCCAGAACACTTGGCTATTCGAAGCTTTTTACAGACCCAAAAAACCAAAATTGGGTGGGGTAAGATTGCCTAAGCCCATCAATTTTAAGTATCTTGCTTCCAAGTAGCCAGCAGATGGCAGCTTCAATATAAATTCAAAATTTTATTATGAAATACGATCCACTAGATCCAACCATTTTTATACAAAACAGAAATCGTTTTGTGAGTCAAATGCAAAAAAATAGCATTGCTGTTTTTGTTAGCAACGACGAGTTCCCTAGCAATGGAGATGCCTTGCATGGCTTTGTACAAAATTCAGATTTATTCTGGTTATCAGGTATCGAGCAAGAAGGTACAATGGTGATCTTGTTTCCTGACAACCCAGATCCTAAGTATAGAGAAGTATTGGTCTTGGTTCGTCCGCAGGAATTGAAAGAAATTTGGGATGGAAAAAGATTGAGAGCCCATGAAGCAACTGCAATCTCTGGTATGAAAACCATTGTATGGGTAGATAGTATTGACGCAATGTTGCAAACTTGGATACATTTAGCAGATGCGATTTATTTAGACTCCAACGAGAACGATCGAAAAAATAATTTAGTTAGAACGAATGAATATCGATTTATAGACGAGATGCAAGCTCGTTATCCATTGCACCAATATTTACGTGCTGCTAAAATCATGAAAGCCTTAAGAGCGGTCAAAACAAAGCAAGAAGTGGTGGTGATTCAAAAAGCCATTGATATAACAGAAGCTGCTTTTAGAAGGTTATTGCAATTCATTCGTCCAGGTGTGCATGAATATGAAATTGAAGCAGAAATTTACCATGAATTTTTAAGACAAAAAGCAACAGGTGTTGCATACCATAGCATTATAGCAAGTGGTGACAATGCAAGAACATTGCATTACACAAGCAATAACAATCAATGTAAGGATGGAGAATTGATCTTGATGGATTTTGGTGCGGCCTATGGTGGATACAATGCAGATTTAACTAGAACAGTTCCTGTCAACGGTAAGTTTACAAAAAGACAAAAGGAAGTGTACAATGCTTGTTTACATTTACACGATTATGCAAAATCAATTTTAAAGCCAGGTATTAGTATTCTAAATTATACCGATAAAGTGGGTGAAGAAGCGTCTAAACAATTCCTTAAAATTGGTTTGATTTCTAAGGCGGATATTAAAAATGAAGACGCAGACAATAGAGCATACCGTAAATATTTATACCATGGTATCTCGCATCATTTAGGAATAGATGTGCATGATTTAGGTACAAGAACCGCACCCATTCAAGCTGGGATGGTTTTTACAGTGGAGCCAGGAATTTATATTAAGGAAGAGGGCATGGGTGTGCGTATCGAAAATAATGTTTGGATCACTGCAAAAGGAAATCAAGATTTATTTAAGAACATCCCAATTAAGGCAGAGGAGATTGAAAATTTAATGAAAAGAAAAAAGTAATTCGATTACATGATGCGTCAACAAATCCCCAATATCATCACGCTGCTAAATTTATTTTTAGGATGCTTAGCAATTGTTAGTTGCTTTCAATTTGGGACTGTTGCATCTATTTCTGAATCGGGGGAAATGCTGATAGAAATTCCTGAAAAATTATATTTAGCTAGCTTGTTCATTGGACTTGCAGCAGTGGTCGATTTTTTAGATGGCTACGTTGCTAGATTATTAAATGTGCCTTCCGAAATGGGGAAGCAATTAGATTCTTTAGCAGATGTGGTGAGTTTTGGTGTAGCGCCTGCTTGTATCGTATATCAATTTTTAAGGTTGGCATTGGCCAATGATGTGAATGCATTAGCTACAAGCAGCTGGTTATTTGCACCGGCTTTTTTAATTCCAATGGCGGGGGCTTATAGACTAGCAAGGTTTAATTTGGATACAACTCAATCCACTTATTTTAAAGGGGTGCCGATTCCGATGATTGGCATTTTAACCGCTGTTTTTCCATTGATCTATTGGCAGCCTTCTTATGGTATCATTTCAAAACTATTATTGAGCCCAATATTTTGGTACGGATACATTTTGGCAGTATGTTATTTGATGGTCATGACTAGACCAATGTTGGCGCTAAAAAGCTTATCCAATAAGAAAAAATTAATCCTACCATTAGGGATAGTAGTCCTAGAAATTGTAATTTCTGCCCTATTTTTTAAATGGTATGCGATTCCATTTGGCTTTATTGGCTATTGCATAGTATCTTTGATGTATCCAAAAACAATCACTCAATAACAAAGTATGATCTATCAAGTACAAATTAAAGTAATGCCGTTAAAGGATTTATTAGACCCACAAGGTAAAGCAGTATTAGGCGGATTACATAATTTAGGTTTATCAGGTATTCAAGACGTTCGCGTTGGAAAAAATATCAACTTACAAATCGAAGCTGTTGACGAAGCTGCTGCAGTAGCGATAGCGACTGAAGCAAGTAAGCAATTATTAGCGAATGCAGTGATGGAATATTTTGAAGTAGTGGTTTTATAATCGACTTCATTCATTTACAACCATGTTATATTTAGTCCCTACACCCATTGGAAATTTAAAAGATTTTACTTTTAGAGCAGTAGAGACTTTACAAGCGGTGGATTTCATTTTATGTGAGGATACAAGAACCTCCTCCAAATTGCTACAGCATTATCAAATTCAGAAGCCACTCACGCCTTTTCATCAACACAATGAACATAAAATTGTGGAGCACTTGGTGCAACAATTGATGGCTGGTAAAAATATTGCACTCATCACCGACGCGGGTACCCCAGGTATCTCTGATCCAGCATTTTTATTGGTTCGTGCCTGTAAAGCAGCAGGTGTTCCTGTAACAAGCTTACCAGGCGCCACGGCATTTGTGCCCGCTTTAGTAAATAGTGGATTGCCTACCAACTCCTTTATATTTGAGGGTTTTATCCCTTTAAAAAAAGGTAAAAAAACATTAATGGATGCCTTGGCCAATGAGGAGCGCACGATGATCTTTTATGAAAGTCCTATGCGATTGGTTAAAACCCTGGAACTTTTTAAAGCCACCTTTGGTGCAGATCGTAAAGCTGCAGTGAGCAGGGAACTCACTAAAATGTTTGAAGAAAATATCACCGATACCCTCGAAAATTTAATCCTCCATTTTACTGCAAAACAAGTGAAAGGGGAGATTGTGATTGTGGTGGCAGGGAAGGAGTAAGTCTTCTATCATTCCATTTATCATTCCACTTTGGAAACCAGCCTTTTTTTCTTTAATTTGACCTTATAAATTTAATCTATGTTAAAGAAGTTTTCCTTTTTTGCACTTTTGATAGTGTTAACAAGTGTGCAATTATTCGCCCAGCCAGAACGTTGGCAACAACAGATCAATTATAAAATTGATGCTGCCTTAGATGTGCAAAAAAATACCATCAAGGGGACAGAAGAAATCCTGTATACCAACAATTCAACAGATACTTTACGCAAAGTGTATTTTCATATGTATTGGAATGCTTTCCAGCCTAATTCTAATATGGATGCAAGAAGTCGTGAATTGGGTAAAACAATTTTGACGAGCCGAAGAGGAGAAGATATCAAAGATTGGGATATGCGCGTGCGCGATCGCATCCTAAATTTAAAGCCAGACGAATATGGTATTCAAAAAGTGAATACCATCACCATCAATGGTAAGGCACAGCAATTAGTAGAGCATGAAACAATTTTAGAAGTGGTTTTAACGCAACCTATATTGCCAAAGTCTGCTATTAAAATGAATGTACAATTTGAAGCGCAAGTGCCAGTTCAAGTGAGAAGATCAGGTAGGGACAATGCAGAAGGTGTACGTTATTCTATGAGCCAATGGTATCCTAAAATGGTGGAGTACGATTACCAAGGATGGAATACCAATCCTTATATCGCTAGAGAATTTTATGGCGTTTGGGGTAATTATGATGTGACTTTAAGATTGGATAAATCCTATATGGTGGGTGGAACTGGTGTATTACAAAATCCTACTGCGCCATTGGATAAAGATGGACATAAGGTTTGGAATTTCAAAGGCAATACCATTCATGATTTCGTATGGTTTGCAGATAATAATTTTAAGCATTTGTCAAAAGAAGTGCGTAAAGGTTTAACCCTTCATGTATACTATAAAGCAAAAGATGCGAAAGCAGATAGTGCTTGGGCCAATGTATTGTGGGCTGCTGAAAAAGTATTGCCTTATATGGAAAAGAAAATGGGCGCCTATCCTTATCCTCAATATTCTTTCATTCAAGGTGGTGATGGTGGTATGGAATATGCGATGGCAACTTTGTTAAAAGGCCCTGGATTGGGTACTGTGTTTCACGAGTGGATACATAGCTGGTACCAACATATTTTAGGCACCAATGAAAGCTTGTATGCCTGGATGGATGAAGGATTTACAAGTTATGGAGAAGATGATGTGACGCATTATTATGAGCAAAATTTTGCAACACAATCGCCGTATATAAGTGAGGCAGCAAAAAAACAACTCACTGCTTCGATCGAAAGACAAGCAACCATGTTACCTGCAGTACAGTTTGGTAATTATAATGGTTATTTAGCATTGGCTAAAAGTGGTTTAGAAGAACCTATGTCAACACATGCCGATCATTTTAATACCAACTATGCTTATAGCAGTGCAGCATATACAAAAGGGGGCACTTTCTTAGGGTTGCTTGGTTATGTGATGGGAGAAGCAAAGCGTGATCAATTGATGTTGAATTATTATAACACTTGGAAATTCAAACATCCAAATGCAAATGATTTTATTCGTGTAGCTGAAAAAACAAGTGGCTTACAATTACAATGGTTAAAAGAATATTGGGTGAACACAACTAAGACCATTGATTATGGTTTAAACGATATTCAAGTAAGTGGGAATGCTGCATTGATTAGTATTCAAAGAGTAGGGAAGTTTCCAATGCCAGTAGAAGTGGTAGTGACATACAAAGACGGCACAAGTGAATTGCACTATATGCCATTGGATTTAATGTTAGGAGGAAAACAACAAGAGGGTGCTGTAAAGCAAATCAATCACCCAGAGTGGAAATGGGCTCATCCCACTTATACTTTTGAGACAACGCAGCCATTGAGTGCAATCAAGTCCATTGAAATTGATCCAAGCCAAAGAATGCCAGACATCAATAGAAGTAATAACAAAATAGAAATACCGAATTAATTGTATAGATATATAAGAGAGAGAAGTTTTTGAAACAATGTTCTGCTCGAGCGAGTATTCGAGCCTGCGAGCTATGAGCGAGGTATAGGTGTTGTTTCAAAAACTTGATCTTATAAATAAAGGCGTTCAATTGAACGCCTTTATTTATTTCTTAACTTGTAGGATATACTTCTCTTTAAAATAATCCTCTTTAAAGATATCATAAATAGGCATCATCTTTGGTCGAGTGCCGCTTTCAAAAATTTCTTGATGTAAATCGCCACCTTTTAAACAAATTAAACCGTTGGGTTGATTTGGCTTTTTTACGAGCACTGGGTTGGCCCATCTCCATAAATCCTTTAGAGGTGCAACTGCTCTGCTGACTGCGTAGTCGAACTTTTTATTTTTGATGTCTTCTACACGAGTGTGCTTTGTCTCAATATTTTTAATCCCCACCATCTCACAAACGGCATCCACCACTTTTAATTTTTTAGCGATACTATCTACAGCATAAAATTGTACTTCAGGAAAAAAGATCGCTAAGGGAACAGTTGGGAATCCACCACCACAGCCAATATCAATCACCTGTGTGCCTGGGGTCCATTCTGCAATAGCAGCTATGCTTAAAGAATGAAGTACATGGTGTAAATATATTTGATCAATGTCTTTTCGGGAGACCACATTGATCTTTGCATTCCATTCCTGGTATGCCGCTTCCAATCCTGTTAATTGTGCTAATTGTGCAGGTGTAAAATCGTCAAAGTAACGGGTAATTAATTCCAATTTTTCTGTGGGGCTTTCCATACGCTAGGCAAGGTAAACAAATAATAGAATATCGACCATAAATCAAATAAAAGGTACCAAGGCCAAAGGTCTAGCTCATTTAATTTCTTCATCGCGCCACGTAAAATAAGTCCCTGTAAGATGGCTCTAAATGCCCAAATACTTGAAATCAGCATATATTCTTTGGTAAATACAAGTGCTAGAATCAAGGCTGGATAAACTAAGAATTGACTGATTGCATACAAGCCTAATAAAAAAACATGTTTCTTTTTATAAAACTTGCTGGTAGTATAATGACGGTATTTTTGGGTCATCCAATCTTTAAAAGTGGTCTTAGGTTCACTGAGTGTGTGTGCATCATGATCAACTACAATGGCTGTATTGCGTCTATTTGCCACTTGATTGATGAATAAGTCATCATCACCACTTGGTATTTGATTGATCGAAGAGAAGCCTTTGTTCTTAATAAATAATTCACGCTTATATGAAAGATTACGACCCACACCCATATAAGGCAATCCCGCTAGGGCATAGGAGAAATATTGTAAGGCAGTTTGAAAAGTCTCAAAACGAATGAGTTTATTCAATAAGCCTGGCTTCTTTTTATAAGCACCATAACCCAACACAATTTCTTTCCCTTCATCATATCCATCCTGCATCAAACGCATCCAATGTTCACTTGCTGGTAAACAATCTGCATCGGTTAATAATAAGGTTTCATTTTTAGCCGATTTAATACCCATAGAAAGTGGGAATTTTTTTCCTGCAATCATTTTCGCTTCCTGTGTCAACAACACTGGGTTCAAATTTTTAAATGATTTTTTAAATTCGTCTAATAAATATTTGGTTTCATCTTCCGAATTGTCATTCACTAAAACTACTTCATGTGTGGTACTGTATTCTTGTACTAAAACACCTGGTAAAGTATTGGCTAAATTATGTGCTTCGTCACGTGCACAAATCACCACTGA
>JACCDH011214763.1_pt1 | contig 22645 bp, 18 predicted proteins | sample 7442481 | NCBI WGS metagenome assembly JACCDH01 (sample SAMN15323433, study PRJNA562643) | freshwater metagenome | isolation source: river surface water | place: USA:Blue River Watershed | collected 2017-08-15
CCACCGACTGGGGCTGGAACGTCATCCGCCCCCTGCGCGGCGCGCTGCCGGAGGACTTTCCCTATCTGAGTCGGCGCGTCATTCCGATCGATCGCCAGGCCGGTGTGGCGCGTCTGCCCTGGGGCGTAGACGTGCCGCTGCAACCTTTCTTCGGGATCATCGGTGTCGCACCGCCGCCGGTGTATGGGCGCGTCTCGTCGATCGAGCCGCGCGAGTACGGCGGCAACATCGACTGCAAGGAGTTTGTGGCCGGCACCTCGCTGTTCCTGCCGGTGTTCGTGCCGGGCGCCCATGTATCCGTGGGCGACGGGCATGCGGTGCAGGGCGATGGCGAGGTGTGCCTGACGGCGCTGGAGACCTGCCTGAAGGGGCGTTTTCAGTTCGTCGTTCACAAGAAGGCGCTGAACTTTCCGCGCGCGATCACGCCCACCCACTACATCACGCTGGGCATGGACGTCGACCTGGACGATGCGGCCAAGCAGGCGCTGCGCCACATGATCACCTGGCTCACCGAGGTCAAGGGCTGGAGCGCCGAAGAGGCCTATGTGTTTTGCAGCCTGGCGTGTGACCTGCATGTGACCCAGCTGGTGGATGGCAACAAGGGCATCCATGCCATGGTGAGCCGCCAGGTGCTGGGCCTCTAGGTCTGACGCTCTTGCGCCTTGCACCTTTGACGATTCGTTTTTTCAACCTCTGATTCCCATGAGCAAAGTCATCATCACTTGTGCGGTCACGGGGGCGATTCATACGCCCTCGATGTCGCCCTACCTGCCGGTCACCCCCGAGGAGATCATCGAAGCGTCGGTGGGCGCTGCTCAAGCGGGTGCGGCCATCATCCACCTGCATGCGCGTGACCCCATCACCGGCAAGCCGGACCAGTCACCCGAGGCCTTTGCCAAGTTCCTGCCGCAGATCAAGGCGCGCACGAATGCCGTGCTGAACCTCACCAGCGGCGGCTCGCCCTTCATGACCATCGACGAGCGCATCCAGCCCTCGATGAAGTTCGCACCCGAGGTGGCGTCCCTGAACATGGGCTCGTTCAACTTCGCGCTGTTTCCGATGCTCAATCGGTTCAAGGAGTTCAAGCAAGACTGGGAACGCCAGCACCTGGAGAACAGCCGCGACCTGATTTTCCGCAACACCTTCAAGGACATCGAGTACGCGCTGGCCCAGTGCGCGCAGAACGACACCCGCTTCGAGTTCGAGTGCTACGACATCGGCCACCTGTACAACCTGGCGCATTTCGCCGACCGGGGGCTGGTCAAGGCGCCGTTCTTCGTGCAGTCGGTGTTCGGCCTGCTGGGCGGAATCGGTACCCATCCCGAAGACGTGCAGCACATGCGCCGCACGGCCGATCGCCTTTTCGGCAAGGACTACCAATGGTCGGTGCTGGGCGCCGGCAAGCACCAGCTGCGCATCGCCGCCATGTCGGCGGCCATGGGCGGCCATGTACGCGTCGGCCTGGAAGACAGCCTCTGGCTGGGAGCGGGCACGCTGGCCAAGAGCAATGCCGAACAGGTGGCGCGAGTGCGCACGATCATCGAAGGCCTGGGCCTGCAGGTGGCGACGCCAGACGAAGCGCGCCAGATCCTCCAACTCAAGGGCGTGGCCAAGGTGCGGTTTTGAACGCCGCCGCCACGCCCGTCGCCCTCGTCACCGGCGCCAGCCGGGGCATCGGGCGCGCCATCTGCGAGTCGCTCGCGCGTCGGGGCTGGGACGTGTGTCTGAGCTACGTCTCCAACGATGCCGCTGCGCGTGAGACGGTGGCATTGGTAGAGGCACAGGGGCGTCGCGCACTGGCCGTTAAGTCCGATGTGGGCGACGAAGCACAGGTGCGCAGCCTGTTCGCCCAGATCGACCGCCATTTCGGTCGCATCGACGCGCTGGTGAACAACGCGGGCATCGTGGGTGGGCAGCACTCCATCCTCGATCTGGATGTCAACCTGCTGCGCGCGGTGTTTGATGCCAATGTGGTCGGTGCCTTCCTGTGCACGCAAGAGGCCGCCCGGCGCATGTCCAAGCAGAAAGGCGGACCTGGCGGCGTGGTGGTCAACGTGTCGTCCGCCGCGGCGCGCCATGGTGGGCTGCCGCTGGAGTCGCATTACGCCGCGTCCAAGGGCGCGATCGACAGCTTCACCATCGCGCTGGGCAAGGAGCTGCCGGCCCACGGCATCCGCGTGAACGCGGTCCGCCCCGGTTTGATCCTGACCGACATCCACGAGGCGCATGGCGGCCAGGAGATGCTGGCCCGGGTCGGCCCTACGATTCCGATCGGCCATGCCGGCCGGCCGCAGGAGGTGGGGGATGTGGTGGCCTTCCTGTGCTCCAGTGAGTCGAGCTACGTGCACGGCGCGCTGATCGACGTCTCCGGCGGGCGCTGAACGCGCCCGGCTGCGGCCCGAGCCTCAGGCGGTCTGCTTGGACTGGCCAGCCGGAGTGGCTTGGGTCAAGGCGACCCACACGCGCTCGGACGTGAATGGCATGTCCATCTCCTGCACCCCCTGGAACGACAGGGCATGCAAGATCGCGTTCACGCTCGAGGGCAGGGCGCCCGCCACACCCGATTCGCCCGCGCCCTTGACCCCCAGCGGGTTGTTGCGGCAAGGCACTTCGAGATGCCCCAGGGTGATCGGGGGCACCTGGTCGGCGCGCAAGAGCGGGTAGTCCATGAAGGAGGCATTGATCAACTGCCCCTGGCCGTCGTAGTGCAGGCGCTCGCCCAGCACCTGCCCCAGACCCTGCGCCACGCCGCCCAGGACCTGGCCTTCCACCACGGGGCGATTGAGCATCACGCCCACATCATCCACCGCGGTGTGACGCACCACGGCCACCGTGCCGGATTGCGGATCGACTTCCACCTCGCAGACATGACAGCCGTTGGGAAAGCTCATGGTGGGCGAGACGAACTTCGCCACGTTGTCCAGTGTGTCGGGCAGGTCGGCCGGGCGCTGCGTCCACTGCGCGAGGCGCGCCGGCAGTTCCAGCAGGGGAATCGCCTTGTCGGTGCCGACCACGCGGAACTGGCCGAGGGTGAACTCGATGTCCGCCGGCGCGGCCTCCAGCAGGTGCGAGGCGATCAGCGTGCCGCGCCGCACGGCTTCGTCACAGGCCAGGGCCGTGGCGCTGCCGGCCATCATGGTCGAGCGCGAGGCCACCGTGGCCACCAGGCCCGGGGTCTGGTCGCTGTCGCCAGCGACCAGGCGCACCCGGCCGACATCGATGCCCAGGCGCTGCGCGATCAGCGCGGGGTAGGTGGACAGGTGGCCCTGCCCGATGTCCTGCGCGCCCAGGTGGATGCTCACCGTGCCATCGTGGCCAAAGCGCAGGTCGGCCGGTTCTTCCAGAATGCCGCCGGCCACCTCGAGGAAGCAGCATAGGCCGATGCCGCGCAGCTTGCCCTGGCGCGCACTGGCCTGCCGGCGCTGCTCGAAGGTCGACCACTCGGACAAGGCCAGGGCCTGGTCCATGACCGCCTCGAACTCGCCGCTGTCATAGACCTGCCCATTGGGCGCCGCATACGGCATGGCGTTGGCGGGAATCAGGTTGCGCCGACGCAGCGCCACACGGTCGATGCCCAGTGACACGGCGGCCTTGTCCATCAGCCGCTCGATCATGTAGATCGCTTCGGGCCGGCCCGCACCGCGGTAGGGGCCGTGCGGCATCATGTGCGTGAACACCAGGCGCGAACGCATCTGGATGGACGGGATGCGGTAGACGCTGGACAGGCAGTTCTTCAGATTGTTGGTCGCGACGATGCCGATGTAGGTGGAGGTATAGGCCCCGATCCCCACCACTGCCTTCACCTGCAGCCCCAGCACCTGGCCCTGCGCATCGAAGGCCATGCGCGCGCGCAGCGCGGTGTTGCGACTGTGGGTGTCGCCCAGAAAGCTTTCCAGCCGCGAGGCGACCCATTTGACAGGCCGTCGCAGCAGGCGACTGGCGTACAGGATCGCGGCGTACTCGGGATAGGCCTGCACCTTGACGCCAAAGCCACCGCCCACGTTCGGGGTGATCACCCGCAGCTGCTGCGGCGCGATCTTGAAGACATGCTCGGCCAGGATCTTGCGCACCAGCATCACGCCCTGCGTGCTGGCCACCAGCGTGAAGCGGTCGCTGGCCGCGTCCCACTGCGCCAGGGCGGCCTTGGGCTCCAGGGCGCAGGCCGTCATGGGCGGGTCGGCCAGGTCCACGGATTCGATATGGTGTGCCCCGGCAAAGGCCGCCTCGCTGGCGGCCCGGTCGCCGTCTTCCCAGTCCAGGGCCACGTTAGACGCGCAGTCCGCATGCACCTTGACGGACGAGGGGGCTAGAGCGTGCACCGGGTCGGTCACCGCATCGAGCGATTCCCATTCGATGTCGACCGTGTCAGCGGCCATCTGCGCGGTCTCGGCGTCCTGTGCCACCACGAGGGCGACGGCTTCGCCCACATGACGCACTTCGGGGTAGGCCAGCACCGGGATGCCCGCCTGCACCATGGGTTGGCCGTCACGTCCATTGAAGATCGCCAGCGGCATGATCCGACCCAGGCCTGCCTGCGCCAGCTGTTCGCCGGTGAGGACGGCGTGCACACCGGGGAGGGCCTGTGCCGCCGTCGTGTCCAGGCGCACGATGCGTGCGGCGGCGAACGGGCTGCGTACAAAGCAGGCGTGCAACTGGCCGGCGACGTCGATGTCCGAGGTGTAGGTGCCCTGGCCGCGAACGAATTCATGCAGCGCGTCTTCGCTGCCCCATTTGCCCGACCCAAACCGCAAGCCGTCGTAGTCCATCGATCCGCCCCTCTGGATGAGTTGTCAGTATAGGGCGAGACACCGCCCCGATCGGGCCGCTCAGGGCCGCTTGGCGATGCGGGCGATGAGGGCGCTCATGTCCTTGGCATCGGCCTGGAGGAAGCGCTCGAACTCCGGTGCATCCTGGTACTGAAAGGCGGTGCCGACGACCGCCAGCGCCGCGATGGCGCGCGCGTCCTGGGCCGCAAAGCGGGCGGCTTCACGCAGCTTGTCGACCACCTCGGGCGGCGTGCCCGCCGGCACGAACAGGCCCGTCCATTGCGAGTACTGGATCGGCACCTTGAGCTCCTTCAGGCCGGGGACCTCGGGCAGGCTGGCCAGTCGCCCCTCGCCCCAGTGGGCCAAGGGGCGCAGCCGGCCTGCGGCAATGAGGGGGACCACGGTGGACGGGCCGGTGGCCAGCGCATCGATCTGTCCGGCCAGCAGGCCCACCAGGGCTGGCCCCGCGCCGGCATAGGGCACATGCAGCATGGCGGTGGACGTGGCGGCCTTAAGCTGCTCCATCGGCACATGCAGGGCGCTGTAGGCGCCGGACGACCCAAAGGAAACGCGGCCCGGGTGCGCCTTCACATGGGCCATGAAGTCGGCGTAGGTCTTCCAGGGGCTGTCGGCCCGCACCACCAGCACCGTCGGGTCGGCGGTGAAGCGCGCGATGGGCCGCAGCTGATTGACCTGAAAAAGCGGCGTGCGCTGCATCGCCTTGTCGGCCTCGGGCAGCACCACGAGCGAGGACAGCGCCATCAGCAGGGTGTAGCCGTCGGGCCGGGCCTTGGCCACCTGCGCCATGCCGATGGCCCCGCTGGCACCGACCCGGTTGTCGATCACGACGGTCTGGCGCAGGTGGCGCGACAGAGCTTCGGCCACCGGCCGGCCCACCGTGTCGGACACGCCGCCGGGCGGGTAGGGCACGACCAGGGTGAGGGGCTTGGACGGATAGTCCTGGGCCCGGGCGCCTGCGCTGAAGAGGCCCAGGGCTGCGGTCAGGAGCAGGCCCAAGAGTCTCCAGGAGAGGAAAGAAGGCGTTTGGGGAGCGGGGAACAAGAAAAAAGCGACCTCGAGAGCCGTCCTGCCAGGGGTGGGGCGCAGCTGGCCTGTATCTTAACGAGCGCGGTGGGGGTGCTGTGGGCGTTTGGCCTCAGTCCGCGTTCATCGCGGGCACCTGCGCCTCGACCTTGCGAAGCAGGGCCCACAAGGTGGCCACTTCTTCGTCATCGAAGGCAGCGATCAGGCGCTTTTGCCGCTGGCGCGCTGCGGTCTGCAGCCGCCGGTACAGAAGCCGCCCCTGCGCCGTCAGCACCGCCTTGGCCGCGCGCCCACGGGTCTGGGTTTGCTCGATGTCCACCAGGCCGCGTTCCTGCAGCACCCGCAGGCTCTTGGAGGCGGCGGCGTAATCGATGTCGGCCTGCTCGGCGACCTCTCGCACGATCAGGCCTGCACGGCTGCCGATGGCCATCATCGTGCGCCACTCCGACATGCCGAGGTTGAAATTCTTGCGGTAGTAGCTGGAGGCGCCGTTGGCCAGCCGGTTGGCCACGCCCATGAGATACGCCGCCAGGTAGTGATTGACCTTGGCCTGGTCCGCACGCACGCAGGCGGGCTGGCGCGCCGCACGGCGCGGCGGGACCGGCGCAGCGGCCTGGGGCGCCTGCGAGGCGGCCGTCCTTCGGTGCTGAGGCATCTCCGGGTTTTCCTGAGGGTACGGGGTGGGGCTGGCGCTTTAAATTGCGGGCTCATTTATAGACATGTCAAGATAAAAAGCAAGCGCGCTTGCCCGACGTTCCGCGCCATGACCTCACCCCTACGCAGCAACTTCCCCCGCGGGTCCTACCTTTGGGCTGTACGTAACGCCCAGTGGCGTGCCCTGGGCATTCCCGAGGAAGACTGCGAGAAGCCCAAGATCGCCATCGTCAACAGCTCCTCGGGCCTGGCGGCATGCTTTGCCCACCTGGACGGCATCGTGCCGGTGCTCAAGGAGGTGATCCGGGCGGCAGGCGCCGTGCCCTTCGAGGTGCGTACCTCGGCACCCAGTGACTTCGTGGTGGGGGCCGGCGCGCGCGGCGCCTACATCCTGACCAGCCGCGACCTGGTGACCAACGATATCGAGGCCTCGGTGGAGGGCGCGCAGCTCGATGGCATGGTCTGCCTGACCTCCTGCGACAAGACGGTGCCGGGCCAGCTCATGGCCGCGGCCCGACTGAACATTCCCACGCTGATGCTCGCTTGCGGCTACCAGCCCAGTGGCGAGTTCGAGGGCGAGCATGTGGACATCGAAGACGTCTTCGTTTGCGCCATGCACGCCCAGATGGGGACCTTTCCGCTGGAGAAGGTGATCGGCATGAGCCGCAACGCCATCCGCGGTCCGGGCGTGTGCTCCGGCATGGGCACGGCCAATTCCATGCACATCGCTTGCGAGGCCCTGGGGATGGCGCTGCCCGGCACGACGCCGGTGGCAGCCAATAGCGAGGCCATGTTCGAGGCCGCGCGTCACGCCGGCGCCCGTATCGTGGCCATGGTGGCCGAGAACCTGCGCCCGCGCGACATCCTCACCCCCGCAGCCTTCGCCAATGCGGCGCGCACCATTCTGGCGGTGGGCGGCTCGGTCAATTCCATCAAGCACCTGCAGGCGGTGGCCACCGAATCGGGCTGCGGCGCCGATGTCTACGGCATGTTCGAACGGTTTGGCGACGAGGTACCGGTGCTGTCGGCGGTACGCCCGGTGGGCGAGCATTTCATCGAAGACTTCGAGGCGGCTGGCGGCGCTCGGGCGGTGATGGCCCACCTGCTGCCGCTGCTCGACGGGCAAGCCCTGACCGTGACCGGGCGCAGCGTGGCCGAGAACCTGGCCGGCGCGCGCAGCGCCAATCCCGAGGTGATTCGTCCGCTGCACCGTCCCTTTGCGCGCCGTCCCGCCATCACCCTGCTGCGCGGTTCGCTGGCGCCGGGCTTTGGCATCGTCAAGACCGGCGTGGCCGAGCGCAAGGTCCGCCGCTTCTCGGGTCCCGCCATCTGCTTTGCCACTTCGGACGATGCGATCGAGGCCCTGCAGCAAGGCCGCATCCTGCCGGGCCAGGTGCTGGTGACCCGTGGCGCCGGGGTGCGCGGAGGGCCTGGCATGGGCGGAGGATCTTCCAAGCTCGTGTTCGCGCTGGACGGCGCGGGCCTGGCCGAACAGGTGGCCATGGTCACCGACGGTCACCTCTCGGGCCTCGTCTGCAAGGGCCTGGTAGTGGCCGAGGTCTCGCCCGAGGGCGCAGAACTTGGGCCGCTGGCCCTGGTGCACGATGGCGACACCATCACCATTGACCTGGATACGCGCCGCTGCGACCTGGAGGTCTCCGAGGAAGAACTCGCGCGTCGCGCCAGCCAGTGGACACCGCCGCAGCCTCGGTTCGACAGTGGCTGGCTGCAGATCTATCGCCGCAACGTGGGGCCCGTCACGCAAGGCGCGGTCCTGGTGCAGCCTCGTTGAAACGGAATTCCCATGAGCGAAAACGTCAAGATGTTCACCGCGCAACGCAGTGATGAACGCATCCTGTCTTCGGACATCTTCGAGCGCAAGGACCAGCGTCCGCCGCGCCCCGACCATGGGCAGTGGGACGAGCCGGGACGGCAGATTCCGGTCTATCACCGCTGCGACGTGCTGGTGGTGGGCGGCGGCCCCTCGGGGACAGCTGCTGCCGCCGCCGCTGCGCGCGCTGGAGCCGACGTCACTTTGCTGGAGCGCTACAACCACCTGGGTGGCCTGTCCACCGGCGGCCTGGTGATCTGGATCGACCGCATGTCCGACTGGCAGGGCCAGCTCGTGATCCGAGGCTTTGCCGACGAGATCTTCCAGCGCCTGCCCGCCGATGCGGTGGCCGGCCCCGACCGCGACGACTGGGGATCGACCGATCCGGCCAAGGCCGCCCACTGGGCGCAGCGCACTGCGGCCTACCACGGGGTGGTGACCTGGTCGCCCACGATCGACCCCGAACGCCTGAAGCTCTTGAGCCAGGAGATCGTGTTGGAGCGGGGCGTCAAGCTGGTCTATCACTCCTGGGCGGCGCAGCCGATCGTGGAGGAGGGCGCTGTGCGCGGTGTGGCCTTCGAAAGCAAGGAAGGCCGCATGGCGATTCGCGCCAAGGTGGTTGTGGATGCCACGGGCGACGGCGACCTGTTCTCACGAGCGGGCGCGGCCTACGCCAACGACATCGAGGCCGCCGACGTGCACCACTGCATGAACACCGCCTGGCTGTTCGGCGGTGTGGACATGCGGCAATGGATCGACTTTCGTGCCAACCGGCCCGAGGAATTCGCGGCCTTCATGGATCGCGGTCGCGCCGAGTGCGGCCTGTTCGAGCGGCCCTTCGTCTCCTGGCGCGACGACATCGCGCTGTTCATGGGGCCGCGCCAGACCGGTTATTCAGCGCTGGACGTGGACGACCTGACTGCGGTGGAAGTGCGCTCGCACCGGGCCATGCAGCAGCATCTGGATTTCTTCCGTGCGCATGCCCCGGGATTCACCGACGCCTACATGATGCTCAGTGCGCCCCAGATCGGCGTGCGCCATGCGCGCCGGCTCCAGGGCGTGGACGCGGTGCTGCGTAGTCGCTGGCCCGACGGCGTGCCGCTGCCGGATGAAGTGGGGGTGACCCCGGCGGTCAGTCCCAAGTTTCCCAACATCTCCATCCCCTACGGCGCGCTGGTGCCGGTGGCGCTGGACGGTCTGCTGGCCTGTGGTCGGCACATCTCCTGCGACCGCAACTCGCATGGCTTCATGCGCGAGATCCCGCAGTGCTGGATCACCGGGCAGGCCGCTGGCGTGGCCGCGGCGCTGGCCGTGGGGCAGGGTGTCGAGCCGCGTGCGGTGGATGTCCGCGCGCTGCAGGCCGAACTCCTGCGCCAGGGCGTCTACCTGCGCGCCCACGAACACGCCCGCCTGGCGGTAGCCGCCTGAGGACCCGCACCATGCAGCTGACGCAAGAAGAACAGGCCATGCTGGACGGGCGCGACGGCCCCGCCGTGCAGGCCGCGATGGACCTTTTGATGCGGTACGGACGCGCCTTGGGCGCCGAGCGCCTGGTCGAGACACACAATGTGGTGGGCTCGGTCAGCGCCACCACGCCCTTCATGCGCAGTTTTGCGGGGCGCAAGGGCGGCATGGATGCCGTCTTCTCCGAATACAACCTGGACAGCGACGCGGTGGTCGAGATCCCCAAGGTGCGCACGATGGCGATGCACACCCAGCTCGGGTTCGACCCGGGCAGCCCCCAGCAGATGGGGATCGACGAGCAGACCCTGCACTTTTATCGCCAGGGCGAGGCCTACATCGCCGGTCTGGGCATCCAGGTCGCCAACACGTGCACACCGTACCAGGTGGGCAACATCCCCACGCGGGGGGAGCACTGCGCGTGGATGGAGTCGTCGGCAGTGATCTACTGCAACTCGGTCCTGGGCGCCCGCACCAACTGCGAGGGGCGCGAGAGTGCCGGCGCCGCGATGCTCACAGGCCGCATTCCCTACTGGGGCTATCACCTGGACATCCACCGCCGTGGCACGCATGCGGTGCGCCTGGAGGTGCCGATGCAGACCACCGCCGACTGGGGCCTGCTCGGGTACTGGATCGGAGAACAGGTACAGGACAAGGTGCCGGTGGTCGAGGGCATCGTGCAGTTGCCCAATCTTGCTGCGTTCAAGCACTTCGGCGCGGCGGCATCTTCGTCCGGGGGTGTGGAGATGTACCACATGGTGGGTGTGACCCCCGAGGCGCCCACGCGTGAGGCCGCCTTCGGCGGCAACTCGCCGCAGATCGAATTTTCCTACGGCCTGGCGCAAAAGCGTGAGGCCTGGGACAAGATCAACACCACCGGGCGGGATACCGCCGTTGATTACGTGATGCTGGGATGCCCGCACTACACCATCGACCAGATCTGGGAGGCGGCGCGCCTGCTGGAAGGGCGCAAGGTGCACGCCAACTGCGAGCTGTGGATCTTTACGCCGCAGGCCATCAAGGCGCTGGCCGATCGCAATGGCTATACGCGCACGATCGAAGCGGCGGGCGGGCGTCTCATGACCGACAGCTGCTCGGCGATGAGCCGCGCTGCGCCCAAGGGCACCAAGGTGGTGGCCCTGGATTCGGCCAAGCAGGCGCATTACCTGCCAGCGATCCTGGGTGTACAGGGCTGGTTCGGCTCCACCGCCGAATGTATCGACGCGGCCTGCACCGGGCAGTGGCGGGGAGAGCGGCCATGAGCGAGATCCGGACCGAAGACCGAAGCACGCCTGCAGCGCGCCCCGCTGGCCTGCCCGACACGCCGACGCATGTTTTGCAGGGGCGCTGCGTGGTGCCGGGCGTGAGCGAAGGCGAGGCGCTGGTGACCCGTGACCGAATTTCCGGCTGGGGCGGTATCGACTCGCGCACCGGCACCATCGTCGAGACCCGTCACGAACTGCGTGGCGTGAGTTTCGCGGGACGGGTACTGGTGTTCCCGGGTGCCAAGGGCTCCTCGGGATGGTCCAACGCCTTTCACCTGACCCGGTCGATGGGCGTGGCGCCGGCCGCCATGTTGTTCAATGAAATGAGCACCAAGATCGCCCTGGGTGCGGTGGTGACGCGCGCGCCCTCGGTCACGGATTTCGACCAGGACCCGCTGGCGGTGATCCGTACCGGCGACTGGGTGCGTGTGGACGCAGACCGGGGCCGGGTCGAGATTTATCGCCGCTGAAACGCCTGGTGCATACCCAAGATTTGACACTGATGGAGAAGAACGCATGACCCTTGCTCCCAAACTGAATCGCCGAACCTTCGGGGCCTGGACGCTGGGCACTGCCCTGGGCGTGCCGGCTGCCGCGAATGCCCAGGCGGTTTACCCGCAACCGGGCCGCCCGATCCGCCTGCTGGTGGGCCTGGCCGCTGGTGGCTCGCTGGACACCCAGGCCCGGTCCATCGCGCGGCGACTGGCCGAGATCACCGGCAACCAGGTGATCGTCGAGAACAAGCCAGGCGCGAGCATGATGCTCTCGGCCACCGAGCTGATACGCGCCACGCCCGACGGTCATACGCTCCTGTACGCACCGTCTTCGCTCTTCGCGCAGAACCCGCATACCCTCGCCAGCGTGCCCTATGACCCCTTCAAGGACTTCACCCCGCTGACGATGGCGGCGCGTGGTCCGCTGGTGCTGACCGTGCATCAATCCCTGGGCGTGAACAACGCCAAGGAACTGGTCGCGTGGGCCAAGGCCAATCCCGGCAAACTCAATTTCGCGTCGTTTGGAACCGGGACGTCCTCGCATATCTATGCCATGGCCTTCGCGAAGGCGGCGGGCATCGAGGTCACGCATGTTCCCTACAAGGGCACAGCCGATGCCACCCGTGACCTTCTGGAAGGTCGTGTGCAGGCCTATTTCGACGCGGCTCCCACCGCCATCCAGAACGCGACGACCGGCCGCATCCGCCTGGCCGGTGTTGCCGCACCCCGGCGTGCGCAGGCGATGCCCGAGGTGCCCACCTTCACCGAGCAAGGCATCGCAGGTCTGGACCTGACCAGCTGGATTGCGGTGATGGGCCCGCCTCGGATGGCGCCCGAACTGGCCACGCGTGTCAGCGCGCTCCTGATTCAGACACTGCAATCGGCCGACGTGAAAGAAACCTACGCTCGCGGCGCGTGGGAGTCCTCGCCCTCTACGCCTGCCGAACTCACCTCGGAAATACGGGTGGCCTACGACAAGTGGGGCGCGATGGTGCAGCAGCTTGGCTTCCAGAAACAGTGAACCCGAAAGAACTTGGCATGAAACCGTTCAAACATCTTCTTGCGATCGCCGCCTGTCTGGTGGCGCAATGGGCCTCGGCGCAGAGCTTTCCGAACCGACCCGTCACGCTGGTCGTTCCCAACCAACCGGGCGGCGCTATCGACATCCTGGCCCGCCTGCTCGAAAAAGGCCTCAGCGACAGCTGGAAACAGCCGGTGCTGGTCGTCTACAAGCCTGGTGCCGGTACCGTGCTGGGCACGGACTTCGTGGCCAAGTCGGCGCCCGATGGTCACACCATCGGTCTGGTGATCACCGGTCACATGATCAACCCGAGCCTGCGCAAGACCATGCCCTTTGACACGCTCAAGGACCTGTCCGGCGTGTCGCTGCTGGCGACTTCGCCGATCCTGATTTCCGCCACCAACGCCTTGCCTGCCAAGGACGTCCGCGAGTTGATCGCGCTGGCCAAGCGCCAGCCAGGCAAGCTCAGTTACGCATCGCCTGGCAGCGGTAGCTCCATGCATCTGGGTGGCGAGCTGCTGAAGTCCGATACGGGCACCTTCATCGTGCATGTCCCCTACAAGGGCGCGGGCGGCGCCTATCCCGATGTATTCGCGGGCCGCGTGGACCTGCTGATCGACCCCCTGTTCTCCTCGCTGCCTCACATCAAGTCCGGCAACATGAAGCCGATCGCGATCATGAGCACACGCCGCTCGCCGATCGCGCCGGACATTCCCACCGTCGCCGAGGCGCTTCCAGGCTTTGCAGTCGAAAGCGTGTTCGGCGCGGTCGTGCCCAGCGCCACCCCGCGTGAGGTGGTCCAGAAGATCAGTGCCGATGTGGCTCGCGTGATGCAGTCCGTCGAGGTGCGCACCCGCATGGCGGAGATCGGCCTCACGCCGATCGGCAACAAGCCCGAGGAGTTCGACGCCTACATCCGCGCCGAGATCCCGAAGTGGGCCAAGGTGGTCAAGGCCTCGGGCGCGACGGCGGATTGAGCCTGTGGGGCTCGGGGCTGTGAGGCCCCGGCGGGCCCCTATTGCTTGAAGTAGAACTCGCCGATCGCCTGGTCGTACAGGGCGGGCGTCTGCTCGTGGCCCACCGTCTTGGCCAGGCGGACCACTTCGTTGCGGACATTGCGCAGCACCCGGTCGACGGACACGCCGGGCTTTTGCATCTCCTTGACGAAGATGCGGGTGAACAGCCCGTTGCGCTCCTTGTCGTTGTCGCCCAGGCGGTCCAGTGCCTGCTGGCCGGCACCGGCCGAGAACATCACCATCTGCCCGGTGGCCGCCGAGGTCGGTGCCAGGCCGCGCCCACCAATGGCGCGCCCCTTGCCCTTGAACGGGTTGTCGCGGCAGGCGTCGATCACGGCCAGGGTGAACTTGGCCTTCTTCTCGTCGAATTCATCCAGGATCTTTTGCAGCAGGATGGATTCATCCCGGACCTGATCTTCGCCGTCGTTGCGGATATCCACGGGCAGGAGGTAGTTGGCGTTGCCCAGTTGCACGCCATGGCCGGCGAAGAAGAACAGCACTTCGTCGCCCCCTTGCAGGTTCTGCCGGAAATCGCGCAGCACCTGCTTGAAACGGCGCTCGTCCAGGTTCAAGTGCTTGGTGACCTTGTAGCCCACGGCCTCCAGCGACTTGGCCATGGCCTCGGCGTCGGCCGCCGCGTTATTGAGCTTGTTGACATAGGTGTAGGCGTCGTTGCCGATCACCAGGGCCTTGCGATTCGCATAGACCACCGGTTCCGCGCGGGCAGGTGCAGGCGGGGTGCGCGTCTGGGTCTCCTGCGCACGGGCGGCCGCAGCGGTGGCTGCCGCGTTTTCCTGTTGCAGGCGGGCGAGCATCTGACGCATGGCGTCCAGTTGCTGCGCCACTTGCTGGCGCTCCTGTTCCAGGGCGCGGCGCTCGGACTCGAGGCGCTGGCGTTCGGCGCTGGTGTCGGGCGCTGGCGTTGCTGCAGGGGCTGCCGCCGGGGCCGGTGCAGGGGCCGCAGCGACGACCGAGGGAGCCGGCGGATTGATGCGGACCGGGGCCGGCGCGGTCGCAGGGGCGGCGGCGGTGGCGGGGGCGGCTGCAGGGGCCGCAGCGACCACTGAGGGAGCCGGCGGGTTGATCAGGACCGGGGCTGGCGCAGTTGCTGGCGTGGGGGCAGCGGCCACCACGACGGGACTGGCAGGGGCCGCCTGGCCAGCCGCCGGGGGCGCACTGGCCACCATGGTGGCGCCCGCTCGGCGCTGAAGATTGGGCGTGTAGGCCACGGGCATGACCGCCTGGGGCTTCTTGTCGAAGTAGGTCTTCTGCATGGACTCGATGTAGATCGAAGCCCAATTGGCCAGGATGTCGTGCTCGGGGTCGGGCCTGCCGTCCAGGAAGCGCTGGCGAAATTCCGGCGCGCGCACGCCGCGTGGCGGATAGAGCACGGCTTCGACCTGGATCGCGCGCTGGTTGAACACCTGAACCCGCAATTCCGCCAGGATCACGGAGACCCCGGGACGCTCGCGCAGGTCCTGCATCCCCGGAGCGGCCTCCTGCCACCAGATGCGTGTGCCCGGGTCAGGACTTTGCGCCAGGTTCTCGATCCACGCCTTGACATCGCCGGTGGCGAGGAATCGCGAACACTTGTTCATGATTTCGCTGGACCGCGTACCGTGCTCGTTGAGCATGAAATGCGATGAGCGTGCGTTTTGGCATGCGGTGTTGCCCCAGCGATTCGAGGTGGCGCTGCTTCGGACCACCAGGTAGGGGATGGCCGCATCCTGCGCCTGGTTCTTCAGGGTGAGGATCTGCCAGGGGATGTTGCTCAGGCTGTTGTACGAACCGCTTCGGGTGACTTCCCAGCTGCCTTCGGGCAGCGCCACGCTGCTGCCCGAGCCCAGGGCGATCAAGTCCCGGTGCACCGAGCCGGTGGCGGGTTGGGCGGCTGCGGCCGCCGCGAATGCGACCAGGAGTAAGGCGAGGGCGCCACGCAGAGCGCGTTTCAAGGCAGGGTGGGCGTTAAACATCGTCGCTCACGAAAATGGTTACGGCGGCTCCAATTGTAGGAGCCTGGCGGGGCCGTCAATCCTCCAGGAAGTTGCCCGCCGTGAAATGCACCGGGGGCGTGGCCGGATCGAAGAAGACGCCGGCCGGATCGCCCCCCTGCGCCACCACCTCCAGCTGCTTTTGCAAGAGCCGCCGCAGCATCACGATGCCGCGGTCGGTGGTGGCCAGATGTTCCTCCGAATGGTGGGCGATCTTGCCCTGGCTGGTCATGGCCTCGTAATCGCCAGGAAAGCGCTGGTGTTCTTCCTCGGTGAGTTCTTCCCACAGCTTTCCGCCCAGGCGCGAGCGCATCTTGTGTAACTCGCCTTTTTCCTTGACGCGACCCACCACGTAGATGCGGAAATGGTGGTCGTCGATCGGCAGGATCCAGCCCAGTGATTCGACCATGCCGTAGCTGCCCACGCGCGGGTTCGGAATGACACGCAAGGTGGGCAGGCCGGCTTCGCTGATGCGACGAAACGTCTTGCCGTCGGGAAGCTTGCGCACAGAGAGCGTCCGCACGCTGTGCGCCTGCGTGTCCCAGGTCACCTGCGGCATGACAGCCATCTGCTCGACGAACTGGGTGCCACTGAAGCTGCTGTGAAGAATGACCACATGGTAGGGGTCCACCAGGTTCTCATAGTGCTGCAGCCAGTTGCAGTCGATGATCTGCGGTCCGCCGCCGCCGATGCTACGGTCGTCGGCTTCCAGCATCTCACCCGGTCCGAGCTGCTCCAGACATTCGTAGCGAGGCAGCACCGGCTTGCGTTCGGGAGGGCCCAGGTAGGCCCAGACCAGGCCATAGCGTTCTTCCAGGGGATACCAGGGCTGGCGCGCGCTGTCGCGGGCGCGTCCGCCTTCAGGCTCGCAAGGCTGCTCCAGGCATTGGCCTTGCGGTGCGAACAGCCACCCGTGGTAGCAGCAGCGGATGCCTTTTTGTTCGACCTTGCCGTAATAGAGCGAGGTGCCGCGGTGAGCGCAGTGCGGGTACAGCAGCCCGGGCTGGCCTGACCCGTCACGAAAGAGGATCAGATCTTCACCCAGCACACGCACCTGGCGCGGGGTGGCATTCGCGTCGGCGGTGAGGCCGATCGGGTGCCAGTAGCGACGCAGGAGTTCGCCCATGGGTGTGCCCGGACCGACCTCGGTCAGTTCGGCGCGGTGGGTCGGTCGGGGTCGGCCATAGGCCGTGCCTGTGTCGGCGGCAACCGCTGGCGTCTTGGGCGCGGACGTGTCCATGGCTCAGGGCGCAGAGACGCCAGCGGCCTTGATCAGGGCGGCGACCCGGGGGAAATCGGCCTTGTAGACCTCCATGAACTGCGCCGGCGTATTGCCCAGGGGCTCAAAGCCGAAAGCAGTCAGGCGTGCCTGGATGTCGGGTTGCGCGGTGACCTCGCGCAGGGCGTTGACCCACTGCGCCTGGATATCGGCCGGTAGTTTGGCCGGTGCGTAAAAGCCGATCCAGCTGTCGATATCGAAGCCCTGGAAGCCCTGCTCGGCGAAGGTGGGAACCTGAGGCAGCACCGATACCCGGCGCGAGCCGGCGATGCCCAGGATCTTCATTCGACCCGACTGGCTGTGGTTGCGGGCGCTGGCCGGATTGGCCCAGGCGAAATCGAGCAGATCGCCAAACAGGTCGGTGTGTGCGGCGGCCTCGGCCTTGTAGGCCACGTGATTGAGTGCTGCACCGGTCTGACGTTTGAGCAGTTCGCCAAACAGGTGGGCGGTGGAGCCGTTGCCCCAGGTGCCGTAATTGAGCGGCTTGGGCGAGCGCTTGGCGAAGTCGACGAACTCGCGCAGCGTGTTGAAGGGGGCGTTGGCACGGGCGACCAGCATGGGGCCACCGGTGGCCACCATGGACAGCGGGGTGAAATCGGCCACCGGGTCGTAGGGCAGCTTGGCCTGCAGGATGGCGTTGTTCACGTGGGTGAGGGGCAGGGTCATCATGACCGTGTAGCCGTCGGGTGCGGCTTTGGCCACATGGTCCGCCGCGATGATGCCGCTGGCGCCGGGCTTGGCATCCACCACGATGGACTGGTTCCAGCGTTGCTGCAGTTTGTCACCGTAGGCGCGAGCGAGCGCGTCGATCGGGCCGCCGGCGGTGCCGAAGGGGACGATGCGCACCGGACGCGAGGGGAAGGGGCCGGCCTGCGCGAAGCTACAGGGGGCCAGGGCCGTGGCGGTGAGGGCCAGGGCGGCGTGACGTCGGGTGATGGACATGGGCGGTACTCTCTTGCTTGTCACGGGTGGGTGGCCCCTGTCAGGGGCCAGTCCTGCCCATTGGAGCCAGCCGCAGCCGGCTGCACCATCCGGGCTTTCCCGATCAGGTACGTGCCGGGCCGCCCGACCCGGCACGGAGGTCAGAACGGGTAGTGACGCGGTGTCGTCTGCACCGTCACCCAGCGCAGCTCGGTGAATTCGGCAATGCCGGCCTTGCCACCGAAGCGGCCCAGGCCACTGCCCTTGACGCCGCCGAACGGCATCTGGGCTTCGTCGTGCACCGTGGGGCCGTTGACGTGGCAGATGCCCGAGTCGATCTTGCGGGCCACGTTGAAGGCGCGCGCGATGTCCTTGCCGAAGACGGCCGCCGACAGGCCGTACTCGTTGTCGTTGGCGCAGGCGATGGCTTCGTCCACGTTCTTCACGCGCACCACGCACTTGAGGGGGCCGAAGGTCTCCTCATGGTAGATGCGCATCGCAGGGGTCACATGATCCAGCACCGTGGCGGGCATCAGGGTGTTGTCGGCCTTGCCGCCGCACACCAGCTTGGCACCCTTGGACAGGGCGTCGTCGATCAAGGCGTTGCAGTGTTCGACCGTGGCCATGCCGATCACGCTACCCAGGACCACAGGCTCGGGCTTGCGCGGATCGCCCAGGGGCAGGGACTTGGCCTTGTCGCCGAATTTCTTCACGAAGGCGTCGGCGATCTTCTGGTCCACGATGATGCGCTCGGTGGACATGCAGATCTGCCCGCTGTTGGCGAAGCTGCCAAAGGCGGCGCCGTTGACGGCGTCGTCGATGTCGGCATCGTCCAGGATCACCAGGGGCGCCTTGCCGCCCAGTTCCAGCACCGCCGGCTTGAGATATCGCGCGCAGGTCTGCGCGATGATGCGGCCCACGCGGGTGGAGCCGGTGAAGTTCACGCGACGCACCGCCGGATGCGACACCATGGCTTCCACCACCGCGCCGGCATCGGCCGGGGCGTTGGTGATGTAGTTCACCACGCCGGGCGGGAAGCCCGCTTCCTGGAAGGCTTCGATGATCAATTGGTGGGTACGGGGGCAGTTCTCCGAGCCCTTGAGGATCACGGTGTTGCCGCAGGCCAGGGGCGTGGCGATGGCGCGCGTGCCCAGGATGATGGGCGCATTCCAGGGCGCGATACCCAGCACCACGCCGGCGGGCTGGCGGATGCCCATGGCCAACGAGCCGGGCACGTCGGAAGGAATGACTTCACCCGAAACCTGCGTGGTCAGGGCTGCGGCCTCGCGGATCATGCCGGCGGCCAGCATCACGTTGAAGCCCGCCCACATGGCGGTGGCGCCGGTCTCGGCCGGCACGGCCTGGATGAACTCCGGCGTCTTGGCCTCGAGCTTGTCGGCGGCCTTGAGCAGCAGGGCGCGGCGCTCGCTCGGGCCGGTCTCGCTCCAGGTCTTGAAGGCTTCGGCAGCGGCCTCGACGGCCATCACCGCGTCGGCCGCGGACGCGGCGGGCGCACGGGTGGCTACAGTGCCGTCCAGCGGGTTGCGACGCTCGAAGGTCGCGCCTTTTTCAGCGGTGACTTTCAGGCCGTTGATCAACATGGACATGTCGGACATGGAAGGCTCCTTGAAGAATGAGAAAACGTTAGGGGGTCAGGCGCTGGCGCGCTGCTTGACCGCGTCGTGCACGGCGCGTGCCGCGGTGGTGGTCTCGCTGGACTGCGCGCCCAGGTAGGCCTCGCGGATCACGGTGGACCGCTGCAGCAATTTGGCGGGCCCGCTGGCGACGATGGCGCCGCGCTCGAGCACGTAGGCGCGGTCGGCCACGGCCAGCGCTTTCTTGACGTTCTGTTCGACCATCAGCACCGTGGTGCCACTGTCGGCGATGCGCCGGGCAATCGCCAGCAGCTCGTCGACCATGCGCGGGGCCAGGCCCAGCGACGGTTCGTCCAGCAGCAGGAGGCGCGGCGCGGCCATCATGGCGCGGGCCACGGCCACCATCTGCTGCTCGCCGCCGCTCATGGTGCCGGCCAGCTGCCGCTCGCGTTCGCGCAACTTGGGAAAGTCGGCCATGACCTGCTCGATGCGGCGCTCACGCTCGGCGCGTGCTACCAGCCAGCCCCCCAGCTCGAGGTTCTCGCGCACGGTCATCTGCGCAAAGAGCTGTCGGCCCTCGGCCACCATGGCAATGCCTTCGCGCACGATCTCGTGCGGCTTCTCGGCCAGTTCTTCGCCATCGAGCAGCACTTCACCCCGGCGCGGGATCAGGCCGGTCAGCGCCCGCAGCAGCGTGGTCGTGCCCGCGCCGTTGGGGCCGAGCACCACGGTCAGGCCGGGGCGCACGTCAAGGGCCAGGTCACGCAGGACCAGGAAGGGGCCGTAGCCCGCAGCCAGGCCGCGGATCTTCAATTCGGCCTGGCGGCCCTGGGCGCCCAGTTCGAACGGGCGCTCGCGCCACCACATCATGACGACACCTCCGCGCTCTCGGACATCTCGTCGCCCAGGTAGGCCTCGATCACCTCGGGGTCGCGCACCACTTCGGCGGGCGTGGCGTCGGCGATCTTGCGGCCCTGGTGCAGCACGATCACGCGCTCCACATGCCGCAGCAAGGTGGTGACCGCATGTTCGATCCAGATCACGGTGAGGTCCAGCTCGTCGCGCAGGCGGCGGATCAGGCGGGCCATGTCCTCGATCTCGGCTTCGGTCAGGCCTGCGGCCACTTCGTCGAGCAGCAGCAGGCGCGGACGGGTGGCCAGGGCCATGCCGATCTCCAGCAGGCGCTGCTGCGAAGGGGTGATGGCGCCGGCGGGCAGGGCGGCCTGATCGGACAGACCGATCAGGCGCAGGATGCCCGCGGCATCGCGCAGCGCCCAGGGCACGTCTTTCTCATCGCCCCAGAGCCAATATTTGCGTGGGCGCTTGCCCGCGAACTTCAGGCCGAATTCGATGTTGGACTGCACCGGCATGTCCGGGAACACACGCGGCGTCTGGAAGGTGCGCGCCAGGCCGTGCGCGGCGAAGCGGTGCGGGCCGCGCCCAGTGAGGTTGCGGCCCCTGACGACCAGACGGCCCGAGGTGGGCTCGGTCACGCCCGAGATGGCGTTGAAGAAGGTGGTCTTGCCGGCGCCGTTGGGGCCGATGATGCCCACCAGCTCGCCCGGGCGGAACTGCGCGCTCACCGCGTCAACGGCCACCAGGCCGCCAAAGCGTACGGTGACTTCATGGGCTTCGAACAGGGGCACAGAGGGGTTATCCGACAAGGCGTCGCTCCCGTGCGCGCTGCTTGTCGCGCGCCTTGTCACCGCTCCACTCATAGCGGCGCTCTTTGGCCCAGTCGCGGGTGTCGGTCCACCAGCCTTTGAAGGTCTCCCAGCGCAGCGAGGCCAGGCCACCGGGCAGGTACAGCACCGACAGGATCAGGAGCAAGCCCAGCGACATCATGTAGATCTGCGGCGCCTGCAGGCGCAGGGTCTCAGCCAGCAGGCTGAACACGATGGCCGCGATCAGCGGACCCCAGAGCGTGAGCGCACCGCCAATCAGGGCGATCAGCACGGTCTGGAAACCGATGAAGGGGTTGAACACGGTGTGCGGATCGATGTAGGTCCAGCGCACCGACATGGCCGCGCCCACCGCGCCAGCAAAGGCCGCGGTCAGCATGAAGCCGGCGAGCTTGACCCAGCGCGTGTTCACGCCCAGGGTCTGCGCGCGCTGTTCGTCGGCGCCGATGCCCGAGAGCGCCAGGCCAAAGCGCGTACGCCGCACGACGATGGACACCGCCACTGCGCCAAAGGCCAGGGCCAGCACGGTCAGGTAGACGGTGTCGCGTTCGGGCACCACCGACAGCACGCGGCCCACGGTGCCCGTCACGCTTTTCTCGAAATAGGTGATGGCGTGGCGAATCAACTCGGTCATGCCGAAGGTGAGCACCGCGAAGTAGGTGCCGCGCAGGTGCAGCACCGCCGCGCCCATCACCAGGGCCACGCCCGCCGACAGCGTCGCGCCCAGGGCCACGGCCTGGGCCCAGGGCAGGGTGTCCAGCATCAGCGCGCTCGAATACGCGCCGATGCCGAAGAAGGCCGAGGTGGCCAACGAGAGGTAGCGGGTGGTTCCGCAGAACATCGCCCAGCTCGAGGACAGGGCCACGTACATCAGGCAAGTGAGGGCCATGGAGACCGCGAAGTCGCTGCCATAGGCCGGCAAGGCCAGGGCCCAGCCGGTGAGGCCGAACAGGACCAGCAGGTCGCGCACCAGAAGTTGCCGTGCGTTCATGCCTTGCGTGCCTTGCGGGTGAACAGACCTTCGGGCCGCAGCAGCAGCACGCCGATGAAGACGACGTACGAGAGCAGCGCCTTGAGCGAAGGATTGGTGAAATGCATGCCCACGGCTTCCACCACGCCCAGAAGCAGACCACCGGCCAGCGCGCCGCCCATGCTGCCAAAGCCGCCCAGCGTGATCACGATGAGGGCGGTGACGGTGTAGGGCTCGCCCATCGCGGGCGAGATGGTGTAGGCCATGGACAGCAGGCTGCCGGCCACGCCAGACAGGCCCAGACCGATACCGAACATCATCGGGTGCAGGGCGCGGGTGTTGATGCCCACAAGCTGCGCGCCGGTGGGCGATTGCATCAGGGCGCGCACGCCCTTGCCCAGGAGGGTGCGGCGCAGCAGCAGGATCAGGCCGGCGCTGATCACCAGGGCCAGCGCGAACACCAGCAGCTTGTTGCCCGCGAACTGCGTGCCCCCGACCTTCACCGGGTCGGTGGCGAAGTCGTACCCGCGCAGGTCGCCGCCCCACATCCAGGAGGCGAAGTTCTGCACCAGGAACATCAGGCCGAAAGCCACCATCAGGCCGCGCGCCTCGAAGATGTCCAGGTTGGGGGAGGTGGCCGTGAGGCGCCTGAAAC
>JACCDH011260293.1_pt1 | contig 22629 bp, 22 predicted proteins | sample 7442481 | NCBI WGS metagenome assembly JACCDH01 (sample SAMN15323433, study PRJNA562643) | freshwater metagenome | isolation source: river surface water | place: USA:Blue River Watershed | collected 2017-08-15
AGCTCGTACCACCAATAATGAAATGGAACTAACCGCCGTGGTCGAAGCCTTAAAGGCAGTCTCTGGAAAAGTAGAGCGTGTAGCCATCTATACCGATTCCAAGTACGCCGTCGAAGGAGCAACTGGATGGATATTTGGTTGGCAAAAAAACGGCTGGCAAACCAAGACGAAGACAGATGTTGCCAATAAGGAGCTCTGGCAAGCACTACTCCCATTACTGCGCACTATCACGATAGACTGGTACAAGGTGCCTGGCCACGTGGGTATCATTGGTAACGAGCGGGCTGACGATATTGCATCGACCTTTGCTGAAAAGGAAGGGTATCCTCTCTACACTGGGAGTGTCGATGGATATCCTCACGATCTCTCTAATACATCGTACGACGACACCAAAAAACAAGACCGAAGTGACGCTCGCAAACGCCAAGCGCAAAAGGCCTACTCGTATATCAGTGCAATTGACGGCGTAGTGCTCGTACACGCAACCTGGAGTGAGTGCGAGGCACGGGTAAAAGGTGCCAAAGGTGCCAAATTTAAGAAATCACTCGATGCCGACGACGAAGCAATGATTAGACAGTCGTTTGGCGGGTAAAATCCTCCGAATTTGGACTTACTACACCCGTAGCAGACCACAAACCTGCTAACTGTCTATATAATGAGTGAATTGTGACATTGCTATGACTGTGTGTCAACATGACGTATTTGCAATAATATCTATATTTTGAGCCATTAACTAGTAGTTGCTCGCAGACAAAACAGTGGTACTATGGTAACTATGATTACTCTGAAGGAACAACTCATCACGCATACGACTGCAATCAAAAAGTACCTCCACACCATCAAGCGTGAAGAGGAGCGTTTGACCGTGCGTACACTAGCGGTCGAACGATGCTACCGCCAAATCAAAAATACCTATGAAGCTGAGGGTGGGGACGAGGAATCAGATGAATACACCGAAATCATCGCCAATGTCGAAGCGATCCAATCAGACTTAGGTACGTACACCGATCAACTAAAAGACAAAATTCAAAACATTCACCGTGGATACAGTGCATTGCTGAACCTGCCTAATTCTGCCGCTACACGCACCCTCGCTACCTATATCGAAGAAGACGCCAGACTCTGCGCCCGCGACGTGGCAGTTGCGCGTGAGGGCTACGACGATCTAATCGAACGACTCCAAGAAATGAGTCATCTACGAGACCAGTAGCTTGATATTGTTGAAATTTGTGGTATATTAGTACCACATGAAAAACTTTCAACCAGGCGGTTTACGTAATCGTCGCGATGATATTGGCGGACGACCACGCGGTGATGTAGCGCAATACGCGCCCAAGACCCGGGGAGATAGACCTGCTTTCAAAAAGCCATTTGGTGAAAAACGTAGTGGGGGATTCAATCCCAAAGACCGAGCACCCCGTGATCAGAAGTCATATCCTGCAGTTTGCTCTACCTGTGGCCAAGCTTGTGATGTACCGTTCCGACCTAACGGCACAAAGCCAGTATTGTGTCGAAATTGTTATTCTAGTAAGCCAAGTAGTGCAACGAACATGACCGGAAACCGCGATCGCTTCACCCAAAACGAACAACGTGGTCATACTGCACCGATCAACGCTCAGTCACACACACCAGCCGGTGTCAGTACCGAAGCCTATGCCCTCATGCAAAAGCAATTGGTAATGCTCGAAGAAAAGATCAACCAGATTCTTTCGCTCGTACAAGCTTCGGAAAAAATTGTAAACAATTTACCAGAGATTACTACCACTACCGAAGTAGTACCAGCAAAAGCAAAGAAGGCAGTAGCGACCAAGAAAGTGGCTGAGAAAAAAGTAGCGGTAAAAAAAGCAACCAAAGCGGCACCCAAAGTAGCCAAGAAGGCAGTCAAGAAGACTTCTAAGTAAGATACTTACCCTACAACAAAACCCCGACACAAGCGTCGGGGTTTTGTTATAGGACAAAACTGGCGAGGGTCATAGAGACCCCTCGCCAGCGTCATGTGCAGTGGTCATTTTGAGAGAGATGTTCACATTCTCGCCCACGATCCAGCATGCTCGTACAGGTGGTATCCTTGTTATTTGTAGATCATAACAAGGGGTATCACCGGCTGCATACGTGTGTTTGACCACACCTTCATACTGCATACCATTAACCCAAAAAACAACTGCTCCTGGATGTACGATCAATTTCTCAACTAATTTCACGTCGACCTCCATGGCTACCTATTGTCATTGTACTCTCCACATACAACAATGCAATATCTCTTACATTAGTTAGACCTCGACCCAAAATCAAAATGTGATACAATTTTCGTCATCGGGCTCTTAGCTCATCCGGTAGAGCGCTTCCATGGCATGGAAGAGGTGAGCGGTTCAAGTCCGCTAGAGTCCACGAATACAAAAGTGAGCACACTGCGGTGTGCCATTTTTGTTCGTGGACACTAAGCAAGCAAACTGCTTTGCTTGCGGGCGGACTTGAACAGCGGAGTGATGTGACTTTGTCACGAACGAGCTGTGTCCCGCGGCAGTTGTTAGTTTATGAGTGAAACGAAATAAAATAACTTACTGACCGTCAGGACAAGTCCGCTAGAGTCCACTTTTCGTACTGTTACGCTGAAAACATCGCTCGTAACTTCTGATATGTATCTTCATGGTCTGACACCAATACAGTATCAATCACACCAATCACAAACTCGTCAGTCCCACCAGGATAGAGGCCGTCACCAAAGTAGACACAATCTTCCTTGTTCCAACCTTTATATTCAATTATCTTGACCACATTGGTACCTTTGTGCCGATCTTTGTGAATGTAATCGAGTGAGGTACTACCGCCAATACAGACCAGTAAATCTTCGCTCGCAAAGGGAATAGTTTTGAGGAAATGATTACGTTTGGCCCGATCAGGATCATAGGCGCGTTTGATTTCGACCGGTGCGGTGTTACCAATTGGACTAAAGGTGATCTGGGCACCACGGTCTTCAATCGGGTTCCAGTCATGATTAAGTTCGTGATCAAGGATAGCGACTATTTCGTCGATATGATCAAGTATCTCGTCACGGTGATGTGGCGCCAGTGGAGTATTCCATAATTCTACTCCGTCGCGATCCACTGCGTGATTACCATTTTGACCCAGGTAGATCGCCGGAAGCTGATTACTCTGCCAGGCGATCTTATCGAGCGATTGACCAGAGACTATAACGATATCGACCGGAAGGGAAACCAGGAGGTCATACATAGCCGGTAGGATTGGTTGTCGCGATGGCGCGATAGTCTGATCCATATCAAAAAACAGGTGTTGGTACTTTTTCATTTATGTAGTGTAACAATAGATATAAAAAGCACGAAGAGAGTGTATCTGATATACTTAGTATCCTATGAATAAAACCTATATTTGGGCAGCGGTAGCGATTGTACTAATTGGTGGAGCGGCGTATTTTTTGGCACAAAGTAGCTTGGTACAAGTACAAAACACACCTAAGGTATCTGAAGATCCTCTTGGTGTAACCAATGCCTTTTACCAGCAGTGGCTCACGGCCAAGCAGTCTACAACCAGTAATCCCTACGATATGGGATTGCTACAAAACGATATGCTCAGTGACAAAGTCAAAACGTATCTCGAAAGTAAACGTGCGACCTACGGTACCGAAATTGATCCCGTACTCTGTCTTACCAATGTCCCTGGCCGTGTTGGGGTAAAATCAGTCTATGAAGCGAGCACTACCGCACAGGTGCTAGTCGTACCACGAGGTCAAGAAGTGAAGACAGCCGAATCGGCCGTGGTTGATCTTGAACTAGTTGATTATGCCTGGAAAATCACTAATATTGCTTGCAGTAATGGAGAAACAGCACCTGAACGTGAATTTACGTTTATGGAGAGTGGCTACCTCAAAAAAGGCTTGCCGGCACCATACGACCCTGATACATGGTACATCGTGTTTAGCCAGCCTACCGGTGAGTCTAGTGCCGTAGCACTACTATTTGGTCCGACCAGTCTGTGTACCCTCCGAGCCAGCAGTGAAGCTGTCTGTGATCCAAGCACCCTACAAGACACCTCTCGTATCACAGTGGCAGGCACACTGCTCGAGAGTGGGGCTGAAATCGCTCGCCTCGTCGTAAACGAATAACACGTGCACAAGTGCGGTCTCTGGACTGCTGTACCTGCTACTATAGTGACATATGGAATTAGTTATGTTGTTTGTGGGGGTATTATTTAGTTTTGCTACTTCGCTGGGGGTAGGTAGTTCGACCATTGCAATCGTAAATTTCTTTGTCGCAATTGCCGACGGTACTATCGAACCAACCGAACGCCGCATGATGGGAGTTACCTATGTGACTCTCCGGGTCGCGATGGTAGTACTCTTTTGTACATTAACACTCCTCACCGGCTACGCGGCCTACCACCACGGTGCCGCTGGACTCACGGCTATACTCGGAGCACAGTGGACTGTACTCGCGGTACTGTATCTCAATGCCATCCTCATGACACTACGCATTATGCCGAGCACCTTCGGACCAGCGATCCAGGCAGGCAGTTGGTACACCCTTGGTACAATCGCGGCTTTGGCGTTGTATGATATCGATACCTACCCGTACACGCTCTTTCTGATTGGATACATTGCTCTTGTCACCCTTGCTGTATCATTAGTCAATGGTACGATGGCGATCCTCAAGGCTAGAAAAGCAGTCTAGGGAACCAACACACATAAAAACACCCGCATGTGCGGGTGTTTTTATGTGTAGCAAGCGGCAGACTTTCTACCGATGTCCAATTGATCCAGGCTTTCGACTATAGATAATAGGGATGAACACCAAGGTAATAATAACCGAGAAGGTGAGTCCAAACATCACAGCATACGCGAGTGGTGCCCAGATATCACCTGCATAGGTTAGCGGGATCATACCAATTACGGTAGTAAGGGTAGTCAGCAAAATCGGACGAAGACGACTCACAGACGCATCAATGACCACATCACGAACTGATTTTTGTGGATCACGCACTCGCTCTTTATTCATCATATCGATCAATAGAATCGAGTTGTTTACCACGATACCAGAGAGCGCGATAAAGCCCATAATAGACGGGAAGGAGATCGGGTTGGCGGTAATGGCAAGGCCAAAGAAGATACCAATGAGTGAGTAGGGGAGAATGGAAAGCACATAGCGAGTGTGGAGGTACGAACCAAACTCGTAGACAAGTACGGCCACCATCAGGAGAATACCTACCACGAGTGCGAGCAGCATCTCGACAAAGGCCTTGTTGGATTCTTCGGTTTCGCCGCCACCAGTACTCAGGGTGATACCAGCTGGTAGATTCAGTTCAGCTTCTACCCGCTTCAATGCTTCAGCCTGTACTTCACGAGCATTACCAGCTGCAGTGACATCAGCAGAGACTGTAACGACCCGCTGACTGTCTTCGTGATTAATCACGGTGCTCGATTCGCGAAGCGAGATAGTGGCGATAGAGGCGAGTGGCACACTACCGGTCTGCGTCGGGATTTCCAGACGACCCAGGGCATCAATCGACGCCTCGTTGCTATTGTTGGTCGCACTATCGAGACCAGAGAGATTTACCTTTACCGTCACTGGAATATCTTCTTCAAGGGTCGTAAGTGCCGTCGCCTCAGTACCAAAGACCGCTGTACGGGCATAGGCCGAGACCGCAAAGGGATCAAGTCCGAGCGCAGCCGCTTTGGCGCGATCGAGTGTCAGAACGAATTCAGTGTTGTTGTTATTGGTACTGGTTTTGACATTGGTTGTGTGCGGAATAGTCTTGAGGAGACTGGCGGTTTCGTTGGCGGTTTCGGTGAGGGCTACGAGATCGTCACCGAGGTACTTGATAGTAACCGCGGCACCGGTCGGTGGCCCATCACTCGGCTGATTGACGGTGACTTTGATATCTCGAATTGGTGCAACAGCAGTACGCAACACCTCTACCATTTCGGTACTAGTTTTGTCTCGGTCATCAGTGAGGGTAATAAAGATGTTGGCCAACTTCTCGTTACTGCCACCACCATTACCACCAAACTGACTACCGCTACCAACAGTCACGACATACGACTCAATATTCGGTACATCGTAGATAATCTCTTCCAGACGTTGCACTGCGACATCGGTTACTTCCTTTTCAGTGCCTTCTGGTGCTTCAACTTCGACGATTACATAATCAACGTCACCTTGTTCAAAGAACACTACTTTTACCAATCCAAATACCGGTAGTAAAAAGGCGAGAAGTAGTGCCAACCGAATAGTCCACAAAAACTTGCGCTCATTTTTCTTGTTTCCGATGATGACTTCCAGCTTTTGGCGGTACCATGATTCAAGTTTGTGTGCGTATTCTGTCTGCTTTACTTCAAATTTGGTTGTACTGCGACGACGGAGGAATTGAGCTGCAAAGAGTGGCACAATCGCAATCGACACAAACATCGACGCAAAGAGAATAAAGATCAGTGTGAAGGGAATACTTGCAATGAACTGCCCGATCACTCCAGACACAATAAAGAGTCCCACAAACATCGCCACAGTAGTGAGCGTACCTGAGATCAACGGCGACGCATACTCGCGAATCGTGCGGATCGCAGCCTCGTCTTTGTCGATAGTAGGATCAGCTTTCATGCGCGCATTGATCCCCTCAACCATCACAATCGAAGAGTCCACCAAAATACCAATACCGAGAATAAGCGCAAACAGACTGAGGAAGTTGATGGTATTACCAGAATAGTACAAGCCGATAAAACCGATCAAAAATGAAAGGGGTATAGACGCACCAGCAATGAGACTTTCACGCCATCCGATCGTGAGTGCCAAAAGACCAACGACTAATAGTATCGTTTGGATACCAGAATTAGTGAGATTGGTGAGGTCGGTCAGAATCTGTTCGCCTGAATCAAGTACGATTGTATAAGAGAGACCAAATAGCAAATTGCCTTCCAAACTCAACTCCGCCAAACGGTCACGGACAGCGGCAGTAATCTTGGTGATGTCACCACCACTTTGCTTGAATACATTCAGTGAGATAGCGGTATCAGACGGGCCACCATCGGGACTTACACGAGACAGTGTAGTAGCAGCGGCGAGACCATCTTTTACTTCTGCAATATCACGGATAAAGACCGGCTGTCCACCGACCAAGCCAACAGGGATATTGGGAATATCACGAGCGTCAGTAATATCACCTTCAAAGGCTACGTTATATGTAATACCATTATTCGTAATCTGACCGATTGGTAGCGTGCGGTTGGCATTACCAAGCGCCTGCGTCACAGCCTGAATTGATAGACCATATTTCGCCAATGCCGCTTGATCAATCAAAATTGCTACCTCACGATCTTCGATACCAGAAATTTCTACGCGCGAGATATTTGGTAGTGATTCAAGATCCTTTTCAATATCATTGGCCAACTGACGAAACTCAATTGGTAGGCGGTCCCCAGAAATAGCAACCGTCAGAATTGGCTGATCAACAAAGTTAACCTCAGATACGAAAGGGTCTTCGGCGCTATCAGGCAAATCCCGAGCAATCGTATCCATTGTATCTTTCAAATCCTGGATCGAAGCATCGAGGTCAGCACTGGCATTAAACTCGACAGTCACAATCGAGACTCCTTCACGTGAGACCGAGGTAATATCGGCGACATTTTCGAGTGAGGTCAGTCCACGCTCGATTTCATTGGTGACCAGCGACTCTACATCTGCAGCCGGTGCACCCGGCAATACCGTCTGCACTACACCAACCGGAATCACTACCTCAGGCGATGATTCGCGGGGGATAGACAGCACAGCGTAGCCACCAAGTAACGTGAGGGCAAAGATACACAAATACGCAAACCGGGTATTACGGACAAAAAATTCCCACATACTTATTTACTGGCTACTTCTACTACTTCACCGTCAGTTTTACCACGTGCATCGAGCACGAATTCGGTAGTCATATCAATACCGGTCAGTATGGTTACAAACGAACCGTTGATGGGGCCGAGTGTCACAGGTTTTGCTTGGAGCTTGTTGTCTACAACTACAAATACCACACCATCAACATCCGAAAACTTCACTGCCGTAATAGGTACCTGTAGGGTAGCTGGTCGTGAACTCGTGGCAGCCATACTCGAGAGCGCAACACTCACCGAAGCACCACCAACGAGACTAGAGTCAGTCGTGGCAACTTTTACTTCTCGCTTCTTGGTGACTGAATCAAACGCTGGTGCGATATTTACCACCGTACCGGTTGCAGAACCATTAATAGTTACCATATCGCCAAGGACAAATTTGTCTGAATCATTTTCACCAACAAAGATCGACACTTCAAGCCCTTGCCCGCCAGCTACCCGAGCGACTGAGGTCTGAGGCGACAAGAAGTCACCGGTCTTTACCTGTAACACTTCGATCGTACCGGTAATAGGCGAACGAAGAATAGTCTTTTCGAGGTTGGCTTGTGCGGCACGTAAGCTACCGAGCGCTTGCTTGATCTGTGCGGCTGAGGCCGATGGTGCACCACTGGTACTACCAGCGATTTGGGCACGCGCGAGCGCATCTTCAGCTGCGGAAATAGCGGTGAGACTGCCCTGAAGTGATGTTTGGAGTGCCAATAATGATCCACGTGCACTCGTGAGACTCGCGATACGAGCAGTTCTCTGATTGACCGAAACAGTATCAGAACTCGTGTCACGATTGAGCGCTGCGAGCAACAAATCAGTCAGATTAATCACGGCTCCAACATTAGTGCGCGCCGTCGCAATTGCTTGTGACATATCAGCACTTGTAGTCAAAGCCGTAGATTCTCTTTGCCATGCAGAGAGTGTATCTGAAAGTGCTACACGAGCTTGGTTGATTGCGTTTACTTGTCCATAACTATTGATACGCAGTCCCGGAATAGAAGATTCGGGGTTAGCAAAGAATTGGTCGATGTCTGAACGAACCAATCCAGCGGAAGTATTGTAGGCACCAGCAATAGCGGTAACAGCATTACTGCGCGCAGTATCAAGGGCAGTCGTCGCCTCAGCTACACCGACAGTGCTTTGTCGACCAGCTGCAAGCGCTGACTCGTAGGCACCTTGTGCCTGCAACACCGATGCTTGTTCGGCGGCATTATCAAGAGTAGCTATAACAGCGCCAGCTCGTACCACATCACCAGCCTTGACCCGTACTGCTGTTACCCGACCGCCACGTTCAGCCTGGATATCAGCTTCACTGACCGAGCGCACTGTCCCTACAAACGTCGCTGTATCACCCCCAAGTACACTCGCCACAGTACCAACTGTGACTACAGGAGGTTTTACTAGTACATCAGTAGTCACTTCATCACTTCCACCCAAAAACAGCACCGCGAGGATACTACCGAATATACCGAGCCCGACCAGTACTTTGGTACGACGACGCAGATTGGCTACACCTGATAAAACCCCACCTCCAAATTCGAACACTGAATTAATAACAGACATATACGATGAACCTAAAAATAATTTGTATTTTAACACTAAAATTGGGTTTTGTCTATGTAGAAAGCGCTTAGTCATGGCGTTTCGTTATGCTACTATTGCGCTACTATGTTTGGAAAAATAAAAAATTTGGCGATCAAGAAGTTGGTACAGTCTCAGATGAAAGGAGTACCAGTTGAACAGCAGCAAATGATCATCGAAATGCTTGAAAAAGATCCACAGTTATTTGAAAAAATCGCCAAGGAGATGCAGGCCGAGCTCAAAGCAAACGGTAACAACCAGATGCAGGCAGCGATGAAAGTACTTCCTAAGTACCAAAAAGAAATCACCAGTATCATGAGTCCCGAAATGAAAGAGAAGCTCGTAAAGATGCAAGCCGGGGCCGCTGGACAGTTCAATCCCAACGGTACGATTCGTCGCTAAGGACTGCGGCTGGAATACTAATCAACAGGGGCACGACTATAGGTCGTGCCTTTGCCGTATACTCTAGGTATCTATGGTAAAAAAAATCCTTGTTCTTTGTGGACACCCTGATGCAGATTCATTTAGTGGCATAATGGCTACTCATTACGAAACAGGCGCACGTGAAGCAGGACACGAAGTAGTACGAGTGAATATTGGCGAGTTACACTTTGATCCGATTCTGCACAAAGGGTACAAAGAAATTCAGCATCTCGAACCCGATCTTATCGAACTCCAAAACCGCTTCAAAGAAGCCGAACATATCGTAATCGTCTATCCAAATTGGTGGTGCGCTATGCCAGCCATTCTCAAGGGTCTCTTTGACCGCTTTTGGCTCCCTGGATTCGCCTTCAACTTTAATAAAGAAACCAAGCGTATCGACAAGCACCTAAAAGGACGATCGGCGCGGGTGATTGTATTGTCTGGATCACATAGTCCATTCCAAACCTGGTGGCGCTTTGGTGACTTCACCAACGAAATCCAGTACGGTATCCTCGAGTTCGCCGGCATCCGCACCGCGGTGACTACCTACGGCCCTTGTGAGAAAGTCGATGGTATCTGCCGTGAACGTTGGCTCCGTGAAGTCGAGTCAATGGGGAAGAAGGGTATATAGAAGTAGAAAATCAATGCGTAAGCATTGATTTTCTTAAATTAGTGTGATATAGTTTTGAAAACGCATTTTTGGAGGGAGATCACATGCGCGTTCTTTTGGTTTTGTTTGCTTTGATTTTGACAGGTTGTGTTTCAATGAAGCCGGGGACATATGTGTCCAATGACGGTAACACGACAATGGTTATCAAGCCGTCGTGGGTCGAACGACAAGTGACACGAAACGGTTACATCAAGAAACTGTGTCCGACCGTGGCAATGGTGTACGACATTGTCGATAATGGGTACGAGTCACCATTTTGCGAGCCCGACACGATTCGGGCTCCGCAGGTGCGTAGCTATTATGACGGACATTTGATAGGTACCGTCACAATCATGGAAACAGGATTTCCAGCCAGGTACTGGGCAGAACCCGGGATAATACGTCCCTAACAAAACAGCGAGGCAGAGGTATGGGAGCAGTAAAAGTTTTTGTTGTCGTGGTCACCTTGACCGGATGTGTAAGTCGCCAACCCGACCCACTTCCCACTGTCGCCTGTGGCATGACACCGCAAGGATGGTGCACCACCAGACCATAAGCAACATAATGCGACCATTGAGTCGCCCTAACGCCCCCGCGCCAACACGCGGGGGTCTTTCTATGGTATACTCTAGACATGAATACATACTCATGGTACGCCACCCTTATCAAACCAGCCTGGGCGCCGCCAAGCTGGATTTTTGGACCAGTCTGGAGTGTACTCTACGCCATTATCTTTATAACTTTTGGCTACGTCTTTTATAAAGTCTTCCGCGGTGAATGGCCAATGATACTGGCACTACCATTTGTGCTCAACCTCATCGCGAATGCCGCCTTCACCCCATTGCAGTTTGGACTCCAGAACAACCTCCTCGCTAGTTTTGATATTGCTATAGTATTAGTAACTTTGATAGTTGCCCTGGTAATGGTATTTCCGTACGCACCATGGATTGCTTATGGTAATATTCCATACTTACTCTGGGTTAGCTTTGCGACAGTACTCCAATTCACTATCACGTATCTGAACTGGTAGCCTATCTGCTATACTAGGCACCATATGCCACACATGTCATTTGGACGGGAAGTTGCGAGTGTTTTATTGCGTGTCTTTGGGGTGCTGCTCACTATCATTTTGATTGTCAGTACAGTAGGGATTATCACGTATAGTTTTACTACTATAAGCGACGGTACCTGCAACATCGCAGTTATGCCGATAGATGGGGTAATTATGCCTTTTGGTAGTGGGTACCAGTACGGTGACTTTGTCACCACACCAACTGACGTACGCGATTTTATTACCGCCCTGGAGTACGAAACGACTATTGAAGGAGTACTCTTTGAAATCAACTCTCCTGGTGGTACGCCCGTTGCATCCGAAGCCATCGCCTCCGAGATCGCTGATCTCGAACTACCGAATATCGCGCTGGTGGGGGATGTGGCCGCCTCGGGTGGGTACATGGTAGCCATGGCCAGCGATATGATCGTGGCGTCGCCTATGTCTGATGTTGGTAGTATAGGTATAACGATGTCGTACCTCGAAGAATCCGAAAAGAATGAAGAAGAGGGACTCACGTACGTACCACTCAACTCAGGCAAATTCAAAGATATAGGAAGCTCGAACAAACCAATCACCGACGAAGAGCGCTCACTCCTTGAAGGACAGCTAAAAGAAGTGCATGAGTACTTTGTGGATATGGTGAGTCGGTACCGCAATATCGACCGCGACCAAGTTGCAGCACTCGCTGATGGATCAACCATGACCGGCCGCAAGGCACAGGAAGCTAAATTGGTTGATACCTTGGGTGGACGCAACGAAGCCAAAGCAGCATTCGCTGACAAACTCGGCAAGGACGTGGCCGACATCTCATTTTGCGAATATGTCCCACCGTTGATTTAACAAATCAAGTTGCTGTGCTATACTGAAAATCCCTGGGGGCGGTTATACCCCACCCCTGCTAGCGTGATGTCACTCTCACTCTGGCTACCGCTCCTAGGGACCAATCGTCGTTGCCATTATGGCCGCGGCGTTTTCTTTTGCCTCAAAATGATTCTTCTGCTACACTCCTAGCACTATGTCAAAACTATCAGTCGGAATTGTAGGGTTACCAAATGTGGGTAAATCAACCTTATTTACTGCTCTTACCCGCAATGAAGTCCTGATTGCGAATTATCCATTTGCCACTATTGATCCATCAGTCGGCGTGGTAGCAGTACCTGATGGTCGACTCGCGACACTATCGGCCATTTCTGGTTCATCACAAATTATTCCGGCGGTCGTAGAATTTGTTGATATTGCTGGTCTGGTCGAGGGGGCTGCCAGTGGTGAAGGACTTGGGAACAAGTTCTTGGCCAATATCCGTGAGACAGACATGATCGCGCAGGTGGTTCGCATCTTCGAAGACGGTGATATTCACCATGTGGCTGGACGTATTGATCCCCGCGGTGATATCGAAGTAATCAACCTTGAATTGGTACTTGCTGACGCTGAGACGGTCGAGAAGCGACTCAATAATGTCGAACGAGACGCCAAGCGAGGGGACAAAGACGCGGTCGCAGAACGCGACCTACTTACTCGACTGAAACCTCATCTCGATAATGGCGGCCTCGCCAATCAGCTCGATATGAATGATGATGAGCAGCGACTCATTAAAGGTCTCCACCTATTGACCATGAAGCCATTTTTGTATGTGTGTAACAAAAAGCAAGACGCGCTTAATCTCGACGAACAAAACGACGAACGCTGGAATGATCTCCTCGATTTCTTTACAGCTACCAAGGCTGAATACGTCGTAGTCGACGCCGGGATGGAACACGAGCTTCGTGATCTATCAGAAGAAGAAAAAAATGATTTTAGACGTGAATATGGTGCCCAAGATAGTGGTGTCGGGACACTGATACGTGCCTGCTACGACCGACTCGGACTGATGTCTTACTTAACCACCGGTGAAAAAGAAACTCGCGCCTGGACAGTGCCAATTGGTTCTACCGGACCAAAAGCCGCTGCCGCTATCCATACTGATTTTGAAAAGAAGTATATCCGAGCACAAGTGGTCACATTCGAAGATTTGGTAGCCTATGGTTCGTTTGCCAAAGCACGCGAGGCGGGCAAATTACGTGCTGAAGGTAAGGAATATATTGTCAAAGACGGTGACGTGATTGAATTTCTTATTTAGCAAGCAGACTATACGTAAAACCCCTGAGACTTATTGGTCTCAGGGGTTTTACCGTGCAATTAACTTAACTCTGTTGGTGGATTAGCCCGTTGGACGGGACTAACAATCTTTGGTGACCATTCGGCTTTTACGGCACCATGTTCCTTTTCATACTCTGCTACTTGGTGCATCAAGTACTGGGCGAGTCGCTTGGCATGTTGTGGAGTCAGTGAGTAAATCGCTGCCTGACTACCAGAGCTCAGTCCCATCACGAAGAATTCTGGCGTATACCCAACATTAATCGATTCACAAAATAACTTCGGTGCTTGTTTCAAATCTTCTGGTTTCATATACGGCAAGTATACCGCATATATACGTCAAATTGTAATTTCTGTCTGGTGCACACCAAGTATACAACGAAAAAGTTATAACTGATCAACTTGGGGGAATTACCGTACCTTACACTCTTCAACTATGCTACAGAATACCAACTCGACGAACATACACGAACGAAGCTAAAGAGCGTGCGCGGGTATGTACAGTAGAGAACCATCGGTTAGGTGGCCAGCTATCCGGACAGCAAAGAACCGGTAGTATTACGTTCTCACAAAATGAGGAGTATACTACTAATATATGGAAAACACACCGCGAAATATCGTTCTGCAACTTGGAGCTCTTATTACTTTATACCTCTCAGCATCATTCTTACTAACACTTGTCTTTGGACTCATTAATCTTTCTTATCCCGATGCTGCTGACAGCTATTGGCAGATCGAAGATGCCGCTAACAGTGTCCGAATCGGCATTGCGATGTTAGTTGTCTTTTTTCCTACGTACCTAGTCCTGACACGGTATGTCAACAAATTTAGACGTGCAGAAAGTAATCCGCACTACCAGCATTTCACCAAGTGGCTCATGTATCTTTCGTTACTCGTTGGTGGTTTGGTATTACTTGGTACTTTGGTGACCGTACTCTACACGTTCCTCAATGGGGACCTAACCACCCGTTTTATACTTAAAGCGGTAGCGGTACTGGGGGTGGTCGGTATGGCCTTCCATTACTATATCCTCGATGCGCGTGGATACTGGATTAAAGAAGAAGGTCAATCAATTATGTTCGCGATTGGTATTGGTCTTGTGGTATTTCTTGCCATTGCGTTTGGTCTCAAAAATATCGAAACACCAGCAGTGGTGCGCGAGATGAAAATTGATGAAGAACAAATTGAAGATCTTAGAACCATACAATACCAAATAGACGCGTATCGCGTAGTGAGTAGCTCTACCTTGCCTGCGTCTTTGGATGATCTCTACCGAGATGATACTGAAGGAGCGATAATCGGCACTGCTGAATCATTTACCGCACCAGAAGGACGTGAACCCTACAGTTACGAGTTGACCGAACAAGGATTTGCACTTTGTGCCACTTTTGCACATGATAGTGCGACACATGACTTCGTCGATAAACCATACCTGGGAACTGCAGGTATTATCAACGCCGAAGACTGGCAATACAAAGCGGGAAGACATTGCTTCAACCGAATAGTAAAGCAATCAACTTTGAACTAGTATGACGATTAATGAATTACTGAATTATTTTGTAACCCTTAGTTTATATGATTACGCTATAACATACATCTTTATTTACTTCAGTTATTACATTGTAAAAGATTTGTTAAATTTAGATAATGCTGTCGAAAACTTATTAAAAATTAGAATTTCTCAGCAAATTCTTACATTAGTATTGTTGCTTTTGGCGTATAGCTACATTTTTTTATTATTAAGTAAGTTATCTATTTGGAGTAATTCTTTTTTTCTACCGATTGAATTAAAAATTGTGTCTATTCTTATCGTAATTTTAGCTATATTACTCTATGAAACTATTAGGACACATATTAGATCAAGAAGGTTAATCCTTGAAAACAAAGATACTGCTGAATCACAACGAGCACAAAAACAGACATATGGGAACGCACCAACAGTATTGAATATTGATATTTTTAATAATTTAGCAATTCAGCGATCTAAAAGTAATATAGTAAAAGAAATTGATTACACTAGAACTATTTATGTTCTTGCTTTTGTTAATTTATTTATTTTAGTCGTTGTTTATAAATATTATTTAGTTGTATGCGCAGGTATCTTATTAGCGTACATGTTCTTTAAACGATACTGGATAGGTAGTAAAATATCACTACAAAAGCACAGTCGACTTGATGTGGACACAGCAATCACTTATATCTAATTCTATGTAATCGGCAAGCGCACCACGAAGCGTGTACCTTCATTCTCGATTGACTGGACGGTAATAGTACCTCCAAGCTGGGTAACCGACTCCTGCACAATGTAGAGTCCAAGGCCAGTCCCTTCAGCGCGGTGTTTGGTCGCATTCGACGCTCGGAAGAATTTACTGAAAAGACGTGGTAATTGGTCGGCCGGAATACCAATTCCACTGTCTGCCACGGTAAAGACTAGTTCTGAACCCTCGACTGTATAGCCAAAAGAAATCGCATCATTCGGACGAACATACTTTACGGCATTTGATAACAGATTACTGGTAATGATATGAAACAGGCGACTGTCAGCAGTGTAGGTAAGAGGTACGGAATAGTTGGTTGTGAGTGAAATGTTCTTCTCTTTGATTTGTCCTTCAAATTCTTCCACGATAGTCGGGAGATAGGTGGCGAGTTCTATCGGTTCGGGTGTCGTCGCAAACGTACCGGTCTCGAGCTTTGATACACTCAAGAAGTCATTGATCAAGGCGAGCATACGAGTAACATTGCGCGCAACTTTTAATAAATAGTTGGCTTGCTTTTCACTCGTAGCGCCACGCAACGAACGTTCGAGCAACTCGACATTCCATCGAATAGCAGCGACCGGGGTACGTAGTTGGTGTGTAGCCAATGCGACGAATTCCGACTTTGCCTTGTCGACAATTTTGTGTTGCGTTACATCAACCAAGGTAACCAAATTCTGCCTAAAGATGTTATTCACAAACATAGACAATGACACCCAGCGTAGTTCTCCGGCATGGGTTTCTAGTTGCATTTCTTGATCAAGTATTGTTGCTCCAGCCGAAAATTTACCGAGTATAACAGACATATGCTCATCATCTTCGTGCTTCAGACGATCAATAAGCGTTGTACCAACTAGTTCATCCATCGGTTTACCAAGGAGACGAGCTGCGGACTGATTGCCGGTTGTCACTTTACCTCGTGAGTCGAGCGTGAGGTACGGGACTGGACTTTGATAATAAAGGGTAGAGTAGAGCTCTCTAGTAGAAGTTAGTTGTGCGTCATGCCACTTAGATAATGCAGCGTCTGGTGAACCAACTGCTATGAGTCCACACAACAAAAAGAATGAGAATAGACCAATGGTAATAAGCAATTCATAGTGCGGAAAGAACAACGTCCCCAAAAACCAGACGCCCAAAAATAGCAATGAAAAAGCCAACCACAAAAGAATGATCTTAAAGAACCGCCAAAGGCCAAAACCGACCTGAATCTGCATAAGTGTATTCTAGCATTACACAAGAGACACGACGGCACCTCTCCACGGTATCGGCTCTATGGTATACTCTGGCCATATGGACAAACACATACTCGTGATCGAAGATGAAGTCGACTTGCGCGAAGCAATGATGGAAGCGCTCAATGAAGCAGGGTATCAGGTTACTGGTGCTGACAACGGTCAAACCGGACTCGAAGTAGCCTTGCGTGAGCATCCCGATATGATTCTCTTGGATTTGATGATGCCAATTATGGATGGACAAGAAACCTTCCGCCGTCTCCGAGAAGATGCCTGGGGTCGTGATGCCAAGGTCGTGATCTTAACCGCTATGGATGACGTCAACAACATCGGCCTCGCTCACGAAGCCAAACCACTCGATTACTTTATCAAAGCGCATCACAGTCTCGACGATCTTGTAAAGCAAATCCGTCTTCTGATGTTCACGAGTGAGTAGACAGATTACTAGTGTAGTGTAATCTAGTTAGAGTCATCATAAAAGGAGCAGGGGGATGCTAAAATGTACAAAGTTGATCTGGATAACTGCCGCAGGTATCGGCTGCGTTATCTTTGCAACTGCTGCCTGGGGCGCAATTTTATATTGCATCTACCGTGTCGGCAAGTATGCACTCGGTAACAGCTGGGGCGGAATAGCAGCAATATGTTTTTTCATTATTGCGCTCATTGCACTGATCATGTATGCAGTGCAAACCGAGCTGGACGAAAGACTTTTTGGAGACTAGATGCGGGCGCCTCGGCGTCCGTGTTTTCTTTTTTACATTTTGATAATCCATGGCATACTAGCAAGTACCGTTACTAATTAAACCAGGGGTATTCTATGCACAAAAAATTTGATTCAGGAGCGATTGAGCCAAAGTGGCAAGCTATATGGAAAGCTGATGGCCTGTACACGGTTGGCGATCGCGATACTAGCAAAGAAAAAGAATACCTCCTCGTCGAATGGCCGTACCCTTCGGGCAATCTCCACATAGGTCACTGGTATGCCTTTGCGGTGCCAGATATTTATGCTCGCTTCGGAAGAATGAATGGTAAACAAGTGTTATTCCCGATGGGCTTTGATGCATTTGGTCTGCCAGCTGAAAATGCCGCTATCAAGCGTGGCCTCAATCCAAAGTCCTGGACCTACGACAACATGGCCTACATGCGCGATCAGCTCGAGCGAATGGGTAATATGTTCAGCTGGGACAAAACCACATCTAGTACCGACGAAGCCTACTACAAATGGACACAATGGATGTTCACCCAGTTTTTCAATAATGGTATTGCGTATCGTGGTAAAGGAGTGGTGAATTGGTGTCCCGGTTGTAATACCGTGATCGCAAATGAGCAAGTATTGGCTGATGGTACCTGTGAACGCTCCGGCGATGTCATAGAAAAGCGGGAAATGCCACAATGGATGCTGCGTATTACGCAATACGCCGACCGTCTAACCGACGACCTCGCAGCCCTTGATTGGCCCGAACATATCAAAGAAGCACAGCGACAGTGGATCGGTCGATCCAAAGGCGCCGAGATCGACTTCACCCTCAGTACCGGGGACACTGTCACGGTTTTTACTACTCGTCCCGACACACTCTTTGGTGCCACCTACCTCGTACTAGCACCAGAACACCCACTCTTGCAGTCAGCACACGTACGAGGCGAGACCTCGAACTGGGTAGAAGTAGATTCGTATGTTGCTAAGGCAAAGCAAAAAGACGAACAAGATCGCCTTGATGCCACCAAGGAGAAGACCGGGGTAAGGCTCGAAGGTGTCACCGCTACCAATCCCGCCAGTGGGGAAGAGATACCGGTATTTGTCGCTGATTATGTGATTGGTAGCTACGGCACCGGCGCCATCATGGCCGTCCCCGCGCACGACGAACGTGACTATGAATTTGCCACAAAGTTTGGTGTTCAAATGAAAACAGTCGTCGAACCTATCTTTACCGCAACTACAGGCGAATCTGCTGTTAGATCAGAAGCGGGTGAGTATGTATTTCGAAATGCAGTTGTAGCTGTGGTACGTAACCCAAAAGACGATACATATCTCTGTGTATCATGGAAATCTGCAATAATGAATGGACTAGTAACTGGTGGAATAGAAGACAGTGAAGATCCTGTTGAAGCAGCTAGACGGGAAGTAGCTGAAGAAACTGGGTATACGAATCTACTTCATATTCCTCGAGAATCAGTTGTTATTCATAGCCGGTTCTATCATCGAATGAAGCAACAAAACCGGTGGGCAAAGTTCCATTATGTATTTTTTGACCTTATTGATGAAACAAAAGACATTGTGGACGCCAATGAAGCAGCTGAACATGAAGTTTCTTGGAGAACCAAAGAAGAGCTACGTGCTTTCTTCACTGTTATTGAAGGTGAGTACATTGTTGATATTATTGAAGAAAAAAATATGATTCACACAGGTGCTGGTATTCTTACCAACTCTGGAGAATTCGACGGCATGGACAGCGAGGAAGCGAAGGAAAAAATTGTGGAAATGGTTGGTGGGCGGATGACTGCTACCTATCGTATTCGAGACTGGTCTATCGGTCGCCAACGCTATTGGGGAGTACCAATCCCAATCGTCTACAGTCCCGAAGGTGTGGCGCATATCGTACCAGCAGAACACCTGCCGTGGACACTGCCAGAGGATGTAGACTTCACCCCGACCGGAGAACCACCACTCGCTAAAAGTGAAGTATTAAAGAAACGCACGGAAGAAATTTTTGGCGTAGGTTGGACACCTGAGGTTGAAACCATGGATACCTTTGTCGACTCATCATGGTATTTCTTGCGGTACCTAGACAACAAAAACGAGACGAGTCTTGCCAGTCTCGAAACCCAAAAAGACTGGATGCCGATTGATATCTATTTTGGTGGGGCCGAGCACACCACTATGCACTTACTCTACTCACGCTTTTGGCAAAAGGCGCTCTTTGACCTTGGACTCGTGACCGAGAGTGAACCATACCGTCGCAGAATTAACCGAGGACTAATCCTTGGTCCAGACGGCAACAAGATGAGTAAGAGTAAAGGTAATGTCATCGACCCAGATGAACAAGTAAAAATAGTCGGTGCCGACACAGTCAAGATGTATCTGGCGTTTATGGGACCATACGAAGGCAATAACTATCCATGGGATATGGGCGGTATTGCTGGTCTTCGTCGCTTCCTCGAACGTGTCTATGGTCTCGGTGAACATTTGGTAAACGATGAAGCAATAGAAGTAACCCGCCAGCTACACAAAACCATCATCAAAGTAACGAATGACATAGCTGAATTCAAGTTCAATACGGCTATTAGTGCGATGATGATCTTTGTAAATACCGCCGAAAAACAAGGACTCACCAGTACCTCATACCAACACTTCTTGCGCCTCCTGGCACCATTTGCACCACACCTGACCGAAGAAATCTGGTCTGAACTTGGTCATACTACCAGTATCCATCTCGAATCATTCCCGGTAGCCGATACCACTCTCGCCAAAGACACCGAAGTAGAGATTGGGGTACAAATCAACGGCAAGATGCGAGGGACTATTGTAGTCACTCCCGACGCAACCGAAGCAGTGGCGCTCGAAGCAGCTCATACAGTGCCGAATATCGCCGAAAAGCTGACTGGCAACACTATAACTAAGGTGATTTATATCCCTGGTAAGATCCTCAATATTATCCTGACATAGGTGCCCACGACGTTTGACGTTTGTCAAATGGCATGCTATAAATGCAGTATTACGTCGTGGAGGTTTTATTGAGATAGGTTTAGTTGTGTTTAATTGCGGAATTATGATTACGTTCAAACCAAAGCAGGTCACCAAAAAGCTCCTTGCCGCTCTCCCCGAGCGGGCTCGTGACGTGCTTGAAAAGCGCTACGGCCTCGGTGCCGATAATGAGACCTACACCCTCGAAGCCATCGGGCAGAGTTACGGGATTACCCGCGAACGCGTTCGCCAAATCGAGAACTACGGTATCACCTCAATCCAAAAGTCTAGTGCCTATACCGAACACGCCGAACTCCTCACAGAACTCCAAGAAGCAATCAAGATGCTTGGTGGTGGTGTTATTGCCGAAAACGTACTCCTCGACACCCTGACCAAAGACGAATCAACCCGCAATCACCTCTATTTCCTGCTCGTCGTTGGCGACGCTTTTTACAAAGGCAAGGAAAATCCCCTCTACCACCACCGTTGGTTTACCGAAAAGAAAATTGCCGATATTGTCGAAAAGGCACTCAAGAATGTCTACGGCTCACTCAATCGTGACGACTTGGTCTCAGAATCAGAAATCCTCAATCGCTTCCGTAACGAATTAATTGAAATTACCGACCAACACGACGACGAAACCCTCAAACGCTGGCTCCTCATTTCAAAGCAAATCGCCAAGAATCCTCTCGGAGACTGGGGTCCGGCTGATAGTCCGAACGTCCGCGTCAAAGGGATTCGTGACTATGCGTACCTTGCGGTCAAGCGTCACGGTTCACCAATGCACTTCAAAGAAGTCTCGCAATCAATTGCCGAACTCTTCAATCACAAAGCGCACGTTGCTACCACACACAACGAACTCATCAAAGACGAACGCTTCGTCCTCGTCGGACGTGGTCTCTACGCACTTACTGAATGGGGATACACAGCTGGTGTCGTGAAAGACGTACTCCGAGAAATTCTCGCCCAAGAAGGTCCACTCTCGCGTGAAGAACTCATTGATAAAGTACGTAAAGAACGTTACGTCAAAGATAATACGATTATCGTCAATCTACAGGATGTCAATCTCTTCAAACGCCTCAGTAATGGGCAGTACACACTGGCCGATTAACTACAAACAGGTCGAGCTGGAGTATCACTCCAGCTCGACCTGTTTTGATGATACAATGTCACCATCATGTCTGAGTTATTTAAAGTTATATTTGGAGTACTAGCAGCACCACTATTGATATTAGGTGGTATTTTGGTGATGCGTTTTACCTTCCAGGTGATGGGGGTGGACATCGAGCCGGTCATATCATTGGTCATTGCTACCTCACCAATTTGGATGCCGTTTTTACTTTTTTGGTTACTCTACGAAAAGTGGATGGACTACACTGGACTCAAATTCAAATTAGGGCAAGGAATGTCCACGCTCCGCATCAAGGTTCCACAAGAAATCTACAAGTCACCGGAAGCGATGGAGAATGTCCTTGCCCAAGTGCACAACTCACAGTCACCAGATAACCTCTGGCAGACCTATATCGATGGTAAGCGACCACTCGTGATGTCTCTTGAGATCGTATCGATTGGTGGTGATGTGCGACTATATATTAATTGTCCAACCAAAAAAGTGCGCAACGCGGTCGAATCACAACTCTACGCCCAGTACCCAGGGATTGAAGTGATAGAAGAACAATTCGACTACACCGCAGCGGTCAAACCGAATTTTGATGAGTATGATCTTTTTGCCTTTCACATGAAGCAGAAAGGG
>JACCDH011799719.1_pt1 | contig 22618 bp, 21 predicted proteins | sample 7442481 | NCBI WGS metagenome assembly JACCDH01 (sample SAMN15323433, study PRJNA562643) | freshwater metagenome | isolation source: river surface water | place: USA:Blue River Watershed | collected 2017-08-15
AAAGGTCCAGTGCCATGTTTTGGCCGTTGACGGACACACCCGCCGCCAGGCGGCTGCGAACACCGCTCAGCAAAGCCAAAACCCGGCGGGTCACGTCGCCCTCAGCAGCCCTCAACAAAAGACCGAATTCATCAGCACCCAATCGGGCGGCCAGCTCCTGGTTGCTCAGTGGAGCCGAAAGAATGTTGGCCACGGCCTGCAACACTTGGTCGCCCGCCTCGTGGCCCTGTGCATCATTGATGCGCTTGAAGCGACTGATGTTGACGACCACCAAGGCGCAGCTTTGATCGACCGCCGCGCCTTCGCCACAGGCGGCCTCCAGGGCTTCCAGCAAGTGGGCGCGGTTGGCCAATCCGGTTAGGGGGTCAAAGCGGGAAAGCTGGACCACGCGGGCCTCGGTCGCTCGGTGCACGCTCAAATCCTGCTTGAGCGCCAGGTAATGGGTGGGTCGACCGTCACGGTCCCTGACCACCGCCACCTTCAGCCATTCTGCAAACTCTTGGCCGGATTTTTTGCGATTGATGAATTCCCCCTCCCAGCTCTGGCCGCTGGACAGCGCGTTCCACAGCTCGGTGTAGCGGTGCCTTGGCGTCTTTCCGCTGGCCAGCAGGCGCTGGTTCCGCCCGCGAACCTCCTCGAGCGTGTAACCCGTCATGGCGCTATACGCGCGATTGACGTATTCCGTGTTGCCGGCAAGGTCGGTAATGACCACGCTGTCGGGGCTTTGATCCAATGCCTGAAGCAGTTGGGCCGCCTCGGACCGGGCTTTCGCTTCGGCGGTTTGATCCAGCAGGTAGCCTCGCTTGTCCAACAGGCGACCCGACTCATGGTACCGAACCCGCGTCGCATCGAACACATGAACCCAGTGCCCATTGCGGTGCCTCAACCGGTACCGCTGTTCATAACGAGTGGTTCTTGCCAGAGAAAACGCCGCAACCTCCTGCTGCACACGAACATGGTCATCGGGGTGAATGAGGCTGTGCATGCGAAAGTCCGGTGCCGTGAACTCTTCGCTGCGATACCCCAGCAATGTGAACACATTGGGAGAGGCATAAACGACCGGCAATCCCGCCTCGAGCCCCCAAACCAACGCCACCACCGGGCCGCTCCAGAAAACCTCCCGGTCGCGTTCCAGTGCGTCCAGGGCTGCGTGCTGAGCCGTCACGTCCCGCATGACCACCAGCACCTCCGGTCCCATGGTCCCGGCGTAGCCATTGGCCCTGACGTCGACGGTGCGTGCAGAGGCCGAATCGGCATCCAGCGCCAGCTGGAAGCTGGATCGTTCACCCGGCTTGAGTCGCTCAAGGTGAACACAAAGACCCCTCTGGTCAGGTGGCAACAAGTCGGCAAAACGGGCAATGAGGCCGGAATCCGAGGAGGGCCCGGGGTCTGGCAAACCCAACAGCTCGCGGGCGGCCGCATTGCTTCGCAAAATCTGCTGGCGCGCATCCAACAGCAACTTTGCATCCGCGGTGTCAAACATCAGTGCATCTGCCACCTGAACGGCATCGTGAAGATCGGCCAGCGCGCGGTCGCGCACCCGTACGCTGGCCGCCACGGCCAGCCCCGAGACGGCAAACATGCCCAGTAAAGCCTGCAGGGCAACGAGCCGCTCAAATGGCGGCACGGACGCCATCACGCCCCACCCCTGCGCCGTGGCACCGACCGCCACGGTGCCGATGACCACAGAGACGGTGGCGGTGGCGGCCAGCCCCAATCGCAAACTGGCCCAAAGCCCCAGCGGGAACAAACCCACCACCCAAGGCACCCAGTGACCGCGCAGTTGAGCCCAAGGGCCAAACACCAGCCCTGCGGCCACCAGGCTGGCCAGCAAAGCGGCCAAATGCTCCAGGCCCCAACCGCGCCAAGGCCCCCGGTGGGCCAGCATGACCAGCCACGGCGCAAACAGGTACAAGCCCAGCATGTCTCCCACCGCCCAGGCCAGGGTCACGTCGGACCACAAAGCAGGGGCCACTTCGCCCCATTGGGTGAGGATGGCTGCGCCGAGGGCCGCCTCAATTCCAGCCGCCACCGCGGCAACGGAGAGAAACGCCAGCAGGCTTCGACCGTCTTTCGGGAAGACACCACGCGGTAAATTTCGCTGGTGCAACGGGGTCCAGCTCAGCGGACGCTGCCGGAGGCTGCGAGCAAGCACCAAGCCACTCAGTCCGGTCATGCCGGTGGTCAATGCCGCCAAGGTGAGGGCGACCGGCCACGCCAAAGACAAACCGGAATTGAGCGTGACCAGAACGTCGGTCAGGAACAGCAAAGGCAGGGCCAGCCACCCGAACAGCCAGGTTGCGGCCAAGCCGACACCCGCCGTTGGCCAAACGGGGGACACCGCATTGCCCAAAAAGGCCATGGACTGCCCCACCCAAATGGACAGCGCATAGACGGCCGCCAGCGCTGCGCCCGTCAGAAGCGCATCTCGGCCGTCAAAAACTTGGCCCGCGGACGGGCGGGCGGCGTTGGGTTCATCCACGGTCAGTTTTCTCGGGTTCGCAGGGCGGCCAACGCGCCCCATGCCACCGCCATCGCGATGTAGGTGACCATTTTTCCATCTCGGCCCCAGACCACCAACCCCAGGGCCCAGACCACCAGACCCACCAACAGGTAACTGGCCCACGCCAACCGCCAAGACGCCGGACGGGTGCGACGCCGCAAAACCCAACGCTCTGCTGCCGTCAACATCAAGCCCGCCAACGCCAACGGCCCGACCACATTCATCACGTGCCAGAAGGCCAGCCAAGGGTTCATGGCTTCAAATTTTATAATTCAACGCTCTATGGCTGTCTGGGCGCTCGGCATCAATCACCACACAGCCCCGCTGGACCTGCGGGGGCGGTTGGCGTTCGCCATCGACCGGGTGCCCGCGGTTCTGGCGCAATGGCGCGCTTCCCTGGCGGTGCCGCCGGAGGCCACGCTGCTCTCCACCTGCAACCGGACCGAAGTGTATGGAGCGTCCGAGCCGTCCGGCTGCGACCGCACCCTGAGCTGGCTGGCCGCTGAAGGCGGCGTGCCCGAGCACGTGCTCAAGGCCCACGCCTACACCCTGCACGGCGACGATGCCGCTCGACACGCTTTTCGGGTGGCCAGCGGGCTGGACAGCATGGTGCTGGGCGAAGCCCAAATTCTGGGCCAAATGAAAGACGCCGTGCGCGCCGCCGAGCAAGCCGGCGCGCTGGGCAGCACGCTGCACCAGTTGTTTCAACGTTCGTTCTCTGTGGCCAAACAGGTGCGCTCCGCCACCGAAATTGGCGCCCACTCCATCAGCATGGCCGCTGCTGCCGTGCGGCTGGCTGGGCAGTTGTTCGAAGACCTGAACGAGGTGCGCGTGCTGTTCGTCGGTGCCGGCGACATGATCGAGCTGGCGGCCACCCACTTTGCCGCGCGCCAGCCTCGGGGCATGGCGGTGGCCAACCGCACCCTCGAACGGGGAGAGGCCCTGGCAGCCCGGTTTGGTGCCGAGGCCATCCGCCTATCGGATGTTCCCGGGCGACTGCACGAATTCGACGCCGTGGTGAGCTGTACTGCGAGCACGCTGCCCCTGATTGGCTTGGGTGCGGTGGAACGGGCGTTGCGCCGTCGCAAACACCGTCCCATGTTCATGGTGGACCTGGCGGTGCCGCGAGACATTGAGCCCGAAGTCAAATCCCTGGAAGACGTTTACCTCTACACGGTAGACGACCTCGCGCAAGTGGTGCAAACGGGAAAGGCCAACCGGCAGGCGGCGGTGGAGCAGGCCGAAGCGATCATCGACGCCGGGGTGCGCAGCTTCATGCACTGGATGGACCAGCGCGACCCGGACCACGGCGGTGTGGTTCCGCTGATTCAACAACTGCACGCGCAGGCCGACCGCTGGCGAGAAGCCGAACTGGCCCGCGCGCAGCGGCTGCTGGCCCGGGGCGAGCCTGTTGAGGTGGTGCTGGACGCGCTTGCCCGGGGACTGACGCAAAAAATGCTGCACGGTCCCATGGCGGAACTGCACGCGGGCGACCGCGAGACCCGCGCCGCCACCGCCCACACCCTCTCCCGCCTGTTCTTGCGCGGCGACGGGCGGCGTTAGCGGCGCTCACCACGCGCCGCGCGGCTCGCCACCGCATTGGCGGCACTGCGTGCACCGCCCTCAGCCGCGGCCGGACCGCTCAGCCCGCGGACTCGCATGCCCAGCCCCTCAAACGGCCCCCGAAAGCCTTTGCGCCCGAATTCATTTCACCCTTTGCCGTGTTTTTCATGAAGCCTTTCATTCGACAAACCCTGGAACGCCACCGCCAACGCCTGTTGGAGGTGGACGCTTTGCTGGGCTCGGCCGACGGAGTGGCCGACATGGACCGCTTCCGCCGCCTCACCCGAGAGCGAGCGGACGGGCAGCCGTTGGCCGATGCCTTCGCCCGCTACCTTAGTGCAGAAGCCGATGCCGAGGCGGCGCAGCGCCTGATCACCGACACCGACCCGGACATGGCCCAACTGGGGCGCGAAGAGTGGGCCCACGCGCAGGCGGAAATGGTGGCGCAAGAAGCGCAAATCCACACCCTGCTGGTGCCGCACGATCCGGACGACGCACGGGCGGCATTCCTCGAAATTCGGGCTGGAACGGGTGGGGACGAGTCGGCGCTGTTTGCCGCCGATCTGGCGCGCATGTACACCCGCTACGCCCAGCAGCGGGGCTTGGGCGTGGAGCTCATCAGCGAGTCGGCGAGCGAGCTGGGCGGCTACCGAGAAGTGGTGTTTCGCCTGGTGGGTGACGGGGCCTACGGACTGTTCCGGTTCGAGTCGGGCGGACACCGCGTGCAACGCGTGCCCGCCCCCGAGACACAAGGGCGCATCCACACCCGCGCCTGCACCGTGGCCGTATTGCCAGAACCCGACGAGGCAGACGCCGTCCGCATCAACCCAGCGGAGTTGCGCATCGACACCTTTCGGGCCAGCGGCGCGGGTGGGCAACACATCAACAAAACCGATTCGGCCGTTCGCGTCACCCACCTGCCCACCGGCACCGTGGCCGAATGCCAAGACGACCGCAGCCAGCACCGCAACAAAGCCCGCGCCCTGCAAGTGCTGTTGGCACGGCTGCAAGAACGGGAGCGACAAACCCGTGCTGCGCGGGACGCCGCGCTGCGCAAAGACTTGGTGGGTTCTGGCGACCGGTCCGACCGCATCCGCACCTACAACTTCCCGCAGGGGCGCCTGACGGACCACCGCATCAACCTCACCCTGTACAAGCTGACGCTCATCATGGAAGGCCAGCTCGACGACGTGGTGCACGCCTTGCAGACGGCACGCGGTGCGCAATGGCTGGCCGAGTTGGAAGCCCAAGCGGGTTGATTTTTGGCTTTTTTTGGCCCTGGCGCACAAACCTATTCATTTATTTGCTATGAATAAATCAACACCCACCGTGGCTTCTGCCTTGCAACAGGCCCGCCAGATGGGGCTGCAACCCGCAGACGCGGAACGGCTGCTGCTGCACGTGCTGGGGCACAACGCCAATGGCCGGGCGTGGCTGCGAGCGCACGACACCGACCCCATCGCCCCGGCGGCGCAAGCCCAGCACCAACGGCTGTGCGAACGGCGGGCCGACAACGAACCGCTGGCCTACCTGGTGGGCGAGCGGGCGTTTTATGGTCTGACCCTGCAGGTGGATGCCCGCGTGCTCGATCCGCGCCCCGACACGGAAACCGTGGTGGACTGGGCACTGGACCACCTGCCCACCGACACCCCACGGCAGGTGGCCGACTTGGGCACCGGCAGCGGCGCCATTGCCCTGGCTCTGCTGAGCCAACGGCCCCACGCCCAGGTGCTGGGTGTGGACGCCAGCCCCGAAGCGCTGACCGTGGCGGCAGCCAACGCAACCCGCCTGGGATTGCCACTGGCCACCGCTTTGGGGCGGTGGTTTGATGAACTTCAACCCTTCGGTTCCCCTGCCCTGCCCACCTGGGTGCGCTGCGGAACGCCGTGGTTGGACCTGGTGGTGTCCAACCCGCCCTACATCGCCCAACACGACCCCCACCTGCCCGCGCTGCGCCATGAACCGCTCGCGGCCCTGGTGAGTGGCCCAGACGGACTGGACGATTTGCGCCAGATCGACCATGCGGCGCCCCTGCACCTCAAGCCCGGAGGCTGGCTGCTTCTGGAGCACGGCTTCGACCAGGCCGCTGCGGTGGCCGCGCTGCTGCGCGCGCAGGGCTTTGAGTCGGTCACCACCCGCAAAGACCTTGCCGGCCTGGACCGTTGCACCGGGGGCCGTTGGACGGGGTCGCGCGGGGTCGGATAATGTGGGTTTTCCCCGCCTCGTGTTGGGGCCACCCCACCCGGCGCCTTGCCTTCGGGCATGGGTGGCGCCACCGCCAGATTTTTCGGAGCATTCCATGAGCAACGTTCATCAACGCATCGACGAACTCGTCAAAGCCCACGACGTGGTGCTGTTCATGAAGGGCAGCGCCAGCTTCCCCATGTGCGGCTTCTCGGGCCGTGCGGTCCAGATCCTCAAGGCCTGCGGCGTGGAGCCCAAAGCCATCAAAACCGTGAACGTGCTCGAAGACGACGCCATTCGCCAGGGCATCAAGGACTACAGCAACTGGCCCACCATTCCCCAGCTGTACGTTCGCGGCACCTTCATCGGCGGCTCGGACATCATGATGGAGATGTACGAATCCGGTGAGTTGCAACAGGTGATCGGCGGCACCGCCTGAGCGGCGCGGTGCGAACCGATTGCACCCGCCATTAGCCCCCCAAAAAAGAACAGCACGTCCGGCGCTTCCACAGTCTGCCGTCGTGCCAATGGTTGCGGCACCATTCGCCCGGTCAACGGGTTTGTGGGTCTGTGGCATGCCGCGGCCCATCGCCTGTTCGATTCGCTGACGCCCAAGCGACAAAAGCTGGGCCATTGGGGGGTTGTTTGCCACCTCCCCTCAGGCACGACTTGTGCTTGAATAGAGGCGTGTTCATCCCACCAGGAGACGATCATGACCTCTCACAGTCTTGTCCCCTCCATCAGCCTGGGCCTGCCGATTGCCCGGATGCGGCAGGTGTTCCAACCGCAGGACGTCGAGCGCAAACTGCACCACCTGCAAGCCAGCGGCAACGAGCGGGAACACGAAACCCTCAGGAACACCTACCAGCGCATGCTGGAACGCGGTCCCGACCGGTTTGCCGTCAAACCCTCTGGCGTGCCGGACATGGCCCCGCTGTACGCCCAGTTGCCCAACTTTGGCGACGCGCTGGACGACGTCAAGCGGCACGTGGCCCTGAGCCACGCCAGCGCCGACAGCTTGGAGCTGACCCCCATGCTGCTGCTCGGACCACCCGGCGTGGGCAAAACGCATTTCGCCAAACGCCTGGCCGACTTGCTGGGCACACACATGACGCTGGTGCCCATGAGTTCAATGACCGCGGGCTGGCTGCTGTCGGGTTCGTCATCTCAATGGAAAGGCGCCAAGCCGGGCAAGGTGTTCCAAGCGCTGGTCGATGGCGAATACGCCAACCCCGTGATGGTGGTGGACGAAATCGACAAAGCCAGCAGCGACGCCCAGTACGACCCGTTGGGTGCCCTGTACAGCCTGCTGGAGCACGACACGGCCCAGTCGTTCGTCGACGAGTTTGCCGAAGTGGCCATTGACGCCAGCCAGGTGATTTGGATCACCACCGCCAACGACGAACGCTGCATTCCCAAGCCCATCCTCAACCGCATGAACGTGTTCGCCATCGAGCCGCCCGATCGCGAAGCGGCCCGTCAGATCGGAGCGCAGCTGTACCGGTCCATTCGTGGTGAGCACGACTGGGGCCGGTTTTTTGCCGACGATCCTGCAGACACCGTGCTGGACGCGCTGACCGAACTGCCACCGCGGGAGATGCGCCGCGCGTTGGTCACGGCGTTCGGCAACGCGCGGCTGGACGGCCGCGACCACCTCACCGCCGACGACCTGCCCCGACACGCCACGTCCAAAACCCGCATGGGTTTTGTGCAGTAGGGCCACCCCAGCCGGCGGGGCGATTGCCCGGGGTGGGTCACGCCCCCCGGTAACCCCACTGCCGGGCAGCGGCCAGCACCGCGTTGGGGTACTCTGCCTTTCCGCGGCTGCCGTTGTAGCGGCCCAGCGCCAGGAACAGGTTGCCGTTCTCACGGTCCAGATAGTGGCGAAGAATCACGCAACCGAACCGCAAGTTGGTCTGCATGTGAAACAGTTTCGCCGGGTCGCCATCGCCGATCAACCGCGACCAAAACGGCATGATTTGCATGTAGCCGCGAGCACCCACCACCGAGATGGCGAACTTGCGGAACGCGCTCTCCACCTGAATCAGGCCCAACACCAAGTCCACGTCCAGTCCGGCACGGCGCGCCTCGTACCAAACCGTGGGCAAGAAATCCATTCGGTTCTGGAAATCGGGCTTGTAGCGCCTCAGCCGCTCATTTGCCTGCGTGAGCCATTGCAAATACTGCAAACGGGCCTGGGTGGACGTGAACTCTGGAACGGGTGGCGCGCCGTTGGCAATGGCCGCGCTGAGGGCCGTTCGAACCGAATCGGCCAACGGCTCCTCCAGTTGACCGCCCGCCAACACAGGGCTGGCCGTCAGCCCGAAACCGCCGCAGGCCCCCAGTCCCAACCACCCCAGCAGGGTCCGTCGCCGCAACGCGCCTTCTTTCATGCCCCCAGGCGCGACAGCAGCAGGGGAACGGCGTCAGCAATCGGTACTGCTGTTGGCGCAGCGTCTCGGCGACGCTGCACTTCGACCACTCCGTCCTTCAGCCCACGATCTCCCACCGTGAGGCGGTGGGGAACGCCAATCAATTCCCAATCAGCAAACATCGCACCAGGCCGTTCGTTGCGGTCGTCCAGAATCACATCCACGCCTTGGGCCAACAGTTGCTGGTAATACGCTTCGGCTTGTTGGCGAACGGCTTCGCTACGGTCCGCACCAATGGGGCAAATCACCACGGTGAAGGGCGCCAGTGCGTCGGGCCAGATGATGCCGCGCTCGTCATGGTTTTGCTCGATGGCCGCTGCGGGTAGGCGTGTGATGCCGATGCCGTAGCACCCCATCTCAAAAAACGCGGGTTTGCCGTCTTCGCCCAAAAAAGTGGCGTTCATGGCCTTGCTGTATTTGGTGCCCAGATAAAACACATGGCCCACTTCAATGCCGCGCTCAATGGCCAGAACGCCCTGGCCGTCGGGCGACAAATCGCCCGCCACCACGTTGCGCACATCGGCGACCCAATCGGGTTCGGGCAAATCCCGTCCCCAGTTCACACCGGCCAGATGCACATCGACTTCGTTGGCGCCACAAATCCAGTCGGCCATGACGGCCACCTCACGGTCCACCACCAGCCCAACGGGCTGAACGCAACCGATGGGCCCCAGATACCCTGGAACACAGCCGAAGTGGGCCTCGATCTCCGAAACCGTGGCGAACCGATACCCGGCGGCAAACGGGGCCAGCTTGCTGAGCTTCACTTCGTTCATGTCGTGGTCGCCCCGCAGCAGCAGCAGCCAAATCTTGACCGAGACCACATCGCCACGCTCGTCGAACACCTCCGTAGCCAACACCAGCGACTTGACGGTCTGTCTCAACGGAACGCCCAGCTGCTCCGCCACCGCCGCACAAGTGCTGCGACCGGGAGTTTCCACCCGCTGCAACTCCTGCGTCGGTCCAGGGCGCACCGGCTCCGGAGCCAACGCCTCCGCCTTCTCGAGGTTGGCCGCGTAGTCGCTGTTGGGACAGTAAACAATCGCGTCCTCCCCAGTCGTCGCAATGACTTGGAACTCCTCGCTCAAGTCGCCTCCGATGGCGCCACTGTCCGCCGCCACGGCGCGGTAAGTCAAGCCGAAGCGATCGAAAATGCGCCGGTAGGCTTGGGCCATCACTTGATAGCTCTTTTTCGCCGACGCCACGTCTTTGTCAAAGCTGTAAGCGTCCTTCATGATGAACTCTCGGCCACGCATCAAACCGAATCGGGGACGGCGCTCGTCTCGGAACTTGGTCTGGATCTGGTATAAATTTTTGGGAAGCTGCTTGTGGCTGCGCAGCTCTTGCCGAGCCACATCCGTCACCACTTCCTCACTGGTGGGTTGAACCACGAAATCCCGCTCATGGCGGTCCTGAATGCGCAACAGCTCGTCGCCCATTTTTTCAAACCGCCCCGTCTCCTGCCACAACTCCGCCGGCTGAATCACCGGCATGGTGAGTTCAACTGCGCCCGCGCGGTTCATTTCCTCCCGCACGATGGCCTCGACCTTGCGGATCACACGAAGCCCCATGGGCATGTAGGTGTAAATGCCCGCACCCAGCTTCTTGATCATGCCGGCGCGCGTCATCAAACGATGGCTCACGACTTCGGCATCAGCAGGAGCTTCCTTCAAGGTCGAAACGAGGAATTGAGAGGCTTTCATGGAATGAGGGGTAGATGGACGTTGGTGGGAACTGGTGCTGGCCGTGAACGCAATCACATCTCTGCTTGGTGCGAGACGGGCACATCGGCTTTGCGCAAACAAACCCGGGAAAAGCCCCGATTTTCGGCAAGCCAAAGGGTGTGCATAATGCACGCAGTTTAAAAAATTTGAGGTCGATTATGCTTGACAGAGACGGCTTCAGGCCGAACGTCGGCATCATCCTGCTCAACCAGAAAAACCAAGTTTTCTGGGGCAAACGCATACGGACCCACTCGTGGCAGTTCCCGCAAGGCGGCATCGATCGGGGTGAAACGCCCGAGCAAGCCATGTACCGAGAACTTCACGAGGAGGTGGGTTTGCAGCCCGAGCACGTGATGATTCTCGCCAGAACTCGGGACTGGTTGCGCTATGAGGTGCCCGACCGGTACATCCGCCGCGATGCGCGCGGTCACTACAAGGGCCAAAAACAAATCTGGTTTTTGCTCAAGCTGACTGGGCACGATTGGGACCTCAACCTGCGGGCCACCAGCCACCCCGAGTTTGACGCTTGGCGGTGGAACGATTACTGGGTACCGCTTGACGCTGTGGTGGAATTCAAGCGAGGCGTTTACCAAACGGCATTGTCGGAGTTGTCCCGGTATCTCCCCAGGACACCCGCGAGAACCCGCTACCTCCGCGGAGTGCGGCCCCAAGATGCATCACCTGGAGATCATTCCCAGGGGCTCATGTCTGTGCCGCCACTGGGGCACCCTGCGCACATGGCGATGCCTCCCGGAGCAAGCTTTGACCCTGGACCCGACGGCTCGTACTGATGGCAAGAGCCTCAGCTGGCGGGGTCGATTGGGCTGAGAATCAAATTGTCTCGATGGATCATCTCGGGTTCGGCCATGTAGCCCAGAACACGGCTGAATTCTTGCGAGGGCTTGCCCCGAATCATTCGGGCCTCCGCACTGGAGTAGTTGGCCAGCCCGCGCCCTATCTCGATACCGTCCATGCGTCGAATGGCGATGACATCTCCCCGAGAAAAATCCCCGGAAACCTCCACAATCCCAACAGGCAAAAGGCTGGTGCCCGCTTTGAGCATACGCTCTTGAGCCCCCACATCCACCGTTACCGCCCCCTTCATCTGCAGATGATCCGCCATCCAGCGTTTGCGTGCTTGGTGCTTGGGCGTATGGGCCAACAGCCAAGTGCCAATCGGCTCTCCCGCATCCAGTCGCACCAGCACATCGGGTTCACGCCCCCAGGCGATTAGCGTTGAAGCACCTGAGCCAGCCGCGCGCTTGGCCGCCAGAATTTTGGTGATCATGCCGCCTTTTCCAATCCCCGAACCGGCACCGCCTGCCATGCGTTCCAGCTCGGGATCGCCAGCTTGGGCAACGTGCACAAAACGTGCCGCTGGATTCTTTCTGGGATCGGCGGTGTACAAACCCTTCTGATCGGTGAGGATGATCAACACATCCGCCTCCACCAAATTGGCCACCAAAGCCCCCAACGTGTCGTTGTCGCCGAACTTGATCTCGTCGTTGACCACGGTATCGTTCTCATTGATGACGGGCACGACACCGTGCTTGAGGAGCGTGAGCAACGTGGAACGGGCGTTCAGATACCGCTCTCGATCGGCCAAATCGGCATGGGTCAACAGCACCTGTGCACTGCGGACGCCCAACGCACGCAACTTGGTCTCGTACATCTGCACCAGCCCCATCTGCCCCACCGCGGCAGCAGCTTGCAGCTCGTGAATCTCGCTGGGACGGGTGGGCCATGCCAAGCGCTTCATCCCCTCCGCAACAGCGCCGCTGCTGACCATGATGACCTGCTTTCCCACCCCCACCAGTTGGGCCATCTGCGAGCACCACTCTGAAATGGCGCGCTCGTCCAAACCACGGCCTTCATCGGTCACCAAGCTAGAGCCAACCTTGATCACCACACGCTGGGCGTTCCGAACCAATTGGGGATCTTGAACGAGATTCATGGCTGTATTCATCATCAACAAGGGGCGCAGGATCGGCCAAGGACAAAAGTCGGTGGCCCTGCAATTCAACGGTCAGGTATCAATTGCTCACCGAACCGCGGATCGACCTCGGGCGCGGGCTGCATTGCCCGCTGTGTGGCAGCCACATGCTCAAAAACAGACTGAATCAGACGCTCACAGCCCTCTCGCGTCAGCGCGGATATTTCAAACACCGGACCCTTGTGCTTGTACCGACGAACAAAATCGGCGACCAACTGGGCGCGGGACTCTGGTGGCACCATGTCGAGCTTGTTCAACACCAGCCAGCGGGGCTTGTCGTAGAGCTTCTTGTCGTATTTCTTGAGCTCCTTCACGATGGCCTTGGCCTGCGCCACCGGATCCACAGAATCGTCAAACGGCGCGACATCCACAAGATGCAGCAGCAAATGGGTCCGCTGCAGATGCCGCAAGAACTGATGTCCCAGCCCCGCACCTTCTGCGGCACCTTCGATCAAACCCGGTACGTCTGCAACAACAAAGCTCTTTTCCGGTCCCACGCGCACCACGCCTAGGTTGGGATACAAGGTGGTGAAGGGGTAATCCGCAATCTTGGGCCGCGCGTTGGAAATGGCGGCGATCAGTGTGGACTTTCCCGCATTCGGCATGCCCAACAGGCCGACATCGGCCAGAACCTTGAGCTCCAGCTTCAGTTCTTTGCGCTCACCGGGCCATCCGGGCGTCTTTTGCCGAGGAGCCCGATTCACCGAGCTTTTGTAGTGCATGTTGCCAAAACCCCCATCCCCGCCTTTGGCCAGCAGAACCTGCTCGCCTGGCTGGAGAAGCTCGTGGAGAATGGCCCCTGTCTGCGCATCCGACACGATGGTGCCAACGGGCATGCGCAAGACGATGTCATCGCCCTTCACGCCAAACATGTCTGATCCCTTGCCGTGCTCGCCTTTGCGCGCTTCGTATCGGCGAGAGTAGCGAAAATCGACCAATGTGTTCAGGTTGGGATCGGCCAACGCGTAAACATGCCCACCGCGCCCACCATCTCCGCCGTCAGGGCCGCCAAATTCTTTGTATTTTTCGTGGCGGAATGAGGCGCAACCGTTGCCGCCATCACCCGCAAACACATCGATGTAGGCTTCGTCAACGAACTTCATGGACGTATCTCAAAATGAAAGCACAACAATAAAGAAAAAGGCCCGCAAAGCGGGCCCTCTGAGCGTTTAGGCGAACGTCACGCCGCGATGACGCTGACAACGTGCCGATTCAACTCGCCCTTCACCGCGAAGGAAACGGACCCGTTGGTCGTTGCAAACAACGTATGGTCTTTGCCAATGCCAACATTCTCACCAGGGTGGAACCGGGTACCGCGCTGGCGTACGATGATGGATCCAGCAGAAACCACTTGACCACCGAACGCTTTCACGCCGAGCATCTTGGGCTTGGAGTCTCGCCCGTTTCGCGTAGAGCCGCCGCCTTTTTTCTGTGCCATTTTGCCTGCTCCTTACGCAGAGATCGAACCGATCTCGATCTCGGTGAAATTTTGCCGATGACCCTGGCGCTTTTGGTAGTGCTTGCGACGCCGCATCTTGAAGATGTGGACTTTGTCGTGGCGACCATGCGCCAGCACTTTCACCGTCACAGACGCGCCTGAAACCAGGGGCGTGCCGACTTTGATCTCGGTGCCGATACCGACAGCCAAAACCTGGTCGATCACGATCTCCTGGCCCACATCCGCAGCAATCTGTTCTACTTTGATTTTTTCGCCAGCAGCAACACGATACTGTTTGCCACCGGTTTTTATGACCGCGTACATATGAACCTCTTGAATCTACCCGGAGAACTTATTTTCGCCGAGCTTTTGATTCTAGCACTTAAAGCCGACTGAAGCAAGGCAGGGCAAAGGACTACCGGGCTGGGGGTTTTTATAATCCCCACAGATCAACAGGAAGAAAATTGTCTGCAGCTCAAAAAAAATCACACCCCGCGCTTGCCCTCGTTGCGTCAGAAATGCTCGAAGTCGATCGGGTCATCCGAGACAAGCTGTCTACGGGAGTTCCTCTGGTGGCGCAGATGTGTGATTACATCATTTCCGCTGGTGGTAAGCGCTTACGACCGACGCTGACGTTGCTGACGGGCCACGCCTTGGGGCAAAGCGGCCCCATCCTGCACCAATTGGCGGCAGTCGTTGAATTCATCCACACCGCCACACTTCTGCACGATGATGTCGTGGACGAATCCACTCTCAGGCGCGGACGGGAAACGGCCAACCAACGATTTGGCAACGCCGCCAGCGTCCTGGTGGGAGATTTTCTGTACTCCAGGGCGTTTCAAATGATGGTGGAGGTGGGCGAAATGCGCGTGATGGAAATTTTGTCTGACGCCACCAACGTGATCGCGGAGGGGGAAGTACAGCAACTGCTCAACATGGGAGACGCCAGTCTTGATGAGGCAGGCTATCTGCACGTCATCCGCTCCAAAACGGCCAAGCTGTTCGAAGCCAGCGCCCGGTTACCAGCGGTGATTGCCAACAGCCCCCCGGCTACCGAACAAGCATGCGCGGCATATGGTCAAGCGCTGGGTACTGCCTTTCAGATTGTTGACGATATTCTGGACTACGACGGCGATGCATCCGTTCTGGGAAAGAACTTGGGCGACGACCTGCGAGAAGGAAAAGTCACTCTTCCATTGATTCATGCCCTCAAAGCGACTCAGGGTGCGCAACGCCAGTTGCTAGTGGACGCAATTGAGCGCGAATCCTGCGACAACTTGGAGCAAGTGATCGACGTCATACGGCGTACAGGCGCCATCGCTGCCGCCAGGAAGACAGCCAACCACGAAGCACAGCTCGCCATATCGGCCGCGGGTCGCCTCCCGGAGTCAGAAGCGAGGTCGGCTTTGATACACTTGGCCACTACGCTACAAGAACGCGCCCAGTAGCACAGCTGGGCCCAGTTCAAATCGGGGTGTAGCTTAGCCTGGTAGAGCGCTACGTTCGGGACGTAGAGGCCGGAGGTTCGAATCCTCTCACCCCGACCACCAGCACAAACCCCCAAAGTCATGGAAAGCAACATCTGTGTTGTTATTCGTACGGGGATGCTTTTATCTGACATTGCTGTCGCGCTGTGTCCACCATTTGCGCTAGATTAGCGTCCCATGGCAACGGCTGACACCTCGACACCCACGAACGGCTCCATGGCTCTGCCTGGTCTTGGTCGGGCACTGATATCGGCAGGCAAGCTCGATCAGCTCTCTGCCGAAACCCTGTTTCGCAAAGCACAAACCGGCCGAACCAGCTTCATCGCGGAGTTGATCGGCTCCGGGGCCGTTTCCGCAACTGATTTGGCACACGTGGTGTCGCTGGCTTTCGGAGCGCCACTGATCGACTTGGACTCGATCGACGGGAACCGCCTGCCGAAAGGCGTCTTGGAGCCAAAGTTCTGCGCGGACCACAGGGTACTGGTAGTGGGCAAAAAATCCGGGCGCTTGACCGTTGCGACAGCAGACCCTGGCGATCAACAAACCGCAGAAAAAATCAAATTTGCCACCCAAATGGGTGTGGACTGGGTGATCGCCGAATACGACAAGCTGCTCAAGTTTGTTGAGTCTCAAAACGCCTCAGCCACCAAAGCCATCGACACCATCATTGGCGACGATTTCGAGTTCTCAGAGGAGATGGCAGAGGCGGCTCCTGCGGATGTACCCGACAAGAACACGGACGTTGAGGATGCGCCCGTTGTCAAGTTTTTGCAAAAGATGCTGCTGGACGCCTTCAGCATGCGTGCCTCCGATCTCCATTTTGAACCCTTTGAGCACACTTACCGGGTTCGATTTCGCATCGACGGAGAGTTGCGAGAAATTGCGTCACCACCTGTAGCGATCAAAGAAAAGCTGGCATCGCGCATCAAGGTCATTTCCAGGATGGACATCTCCGAGAAGCGGGTTCCTCAAGATGGGCGAATGAAGCTGAAGGTAGGTCCAGACAAGGTGATCGACTTTCGGGTCAGCACCCTGCCAACGCTGTTCGGAGAAAAAATCGTCATCCGAATTCTGGATCCCAGCAGTGCCAAATTGGGCATTGACGCCCTGGGGTACGAGCCGGACGAAAAAGAAAAGCTGTTGAAAGCCATACAACGCCCATACGGCATGGTGCTGGTGACTGGACCCACCGGCTCCGGAAAAACGGTGTCGCTGTACACCTGCTTGAACATTCTCAACCAGCCTGGCGTGAACATTTCGACCGCTGAGGACCCGTCCGAGATCAATTTGCCGGGGGTCAACCAAGTCAACGTCAACGACAAAGCCGGCCTGACGTTTGCGGCGGCACTGAAATCGTTCCTGCGCCAAGATCCAGACATCATCATGGTGGGTGAGATTCGAGATCTGGAAACTGCAGACATAGCCATCAAGGCGGCACAAACTGGCCACATGGTGTTGTCGACACTGCACACCAACGACGCCCCCACCACGTTGACGCGAATGCTGAACATGGGAATTGCCCCTTTCAACATTGCGTCCAGCGTGATTCTCATCACCGCCCAGCGCTTGGCCCGGCGGCTATGCCCGGCTTGCAAGTCGCCACAAGACATTCCACGGAAGGCGCTGTTGGACGCCGGTTTTCAGTCCGAGGAGCTGGACGGCAGTTGGGTTCCTTACAAAGCGGTGGGTTGCAACCAGTGCAACAACGGCTACAAAGGCAGGGTCGGCATCTACCAAGTGATGCCCATTTCTGAGGACATGCAACGCATCATCCTGAAGGGCGGTAGCGCCCTAGAAATTGCCGAGCAAGCCAAGCGAGAAGGTGTGCGGACCTTGCGAGAATCTGGGTTGCACAAAGTCAAGATGGGCGTCACCTCGCTGGAGGAGGTATTGGGATGCACCAACGACTGATTCGATGCGTGAACCCCTGAGGAATACCCTATGGCAACAGCGACAGCATCCGGAACCAAAGAAGTGGTTTTTGAGTGGCAAGGCAAAGACCGCAATGGGAAAATCGTTCGCGGTGAAATGCGGGCCATGGGGGAAAATCAGGTCCAAGCCTCATTGAGAAGGCAAGGGATTCTTCCGGTGAAGATCAAAAAGCGCCGGATGTCCAGCGGCAAGAAGATCACCAACAAGGACCTGGCAATCTTTACGCGACAACTGGCCACCATGATGAAAGCCGGTGTTCCGTTGCTACAAGCCTTCGACATTGTTGGCAAGGGCAATGCCAATGCCAGCGTTGCCAAACTGCTCAATGACATCCGCATGGATGTCGAGACGGGGACTGCATTGAACGCTGCGTTCCGCAAGTACCCGATGTATTTTGACAACCTGTACTGCAACCTGGTAGAGGCTGGCGAAGCGGCAGGTATTTTGGATCAGCTACTGGATCGTCTTGCTGTTTACATGGAGAAAACGGAAGCCATCAAGAGCAAGATCAAGTCTGCTCTGATGTATCCAATTTCGGTCGTGGTAGTGGCGTTTGTCGTGGTGGCCGTCATCATGATCTTCGTGATTCCGGCTTTCAAAGAAACTTTTACATCCTTCGGAGCCGATTTGCCTGGGCCAACATTGTTTGTCATGGCCATCAGCGAGTACTTTGTCAGTTACTGGTGGTTGATTTTTGGCAGCATTGGTGGCGGCTTGTATTTTTTCTTCCAGGCTTGGAAGCGCAGCGAGAAGGTGCAGATGGTGATGGACCGCGTTCTGTTGCGGGTGCCGATTTTTGGTGTTCTCGTAGAAAAATCCGTGGTGGCGCGCTGGACCCGAACCCTCGCGACCATGTTCGCTGCAGGGGTGCCACTGGTGGAAGCGCTGGATTCCGTTGGCGGGGCGTCGGGCAATTCGGTCTACCAGATGGCGACTGAAAAGATTCAACGGGAAGTTTCGACCGGCAGCAGCCTCACCACGGCGATGACGAACGCCAACATCTTCCCCAACATGGTTTTGCAAATGTGTGCGATCGGTGAAGAGTCGGGCTCCATCGACCACATGCTGGGCAAAGCTGCGGACTTTTATGAGGCAGAAGTGGATGACATGGTGGCCGGCCTGTCCAGTTTGATGGAGCCCATCATCATCGTGTTTTTGGGCGGTCTGATTGGCGGTATTGTCGTGTCCATGTACCTGCCCATCTTCAAGCTGGGGCAGGTGGTTTGATGCTGCTAGACGGTTCTGACGCTGCACTGGCATTGGGGGCGGCAATACTGGGTCTACTGGTGGGCAGTTTCTTGAATGTTCTGATCCACCGCCTTCCGATCATGCTGGAGCGCCAGTGGTCTGCCGATTGCGCGGAGCACCTGCAGCAGCCCAACAGCGAAGCAACATTCAATTTCAACCTTTGGGTGCCCCGCTCAGCGTGCCCACACTGCGGTCACCAGATTCGTTGGTATGAAAACATCCCGGTGCTCAGCTTCCTATGGCTGCGTGGTCGCTGCTCGTCATGCAGTGCGCCAATTCGGTGGCGCTACCCAGCCATCGAATTGACCACGGCATTGGTGTACGCATGGGTCGCCACGCGCTGGGGCTGGTCCATGTCCGCTGTGGCTTGGGGGGTGTTTTTGACCCTGCTGTTGGCATTGGCAGCAATTGACTGGGACACCACCCTGCTCCCGGACGATTTGACATTGCCCATGCTTTGGCTGGGCTTGATCTGCGCGTCCTTGGGTTGGACGGACGTGGGACTGAACCAGGCGCTGTGGGGCGCAGTCGCCGGCTATCTTTCCCTTTGGCTGGTGTTCTGGGCATTCAAGCTGCTCACCGGGAAAGACGGCATGGGCTTTGGCGACTTCAAACTGTTTGCCGCGTTGGGCGCCTGGATGGGTTGGGCGGCTTTGATTCCAATTATTTTGATGGCTTCTGTTTTTGGGGCTGTGGTGGGCATCGCACTGAAACTCAATGCCCGCCTCCGAGAGGGCGGATATGTACCTTTCGGGCCATTTCTAGCACTGGGTGGAGCAACTGCGTTGGTACTGACACCTGGAGGCATGCTGGCATTGGTGGGACTGTGATGCGGGTTCGTCCCGTTCGAATGGGGTTGACCGGAGGCATCGGCAGCGGCAAGAGCACGGTGTCGGCTTTGTTGTCGACACACGGAGCCAAGATCATCGATGCCGATCAACTGAGCCGCGAAGTGATGGGGCCGGGTGGTTCCGCTGTGGCGGCAGTTGTGGCCGAATTTGGTCATCAATGCTTGGCCGCAGATGGCGGGCTGGATCGGACCATTTTGCGCAATTGGGTGTTCTCCGACGTTGCGCGGCGAAAGGCGCTGGAAGCGTTGATTCACCCTTTGATTGCGGACATCATGGTCCAACGTGCCGATGCGGCCACTGAGCCAGTGGTGGTTCTGGAATTGCCGCTGCTGGTGGAAACAGGCCGCTGGCGCGAGCGGCTGGATCACGTGGTGGTGGTTGACTGTAGCGAGGCTGTGCAGCGGCGACGTGTGATGCGGAGAAGCCATTGGTCCGCGCAGGCCATTGACAACGTGATGGCTGCCCAGTGTGACAGGCATACCCGACTGCGCGCGGCGGATGCCGTGATCGACAACGACCGGGACGAAGACACAGGGGCGCTGGCGGACGAGGTCAAACATCTGGCGCAAGGCCTGGGGCTATGATGTGATGTTGCTGGTCGTTCAGATTTGAAACCCTCATCGTGATCCTCTACGAGTACCCTTTCAACGAGCGCATACGGACCTATCTTCGGCTGGAGCATTTGTACGCGCGTTTGGCGACGCTGGTGCAAAGGGTTGATGCCGTCGACCACCATTTCGCGTTGCACACCCTTTTCGAAATGATCGACGTCGCGTCGCGCGCCGACATGAAGTCCGATGTGCTGAAGGATTTGGACAAACAAAAGCAGCTGCTGAACAGTTATCGTGGCAATCCAGCAATTTCCGAACACGTGCTGGACCAAGTGGTGGGGCAACTTGAAGCTTGCTTCACCGCACTGAGTCAGCTTTCGGGGAAGACTGGACACTCGCTCAGTGAGAACGACTGGCTGATGGGCATTCGCAGCCGCATCTCCATTCCTGGGGGAACGTGCGAATTCGACTTGCCGTCGTACTTCGATTGGCAACACAAAACCGCTGAAGACCGACGATACGACCTCAGCACATGGTGCGCAACGGTTGAACCCCTGTCTCAATCCATTCGCTTGCTGTTGAAACTGGTCCGAGACTCTGGCGTGCCCCAGAAGGTGTACGCTGCAAATGGACAGTTCCAACAAAGCCTGCCGCAAGGCCGAACGTTTCAGTTGCTGCGCCTGAGTTTAGACCCGGCACTGGGCGTGGTGCCCGAGATCAGCGGCAACCGGTTGATGGTGTCGGTGCGGCTGGTTCGGGCAGGCCACGCTGGTCACACAGCGCCATCGGTGGGGGATGCATCATTTGAACTCACCCTGTGCGCTTGAGGGCCGCGTGGACCCAAAGCAAAACGCAGTCTCCGCCCAAGAAACGGGGAACGCCCGGTGGGTTCGATGCCCCGGTTGCCAGGGCCCCAGCCGTTACGCAGCGGACAACCGCCACCGGCCATTTTGCAGCGCCACTTGCCAAAACGCAGACTGGTCTCGATGGGCGACCGAGGCTTTTTCAGTGGAAAGCGATGACCCTGAAAATTTAGGAAAAATCAGCCTTGACGCACACCAATAAACAAATCTTTGCTATCCTATTCAGATAGCCACTGCAACACTGGCAAACTGCCGGCCAGCACCGGGGACACGGTCACAGGCACCCGCTGCCAAGAAAACTCCTGCTGCTCCCGCATGGTCAAGGCACCACTCCACGCGGTGACAAAGCAGAAGTTCAATTCAACCAATGCATGCGGGTAATCGACGCGGGTGACTTTCCACGTTCGGCACGTCCCAACGTCAATACCGAGCTCTTCTCTCAGCTCGCGCGCAAGCGCTTGGTCCACCGTCTCGTCGGCTTCCAGCTTCCCACCCGGAAACTCCCAATGCCCTGCGTAAGCTTTACCTGCGGGCCGAGTGGTGAGCAGAAACTCGCCGGATCCATTCCACACGATGCCAACGGCCACGCGCGTCAGCGCACGCACCGAACCCTCAGATCGACTCAGGTGAGGATCCACCTGCAGCGCTGGCTCGACGGGCTCTGACGACCGTTCCTGAGACGGGGCAACGGATGGAACGGAATGGCGGTGTTCAGACATGGCCGGCCGACTGAACCCCCAAAGAAGCGGCCAAACCCGCTTGACCGACCCAATGCTGGGCAAACTGATGCGCGACCCGCCCGCTGCGCGATCCGCGCTCTAGCGACCAAATCAGTGCTTCGCTGCGCACGCTTGCCCATTGCGCGTCGGATAACGGTTGACCAGCACAGTGAACGACCCAATGCCGAACAATGGCGAGGTACTCATCTTGGGAGAACGGATAAAAGCTGACCCACAAGCCAAAACGCTCGGACAACGAAACCTTCTCTTCAACGCCCTCACCCGGGTGAATTTCACCATCCGCGCCCAACGCGTTGGCCGTGTTGTCTCGAAAAAACTCTGGCAACAGATGTCTTCTGTTGCTGGTCGCGTAAATCAACACGTTGGGGCTGGTCTGGGCAACGGAACCATCGAGAATGGATTTGAGCGCCTTGTAACCCGGCTCGCCCTCGTCAAAGCTCAAGTCGTCGCAAAACACGATGAAACGCTCTGGTCGGTTGGCCACGAGGTCAACGACATCGGGCAAATCCACCAAATCGGCTTTGTCCATTTCGATGAGCCGCAACCCCTGTGGCGCAAAGGTCGCCAGGCAGGCCTTCACCAAAGACGACTTCCCGGTTCCCCGTGCACCCGTCAACAAAACGTTGTTGGCCGGCAATCCGTTCACAAAACAACGGGTATTGCCCACCACCCTGGACTTCTGGGCATCCACCTCGGCCACATCGCTCAGGTCCCAAGTTGTCAGCGTGCGAACGGGCCGCAATTCCCCTCGCGAATTCCATCCTCTGCCCCGGCGGAAACGAAACGCCGCGGAAGCTGACCAATCGGGGGCCGCTACGGAGGACGGTTCGTCCAGCAGACGCTCCACCCGATCGACCAACCGCTCCAGGCGATCCAGCAGAGGCTCGGCGGCAGAAATCATGAGCGGTAGTCGGCGTTGATGGTGACGTAGTCGTGGCTGAAGTCGCAGGTCCACACGGTTTCACTGCAATCTCCACGACCCAGCTCGAGACGAATCAAGATTTCTGGCTTGGCCATGACCCGGGCACCATCGGCTTCCTGATAGTCGGGATGCCGACCGCCCTGCTTCACAACGAGCACGTCGTCAAGATGCATGTCCAAACGACCGG
>JACCDH010943829.1_pt1 | contig 22605 bp, 17 predicted proteins | sample 7442481 | NCBI WGS metagenome assembly JACCDH01 (sample SAMN15323433, study PRJNA562643) | freshwater metagenome | isolation source: river surface water | place: USA:Blue River Watershed | collected 2017-08-15
AAAAAAAATGATCAGAAATATTTTCCGCCTGTGATCCGCATCCCAATGGCAAACAAAACATTTTCAGATTTTCATCTTGTCGCGCATATTCAGCACTTTGGCACAATGAACAGTGGACACTATACATGCCAGTGCGTTCGGCAAAAATTTGATACACGTATAATAGTAAATTGCGACGATACGCTAGTTCATCAAATCGGAAATATTGTGCCCACACCTAATACCTACATGGCTTTCTATGAATTAGACATCAAAGTTTGGCCCGCTAGTCCAGCGCAGTGATTTGTTGCGCATGAGAACCGTTTGGTCGACGTCTGGCTGTTGACGAGCGAATGGACTAATGGGCACATGTTGCGGCCTGCGTAATCCCTGGAAGTTTGTAAAGAAATCACTGGTGTTGTCGTCGGCCACACTTGTAAAGTTAGCCCCGCTAGAAAAGCGGCGAGTATCTTTTGTGAACTCATTATGATGAACAAAAGTCGAAGGATCAAGTTCGGTTAGTTTAATGGTTTCGTCCCATGGCTGCGAGCCGACATATCCAAGAGCTGTCATCATATCAGGCTCATCAACGGACTCCATGTATTCAGACTTTGGAAGCGGTGCCTCAGGTATTGCTTCTGGAGCAGGCGCTGGTTTAGAAAAATGAGCAATAATTGGATCCTTAAAAATAATTAATAATACAAGTATCACTATAATAAACACAAGCTCGGGCATTATGTAAGTATATATGACCAGTAAAAATAATGCTAGTAATAATAAATATTCACTGAAAATTCCAAAAAAATAAAATTGATTTTTTTCGCAATTATTTCTTTGCGAATCGTCGTCTCACGAAATCTTCATAATCTTCCTTAAGGTTACGCTTTATAAAACCGCATGGCATTGACTCGGGATTTGTTTTGAGTGAACTATATGTCCGCGCCGAATTTCTATATGACTCCAACTCGGCAAACTGTTTATAGACAGATATTAGGTCCATGTATTTATCGTATAATACATCTAGATAATCCAGCTCAGGGTCACTAAGCACGGCACTGATGTCGATGTCGGCCTCGGAAACAGGAACCTGAACACCCTCGACGGAAGTCATCTGATTAACATGATTCTGCTCAGCTATATTAGTAACTGACCGCGCCAGTGAATCTATGCTCAGAGCAGATATCTTTTGAAGTGCCGGCATTAACTCTGAAATTTCAGCGCGCAGTGAATGTTCGGCCTGCTTTAACAGAGAGTATCTCATCGAATAGTACGAATCCTTGCTTAATACAGTACATCGTAATAGCTGTTGTGGATTATCTGATATGCGCATCAGATTTTGTATTGGTAAATTACAGCAGTATCGAACAGATGTTTTTCGCGCATGCTCGCACATGTGGCCAACCAGTTGAGATGACCCAGCAACTCCGCCACTCAAATACTGCTCAACATTTACTGGCTTCACAATTTTTAATATCTTAACTGAATCCCCGACCACGCTAGCCAGTTTAGTAGTCATGATCGAGTCAACACTACTGTGAATCTTTTTATAGATAGGACCTCTGTTAGTATATTTAGTGCTGAATCGCTGATTATAATATGCCTTCAACAGGTCAACTGCCCGCTTGCGAGCGGCAGCATCGGCAGCTTTATACGCCTCTTTGTCACTATAGTCAAATTTAATATCGGCGAAGTCTGGATGATACAGTATAAATCGTGCGAAGTGCCCCACGATTTCGCTAGTGATATAGTACTCAATGTCGATCTCAAGACCTCCACACATTTTTACGTATTCAGCATTATCGAACGCATGAAGATATTCATACTGGTCAGCTTTACTGATATTTTTTTGGTTACCGCGAAAGTCATATGTCCACGGGTACTTCTTAGTAATAATATACTGAAATCGCATACCCACCTCGGGCGGGTCGATACCCATCTTCGGGTACTGGGCCTGGATGTTACGCATTCTGTCCACGAAATTTAATACTGATACATTACCAGGATTTAGTTTACCCTTGGCATGATTCATAGTCGGCAACTTATAAACTGCTGACTTCGCAAACAGCGGCACGTCCCATTTGCGAGCCGTGATTTCAGCCAATTTGTCCTCTGTTATGGCGCGCACAGTTCGCACCTCAGACAGGCTAAATGTCTCTAGTAAAATTTCATACGAAATCTGTTTGGCTATCGCCGACACACCTCGCTTGATAAGCTCTAGTCCGCGAATGAAAATTCGGCCAGGCTTCATGAACTCATCGAGCCGAACGCCTGCTTCGCACATAGCTAAATTTACAATACCGAGATGCGGAATGCCAGCATATTTCTTCTTACCAGTAAGCAGTAGCGGAAACAATACCTCTTCATACGCCATGTTAAGAAATGCTGTAAAATTATCAAACATCAACATTCTGTTCACCTCATCCTTAGTAGTATTCATAACCTCCATGGTGATTTCAATCATGCGAGTCCAATACTCGCGGCGCGAAATTTGGCCAGATTCAAAAAGAGCATCGAGCTCAGTAAAATATTTGTCCTGCGGGCAGATATACAGTGAGTCAGTGTCACCATATAATACGTTGAACCCAATTTTTTCAACATACGCTTTGACCATGCGAATATTATACTGGCCGAACGTGGTCACACCACCCGCAACCGGCAGCAAAAACATTGACGACTGCTGATTTCCGGTTTCTCCGTAAAAGGTGTTCATAAATATTTTTTGGGCCAACTGATTAGTATTGTAATAACTAGCCTTGAAAGCACATTCACTTCGCAACTCCCGGATGCGCAAATGTGAATATACTCCAGTGATCCAGTTGGTTTTCATAAATTTAATGATATCCTCGGCATCAAAAATACGATACTTGTAGAAATTCTTCTTATACATATCATACTCACGCTGTCGAGCCGCCAGCATCTGGGTCAAGGCCTCCATAGCAAAACGCTTTTCGGACTCAAGATCATCCGTCTGCGGAGATGTTCCCAGGTATTCATCGATCCACTCCTTGGGCTTAGTGAACTGGTCCATGAGCTTCTTGACCTGGGATCGCTTGATAAACAAATCGCGCAGTATAAATGGAAATAATCCCATACCATACTCGCGCCACTGATCCATAGTAGTACTTCGAAACGCCGTCACAGCGGAATCAGCAATTTTTTTATCAATATGCTTGACCCAATTATCGGGGTCAATCTTACGCGCACGCTCAACCTCAGCCTGTAGTATTTTACGCTGTGGATGCCTATGCTGAACTGCCCAAGCCAACACGGGCTGCTTCTGTGAGTCGGGCTCATCTTGAAAGCCGAATAGAAATGAAATCTCGACAAGCTCATATCCCATTTTAACTAACTGATCCCGGCGATCGGGACATGTCACCATACTGTCCGCCGAGATATTATATGTCATCATAATACTTGGATACAGTGACGCGAAATCCAGACCTGCCGACGGCCGACTAGATTGACCATCAGTATCTGCGTTATCGGGTTGACATACACCATTTATAAATTCAGGGTTAAAAGATGCTGAATCGGGCGAGACAGTATCAAGGGACACCTGACCCTTTCCACATCGCGCATGTTTTATGAATTTATGATCTCGATATAATCCTTTTTTGGGTGGCACAACATATGCTCCGGGATATTTTCTGCCATCTTTACTATTATTGCCAGCGCTACTGCAGATCATGTTCCACGCTGGATCGCACATATATGACATAGCCATATTTCTGACCTTCATACCACCGGCCCTATAGAACGCATCGTATATTGATGTGTATGATAGTTTAGCAATCTCGCGCTTATCTGGAATTATATTCTGGACTCGAATTATATCATGTAAGCAGTCCGCATCATAGTTACAGTATGTAACAATCTGCGGAATGCCCTCTTCGATCATACGCAGAATTTGAATGGCTTCAAGTTTGCCCACACCATAAGTAGACTCGCGCACGCCACCGGTGTTTTCACTTAGGCTCTCGAACATAAGATGCGACTCACCATGTATACTGATATGAGTTTTGATATACTGTATAATTTCTGAATATGATACAAATTGCCCAAGAGCACTCTTGAAATATCTAACCATACGATATATCTTGAACATTGTTAGGTATGGCATGTCCTCTTTATTAGGCAGTTTGAATTTACCAAGAAAGTAGTTCAGCGAGAATTTTTCAGATTTAGGATACATCACCGTAAGCACACACTTCATGTCGAAACATAAAATTCCTGGAACGTCGAGCATTTTCATCTTATAGTCAAGTCCATTGTCAATCTTAATTGTCTCTTTGGCTTGTCCGCGAATTGGTATATACTTATCAGTGGGTGAAAACGGTATCACGGCAGCCTGACTGCGTACAAAGTTCATTAGATTTGCCCAGCTCGGATTATAATTCACGCCAGCATTGTGTTTTGTGCTATATTTTTTGATTCTCTTAAAAATGAAGGGCCAATCGTACTGACCATCGTTATATCCAGTTATAAAGTCAGGACACATAAGCCCAATTATTAGCATCTTGAGTTTAATGAGTTCCATCTGGTTTTGGCACTGAATTATCAGGCAGTCCGGATGTGGCGGGCATGGTATATCTGTAATACATACCTTAAGCATAGACTTAGTACTCCAGTACCATCGAAATGTAATACTGTCCATGAATATCATGTCCAGAGCAGCTCCGCCTTCAAAAACATTGCTGGGCATAGGGGCACGACCCGTTTCGATACGCGAATAGGTCTCAAGATCCCATGCGCATGTCATGGATTTATCAAACAATAAGTCCCGGTACTCATCCTGAGTCTGCGGGTCTATCTTTCCCTGAATAGATTCTATGTCCGAGACGCTTATTACCAGAGTATAGCTAATGTGCGACGACTTAAAGTATGTGTCAGTGTCAATTGTATACTTAGAAACTGTATTCCAACCGGCCACGTTAAACTTAAACATACGAGCCATCTGGCGAAAGTATTTACTGGCACTTGATGTAGAGTCATCATATCCGGTCTCGGGATTTTTCAGAGTTTGATCCTTGCCCATCAGATCAGTATACTTGAATCCAGACCGGACTGCAGCTAGTGCTTTAGTTCTCTGATGTGTGGTATTAAATAGTAATCGAATATATGGGATTGGGTTAATGTTGAATAGTTTAAATGGCTTGCGCATAACTATTTCACAACCAACTAGATACAATTCAGCACCTATAATGAGCTCTCGCAGATTTTCCATAAAGCATGTTGGATCAGTGTTATCTGGTACTCGAACCTCAAAGAATACCGGACAGTCAGTAATAACTACAGCTGCCTTACTGCCGTCGCGCAAAACCCCAATAAGCGATAGGCAATATGTAAGATTGTTCCGCTCATTCCTATAGTGATTCTCAAAAGTAGTATTTGAGCAGAATAATACTGGTTTGCCGGCCTTAATATCTTCCGCAACTGAACCCTCTATGAAATCAGATCTGCGTGGCAGCGATTTCTTGAAGGCCTGTTTCTGCTGAACAGTACCATTATCAATGTCATATATAACAACCTGTCCGTGATATTTCATGTATAACTATCATAAACATATCATTTTTTTAAATATGCGGAATGCCAAAAAATAATGAGACTCGCTTATGCGAATACAAGTTTGGCTATTTTTGATGCGCCGGGCAATGTGCTCGAGTCGCGCGGGTCTTGGGCATTTTTAATATCAATGATTTCCTGGGCCAAATCGGTATTTGACATCTTTTCGCTAGCTCCGAATACGCGCCACATCATATATAGTACTACTAGCAGACACACAAATATAAGTACGGTGTTTAATTTTTTTTGATTATCTTTGGATATGACTTTATCAAGATTCATGTATATATAGTGCCAGTAAATATTTATTAATTTAATCGTTTATCAAAGAGCGGATTGTATGCGAGCTTGAGACCACAGTATACTATTGGATGTTTCGAGTAGTCGACCGGAGTATATATATTAATCTCAGCCGCATTGGATAACATCACCTTGAATAGCTGCCAGAAATTTGTATTTTCATCATGGCCCCATTTATCATTCATCATATGAGTAAGCTCGTGAAGTACTACAAACATCATAGTATTAACATCATGAAGAGGATACTTGCCACTGTCAGTAGGAATCTTCTGGCGTAGACATAAAATCAGAGTACGCTTATTCTCCGAGTAGCTCGTGACCCCAGATTTATTTAGTGGGCTAATTTCATATATTCTATCTGAGTCATAGTTGTATATTAGCTGTGATATGCGCTCCTGAATATACTCGGCATTCGATACTGGACTACTATATAATTCGCTGCTTCCAATTATATCGACCACATTGCTGCGGTTGGGGTCAGGCGCACGCGGTTCGGGGGTGTATTTGTCGCGTAGGTGATCTATGAGCTTCTCACTACGAGTCGTAATCTCACTCATCAGGCTGGCCGCACTAGTGTGGTCGTCGTGTTGGCGATGAACATTTTGGATGCTGCAGCTGCCTTGAGAATCACATCCGATGACGCGAACTGTATTCCTATGACCATATGTGAGCATATTTATGAATAATATAATGATAAGAACGCAGACAACACCTATGCAGATATTATGAGTCGTTGAGTTTGGCATATTTAGTTTAAAATCAGAGTATATTATGACCAATATAATAACATGGAAAATGTGTTTGAAACTAATCCAGTGCGGGTCGTGGTATATGATCCACTATCAAAAAGCCATATAGCCAATATGCTGTTTATCGGGGACGTGCCTCGAGACATAATTACTGAAGTTAACTCGGCCATTAAAAATAAAACCCGCAAGTATCCAGTGCTTGAGAAATTTTATGGCGCAAATTGGGCACGTAAATTAGGCATTGAGCTCGAAACAATTGGAGGTGATGATGATATGGATATTTTTGATATAGGGGAAATTACTGGCGTGCCAAAAATATCAGTAAATGCCCCAAAACCGAAACAGATAACAGCGCAGGAAGATGTCTTAGTAATTAGTGATTACTATATATACCCGGATGATCGAATAACTGAGTTCAAATATAAGATATATGCCGCAACACATAAGCACTGGACCCCTATCCCCATACACTATCAACATATATTCTGCTATAGTGGCCGCATTATACCAATTTCATATCAGATCGACATCGACAATCCAGTAACAGTAAACATACTTAATAGCTATGCCTCCATAGAAAAAACTGGTAATATTATGGGGTTCCCCATCGACCATGAAATCTATCCGGCCAAAAACATGATACGAATTTCATCATCGGACCACACTCAGACCCTAGGTGATTTATACAGAAACACGGGCACTTCGACATTTTACATAGTTAACTTTGGATTCATTATGTCGCAGCACTTGCCTATCCTACGAGAATTACTCAGGACCGATCGAGTCCAGATAGAATTATTATACTACTCATTCATTATTAAATTCTGGCCCGCAATTACGCTTGAATTGTTTGAGATGATAATCACTAACACTGATATTTCGAAAACATATCCAGATCTGTATCCCAGTCTTAGTAAACTAAACGCTCAACTAGTCCGCGAGTCAGAAATTCTAAATGCGAAGTATTCCATTATCAAAAAAATGGATGCTGGAAAATATTCATTTGACCCAACCAAAATATCGAGCCAGTCTCTAATTATGTGTAATATAAAATCCGCCACGCTATCGGTATCTAGTATAGTGCCTATAGTATTAAATCCACGAGAGGTGTTTGACTCATTTGAGCTGTGCGAACAGGTTCCAATTATAAAAATCAGAATAAATATCGCGGGCACAGAAACAGTAATAACTAAGATTAAAGAGTCCGTGCCGGGAATCCAATCTCTATATAATTTGTGTAAATATAAAATGCAGTTGCTCTCGACCAACTCAGTGCTGCTCGTTATGCGCACATCCAAAGACGTCGACCAGTTTTTGGTAATAGTGATTCGCAGCAATGGTAATTATATAGTGCGCTCGATTTGGAACAACTCAACCAATATTACATTTGATAATATCAGATCATATATCCAAAAAAATGTTAACCCTCTCATAACTCAATTAAACTCGATGAGCAGATCGATTTTCAGCACGCAGAATACGCTGCCAGAGATCACATTTAATAACTCAGTATTCAGCGAGCTGAACATAGACATTATCTGGAAAAAAAGTTTGACTGATATTAATTTTGAGTTTCTGAAGCGCGAAATAAATGCCGATATCGAGGATCGTATACTTAAAATGAAGTCCGAAGATGCGCCAGAGATATTCAATACAAATGTATTGATATTCAATGCCTATAAATCTATATGTGATGTTGATCCAAATATAATTACGCAATACTATAAAGTCCCCAATTACTATTACTATTTAATTGAATCCAAGGCCAAGCAGAAGTGGCAGCGCATATTCGACTCGGGCAAGCAAGTCATATTGACCCGCCGCACAACCGATGTTAAATTTGAGGTCAATAATTTTCGCGAATCAGAATTCATATATTTCTATACATATTTGAGCACACGATTATATTCCATCAAATCCAGGTTCGATAAATCCGCCGCACCAATATTACATAAACCTACCAAGTCAAATAATCTAAAAATTCTGAAAGAGCGCGACCCAGAGCTATTTAAGTTTAAGGTGGAAGACTCGAATATGGTATATTCTCGCCTAGTCCAAAAATCACATCAGCCCGTAATGTATACGCCGAGTGAATATGATATTTTACCGGCCAAAATTAAAGAATCTGCTGTGAAATACTGGAATTTTACATCACAATCACCAGTTTACTATCACTGCCCTAACCCCAAAAATCCATATTTAAATTTCATAACCGACTATCACCCAAAAAAATATTGTCTGCCAAAATGCTGTAAGGTCAGGGCCATTGCGAATGCTAAAGAGAATAAGTATAATAGCAAATATGCCCGCGACCCAGTGACCTCTAAGAAGTGTAGCATATACAATACATGTATTCAGAATCACATATATAGCTCTGAAGCAGCTGAACTTGTGAAGTCTCGATACATCATGAACTATAAAAAAGCTCTTGACTATAATCGAATTTCATATTTGCCAGATATTGTAGTAAACTATTTTATGTATAATTCCAACGAGCAAGTTGTCACTCAATCACAAAATTTTATTAACTATACGTTTAGTCCAGATGCGCCGCAAAAAATATACTCAGTGCGAGAGTTGTGGCGGCTTACCAAAAACAATAAAGTATATAGTGTGCCAATTTCCGAGTTCATTAGTGACCTATCCACAAAATCATGGAGTTATCAATCTGAAGAGGCGCCCGATTTTGCGCCGATGGATATTATAAAAAATCCCAATTTATCATCGACTCACTATTCGCGCATTTTAAATTCCGATGTGCGATTTCCGATTTTAGTATACAAGCATGCCGTTAGTGACCAGAAGAAAATACTTGATGGTCTTCATCGTCTGGCCAAACAGTATATTACATACAAAAACACTGACAAAATGACTTATGTTAATGTGAAATATGTTACCCAAAATCAACTTCAAAAATCTGAAGTTTCAGATAATCAGGAAATTGATGAGTACTATCAACAGGCGTATTATATATATGGGTCATCCCAAAATTTACCGGCCGTATCCAATGTGGGTGCTATATTCGCTATATCAGATTCGATTTCTATGAGCACTTCGGACTTTATTACTAGCTGTATAAACAAGCTCAAGCAAACATCCAGCATTGACTACTTTAAGTGTTTGCTGAACGGAGTACTTCTTAAATATTTCACTGATATAAAGGCACTACTGGGCGCTATGAATGAGTTGGTGGTATCTAAAAAACCCATTGAGATTACGAGTACATTTAATATGTGGAACGAGTTATTTATAGATATATTGAAATACTGCTTTGGTATCATGACCATTATAATAAATGACAGCACTCTTGATAATGCCGGGACAGATATTCAGCTTATTATCAACAGTAAGATACAGCATGTGTCGGACATCATTCCTAATCATAAAGATAACCTAGAAATAACTAGGCAATTCATTGTACTGATGCGCAAAACACATAGAACTATAACATCCGACATTGAATATATGTACTATCCGGTGTTCAAGCTTACTCCTAAAGAATTTTTCAAATCGAGTACTATTGCTATGCGTATACATACTCAAGATGATACAATTATCAAGATTCTGCGGCAGTTATTAGACCGAAATCTTGACCATCGCAATACCAGCTCCGAGTTAAATCTAGATTCACTTGTCGCATTTATAAATGCGAATAAAGAGTACCGATTAATTTCACTATATGTCACACGATCAAATATGTGCTATGCTGTCAAGATCAAAAAGGGAAATACAACACTTGTGATATCTATCGCGTATTCAATTTACAATGATCTAGTGTTAATAGATAGCAACAAAAAAATTCGATCAGATATAGATATTATAAATGAACCGATGCTTAGAAAAAATGTTCATCAATCATACTCTGACCTTCAGGCTTTTATTGTATCATATAATGAATTTGTACACAGTAGGGCCAAAGCCAACATGAAATTCGATATTGATAATCCTGGAAATATCACATATTCACTAGCGCCAATTAAAATTGACAACATCTTGAGCCTGCTTAAGTCAGGCATGATAATTGGTATGGTATGTAATAATATGCGATACTATTTTGAGCCAGTAAAAAATGACAAGGTTGAACTCCTAAAATTTATCAAGTCGACCAGTGCGGCAAATTTATTTAGGAGTGAACTCACGCCAGAGTATGCCAAATCCCTAATTACATATTTACGGTACGATCCCGATACGATAAATTTGGCTATTTATGAACATGATACCAAACCCGAGTCGGCGCCACTTGAACTACTGGCCGAAGCCACTTATGAACGTCATAAATATCAGAATTTTTGCCTAACAATTTTTAATAAATTAGACCAGGAAACTAATGTTAAAACTCGAACTAAAATTGAGGATTTATTGCGCGCTACAAACTTTGATGATCACACTGAATATAAGCAGTTCACAGATACACTATCAAATTTAATAGATAACGAAGATGTTGAGACTATCAAAACACTAATACTAGAGTACACTAATGTTCACTATAATAGAAAAATTCTTATATCTAATTTTAATAGTCTCACATATCAATTTGACAAAAAAACACTAAATAAGCTTAAGAAATATTCCAATCGGGATACGCATAATGCTAATGAATTATATACAATAGTGTCTAATCTCTGCGCGCCGCTATTTCATATTGCTAATATAGAATTTGACGGTGTCGTAAATTCAGAGCCATGCTATCTGCTCAAAAAGAAATCGGCATATTGTAAAGATTCAAAAATGGTACTTGATAAAAAATCACTGGAAAATTTAATTAGTGTATTTATTGCTGATTTATGTAATCCGCTGAAGCGGCAATATTTACTATCGGCTATCTACAATAGATATCTAACAAGTGACTTGCGACTTAAAAAAAATCATGATGAGCAAATTTATATACGAGTATAATATATGACTGATACTGACGCACTTCCCGATCATGCCGACTGCTCTGAAAATAGGCCGGATGATTTCCTAAGCATACTAACGCACCAATTATATAATTTCGATTGGGTATTTTTACTAGTTGTTGCGATATCATTTTTATTTATATCCAGCGATTTATTCTATACACATGTACTCAGCAAGTATAAAAGTGCCCTAGACGACCGAGGTGACATGACCACATATGGATATATAATACAGCTGATCACAATGTTACTAATGGCTGTGTTTGGTAAGACACTAATTTCAGTAGCAACTTACAGATAAAAAATAAAATCCCCATTTAGTATGACAGATCATCAGAGCTATCACACATGTCGCCGTCATTATAGACTAAACGTCTATCACTTAATAGCAAGTCATTTAACCACCAGTATATAAAAGTCGCTTCAGCGATGTCATTCGCCCCGTCGATATTAATTTTACCACTTGGAAATATTTTCACTGTAGTCCGCTTGTTCAAGTTACATGGAATGGGAGTCTTGACATAAATCAGAAATCCTGGATACTTGTCCTGATCATATTTAATATCGGACATGTCATTGTCGGGATGTTTCGTGATCCGTTTATTAAGCTCCATAATTTTTTTTGATAGAAATATTCGCAATGTGCGCGCGGCCATTTTCTCGGTAAAAATAGTTCCGCAGTTGATCATGACATTTGCGAAATCTATGAATTTTCGATACTCGGTTTCCAGTTTTAAATCATGTATCCATGTGATAAGATTATCCAGATTTACATAAATGTTTTTATTGCCGGTTGATTCGGTAATAAAATTTATAAGCTCAACAGTGTTAATATGATAATCTGAATCTATGTTAGAGTCAATATAATTAAGCCATCCAATATCAATAGGCTGATCACTGAGGTCAGTAAAAACTGGCCGAACCAGGAAGGACTCAATATCTTTCATATTTACATTAGTCAAGTGAATGAACCTGCGATTACAGTACAGGTGTAACCTGCGAATATCAATTTTGCCAGTAATTAAATTGAACATATAGTTTCGCATAACTGAAAATACATTCAAGACATCAGGCACATCATAGAAAAATTTACCAAGATACTCACACAAGTGACCTAGCGACGGCATCATATCACTCATGTCCTCGGTCAATACTCCGGGAACTTGAAACGTGCCGGTTCGAAATACCTTAAATTTATACTCTTTATAAAACTGCTCATGGGTATTGCTAATAGAAACAGATCTAAAGCTATGCTTATCAGGTCGCGGCGGTTTTTGACGCTCAACTTTTCCGAGCACGGTTATCTGAATACATGAATTAAAATTTGTGCCATCGCCCTGAGTCTTGCGCTCTTTCTTTACCTTTTGCTTCTTCTTGCGGCCTCGGTTTGTCTTTTTTGGTTTAGCTAAACCATTATATCCAGGTAGAACATGATGTCCCCAATTACTGTCAACGTATACTATGTTGTCGCAGCAATACATATACTGAGTCAGCTCGCGTTCATGAAAGCATATTCCGCTGAATTCACCCTCAGCGCAGCATGTACTATTGCGCAGTTCAGTAAATAATAGCGGTTTCTTAATATATTCAGCCAATCTATTCGACCTATCATTTGATAGAATATTCATAGATCCCGAACAATATTAGTTATTTAAAATCAAATTTATCATTTATATAAATAACAATATATGGAGTCCGACTATAACTCTAAGATTGTATCGTATCATAAAATATGCTCTAATATATGGCTGGGCAACTGCGCCGCATCACAATGTACAGAGATTATCAACGATATGGACGTAATAGTAAATGCTACACATCACATAGGCTTCGCAGATACTAGTAAAATATGTATACGTATTCCAGTAAATGATCCCGGACCACCTGTTGGTATGGACATGGATAATGTAATTATGCTAAGATATTTGCCGGATGTATGTGGGCTCATGAAGAGATATCGCGATCAGGGAAAAAAAATATTTGTTCACTGTCATGCTGGGGCGCAGCGAAGCGCCGCAATAGTGGCAGCATATCTAACTAAATATGGCGTTTGGCGAATTGAGCCAGGCACTAAACACATAGAAATACTGAAACTGCGGTCGTCCATTGAGTATATTATCCGAAAGCGCGAAATCGCATTCTTCGGTGGTCAAAGTGTAAATTTTATGCCGGCGTTAATTTCATTCACGCAATCATGAAAACTCTCTAAGGTCATCGAGCACTTCTGACCTGTCTACATTACTAGGCATATAGTTATTTTGATTATGCTGTTCGCGCTTGGTTAGTGAGTACAGTAGTGCGCTTGGCCCCAGCTCGAGACCCATTCGCGCGACCGGTCCTATTTTATACTTTTCAGTAATTCCAGAAACTATTAGAGACTGCTCATATCTGAGCCGGCGCAGTTTAGAGCGGACCGTGCGATGCCATCCGGTCATGTCGGGCTTCCATCCGAGATAACTCTTTTTTCCATCAAACATCATTTCAAGTGCGCGAGCAGCCACTAGTATTACACCATTACCGAGATCCTCGCATCTAGACCTATTATACTTTCGCTTTACATGTCGATATACTCGCTCAACATCTCTATAACTGGAGTCACTATTTACAAGTGGAATCTTAGCCACCGATACATTATCAGATTCAAGCTCATCCATCAGCTCTTCGATATCGCCTAACATTTTTTCTTTTTTCTCATCTAGATTTTCATCAGGCACAAATGGTGTTTTACTATAAACATTGTAAGCCGATTCATAGTGGTTTTTCGGTGGCGGCGGAGGTCTTGATCGTGATTTATGTCGGCGCGGAGTAGGCTCACTTTTAGTTACTGGTGGACTTCTGTAATTTTTTGTTGGAGTTCTGCTCGGCCTATGAAACACCGGCGACGCATATTGACTACTGGCGGCGCTTCCAGATACGGTGCCTACCGAATATACCGATTCATCAGATTCTTCTGAAACCTCTGATGCCTCGGTAGGAATGGCATCTAAACCTCCCATAGATATAATATCTCGCTCAATAGCATCTAAATCAAGTGTGTTGTTGACCTTATTTTTATTTACCAATTTTGAAATTCCAGTTAAAACAACGGGATCATCCATATACAATATATAATTTTGAGACATTTTTTAACATATTTTTTTAATATAGTTTTTAATTTTTTCAGAATTTATTTTATCGTACTCTTCATCGCTCAAACCGTGACTTCCCTGCCTGCGTTTTAGTTTATAGAAATCCTCAGCGATGGGCATGTCAATTAGCTGAATACCATACCACTCCTCATACAGCTCAAGTGTTAGTTTTTCGCACTGCCATAAATTTTCAGAAATCTTATGATTACCTGAATGTTTCAAATACCATCCGGCACACAGTATATTACAGAATAATCCATGGGTTTTCTTGACAATGGTGTTTTGCTGAGATGGCTCAGGGTTAGTGGTATTAGTAATATTAGTATTCACTGTCATAATGCTACTATATGTAACGTAGTCAAAGCTGTCGGCAGGCATAAGTTTTAGCTTGGATACTATGATTGGAAATGGTGTTCCGGTAATAGGTCGCCCGCATGCCGAGCACTCAATATTAGTAGTGCTAATCCAAGTGTCTCGGGTAGAGTAATATTCGGGCATAGAATCATACTCGCGTTTGTCGTAATACTCATGTATCGAAATAGCTTGTTTATAGTTATAAATAGGTACCGAGTCTATGTTGACAGCAATAGTGTCATCGAGCTGCTCAGCATCATCTTCATATTTAAAATTATCCAGAAATATATCGGCCAAAAATAATATAGGCCTCTCGGTATACCTATTGATGTTGAATTCCATGGATTTATTATACCATAATCACATACTTTAATTAGATTAAGTGTTGATATATATAATATTTTATAGTATATATTAATGTATGGCTCAGGAGTATACGACGAGTATGAGTATGACAATTATCCAGTACTAGATGATCCATATATATATGCTGACCCCAACACATCAACTATTGGTGATATTTATAAATCCAATAGTCAGGCAGTTGAGTCGTTTTTTCTTAAGGAAAATATAAAAAGTGGCCACACCGAAAATTCCAATCCAACATATAAAAAAATTCTTGAGGACCCGGTAAAATTTGCGGGAAATATCATCAATAATGTAAAAAATATGCGCGAGAAATTTCAATCGGATGCGTTTTGTGCCGAGCGTCGCATGTATGTATTCATGATTTTTGTGTTGATATTTATAATTGTACTTGCGTATCTGCAGAACAAATCGCTTCATGCTATGCTACTCAAAACCATAACGCGCCCTACATAGATTTATTTTGGTCGCTGTTTTTGTATTTTTTTTCGTGGCGCGCGAACCGAAATTGTAATTTTACTAAGAAACTCGTCTTTATATTTATCCTGCTCTAGATTAATTAGATCTTTCCACTTGGTCATAATGAACACTCGCTGGGTCTCTGATTTTACGCCTTGACATAGGAGTTTCGGCGAGTAGCCAGCCTTGATAAGTGCGACGCAGACCAAATAGTATATGTCGCGCTGGGCCGCGCTATTACTCATATTAGGAACATTAAAAATTGTGTCGACTTCGGTTATTACAGATGAGCGCTCATTTTCAATGGCTTCCTCAATATCACACTCAATATCCCTGAGTATTTCTTCAGCATAATCTTCAATGTATCCGTCACCCCGAAGCTTGTCTTTCAAAACACTTATAGGTAGATTAACTCTAATTCGTCGGCCGGCCATTATCTATATTTTAGCAAAAATTTTACTATTGATTTTTTACTATGTTGGCGCGCCGAGATTATGGCTTCATCAATATGCGTTGCTCCCAATTCCAATAGATACTTCACACTATTTTTTTTCCCGGCAGCGGCAGAGTATACCAAGGCTTGATTGCGGTCTAAGTTGCCGCGCGCAAGCATGTCTTCAATCAGGAATTTATGTTCACCTATACAAGCACCGTGTAGTCCCATGTCCCAATGCTGCGCACCCATGCCTATAAGAAAGCTAACCGTTTCAAGCCGGTTACCCTGGCATGCGAATCGTAATCCTAAATCCCAATCGGCATGGATATGTGGAATTATGAGTTTTATGATATCAAGATTGCCCGAGTAACATGCGCTCATAAATCCATGTTCCCAATTATCGGCGCCCATTTCTATCATATACTTAACTAGCTGAAGACTCGATCGGCATGCCGCGCGCATACCGCTGTCGAATGATGTGGCCCCATTAGAGACAGCTCTTTGTGCCAGTTCCAGATGTCCGCCGTAACATGCACCGACAAGTGCCGAATCCCAGTCGCAATACCGCTCACTAATTAGAGCAATGACATCGGCATGTCCACCTTCATAAGCAGCTATATATGCGTCGCGATATGAGTCGGTTCTCTCAAGCAGATATTGTACGATATCATAGTGTCCATGTTGGCATGCCGTGCTTAATCCATAATTTACTTCAGCGCCAAGTGCCACTAATAATTGAGTAGTATCAAGTTTATTGTACCGACACGCCATGAATAATCCAGCATTTAGTTTGGCGGTTGGCGGTCGTACATGGTTCTGATATTTTACAATTATATATCTGGACACCAGGGAGACACTACAGTAAAATACCATTTGTGATATGTTGGCGCATCTATACCAATGCGGGTCCCGCGATCTGATAATCGAAAAGGTATCCGAATTCTGTATGGCCGATTTGATGTCGACTACTAGTCGTGATGTAATAGCGTAAAATAACCTATTTACCAGTGATAGGTTAAAGCGTGATTCCGTGTCAGATCTCTGTATAATTTCAAAGTATAAATCATCCATACTATACCTATGAGTACAATATATTTATACATTATATCTGAGCACAGCATTACCATCTTGGATAATCAGAAAATTTATTGCGATCGCGACCACGTATAAATTCCCAGTCACAATGGAATTTAGAACGCTACTAGTATAGCTTATATAGAATTCTCGAGTCACCGATAAATTTATGTGACCGCTGGGCTGATATGAGCCTGGATATAGATTAAACGGGACCATGTATGCGCCAATGTCTTCCGGCGATGATACATTATATCCACCATATGTATAAGGAGTATATGTGTTAAAGAATTTGGCCGGTGTCGGCCGCCATAATTCAATGCCAATGGTCTTAATGCTGAGTGAATCCAATACCGGCACAGCCTCTTTATATGTAGCTGGCGCAAAGGCAAGTACATTAAGCGGTGGCGGCACACCCGGATTAGGAATTGCTACTGGGTATGGGATGTTAGTGTCCAAGCTCAAGTGATACCTGTGCCAATTTTCCATACTGCCCTCATTAATAGTTGGCCGCACGCCCATGTATATAGTCTCAATTGGATACTTAAGTTTGTCGAGCAGAATTTCATTTTCACTAGTGCTCAGTAGTTGTGTCTCCTCTCTATGGACCCGGATTAGTGAGAACCCAATTCTCTTAATAAAAATATCATGAATTTCCGGGTTCACAAATATGTTGTTGATGTATAATTCCATGCTTGTTATAATAGGTGCTGTAAAATCAGCCGTGGGGATACCACCGCAGATGTCGACAGCTTCAGCTAGTTGAATTTTAATAAATCGCTGACCATATGGTATTGCCACTGATGGAATCGATAAGCGCGGGTCCATATTAAACCAGAATAGCAGCGGTATAAACATCTCAATGTCCGGAACATTTGGACCTGGCACATGCGTAACTTTTGGGGTCTGCGGGCCATTCACAATTTGCTTGACCTCGCGGTATTCATCTACCAGTGGGTTCTGTGTTAAGTATGCCGTGTGCGGAGTCTCTTGCCCGACGCATCGTTTCCATGCTATTTTTTTGTTGTCGGGCAGAAATTGATAGTGAAAATTATATACTTCCGATGTGTATTCGTCCAAGTTTTTCCCATTAACTTCGAACCGAGATTTCTTAAGTAATCTATGACCTAAGAATTCGCAATACCGCGCCTGAGTTGACGTGACACCAGCACCCAGTCCAGATAATCGCACATTTAATACCATGTCATGAATAAAATCGCCATATTGTGGAATACTAAAAGTTACCTCATTGCCAAAATTGGCGATACCCTCTTGAACACCTATTTTAGCGTACTCGAACGCGACGGCCACGAATGGTTTGAAGTGCGCATTCAAAAATAATAAGTGGGTGCGCTCGATGTCGGCCAGCGTGGGCGTGCTATCTAGTATGCGCGGATCCTTACATCTACTACGCCTAATTTCCTTGAGTCGTCTATTCAGTAATTCTGTGGCCATAAGCAGTTTATCCTGCTTGCCCTCATTAACCATTAGTGTAAATAAACCCCCAGTACTCATTATAATATGTCCATGAAAATATATATGTGTAATTCTAAAAGGCCAGAATTTGCGCAGAATATATATTTAAATGCTGCTTTCAGTAAAAATTGATATGTGGGTGGACATTATACTATGTTGCCTGTCGAATTATTGAACATTATATTTACCAGTGATCCATGTACTCGCATCGTTACAAGCCGCCTTAATAGGTATTGGTATGCCGAGTGCCGGCGGTACATAAACTCCGATACCGTGGCGGCAGCTAGGTGCGGCGACTGTTTTAGTATAATTCGAGCCGACACCAATTGGGTCAATGCTCCCGATATTTCACTGATCATATTTACAGGCAGTTGTCCCATAATAAAGCAGATATTCTCGCGACATGCGGCATATAAATATATCATATATGGGTTAGTGTATGCTGGGGAACACGAAAAAATTATTGAGCCCCTAAATCCAGCTATAGTTACATATACTATATGCCATGCTATCTATGGTAGACATGAGGAAACAGTGGATTACCTGTTTAAGTATATTGAGCATGCCAACATCGATACTGTTTATAAATCTGCGTGTATTTTTGGAATTTACAGCGCAGTCCAAAAAATATTGGACATGCCGGTGACTATTACTTGGGATATAGGTCTCATATTCGCCAGCTTGTGCGGGCATATTGATATCGTAAAACTACTGATAGACCGAATCACACCAGTCTGCTACTACTATATAGGCAGCTGCGGGTATTCTGATATCGTGAATCTGGCAGTGGATTATGCCGACAGTGCTGACATACTCGAGATATTACATGGGGCATATGATTGTGGGCGAGTTTGTGATTTTGAAACTGTATCACAAATATACTATGGGCCTCTAGAATTTGTGCCCAGGGCCAATCTAGGAAGTTATGATATTCGAGTATTTTTGAACACAATAAGAAAATTCTTTAAGATAACTGACATACCGATGTGTGAGGTGGGCCACAAATATTTAGCCGAAAAGTACAATTTATAAAGTGCGCTTATTTTTTGAAAAAATGATTAGGGTTTAGCAGTATATCATGTTTCCATCTGAGATATTGGATATCATATTTACATATGATTCATGTACACGAGCCGTGACTTGTCGTCTTAATTGGCATTGGTACCATGAGTCATGTAAATATATAACTAACTTATCCGAGGCCGCTCGAACTGGCGATTGTGTATCTGTGCTGCGATCGCACGATAATAGTTGGACATATACAAACAATATTCATCTATATATTTTCAAAAATGGATGCCCAACATTACAAAATCAGTTTTTAAAATACGGCTCACGATACTATATATCACGAGCATTAGCATATGCCGGCAAATTAGATATAATAAATACCCATATAATTGAGTCGGATCTGGAATATTTAATATGTTACGCATGTTATGGAGGCCAAGCTAAAACTGCCGAATATCTTATGCAGCGGGCGGGTAAACTACAATTCGATATTATATATAATGTAGTATGTGTATGCGGGATATACCCATTAGCGAATCACATATTACAGTTAAATCTCCCTATTGATTATCAAATTGGCTTAGTATTGGCGTGCCTGTGTGGACATTTTGAGCTAGTAGAAATGTTAGCACATGTTGTTACCGCATCTTGCTGGTACTATATAGGAGCTTGCGGACACTCTAATATTGTAGATTTAATGCTAAAATATGCTAGTATTAATGATCTTGAACACTGTCTTACTGGAGCTTATTACTATGGCAGAGTAGATGATTTCCATAAAATTCTGCGCTTGATGCCGGGCCAAGTCATAAAAAATCGCCCACTGAGGGAACAGGAGATATTAGACGCCATAACTGCATCGACATTCATTGCTGGAATATCGCCAATACCAGTAGATCAAGAGGGATATGAGCAATTAACAAAACAATATCTGTAATTGATATATTATTTTTTGATCATGTTTTAAAAAAAATGATTGTAGATGTGAAGTATGTTATGTTGCCTATCGAGATTCTTAGCATTATCTTTACATATACGCCGTGCGTGAAATTAGTAACCAGTCGCCTGAACAGGTATTGGTACTCGGTGATGCCTGTGGATACTGATGTAAAATCACTCGCCAAAAAGGGTGATTGCTTCTCGGCCGTTCGATCTGGCGTGGAATGGCTAAATATGAGTAGTGCTATAGTTGATGTGCTTAGGTCCGGGTGCCCGATTTTAGAATCAGTATTCATGAAACGTGCCAGCGCACATCAGATAAATTGCGCAACGGCATTTATGGGCGGACCCATGCCAGATAATAATTCATCCAGAGAGCTATTATATTACGCATGTGCGGGCCGTCAGATCGAAACTAGTAATTCACTTATGAATCAATTCGTTAATGCCGAGCTGAGCACGATCCGTAGCATTTTCTACTATGCATGTGACACGGGGATGCTGAATATTATAAAGCGAACAATTGAGCGGATACCGGCAAATGTGCCGACTGGGCTAGGATTAGCTGTGATGGCTGGTCAGATAGAAGTAGTGCGTGAACTTATTGGATATATTAATTCACACATATTTTACTATGTTGGAGCATGCGGTTACCCTGATATCGTAGATTATGTGTTAGCTCATACGACCCTTAACAAGAAACGTATTGGCAAATTCCTATCTGGGGCACACATTTATGGTCGCATCGATGCGTTTGAAAAAATATTAAAAATAAAAACAGGCTTAAAACTACATCACCGCGGCAAATATGCCCAAGACAGTAATGCACCAATATTTCAAATGATTCATGTCTTAACATATGGTACAGTGTCATGTATTCCGCCCAATGAAAATAATCGGCTGTTAATTGAGGGTAAATACCTAAATTAAAAACATCAATATTTTTTTGATTGTATTATATAATATGCCAATCTATAGAGTTGTGTGTTATGCGGCACATATTTAAAAGTAACCCCTAATTATATATCTGTAAAAATTACTAAATTCACATTAAGAGTATGTGAGATCGAAAACATAAAATTGGCTAAGTTACTCTGTGACATTAGTATAATTAAATATATATGTTGGTGGAAATATAATGAGTCTTGGAGCCGCAAATTAAAACGATGTCCTGAAAGCAGTACGCGTTAAAAAAACTGTCCGCCTAATTATTTTTTAAGCATCATCCAAAAAAATAATAATCAGAATTTTATAAGGAACTCAGATATTTAACTATTTCAGAGTGTCCATTCATTCTCGCATAACGAATAGCACAGTTATCATCAGCTGTATGATCAGCTCCAATAGATACCAGATATTTCACTGTTTCTAAATGTCCATACCTGCTTGCCCAGCGGATAGCACAGTTATCATCAGCCATATAGTCAGCTCCAATGGATACTAGATATTTTACTGTTTCTAGATGCCCATTACTACTTGCCCAACGGATAGCACAGTTATTATTAGCCGTATAATCGGCTCCAATAGATACCAGATATTTTACTGTTTCTAGCTGTCCATTCTCGCTCGCCCAGCGGATAGCACAATTATTATCAATTGTATAGTTTGCTCCAATGGATACCAGATATTTTACTGTTTTTAAATGTCCGTTCTCGCTCGCCCAGCGAATAGCATAATTATTATTAGCTGTATAGTCTGCTCCAATAAACACCAGATATTTCACTGTTTCTAGATGTCCGTTTTTGCTTGCCCGGCAGATGGCACAGTTATCATCAGCTGTATAGTCTGCTCCAATGGATACTAGATATTTTACTGTTTCTAGATGCCCATTACTACTTGCCCAACGGATAGCACAGTTATTATTAGCCGTATAA
>JACCDH010155392.1_pt1 | contig 22597 bp, 20 predicted proteins | sample 7442481 | NCBI WGS metagenome assembly JACCDH01 (sample SAMN15323433, study PRJNA562643) | freshwater metagenome | isolation source: river surface water | place: USA:Blue River Watershed | collected 2017-08-15
CTCCTGTGGATGTAATAGTGATATCCCCAACCCCTTTGAAATTTAAACTTTGAGCAAGTGTAATTGTTTTGCCATTATTGTTGACACCAGTACCACCCTTTGATCCAGGCACAATTGTACTAATTGACATTGCGGAATCAGCAACAGTAGATCTTGACGCAAAGAGCGCATAAGGGACAGACCATAATTGAGATGTTCCCATGTCTACATATTCAGCATCAGCTGTCCATCCTGGTGTTGGCAAAGATGGCTCTATTGCAATTTTAATATTTACAAAATAAAAATCTGCATCCCAGTTAATTGATGATAATCCATTAGCACCTGCAGTTCTTGTTCCTTTACCAATTACGATTGTGAAAATACCATCGTCAGAAGAAACTACTTTAAAGGATTCAGCATAAGCAACTGTACCTGTTGCGGTTCCTTTTAAAATACTAACCTTAGCGTAAATATTTCTTCCAGAAGCTGCATTGCCATTTGCATCTCTTGCAACCGCTTGAAATAAAATTCCATCTGGTGTAACTTGTCCAAATGAAGAATTGCTAATAATTAAAAAAATAACTAAACAGTATAGGTGTATTTGTTTAAACATAGTTGATGATGCTTTACTTTTCATAGTGTAACTGAGGAATTGATATCAGATTTTAAGAAAAGTTCTTTTTTAGATAATTTTTGCTTGCTTCTTTATTTCCAGCTAAAAGCGTATTAAATTCTTTATTCGAAGAAAAACCACAAAGCGATATGATTGACTGAATTGGAAGATCTGCATTTACAGGATTTGTAAACTCATTCCAAAAATGTTGAAATCGATACAAATCTCTTAAAGTTTCAAAACCCATTGTATAATGCTGTTTTGACAAATTCTCCAAATCAGTATCGGAAATATTTAAAATACGAGAAAGGTCAGCTGAGGAGGCAGACTTGTGTAAATAATATTTATTGACAAAAAAATGATGATCAAATAAAACTTTGATTTTTAGTTCCTTTTTGCCAAAAAATTTAATCTTTAATAAATTTAATTTGTACAGTAAGTGCATAGGTACGGATTCAAATTAGACTGCAAGTTTCTTTGAATTAAGTGCAAAGTCAAATTGTAACAGAAACATGGGAAATATTGATGAAAAAGAATGTGAAACATTATTTTTCATATACTTATACATATTAATATTAATAATATAATGTATAATAAATCACAAAATTGAACCTATAAATGGCATAAAATAGGGGGTAATAAATTACCCCCTATTACATCTAAAAACAATATGTATTAAACCGCAACAGCATCCATAATATCCGATGGATTACCACCATGAAATTTCTTAAATGGCTTGTACAAATGTTGGCGAGATGAAAACCCAGCTTCTTTTGCTAAAGCATCAATTGTATAATTGAGGTATTTCGGGTTATGTATAATATCTATGAAATAATCTACCCTATTTTTATTTACTAAGTCGTTGAAGGTCATAGAGTATTTATAGTAAATAAATTTATATAAGTCATTGCTGCTGATATTCAACAATTTTGCTAAATTTTCTAAAGATGCGTCATTTTGAAGAAAATAGAGTTTTGTGTAGAACTCATTAATAAATGCCAATTCACTGATGGCGTATTCATAATCTCTATTGAAATTAGTGCCGAAAGATATCTTAAGTGCAGAGCGATTTAAAAAAACAGGTCGATAAAATACAAATAAGATTGCTGTTAAAAAAGAAGAGGCTGAAAAGATGTACGTTAATATAGTTGCAATTTTAATTAGTGAAATAGGTGCAAAAATAACGAACATTGAACAGGTATATATGATCAATAATTTTGACCAACTTTTAATTTTATCAAAATATATATTTTGATATTCTTGTTTTTTAATGATCGCATAAGACATGTAAATCATAAGCCCCAAAAATACCAATGTCATCAGAATCCTATAAATATTCAAATAGAGAGGGATTTCAATTTTAGTTCTCATGAGCATCAACATCGCTCTTTGTGAACCAATAACATCAAATAAAGCAGGATTTTTAATTACAAAATCAAAAAGAAATGTTTCGTAAACAATATAAACTATACCCAATGCATTGACCCATTTCTGTAAATTAGAAAAATATAAAATACTGAAGACATTGATGATGCTATAAGAAATAAGTCCCTTACACAATGAAGTACTATAAACAAAAATATTAGGTGCTAAATTTAAAGTAAAAATAAGAGCATTTGCACCTGCACTTATCGTTAGCAATGCAAAATAAAATTTTAGAATGAGTGGTCTTTTGAATTTAACCAACAAATCAACTAAAACGATTAGTGAAAATATAAAAATTGAAAAATATATTTTATTGATAATTTCCATAATGCTTAAACTAATCTAGGTAAAATTAAAGATTAAAATTGACTAATTTGTGATTATAAAAAAATATTCGTACTTAGTAGTCGTATTCATAAGTTTAATATTTAATTGTGCCGAATTGACTTCCATAATCTCAAATTTACTAGTTAATTTAGTCGAAGGCAAAGTGCCAGATGTAACATGACTCAAGGCATTGAGTTCAGCAATCTCCCATGTGCCTGAAAATCCATCACTATCCATATAAGCACCACTATGATAAAACTTTTTGGTGTATTTTTTTTGATTAGTTGTTAATGTGTAGGGCTTCCCATCAACTGCCATTGAATCGAGTTTCCAAATTTTAAATGTATTTTGAAAAGCACCTGTTCCACCCACCAGATGTCTTTGAAAATCAATATCACTGGCAAGTTGATCTTTAGAACAAGATGCAAAAAATATGATCAAGAAAATGAAACTTACAAATTTCAAAAATGATAGTCGATAAAAAATATTTAATGATTTCATAATTTGTCTTTACTATTTAAACAATCTTCTAGAAAAGAAAATACCAAAATTTATCCAACCGTCAGATGGTTTATTTGGGCTATTACGTAATTGCCCTTTTGAAATTGGTCTTGAAGTAGGATTTGAGAAATAAACAGCAGCTGCTGCATCATTTTTAGTTTTCTCAAGTAATGTCAATGCATTGGGATAGGGGTCTGGACCAACATCATCCAAATAATCAGACATACTAATATGATAAGACATATGAATACCCACACTATTAAATCTAGACAATTGATATTTAACTTTCATGTGAAAGAAATAACCTAAAGCCATCAAAGAATATGGCTTTCCAGCACTATCAATAAATTGTCCCCCTGTACCAAGTGGTTGTAAGTTATATTCCTTGCCCTTGTATACACCTTTAGGATTAAACATCGCTACATCCAATCCAAGTCCAATTGAAGGACGAATTCTTCTTGCTTTTGAATACAATCTATTATCTACAAAATCATATTGAATAGAAGGAGAAATGCCCATCATGGATGTGCTAAATTTCATTCCACGAGCAATTTGATCATTATTATTTGAAAGTAAATCAGAATTACTCAATTTAAAACTTGATAAAGTCAATGATGCACTAAGATTTGAAAATATGGTATAGTTTACTTGTAATGCATTGAACAAATTAATATCATTTCCCAATAAATTCTTATTGCTAATGGTTCCAGTAAAAATAGCACCACCAGTCAATAAGCCAACCTCAATTTTACTTTTTAATGGGGCTTCAATTTTTTGGAATATATTTTTCAAAGAATCCATCGCTCTTGGAGGCGCTTTTAAACTATCTTCTGTTTTCTTTTCTTTAATTAAATCAGCAATTAATTTTCTACGTCTTAAATCATTTAGATAGTTGGCATACCCTAATTTAACTTCGGGCGTTGCCTTACCATTTACGTCTAAAATTCCAGATAAATTATAATAACCAACTTTCTTTGCCGTATTAGCAGTTTTTGTAATGGTAATTTTATTTGATAAATCATTGATTGCTTGAATGGAAAAAGTCAATGCAGTATCAACTCTATTTAATGTACTATCATCCTTAAAATAACTATAGCCTAATTTTAAATTATTAAAATCGAGCTTATTGTTAGATAATAACTTAAGGGATTTAAAACTTTCTTTTAAAACAATTGAATCTGGAATTTCCTGATCTGTTTCGCCATTCAAAATTGAAAAAACATGAGATGGCGCTTTTGCATCTGGTGCAGACAAATAGGGCTCGAAATTGATTTTTGGAGAATTGTAATTTAAAGTTTGATCATACAATCCTTTCTGAATGCCCGGCTTTGTGTTTGACCCCCAATAATTATTTGCCAAATCAAAGGTTTTATCAGTACCATAAACACCAAAATTAGCAATGTGTACAACCGTATCACTTAGGTTATCAATCAAATAATTAGAGACAAATGAATTGCCAGTCAACTTTGCACTGTATTTAGAAAAAAGCTGATCTACTCTTCCATAAATTATATTAGTTGAAATATTATAGTTTTTAAAACCATAAACTTCATTGTTAACAAAAGCATTATTAGTGATTTCATATTTTACATGATCACTTTTTAAGTCCTCAAAATACAATGCTGCTTTATTACCTGTAAATAAATTATGTGCAATTCTAAAATTGACTACATCATCAGATATGTTGAAATTAAAAGGCGGGTTCAATACTTGAATAACCGAGATTTTACCAATATTATTAATAAAATGATTATCGCTAATATTCACACTAGCTCGTTTCCAGCCAAAGTCAAAAAAGATTGGCAATTGCAAGCCTGTAAATACGACATTACTGATATTCACTGGGTTGGTATCCACGTTTTTAATAATCAACCCAACACCTTCTTTCTTATTTTTACCAGTAAACAAAATGTCATAACTACGACCTACCATTTCAACACCACTTTCACATACCAATACACCAGGTTCAATCATTTCAATAGTTGCACCTGGTTCTACAATTAGTTTACCTGTCACTGTCACCACATCTTTAATGACATGCTTACCTGTAGCAATTGTTAATTTTTCATAATTGCCAGACAGTGTGTCTTGGGTATAAGCTACTTTACAAACCAAGCAAACTAAAATACATAATCCAAAAATCCTTTTCATTAATCAATGATTTTATAAATAATAGGTGCAGAGGTTCTTGTTGAGCCGTCGATCAAAGAAATGTTTACATTATCAAAAATCAACAGATCATTCTTTTTTAGTGCCCCTAATACTTTCTGTGTTGGCGATTGAAACAATTCACCATAATTACTAACCGATTCTTCTTCTTTCCCATTGTGAATCCTAATCACCTTAAAGCTATTTATACGTCCAGGGAAAAAGTTTAGGTTATTGATCTCAAGTTTAGCTTCTAATCTTTCAGAAGCTAGTAAATCTCTAACGCTAATTGTATAGCTACTTAGATTATCTCCTTTTACTCGTACAACCGGATCTGGAATAGGATTCACCATGATGCGTTTTTCGAATAATACTTTTTTATTTGAATTTCTTAAATCATAAAAACGAAGTAAATACTCACCGGTTTTATTGAACACAACCTTATAGTTTTTATCTCCTTTAACAAGATTTACTTTTGGAGAAATTTCAACATCGAAATCCGATCCCATCATAAAATCAAAATCTCTCAATAGCGTATTGTTTAAACCGACAAAAATATTTTCAGTATGCAATGAGTTTAATATTTTTTTGAATAATTCATCATATACCTCATCTGTAATATTGACTACTTTTTGCCCAGGCTTAATAATATCTTCTTCCTTGTACTCCTTTACTGAAGCCTTTAATACATATAGTTTCGGATTGAATTGAGAAAAATAAGTTGGCATGTAACCAATTTCAGCCAAGGCTGCTTCTTGATACAACAATTGCGTTTTTGTAATCAATAATTTAATACGCTCTAATTGCATGTAGCTAATTGCAGTAGGCTTATGCATAAATAAATAATACTGCCAATCTTCTTCTTTGCCCTTTATGGTAGTTACTGTTCTTTTTAAAGGAATAATATCATCCAAAGAAGTTTCTAATTTATAAGGAGATTTCTTAATGAATTCTGATAGCTCAAATAAATCTTTATCTAATAAAACAACCCCTTTATCACTTTTCAAAATCTTCTCAACTAGATTTCTACTGTTAAACTGTTTAAAAATATCTGTCTTCTCTTTTACAAATTCACTATCAACATGTTGTATCACACTATTTACAACTTCATAGCTCTTGACCAATCTTGTTCTAATTTTTAAATAGCTAACTGCTTTGGGGCTTTTATTAATGATTGGAAGATTGTCTGTAATAATTTTATTACTAATGGCTACCTTTTTCAATTCCTCTTTTTCAAGAGATTGAAATGACTTTATAGTATAGATATTAGAATCCAACACCGAAATCTTGATATTGATTACGGAGAAGCAGATAAAAACGATGTACAAAAGACTAATAATCTGGTATCTTTTGACGTCTACGTGTCCTTCGGCCATATACTAGATTTTATAAATTAACTATACTGTTTGTACAATAAAATAAATGCCAACTGAGCACCACCAGCAACCGTATTGGTTTTTGCTAAATGGTAATTTAACTTATTGAAGATTTCTTTTTTAGAATCTTGTTCTTTCAAATTAAATAATTCAGTAAGTCTTGATTTGTTTGCCACATTGTCTGCAGCTAGTTTTTCAATTAAATGATTAAAATAATTTAAATTTTCCAACTCGCCGTTTACAAAAATGTCTTTCAAAACAACACTGTATTCGTTTTTAGGCCCAAAGTAAATAGTATCTGCATAACTATTTACAACATCTGCAATTGTAATTGTTAAGCCATCGTTTACTTGAATTTCAAGTATACTGGTTAATAAATCTTGTGCTAAAGATTGGTCCGTAAAGGTTGAAGCAAGTTTGGTTAAAGTCTTTAAATACACATAACCTGCGTCATTTTGTGTATTGTATTTTACTTTCTTAAACTTATTAAATAACTTCTTCTTTGTTTCGTCTTGCTTCGTTACAAGCGACTCAGATAAAGAGATAAATTCAGCTTCATCTTTGATATTTACTTTTTGAATTAAGTAGTCTACTAAGTATTGATCTTTTAATTTAATAATTGGTTTTAAACATTCTACGTTAGGACTGATTTTTAATTCATTTTTATAGAATGTTTGGCAATGTCCAATAATAGCTTCTTCTTCACCTCCATAAACAATCGTTTCTTTAGATTGCTTTTCTCTAATCACAATTTCTTGTCCAACCATTTCGATGATGAAGTGTTCAAATAAATTAGTGACTTTAATTATTTCAAATGCCTTACAAAGCACTTCAACATCCTGTACTTGTAAATTAGTCGCGCCAGTTAATGACAATTCAGTAATTTCTGGTATTGGAATTTTAACAGGAAATTGTGCCAAGAATGGAAGCGATTCCTTAGTTGGAATTTTCTTGTTGAATAATTTTTTAAATAAATTACTGATATGATTATACTCTTCTGTAGACAACTTGATCCAATCAGGCTGATAAAATAAATCCTTAGATAAGCTCAAAATATCCAATTGCTCTAATTGCCAAAGCGTATTAGAGGCATTTGTTGAAACTGAAGGTGCTTGGCTAGGCGGAGTGAAACTAACTGTTGCCTTACTAGAAGACTCTAAAATTGGTGCAGTCGTAGCATCAGTCTGATGAGCTTGTATGGCTACTGATGGTGCCTGTATATCAATTGCCAATTTAGTCGTCGTTTCAGGATAACTTGTTGAAGCCACTTTAAGGTGATTACCAGAAGTTGGGGCAACTGGAACACTGGTTTCTGAAGCACCAGTCTGTATATTCACAAACGTGTCGCCGCCACCATTTCCACCAAAAGCAGATGCAGAAGAGGCCAAATTCCCCAAGCCATCGGCTACTTTAGCCAAAGTAGCTTCAGTAGCAATATCTTGTTTCTCTTCCACTTCCACATATTTAATGGCAGAAACACCAAAAACGACAGCCTCGATACTTAAACCAAGGGTAATTAATAAATCTTGTGCAGGCCATTCTAATAATTTGGCGATCACACCGATTAAAATAACCACAGCGGCACCGCTGTAAAAGAGGTTAAAAATGTCTAGTTTCTTTTTTTTCATACAAGTAGATTGTTGGATAACAGTCTACAATATCGAACTAGGGGCAGCGGTATCCAAAAAAGGAGAGCAAATAGAGAAAATTCGGTGTAAAGAAATATGATGCACTGATTATTAATAATTTATAAAATAAAATAAATTTATATTTTATAAAAAAGCAGGCAAGAAATGAAACCTTAGAACGCTAAATAAAGTGAAGAAATGCACAATTTTGATGCTTACTAAGGCAAAAAAAGTCATCAATCTATAGAGATTGCAGACTCAATTAAATCAGAAGGATTGCCACCATGAAACTTTTTGAAGGGCTTATTTAGGTGTTGCCTTGAACTAAACCCAACTTCTCTAGCCAAAGCATCAATAGTGTAATTTTGGTATGCCGGGTCTTGAACAATTTCAAAAAAATAATTCACCCTGTTTTTATTAACAAGGTCGCTAAAAGACATAGCATATTTTTTTGTAATAAATAATGAAAGGTGTTGCGAACTCACTTTAAGCTGGGAAGCTAACCCTTCTAAAGTGGCATCATTCTTTGCATAATATTTTTGTTCTTGAAAAATTTGTAAAAAAACCAACTCTTCAATTTCCGCTTCTTGTTCTAAATTAAACTTATGTCCAAAAGCAATTTTTTTAGCGGATGTATTTAAAAAACTAGGCCTTTTTAAAATCATTAACAAAAGGTAGTAGCCAATAAAAAGAGAAAGGATATTGGCCCAGAATAAACGATCACTATCTTGAACAAATGCGATAGCAATATTACCGCCAAGCACACAAAAAGTCAAAATCAAAAGTCCTGTTGACCAATTTTTAATTTTTTCAAAATAAAGATTGTTAAGATTTAATCTCTTATAAATTACATACCAAAAATAAATTAGATGTAAGCCAACTGCAAGTACTAGCGATAACCTTATTAAACGCAGTACAGGATTGATTTGTATGTTAAGGTGCTCATCAACAGCATCCACTTTAAAATAATTCAAAACGCCTACTGGCTGAATGTAATGATTGTTCAATAACATAAAAAGAAATGTAATTGAAACCAATAAAATTGAAAATAAGAGTGTCCATCTCTTAAACCTTGGAAAATATAAAATTGAAAAAATGTTCAACAACGAAACACCCATGCAAGATTTAAAAAAAGCTACATGGTACACATAATCTTGTGATTCAATGGAATTAATCAAACCAACAAAAAAAGCTGCGAACGGCAAAAGCAAAAAAAAGAATTTAAGATCCAATCCATTTTTAAACTTAACCAATACATCTATAAAAACGATTACAGCCAATACCGCAACAGAAAAATAAAAGTAGGTCAATAAATTAGCCGCCATAAAAGTAAATTAGTGAAAATCTACCATCCAGAAATTGCTAAAATCTCCGCTGTATGGTCTTTTGTATCTGGTTTTTCAATAATATGTTGTACTAGACCAGCTTCATCAATTAAAAAAGTGGTTCTAGTGGTGCCCATATAGGTTTTTCCCATGAACTTCTTTTGCCCCCAAAGATTGTATTTGTCTACAATTTTCTTATCCTCATCCGCAATCAAAGAGAAAGGCAAATCATATTTTTCGATGAATTTAACATGCGAAGCCACTGAATCCACACTAACCCCGAGAATAGCTATTCCCTTCTTAATCAATTTCTTATAGTTATCACGCAAATTACAAGCCTGCGCTGTACAACCTGGCGTATCATCTTTAGGATAAAAGTACAAGACCAATTTTTGGCCTTTAAAATCGGCAATTGAAACCGTTTTACCATGTTGATCAACCCCTTTGAAAGCAGGAGCTTTGGTTCCTTCTTTAATGACTGCCATAAGCATAAATATTCATGTAAAGGTACGGATTAATAAGGACAAAATTGTTTGGTTCAATATGGTCCGAATGCGGCCAAAAATTTGTAGGTTTGCGCAATTTATATTTTTGTAGACATGCCTAGAGACACATCCATCAAATCGGTATTAATTGTAGGTTCTGGACCCATTATCATTGGACAAGCCTGCGAATTTGACTATTCAGGATCACAAGCAGCAAGATCATTAAGAGAAGAAGGAATTAAAGTGATTTTGATCAACAGCAATCCTGCAACCATCATGACCGATCCAATGATGGCGGATAAAGTGTACTTATTGCCATTGACTATCGAAAGTCTAGAGCAGATTTTACAAGAGAATCAGATAGATGCAGTATTGCCTACCATGGGTGGACAAACCGCATTAAACTTATGTAAAGAAGCAGATGAAATTGGATTGTGGAAACAATACAACTGTAGGATGATTGGGGTAGATGTTGAAGCGATTGACACGGCGGAGGATAGAGAAAAGTTCAGACAATTGATGGTGAAGATTGGCATGCAGGTTGCGCCAAGTCAGGTAGCCAATAGCTTTTTAGAAGGAAAAGAAATTGCACAAAGGATAGGTTTCCCACTAGTGATCCGTCCTTCATTTACCCTAGGCGGAACAGGAGGAGGATTTGTACACGATGCAAGTGAATTGGATGCAGCTTTAGAAAAAGGATTGAAAGCATCCCCTATGCATGAAGTGTTGGTAGAGAAAGCAGTATTGGGATGGAAAGAATATGAATTAGAATTATTGAGAGATCAGGCAGATAATGTAGTCATTATATGTACTGTAGAAAACTTAGATCCGATGGGTGTGCATACAGGTGACTCAATCACGGTAGCACCCGCAATGACACTAAGTGATACTGCTTTCCAAGAAATGCGTAATAAAGCGATGTTGATGATGCGTAGCTTGGGTAATTTCTCTGGTGGATGTAATGTGCAATTTGCATTGAATCCAGCAACAGAAGAATTAATTGCAGTAGAGATTAATCCACGTGTATCTCGTTCATCCGCATTAGCATCCAAAGCAACAGGTTACCCTATTGCTAAAATTGCAGCTAAGTTGGCGATTGGATATCATTTGGATGAATTAAAAAATCAAATTACACAAACTACATCAGCCTATTTTGAGCCAGCATTGGATTATGTGATTGTAAAAGTACCAAGATGGAACTTTGATAAATTCAAAGGCGCGAATGATACTTTAGGATTACAAATGAAGAGTGTGGGTGAAGTAATGGCCATCGGAAGAAGCTTTACAGAAGCCATTCAAAAAGCATGTCAATCTTTAGAGAACGAAGCAATTGGTTTAGGATACTATGGAAAGAGTTTGATGAAGAACGAAGAATTGATGGAATACATCAAGACACCAAAATGGGATCGTATTTTCAGAATCAAAGATGCATTGATGCAAGGATCCACTGTAAGATCTATTGCAACAGCTACAGGTATTGACAACTGGTTCTTATACCAGATAAGAATCATCTGTGATATTGAAAAAGAAATATCAAAACATAACTTAGATACTTTACCAACTGAAACGCTTAAAGAGGCAAAAAAACACGGCTTTAGTGACTTACAAATTGCTAAAGTATTGCAAGGAAAAGTATCTGATGACGAAGTATACGAAAAACGAAAAGCTTTAGGCATTACAAGAGTTTACAAAATGGTAGACACTTGTGCCGCAGAGTTTGAAGCTAAAACACCTTATTTCTACTCTACATTTGAAAATTAATTAACAAAGCATAACCTTACTAACATGAAGGCATCAGAAATCATAGTACAAAACGAAAAAGAAACAAGAGCTGGATTTGGAGATGGTATTTTAGAAATCGCTAGAGAAAATAAAGAGGTAGTGGTATTGACTGCAGACTTAGCTGGTTCTTTTAAACTAGGACCATTGATGAAAGAGATGCCAGAGCGTTTCATTGAAGTAGGTATTGCAGAAGCCAATATGATTGGTATTGCAGCGGGATTGACCATTGGAGGAAAGATTCCATACACCACTACATTCGCAGGATTTAGTACAGGACGTGTATATGATCAAATTAGACAATCAGTTGCTTACTCAGACAAGAATGTAAAAATTTGTGCATCCCATGCTGGTTTAACTTTAGGAGAAGATGGCGCAACACACCAAATTTTAGAAGATATAGGTTTGATGAAAATGTTGCCAGGTATGACCGTGATTGTACCTTGTGATTATAACCAAACCAAAGCTGCAACAAAACTGATTGCAGGATACGAAGGCCCAGTCTACTTGAGATTCGGTCGTCCAAAATGGCCCAACTTTACCAAAGAAGATGGATCGGATTTTGTGATTGGTAAAGCACAAATTTTAACAGAAGGAACAGATGTAACCATTGTGGCATGTGGTCACTTGGTTTGGAAATCAATTGAAGCAGCAAAACAATTAGAAGCAGAAGGCATCAGTGCTGAAGTAATCAACTTACACACCATCAAGCCATTTGATGAAGCAGCCATCATCAACAGTTTAAAGAAAACAGGTTGTGTAGTGACTGCCGAAGAGCATAATGTGATTGGTGGTATGGGCGATGTGGTAGCACAAGCGGCAGCTAAACATTATCCTGTACCAGTAGAATTTATTGGTACGCAAGACACTTTTGGAGAAAGCGGCACACCAAATCAATTGTTAACGAAATACGGATTAGATGCAGTGAACATTGTTGCTGCTGCTAAGAAAGTAATGGCACGTAAAAAATAGAATTTTACAAAAATATAAATTTTATTTTTTTAGCTACTCTAATGATATCAAAAAACCCGAAGCATGCTTCGGGTTTTGAATTTATTAAGTATTCAATCAAGGCGCTAATCTCACTTTTACCCAATGTCCATTATCGTGTAAAGTATATTGTAAGCGATCATGTAAACGAGAGCTACGTCCTTGCCAGAATTCTATTTCGGTAGGATGAACAATGTACCCACCCCAATCTGGAGGCAATGGGACAATACCTTCTTTAAATTTCTCTGTATTTTCAGCAACAAGGTCTTCTAAAAATTCCCTGTCTGGAATGATCCTGCTTTGAGGTGAAGACCAAGCACCAATTTGACTTCCAAGAGGCCTAGAATGAAAATATTGTTCGCTTTCCGCTTTGCTGATTTTTTTGATGGTACCCGTGATACGCACCTGACGCTCTAATTCTTTCCAAAAAAAGTTCATTGCAACGACAGGATGTAAATCTATATCTTGCCCTTTTGCAGATGCATAATTGGTAAAAAACATAAACCCATCTGGATTATAACCTTTTAACAATACAACACGAGCAGCAGGAGCACCACTTGCTTTTACAGTGGCGAGTACAAATGCATTCACTTCATCAATATTACTCTCAACAGCATCATTCCACCAAATGGTGAATTGATCCATTGGATGTTCCATACTTGATGCTTCATCCAAAGAAGCCAATTGATAGTCACGTCGAATATCAGCAATGTCTCTATTCATAAACAGATTTTGTAGCGTAAATAATATGAATCACAGAAAGTAATAAGAGCATACCAACCAATTGATGCAGCTGTGCCATCCATTCAAAATTTCCCCATACACCAGGAATGATATTTTTACTTGTCAATACAGCTAAAATTCCTAGCAATACTTGTAACAAAACAAAATACAAAGGCAACATCTTCACATTGCTCCAAAATAAATTCCCCTGGATCTTGCGCATTTGTGCCACCCAAAAAAGAATGACTGCCAATAAAAGATATGCCAAACCACGGTGCACAAAATGAATCCATGTTGTATTATCAATAGCATTTAAAAAGAAACTTTCCTTTCCCATTAAATGCGTAGGGATCCATTCTCCATTGATGGTTGGCCAAGTACTAGCCACATTAGCAGCTTTATGACCAGCCATTAAAGCACCATAAATCAATTGAAAAAATAATAAACCCAAAATGATCCAAGCCCAAACACGAATTTTTTTCATACTTGATTGTGCTTCAATACTTAAATGTGCTTTAGCAACAGGTTTTACTTTTAATGAAAGTGCAAACCAGTAAGTATAAGACAATAGACCTAAGGCAAATATAAAATGCAATGCTAATCGAGTAGGCTTAACATAAACAGCATCTCCTTCTAATCCACTTGCAACCATAATCCAGCCAATCGCACCTTGCAATGCACCCAATAAAAATAAGACCACCAAAGGACGTATCATGGATGGTTGAAAATATTTTTTCAACAAAAAATAAATAAACCCAAAAGCAAAAACCAAACCAATGGTACGCGCCCATAAACGATGGAACCATTCCCAAAAAAAGATAAACTTAAAATTGTCCATCGTAAAATCAAAATTCAGTAATTGAAACTGAGGCGTAGATTTGTATTTTTCAAACAAAGTCTGCCATGCTGCTTCATTCAATGGCGGCAAAGTACCAGTCACTATATCCCATTCAGTAATAGACAAGCCACTTCCAGTTAAACGTGTAATACCACCTAGCGCAATCTGTACAATCGTCATCACCACTCCAAATGTTAACCAATTGGCTACTGCGCGCGATTTTTGATCTTGTAATTCCATAGATAAAATATTACAGCTAAATAAGTTGAAATGAGAGAAGTGTAAACCCCCTATTTCCTGACACAAAGTTACTAAGTAAATCTACAAGGAACTAGCATTCATAGTAAGAATAGCCGTCATTTTATAGATTGATTTTGCTTTGTGAAAAAGAATGCAGAATTTCACAGCCTGTCTTACACAAAATAAATTGTAGCATGCTCCTAAACTACTATCAACCCGACCATTTGGAAGCCGGATGTGACGAAGCAGGCAGAGGATGTTATGCTGGCCCTGTTTTTGCGGCAGCTGTTATTTTACCAAAAGATTTCTACCACCCACAAATAAATGATAGTAAAAAACTAAGTGAAAAGCAGAGGGCCGAACTGGCACCCATCATCAAAGAAGCCGCCATCGCTTGGGCCATTGGCACACAAAGTCCAGTAGAGATCGACGAAATCAATATCCTAAAAGCAAGTATTAAAAGCATGCACCTTGCTTTAGATCAGCTAAAAAAGCGACCAAAATTTATAGCGGTGGATGGCAACCGGTTTTACCCTTATCAAAAAATTCCGCATCAAACCATTATAAAAGGCGATGGGCTTTATGCCCATATTGCCGCTGCCAGTATCCTTGCTAAAACTGCACGCGATCAATACATGATTGAATTACACAAAATGTATCCACAGTATGGATGGGATCAAAATAAAGGATACGGCACCGCCGCACACCGTGCAGCCATTGAACAATATGGCCTCTGTGAGCACCACAGAAAAAGTTTTAAGATATAAATCAATTGGGGGTCAATCATCCCAAACACCAGCACCTTGTCGAATGACACGATAATCATTTGTAGTACAATCTACCACTGTAGAAGGGTTGATACCACCAATACCTCCATCCACTACCATATCAATTTGATTTCCCCAATTTTCATAGATGATTTCAGGATCGGTGTATTCTTCAATCGTTTCCCCCGGGAAACTAGCCGATAAAATTGGATGCCCCAATGTTTTAATAATAGAAAGTGCAATTAAATTATCAGGAATACGAAGGCCAATCGTTTTTTTCTTGGATTGTAAAATTTTAGGCACTTCTTTACTAGCCGGTAAGATAAAAGTAAAAGGCCCCGGTAATGTTTTTTTTAAAATTCGGAACAAACCATTATCAATACTCTTTGCATACAAGCTCAGATCACTTAAATCCGAACAGATAAAACTCAGGTTCGCTTTCTCAGGATCCACTTTTTTGATGGCACATATTTTTTCAATTGCATCATGTTTAAAAATAGAACAACCTAATCCATAAATCGTATCCGTAGGATATGCAATGATCCCACCTGATTGAAGACAATCAGCTACCATAGAAAGTTGTCTAGGCTGAGGATGCGTGGGATGTATTGAAATAAGCATGAAATAGAGGACCGATGCCTCATTTGATTGCCCTAAAATTAGGTTTAATTTGGTAAAACAATATGAAGTTTCCAATCATCTATTTAGAAGCAAAAATTTTAACAAGGCAAGCAGTCGTTGATACCATCGAGCAGCAGGCAGATTGCAAAGTGGTCTATCAAACAGGTGCAATAGAAGCTTTACATGCTTACTTAGAAAATTCAACAGCACCTGTGGCACTCTGTATTTTATCAGATGAATATGGTCATCAAGAACTACTAAAAGTAATACAGGCAATACGCTCTAAAAATCAATACACCTATATTTTGTTAAAGTCCAACGATAAAAAAATAAATTCTATTTGTTATTTAATGAAACATGGGTTGAATGGTATTTTTTTTACAGACGAACCAATGATTAATTTAAAGCAATGTGTACAACAAAAAACTAAGTTTAATTTATCAGCAGATAAGTGTAAGCTCATTACCAAAAATGTATTACAGGGCATCGATATTAAGGCATTGAACTACAATCACAATCCCCTCACCACCAATGAAATACAATTTATACAAGCTTGTACAAAGGACTATAGTTACGAAGAGATTGCCAGTTATTTACAAAAAAGCATCTACACGATTTATGGCTATCGAGACCGTATCTTTAAAAAGTTAGGTGTAAAACAAAGGACTGCCATGGTGATGACAGCCCTTAAAAGAAATTATATCGATTTATAAAAAAGGTGCTTATAGAATCTCCCAAGTTTCTTTACCACGAATCAATTGATCTAAATCACCCATGCCTTTGCTGGTCATTGCTTCTTCCACTTGCAAAGCCATCATGTCCTCATAACAAGGACGGTCAGCAGTATAGAAAACACCAAAAGGACGCGGGAAATGTGTACCCACTTCATTTGGATTATCAAACAAACGCACCAATACCTGTGCTTTATAAAAGTCTTTTTCGTCGTGGATCCATAAATCATCAGCACTATACTTTTCACCAATGGTCACCACTTCAGGACGGAGGCCATCAAAGCGAATACCCATTTCACCATGCGCACCAAAGGTCAATGGTTGACCATGCTCAACAAACAAAGCATGCAAAGGCTTAGAAGCTTTCTCTGTAAAAATCTCAAAAGCACCATCGTTAAAAATATTACAGTTCTGATATATTTCAAGGAACGAGGATCCTTTGTGTTGTTGTGCACGAGTGATCATCGTTTGTAAATGTTTAGGGTCACGATCCATACTACGTGCAATAAAGCTTGCATCCGCACCCAATGCTAAAGCAGCAGGATTAAATGGATGATCAATACTACCCATTGGTGTACTCTTGGTGATTTTATTCAATTCAGAAGTTGGAGAGTATTGTCCTTTTGTCAAACCATAAATCTGATTGTTGAATACCAAAAAGTTCACATCAAAATTTCTTCTCAACATATGAATGGTATGATTACCACCAATACTTAAAGCATCTCCATCACCCGCCACAATCCAAACACTCAATTCAGGACGAGCAGCTTTTAATCCACTGGCAATTGCCGTGGCGCGACCATGAATAGAGTGCATTCCAAAAGTATTCATATAATAAGGGAAACGGCTACTACAACCAATACCGCTAATGATCACGATATTTTCTTTAGGCACACCAATAGTTGGCATCACTTTTTGCACCTGTGCCAAAATTGAATAGTCACCACAACCTGGGCACCAACGCACTTCTTGGTCTGTCGCAAAATCTTTAGCCGTTAATGCGGCCGTTTGAGAAAGTATGGTTTCAGTAGACATAATCAAATATTAAGATGCAAAATTACTAAAAATAGCTCGTTTTGTATTTTAAAAGGAGGTTATTTAACCTTTCTTCCCTTCCAAGAATAGGTTTTAAACTGTCCAAATAGGCCTGCAGCTACATTATATAGGATATGGATGGGCTGATAGAAAACAAAATAACGTAGTTCGGGTTTCAAGTTAAAAAATGCGGCTACAGGATCCAAAAAGAACAATTCAAAGAAAGTCTTAAAAGCAAGAGCGATCATGAAAGTGCTCCAATTGCCCATCAAAGCCAATACAAGAAAACTCAAATTAAAAAGATAAACAAGCGTTAGAACTACTGTAATAGAACGATCATCATAGTACCTCGCTTTGCTCGCCCAACGAATTCTTTGTAAGATAAACCCTTTCCAAGAAGCCATCGCTGCAGTCAATACTATGGCATCGGGATGAAATAAATAACCCACAGGCTTGTGCAAAGTCTGTTTCATTTTATGCATTAAAAACATATCATCACCACTCGCAATATGGTCCACTCCTTGGTAACCACCCACAGCAATAAATGCCGCTTTCTCAAAACCCAAATTGGCGCCATTGCTCATAGAGTGTTTACCAGCGCCCACTGCAGCCGCTGTAATGCCTTGCAATGCTAAAAAATCTAGTACTTGAAATTGATTTAAAATACCAGCCGTTTTAATGAACATGACAGGCGCTGCCACAAACACAGGTTGATGTTGTTGGATATAGGCGTTGTATAAAAACAGCCATCTAGAAGGCACCAAACAGTCAGCATCTGTTGTTATAATCCAATCCCCTTTTGCAACTGAAACCGCAATTTCAATCGCCTTTTTCTTATATGCTAAAGTCTCCCCTTCTTTACAATGATCCGCTAATTGTAATAAACGCACTTGAGGATATTGTGCATGCAAAGCGTTTACAATAAACGCTGTATCATCTTCAGAAAAATCATCAATCACAATGATTTCAAAAGCATCCTTTGGATAATCCTGTGCCAAAATGCTTTCAACACATGCTTTAATATTAGCAGCCTCATTCCTGGCAGGAATGATCACCGTAAACTGGGTAGGCGCCCACGAGGGTGCAACCGCTTCGATCTGGTTGAATTGAAATAACCTCATTTTACCAAACCAATACCGGTAAGCCAATAGGATAGCGGCATACATAAAAGTTAAGATGGCTACAAACCAATCCATTAGTTGATACATGCTGCAAAGTTAAAGGGTAAATATTTGGTAGAATCCTTAAAATCTTTGTACTTTTGAATTAGTTGCATAACTAACTATATGCCCAACAACCAATTCAAACGAGGAGAACTTTACAGTGTCATCAATGGTATGGCTACGACTGCAGTTGCAAGGAGGTTACAAAAGAATTTCCGCAATGCAGGGTTAGAAATCACCATTGAGCAATGGTCTGTCTTATACCACTTGTGGAAGGAAGATGGATTGAGTCAACAAGAACTAGGCAACCGCACATTCAGAGATAAAGCGAGTATTACAAGATTAATAGACAATATCGAAAAATTAGGTTTGGTAGAAAGAATCGCATCCAAAGAAGACCGTAGAGTCAACTTAGTGTATTTAACCGATGCTGCTAAACCCTTACAGGAGAAGACATACGAGCTAGCCAATCAAACAATGAATGAGGCATTGCAAGGAATTAGTAAGGAAGAAATAGAGGTAGTAAAGAGTGTGTTTCAACGCGTATACGAGAATAGTAAATAATTAAATTATATTTTATGGCAACAACAATTCAAGGTGGTGAGTGGATCATCAAAGAAGTAAAAGCCGATGAAGTTTTCATTCCAGAAGAGTTCAACGAAGAACAAGTGATGGTACGTGACATGTGTAGCCAATTTTTGGACACAGAAGTGTTACCAGTAGCAGACAGAATGGACAAGCTTGAACCAGGCCTGATGCCAGGTTTATTAGAAAAAGCAGGAGAGCAAGGCCTATTAGGAGTTTCTGTCCCAGAACAATACGGCGGAATGGGTAAGGATTTTATTACCTCTACCCTAGTAGCAGAATACCTAGGAGGCGGTTATTCATTTTCAGTAGCCAACGCAGCACACACAGGTATTGGCACATTACCCATTTTATATTTTGGTACAGAAGCTCAAAGAGCAAAATATGTACCCAAATTAGCAAGTGGCGAATTTAAAGGATCCTATGGTTTAACTGAACCAAATAGTGGATCGGATGCATTGAGTGCAAAGACTACAGCAAAATTATCAGCCGATGGGAAACATTATATTCTAAATGGACAAAAATGTTGGATCACCAATGGAGGATTTGCAGATGTATACACCGTGTTTGCAAAAATTGATGGCGAACAATTTACTGCATTTATAGTAGAGCGTGGCATGGAAGGATTCACATTAGGACCAGAAGAACATAAGATGGGTATCAAGGGATCTTCTACAGTACAGCTTTATTTCCAAGATTGTAAAGTGCCAGTAGAGAATGTATTAGGAGAGATTGGAAGAGGGCATGTAATTGCATTTAATATTTTAAATATTGGACGATTAAAATTAGGTGCAGCAACCATTGGTGGTGCAAGAAGAGCATTAACAACGACTGTGAAATACGCAAAAACTAGAGAACAGTTTAAATTACCCATTGCTAAGTTTGGTGCCATCCGACACAAGCTTGCAGAAATGGCAATCCGTTTATGGGTTGGTGAGTCGGCTTTGTATAGAGTAGCAAAAAATATTGACGAAAAAGAACACGAATTATTAGCAGCAGGAAAAGATTTATCTGCCGCATTATTAGGAGGTGCAGAAGAATATGCTATTGAATGTGCAATCTTAAAAGTATTTGGCTCAGAAGTACTAGACTTTGTGGTAGATGAGGGAGTACAAGTGCACGGAGGTAATGGATTCAGCGATGAATACGAAATTTCAAAAGCATATAGAGATAGTAGAATTAATAGGATTTACGAAGGTACCAATGAAATCAACCGTTTACTCACAGTGGATATGGTACTAAAACGTGCTATGAAGGGACAATTAGATTTGATGGGACCAGCTATGAGTGTACAAAAAGAGTTGATGAGTATTCCAGAATTTGGAACGGAGGAAGAAGCACCATTTGCAAAAGAACATAAAGCAATTGCAAATTTCAAAAAATGTATTTTAATGGTAGCAGGAGCAGCGGTTCAAAAATTAATGATGACCTTAAGTAAGGAACAAGAGATCTTAATGAATATTGCAGACATGTCTATCATAACTTACCATGCAGAATCGGCATTGTTAAGACTCGAGAAATTAAGCAAAACAAAATCAGAAGCTGAACTAGCTGTGCAAACTGCTATTGTGAAAACTTATATTTACGATGCAGCAGATGCAATCAATAAAGCTGGGAAAGATGCACTAAATAGTTTTGCTGAAGGAGATGAACTACGCATGATGCATATTGGATTAAAACGTTTCACAAAAGTGGATCCATACAATACGAAGGAAGCAAGAAGAACTATCTGTGCACAATTAGTAGCAGATGATGGTTACAAAATATAAGTTATAAGTATTGGTTTTGAATTGAAAAGAAAGTGCCGCTCATTGAGCGGCCTTTTTTTTTGCTATATTTTCAAAATCAAAATTTGGCTTAGACGATCCGCACATTTCTTGAGAAACTTTCTTCTAAGGAAATAAAAGTCTCAGTACGTTCAATACCTTTTATTTTTTGCAACTCATCATGTAATACATGACGTAGTTGTTGTATGTCTTTGCAAACAATTTCAGCAAACATACTATAGTTGCCAGTGGTATAATTTAAGCGTACAATTTGCGGAATATTTTTTAATGCTAACGCCACAGAATCATACATCGAACTCTTTTCTAAGTACACTCCAATAAAAGCAATAACATCATAACCCAATACTTTAAGATCCACCGCCAACCTTTTACCTTGTACAATGCCTAAATCTTCCAATTTTTTAATGCGCACATGAATCGTACCACCGGACACAAAAAGCTTCTTGCCCAAATCTGCATAAGAAATCTCTGCGTCTAGCATCATTGTTTGAATAATTTGCAAATCAAGCTGGTCAAGACTTTTGTCAATGTTTAATTTAGTATTGTTTTTAGCATCCATTTTTGTATATTTTTAAATACAAATGCAATTTATTAGATATTTTCTACATTTTAAAATATTTAATTAAAATATTTGCAACATATTAGTCAATGCCTTAGTTTTGATTTATCAAATGAGGGGAAACATTGAATAAAGCCGCTCAAATGAAAGTGCTTAATACTGTGGGGTGATGAAATTTTTGGCAGACATGCCTCCTTGTCTCGGAGGTGGGGATCACGGGATAAACGTAACATAGAGCCGTCTAGCAATAGGCGACCAGGGTCGACCACTGAACTTTGTGTTATAGCTAACTGCCCCTTGGAGGTTCGATCCCTCCCCCTACAGCCACAAAAAGCTCCTATTACATTGATAATAAATGTTTTTAGGAGCTTTTTTATTTTGAGGCTTCTTAAACTGATAGTAGCTGTCTTATTGTTCAGCGACTAATTCGTCAACAAGCTTATTAAAAGCCTTTATATAAGCTTGATAAAACTCCCCAGTACCAGGTCCAGAAAATCCTGTATGTATTTTTCTAACCTCACCTTTTTTGTCAATAAAAATAGTAGAAGGATAGCCTGCAATTTTATCAATTTGAGGGAGTGTTTTTTCCGCTTTTAAAGGATCACTTGGACCAACGCCAGTATGTAAGATTGGATATTTAATATCAAATTGTTTTCTGTATTTTTTCAATGCCGCATTGGCCTCTTTTGGATCTTCATAATTTTCGTAAGCCAAGGCAATCATCTCAATACCGCGTGCTTTATTGTTTTTATAAAACTCTGTTATGAATCTAGTTTCATCCATGCAATTAGGACACCATGATCCAAACAACTGAATGATAACTACTTTGTTTTTATACTTATCATCATTGATAGATACCATTTTACCATCCGTATCTCTGTAACTAAAATCAAGCTGGGTATTACCTGGTTTCATTTTTGAATAAGCATACTCGTTTGGAAGAACCGCTTTAGGGTTCGCCTTCGCTTTCCA
>JACCDH011191091.1_pt1 | contig 22581 bp, 22 predicted proteins | sample 7442481 | NCBI WGS metagenome assembly JACCDH01 (sample SAMN15323433, study PRJNA562643) | freshwater metagenome | isolation source: river surface water | place: USA:Blue River Watershed | collected 2017-08-15
CATCGGCCATTTTCTCTTTTTTTATAGCCCCTTAATTGTGGCGGTTGTCTACCTGCATACTTTTGTTTATACTTTAAAGACAAATCTTCATATGAAGCCAACTGTTTGTCAGTTTTAAAGGCATAGCTAGATTGATCAATTGAATCAACTAATTTTTGTATTCTATCTCTATTCATAATTAATACGGTTTGATATAATCCATCATCCAAATATTCTCAAATCTATCTGGGTAGCTTACCATAATTTGAGCCAACTTTTCTATAGTTCTAATTGAATGCTCAGTTAGCAAAATCCAATTCATTTTCATAAAGTCCATTATTCTAAACTTCTCAGCATCACTAAAATTGAATCCATCTAAGCAAGTAGTGTTATAAACTACGTCTAATAACCAACCATAATGTTCGTCTGGTTTCAAAATGAAGTTCCCATTAATAACACGGTTGCGAATTGCATTTCTATGAGATAATATTACTGATCTTGAGCTTCCTTTAGTTCTAGCCTTTTTTAGTTTTTGATCATCTGGAAGTTCAATGTTACTCGCAAATATGAATCTGATATTATGTACAGGAACTCGAAATCCCATTCTTCCCTCTTGACTATAGTGACTAATTGCAGCAGTTTGTTCATCACTAAAGCCTGGCATTTGACTTAATAGAGATCTTTCATAATTAAACTCTCTATTTCCGTCTAACATTTGCTTTAATACATTACAAGAATTTGCATTTGCTAATAAATCGTCGCAATCATCAATACTTACAATTAAGTTCTCAAGATTTGGATTGTTAAAGTTAATACACGCCAATTTTACCCCTAATGCAAATGTCGAAGTGCTTCCTGTTATATTATAAAACGGAACTCCAGATTCTTCTAAATGTTTATTTACTGTGAAGCTTTTACCCATTCCAGCTTCTGATACCAAATACAAGCTTGAAAACTTATCTGTTGGATTAAACTGAGCTGTTACGTCAATCATTTCTATTAATCTTTTACGTTTTGCCTGACCTTTTTCCAAGCATTGTTCGTTTGAAATGTTTCTTAACATGGTTTTTATTTTTAAGCTGCGTTATTTAATTTATTACTAGTTTGATAAAATCTTTCTTGTACAGCATCCAAGCCCTCTCGATTAAATTGTTTGATTCCTGTTTTCAAATACTCGACACCAATACTGTAATACAATTTTGAAATTTCAGTCGTAAGTGCTTTTCGATTAAGCATTTCTGCCATTCTACCAACAGTTGATGCTCCACTGAACGGGTCAAAAACAACATCTGATTCATCTGTACACATCAAAATGGGTACTAGTGGTAGTAATTTGTACATTAAGGCTGGATGTCCATCATCAAAAATTTTATAAATTTCATGGTTCTTCCCAACTATTGTTTTTAATACATTATATACCGTTTGTTCCTCGATAAAATTCCAGAATGATCTGTATTGTTTATCTTCTGGCAAATCAATCTTTGAGTGACAGTTCTCTTTCTTAAAAGTGATGTTGTTATATTTAGCAAGTGTAGGATTAACAACAAACCATAAAATATATTCAGTACAATTAATTGGTCGCTTCTCATCATGCTCACGATGATAACCTGGATTAATCTTTTGCCAGATGATCGTTTCTTTATAAACAAGATTCGTATTCTTTAAAATATATTGTTTAACCAAATTTGGTATATCTAATCCCAAACCATTTACATACGTCTCACCTACATTAATTTGAACATTAGCACTTTGTTTAAGGGTCATTTCAAGTGCTTTAAATATTAATGAAATTCTTTCTGCGAATTCCTCTTTAGTTTCTTCTTGACCTACCTGACATTCTAAATCAGAATCATATTCTCTCAACTTGAAATATGGGATTGACGTAAATAAATGATCAACGAAATTTAAACACTCTGAAATTTCAGCAACCTTTGTACAATCCATTTGATATGCATAGCATTTATCAGGAATAATAAAAGTGCCATTATTATTTTCTAAATGAAATCTTTTCTGAATCAACTTATTTGCTTCTTTCACTGTAACATTACCTTTTTTTAATCTCTCTAGTTGACCGTAATTGTTTTCTTGATCAACTTGCAAATTATTTTTAAGAAATTCCACGCATGCGGAAAGAGGTTCATTATTTCCAATATGTGCTCTCATCAATAGATTCCCTTCTACATCATTCTTCATCACATACTCAAGATTTCGAATTGATTCCTCATCCTTGTACTTATTATTAAGCGCTTTAATAATCTCCTCGTGTCTTACATATGGAGTACCATTGTTTCTCTTACCTTGTTTTTTAGGAAACTTTTCAATTACAACTTGGATATCATTAATTTGGTCTTCCACTGTCTTGTCTCTGTGAATGTTTCTGGCAGTATACTCGAATAAATTTGCCTTAACATCTTCAACTACTACCTCTACTTCTGTAAATCCAAGTGCAGCCATGGCATCAATTCTTCTGTGGCCATGAATAATCTCATCATTACAGTTAATAACTGGTTTTTCTTTTAATCCTTCATTAAAGATGCTGTTCATTAAGTCATCCAATGATTGTGGTTTATAGTGTTTTGCTAATACCTCCACACTTTTTAAATCTTTGATGTTCTTTTTCATATTTTATTATTTTGATTTGTTATTCATTTTTTAAGACTAACATACTTGACAAAAAAAACTATTCTCCGTACTCGTCTTTATATGTCTGGATCATAATATCTTTTATTTTATTATCCGCTTCTGTTTTTGCGTTAATATCATCAATACCATGTACATAGTCTTCTGCCCTACCCAAGGATTTCGTGAATTTTCTAATTTTATTACCATCTTCATCATACCAAAATGATTTTGCTATTAAGTACGTGATTTTACTTTGAGTATGAACATTTGTTGCAATTTGTATACTAGGCTCTACTATCATCCTTAGCTTCATTATTTTTAAGATATACTCATCAATTTTAGAATCAACATGCTCATTAGTTTTAATTTCTTTTTTATTCTTAGCTACCTCAGTAAAATAAAACTCAAGAAATTCAGACTTTACATTTTCAAGTTTTTTATAATATAAACTACCAAGCAAATTATGATCAAAATTAAAACCATCATTAAAGATCCATTTTAGCATATTGACAGAAGACCTAGTTTTTACTACCTCTTTATGTTTTTCAAAATATTCATTAATCTTTGATTCTATTCTCATTTGATCATCTTTCTTATTCAAAGCCAAACCAAAAAAGAAATACATCTTGATTGCAGCAGCAACTGTTAAACTGGTATCAATTAGTATATGTTCCATTTTTATGATTTGTTACACAAAGATAAAGAATAACTTTTTGTTATTCCAATTTTTTGACCAACTATTTTTTAATTTTATTAAAATAAATTTTTATCTAACTGAATTATAAATTCAAAAATTAACATAAAGTATTATAAATCAAGTATTTGTTCGAATTTAATACCCGCAGGCTAGGCTGCGGGTATACCTCCAGGTATCCGTTCTTTGTATATAAATATATATGAATCCTCCTAGAGGGTATCCGTATCATCTTCAAAATTTCCAGAAAAAATCTGGCATAATCGAATTATTCCCCAAATTCAATAAAAAAATTTTGCGCATTTTTTGAAAATTCTCAAGTTCTAACTATTTACTATTATAAGAATAACAATTATTCTTATACAGGTACATGATTAGCAGTTACGGCGTTAATTAAAGTACATAAGATTTTCTCAAGCCCTCATTCAAGTATCTGCCGTAACCAGAGAACCAATGGGGGATTTTTATAAAATGCATTTCTCCTATTTTCAAAATGGAATTAAAGACACAAAACCATTAAAGACAATCAACATTGATCAGCTAGTCGAACTGATCAAAAACAATCCTAAAAAAGACATAATTAAAGATATCCTTCAATTAAGATCATCTGGAGACAAATACTATAAAGTATTAAAAGAAAAATTACCAAATATTACACCAAATTGTTCAGTGCATGCAAAAAAATTAAGTGGAGATAGTTTTAACGAAAATTTCATATCATTCAGTAACTATATATATTTTGATATAGATACTGATATAGAAAATTATAAGGACTATATAATTAACACATACGGCCATCTAATAACTCTAGTATGCAAATCATCTAGTGGTGGCGGTATTTCAATACTTATAAAAGTATCAAATCAATTAAGTCAAGAAAGTTTTAAAATAGCATGGTCCTATATAAGAAATACTTTTTTTAAAGAAGAACCCATAGATGAACAATGTTGTAATATAGGAAGAAGTTGGTTTATACCTTATGATGAAGAACTATATTACAATCCTTTGAATTCAATTGAAATTGATTTTAAAAATATAATACCAATTAAAAGTAAGAACGCAAATCAGTATATAAAGTCTCATACTTGTTATTCAGGTTATACACCGTTCTGCACCAATTTTAAAATACTAGATATTAAAGAAGTATATAAAAATTTAAAAATGCAATCAACTACAAAGGTAACTAATGAAATCCTAGACTTTAATCCTGTGTATGTTTGTAAAATTTTTATACCAAAAATAATACCTAATACTAAAAAGCATAAAACTTATAAAACTATTATTCATAATCTAGCTTATTTAAATCCAGGAGTTGATCCTATCTATATATTTTCCTTCATCTATTTTATTAACATACATTATGCAGAACCTAGTATGGAATACGAAAAACTCCTCAAATTCTTCCAATTTGTCTACGGACACATAATATCAACAGAAACAATTAAACCAACCTTAAAACTCAAAAGAATCCATTTTAACACTACTTGTGAGTATAATAGCGATACCAAAAATGCCATAGCTAATAAATTAAACGGTATATTCAAGAGAAAAGTCAAAATAGACCAAATATTAGACGCCAAAGAAGAACTTGAATCTTTAAAATTACCAATAACAACTAAAGCGGTGGCCAATTCAACCGGAATTAAACTTCGTTCTGTTCAACTATACTATAATTGTGAAAGAATTGATTTTGATAATGAACTACTTAAAATCAATATGGGAATATCCTAAAATTCAATTACCCTAGTGGGTACTACCCCTTTTTTGACTTATCTGGTGATTCCAGTGAAGTCCAAATTCGGGTACTAGTGACTGAATTTAACAATCTTAATTAACTTATCTGGTGATTTCAGAGAAGTTTGATCAGAACTAAAATATATGCTAAATTCATTATGTAAAATGATTTTATGCCTATTTCAATTACAAGCATTAGTATAAATAACCAAGAATTAATTGTTATTGAACCTAATAAATCAGTAAGTTGGTTTAGGTCATTTATGCATTATTGTATAGATAATAAAAGAGTACAAATATTAAATAATCATAGACTTGAAAAATATTTTAAATTATCAAGACATGATGTTTCGTTTGGAAGGACAATTCATTATAATAGAGTTGAAGGTTATGAAGAACTATTCTTTCATAATCAACTAGGTATAAAAAATATGATTAGAAGAATTTCAATAATTGCTCTGGATCTTAATTTAGAAGTTGAAATTCAAACAGCTGAAATTTGATGTTTTTTGTCGTAAAATATTGAGTGATTTATTATTGACTTACATTTCAATTTGTACATAAAATTGTTGATTTCGATATCAAAAACTAAAATCTATTAATATATTTTGTCGTAATCCTGATTGATGAAATATGATACCATTTATAAAATAGAGGCTGTTTTATAAAAAATTTAATTTTTCTTGATATTTATTATAAAAGAATATGAAACTAAAAAACATTAATGAAAGAAGTTCAATCAGGAAGCTTAAAATGATTATAACTGAATCTCAAATGCGCATGTTAGCAAAACATGTAATATTGGAACAAGAAGCAAAAAGAATAAGACCAACACATTTAGTTCAGGTAATTAAGTAAATGTAGATACTTGAATATCTGCCAGAAAATATTTAGGGACGATAAATTCATTACTACAATCACTTGGTTCAAATAGCATTGATATACAATCAATTATGTTTATGCCAGCAAATATTATGATTCTATAGAAATAGAAAACCCGCTTTTGGCGGGTTTAATTTTATAATATACATCTAATATTAATTAATGGCTCACTCCCTTTCGAAATAAAACATTTGTAAAGGTCTTTATAATAATCTCTAAATCCAAAAGCAAAGATTTTCTATATAAATACGCTTGTTCCAGCTTAACCTTTTCTTCAATAGAAATTTCATCTCTTCCATTAATTTGAGCCCAACCCGTAATACCTGGCTTTAATTTTGATACTCCTGTAGCTACTCTAAATTCCATTAAATCGACTTGGTTATATAAAGCTGGTCTTGGCCCTACAAAAACCATTTCTCCTTTTATTATATTAATTAAATTGGGTAATTCATCTAAGCTAGTTTTTCTAATAAACTTTCCAATTTTTAACAAATATTGATCGGGGTTTTCTAATAAATGAGTTGCCACATTAGGTGTATTCTTCTTCATACTACGAAATTTGTAGATGTTGAAGAAAGTATAATTAATTCCTACTCTTTTCTGGTTAAAAAATATAGGAATACCATCTTCTATAAAAATGGCAAGTGATACCAAAAGGAAGATGGGGGAAAAAAGTATTAAAAGTAAAAGGGCAAAAAGTCTACTTACCATTTGTATTAAAATAATTAAATGTTTTCAATAACCCATCTTTAGCAGATATAGGTAATGGTTTATTAATTGCTTTTATAATTTTAGTATTTGAAACGATATAGGTTTCGGTTAATTTATTTAATCTTTCGGAATTTAGTGGGAGTTTCAAAAAATCACCCATTTGGGATAAAATTTGAATTAAAAATTTAGGAACATTCCAAATTTTGTAATTTTTCTGTTGACTTTCTGCGATTAACTTAATAAGATCATTTGTTGCCATTGGCTCATCATCTGCAACATTATACAATCCTGAAGGTATTCTCTCATTTTTGATAAGTTCATTGATAATGAAACAAAGATTATCAATACTACAAAAAGATCTTTTGTTTTCAAAAGCACCCAATGGCCAAGGGAAACTTTTACTAACAATCTTATATAATAAATTCAAATTTCCTTTATTGCCAGGGCCATGAATCATACAAGGTCTTAAAATATAAAACCTTTTGTCTTTAGGAATTTCCCTACTTAGTATATATTTCTCTGCAAGTAATTTACTTTTTCCATAGTGTGTAATTGGATTGGGAGTTACTTCTTCTTTCAAAATCTCTTCAACACTATCTGCAACCGCTTTAACAGAACTTAAAGTAATAAATACTTTTGCATTTGATGATAGAAATACATCAAATAATTTTTTGGTATGTTCAGTATTAATTAGATAATAATCTTCACAGTTAGTTGAATTATTGGTATCATGAGCTTTACCAGCGAAATGTAAAAAACAATCAATATTATTAAAATTGCCTAAATATGCTTCAGGATTTCTCAGATTTAAAGAGTAAAAATCATATATATTTGAATAATTATTCAAAATATTTGTACCAACAAATCCAGTTCCACCAGTTAATAAAACTTTCAATCTAAATTTTTATAAATATCAAGATGTTTCTTTACAACATTATCAATACTGAATTCTAATAATGCTTTTTGTCTAGATGCTCTTCCCATTCTTATTATGTCATCTTTAGAATTAATAAGTTTTTCGACAGCTTCTGACAACTCAAGAGATGAACCAATAGAAACTTTATAGCCGTTTATGCCTTCATCTACACAATCTTTACACCCAATTGCATTAGTGGTAATGATTGCCCTTCCAATTGCACAAGCTTCAATTAACGATTTTGGCAAACCTTCCCTATATGATGGCAAAATTACTATATGAGATTCTTGATAAATTGGTATCATGTTTTTATTATGGCCTATCCATTTTACATAACTACCATCTTCCCAACTTTTTAAATAATCAATAGATACACCAGCCTTATTTTCAACATCTATCATTCCCGATAAAATAAATTCAATTCTAGAATAATACTTTTTTTTTAAAATTTCTGTTGCTTCTCTTAGCTCCTTAACACCTTTATCCCACAACATTCTAGTTGGAAATAAGATTTTAATTTTAGAAAAATCTGGAAATTCAGGGCAATTAAAATCAGTCAAATTAACACCTGAACCTTTAATAATATAAATGCTATTAAAATCATTAATTATGTTATGTTTTGTTAATTCTATTTTATCATCATTGTTTTGAAAAATTATTGATAACTTTTCGTTATAAAATCCAAATTTCATAATCTGTATCATCAAAAATTTTGTTACACTATTTTTTCTATTAATAAAGATATATCCTAGACCGCTAATCGCATTAATAACAGAATCTATTTTTAATAATTTAGCAACTAAAGATCCATAAATAACAGGCTTCAATGTAACATGATGAACAATATTTGGTTTAATATTAACATAAATCTTAAATAAATTAATTAATGTGCGTATCTCAATAAAAGGATTTTTTCCAGATCTAGAAATTTTTAAATTTATAAATTTTATGCCTTTTGATTCAATTTCTTTTTGACACCCTGTGTTCTCGGTTACCAAATAAACATCAAACCCATTTTTTATTGCCTCTTCAGCAATTAATAGCCGATGAGATAGAAAAAACCAATCTACATTTACTACAAAAATTAATTTTTTTTTTGACACTTGCACTTATAATGTTTTTTGATTTTGATACCAAAGTTGAAAAACAATTACATCCCACAGATGATATTGCCAATTTCTTTTTCCACTTAGGTGTTCATCCCATTTTGATTTAATTAAGTCTGCATTCAAAATTCCATCTTCTTTTATCTTATCATAAGATAGAATGTTTGCAGCCCAATCTTTTAGTGGGCCCCTCAACCATTTATCAAGTGGAATTCCAAATCCCATTTTAGGTCTATCAACTAAATTATCAGGGATGTAGGTCTTTAAAATATCTTTCAAAATAATTTTTGTTTTATTATTTTTTATTTTATACTCTAAAGGTATTTTCCAAGCAAATTCCACTATTTCGTGACTTAATAATGGCACTCTGGTTTCCAAAGAATTTGCCATTGCGGCTCTATCTACTTTAACAAGTATATCATCTGGTAAATATGACACAGTGTCTGTTGCCATCATTCTCTCAACATCATTTAAATTTTTGAACTTAACAGTATTATAGAATTGATTGTTATCAACACCTAAAACAATTCCTTCATTTATATCCCAATGTGAAACTAATTTATCATATAGTTGATATTTGTTTTCTGAATTTATAATATTTAAAAATTTATAAAATTTATCCCCAAAATTATTAATGTGTAATTTTCTAAAAGGTATAAATTTCAAAATGTTTTCCCAATTTTGAGGTGATAAAAGCGTACAAATTTTATATATGAATCTTCTTAGAAAAATTGGGATTATTTTGATTTTAGGCCAAATATTATTTGCTAAAATATATCTATTATATCCGGCAAATAATTCATCGCCTGCATCCCCAGATAAAGCAACAGTAACTTTAGATTTTGCCAGCCTTGAAACTAAATATGTTGGTATTTGTGATGAATCAGAAAATGGCTCATCATAAATTGTAGGTAAATGACGGATTAGACTAAAGGCTTCCTCTGAATCAACATATAGTTCAGTGTGATTTGTATTTAGATGATCTGCAATTTTTTTCGCAAATTCTGCTTCATTATATCCCTCTTCATTAAAACCTATTGTAAAAGTATTAATTGGAACTTTAGATTTTTTTTGCATTAATGAAACAATAAGAGACGAATCAATGCCACCAGATAAAAAAGCACCAATTGGAACATCTGAAATCATTTGTTGATTAACCGAATTCTCTATAAGACTATTTAATTTATCTTTTAATTCTTCATAATTTAAACTTAATTTATTTTTACTTGAATCAATTGAAATTTTTTCAAAATCCCAATAAATATGTTTATTAAATGAAAAATTATCAATATTAAATATTAAATAACTACCAGGTTCTAGTTTAAATATATTTTTATAAATCGAATATGGACATGGAATATAATTATATTTAAAAAATAAAGCCAAAGATTTTTTGTCAATTACATTTTCAAAATTAGGATGTTTATAAAATGATTTTAATTCGGAGGCAAATACAAAACAATCTTTTTGAAAACCATAATAAATGGGTTTTTCTCCTATCCTGTCACGAAATAAATATATTTCTTTATTTAATAAATCATAAACAACTATAGCAAACATGCCAATTAATAATTCTACCGAATTGACAATCCCACGTTTTTCAAATAACATTAAAATAGTTTCGGTATCAGAGTGGCCGTTCCAAGAAATGTTTCCAAAATCATTCTCTAGATTTCTTCTTAATTCAAGATGATTATAAATTTCACCATTAAATACAATTATATATTTATTCGTTTGGGAAACCATTGGTTGGTGTCCTGTACTAGATAAGTCTAAAATAGATAATCTTCTATGTGATAGTCCAACATTATAACTTTCATCATACCAAATACCAAAATCATCAGGGCCTCTATGTGAAATAGATTTACCCATATTAAGTAAAATTTCTTCGTAATTATTTACGGGTGTTTTTGAAATAAAACCAGCTAATCCACACATTTTAATGATTTTTTATATAAAAATAAATATTTATTAAAAATTACATCCATAGAAAAATTATTTATAATATGTTTTTTATTTTCTAATGTTACTATTTTCTTTATTTCACTTGCTTTATCTAGGTATTCAAGAATTTTATTAGATAACATTTTGTGATTTTCGAAGTCAACAAGAAATTTATTATTTTTTATTATAAATTCAGCATCACCACATCTAGTTGAAAACACTGGAACCTCCATTAATATTGCTTCAACAAGAACATTTGGAAAACCCTCTGATAAACTAGTTAAACAAAAGACATCCATTATAGAATAATATGGAATAACATCATTTTGATTTCCTATAAGCTTAAAGTAATTTGTTAAATTATTTCTCTTTAAAATGTTTGTCAATAATGTATTATTATCATCAAAATCTTTTCCTATCATTAAAAAAGTAAATGATTTTGACGAATTAGTAATTAGATCATTTGCTGTGTTAATAAAAGTTATATAATCTTTTATTGGATGAAATCTACCAACAAAACCTACTATTGTTGTACTAAAATCAATATTTAATTTTGATTTTAGTACAACATTTTTTTGGTCATAGATTTGAAAATCATCTATTTGAAATCCATTGTGAATAATTTTAATTTTACTCCCACAATATCCTTTATTTATATGCTCATCAGCAGCAGATTTTGCAACACATACTATATAAGTTGGAACTATGTAAGATAAATACGAACACAATTTCATTACTAACCAAGTTAAATTCGAATCACTTTTAGAAAATCTTGTTTGTCTTATATTCCAAATAACTTTTATTCTAAAAATTAGAGAAATAAAAGAAGCAAGTAAATCAGCATGATATAACCAACTTTGTATTATTGAATTTTTTTTATCCTTGTTTAAAAGAAATAGTAATTTTATAATTAACAAAAAATCATTTCTGATAGAATAGACCGGTATTCCTAGTTTTAATATTCTATCAGCTATTACACCATTTTTTTTTATAGATATTACATATTGGTTAAAAATTTCTTTTTTTTTGAATTCATTCACAAGACGAAATAATGACATTTCTGCGCCACCAATGTCTGTTGAAGTTATAATGTGTAAAATTGTCATTTAAAACTTATGAATCGTAGTAATTTTTGTAATAATTGAATTAAATAACCTTTGTTATTATGCTTTGAAATTTTTTGACACAATGTTCTAAACTATAATTTTTTTTAACAATCTCTCTAGCTTCTATACCAAAATGTAATAGACTAGTCCTTTTTGCATAAAAAAAATCAATATAATCAATCCAATCTTGTTGATTTTTTGCAAGATAACCAGAGTTAGTGTTTTTTAAAACTTCCTTATTCATCCCAATATCTGATGCAATAACTGGTATTCCACAAGACATGTATTGCAATAACTTATAAGAACATTTACCCTTTGACCAATCATTATCAACAAGTGGCATTAGACCAATATCAAAAGTGTTAATATCTTCAACATCGGTTTCTGAATTCCATTTTTTATTTATAATTCGATTTGATTGAAAATTTTTGAATTGAAATTCCTTATCACTAATAACTACAAAATATATATCGTTGAATTTATTAAATAAATATTTAAGTGGTAATTCTATTAATTCTAATTGACAGAAATTACTACTAGTGCCAATCCAGCCAATTATAAATTCAGAATTTATATTTTTTTTATTGATTATATATTTATTGGTATCAACAGGGGTTGGTATAACTGCAATATTTTTTGAATATTTTGAATAAAAGTTTGCTAGGTAGTTATTCCCGCATAGAATCAAATCTGCCTTTTTTGAGATTTTTTTTGCATAATAAATCCCTCTATTATTTAAAAAAATAGCGTCATCAACATCAAATACAATTGGATTATTCAAAAATAATTCATAAGTATACAAAGTGGAAATTAGTTCTCTTTGTAAAATTATTAAATCATAATTATATTGTTTGTATAAAATTTCAAATCGTTTAATTAAATTATGAAATACGAAACTAGTTTTAGTTATATTCAAATTTTTAGAATAAAAAGACCCTAAATCTGTATAAGATTCATCTATTTGAATATTATATTCTAAAGCAGGTTTAATATATTGTCTAATTCGAAATTTTGCGCTAGGAGTGTTTTCTCCACCTGTCAGTGCTAATGTTTTTATCAAGTTAGTTAATTAAAGATTTTTGATAAATACTATTTCGGCTGTTCAAAAATAGTTTTAATACCCAAAATAATAAGACATAAAAAATTGAAAATTTAATCAAAACGGAAATACCGGAAATAAATTGTTCTGCATGTATACTAAATATTATAGAAATAATCATAATAGGATAAAATATTGCGAATAATCTATTCCCGTTTTTACAAAGGATGTAAATAGTTTCGAATAATATACCATAAAAAAACATAAATAAAACTGTAAAAACAATCCCTAAAGAATCGTACAAGGAATAATAAATTGTATAAACGTTCGTGCTTATGTTACCGTTTGTTATATATTCAGAATTTCGTGAAAATACATTTATATTAATTCCTAACGACCTTAATAACTCAATAAAAGGTCGATAAATAGCTTGATTATTCCCGAAGTACAAGTGATTATTTATGTATGTATCAAATGCAATTGGGCCGCCAAAAAAATATATTTGTACAGTATTTGAAATTTCCAAAAATATATCATCTGAATTTTCAAATTTTATGAATGTATAATTAATTAAATAAACTAACAAAGCAAATAATAATGTTAGAAAAATTAAAATGCTAATTAAATATTTGAAGTTTATTCGTTTTTGTTTATAGGATAAAATGATAAAAACCACCAAAAATGATGTGATTAAAGACATTTTACTGCCATTCAATGAATTATAAATAATATTTAAGAGAAAAGATGATATTAAGATTTTTGAATTTTCTTTTGTAAGTTTTAACAAAACGAAAGCCGATAAGAAAATAAAATTTGTAAAAATTGGCAAATTATTGATTAAATCAAAGTTTGATCCATAACTAAGATCTTCAACTGTAGCCCTTCTAATATTGTTAAATCCGAATATGACATTGTTAAAAAAATCTTCAACACTATATTTATTAATTATATGAAAAAAATATACAGGAAGTAAAAGGGCTGAGAATAAAACTGAATATTTTAATATTATTTTATCATTTTGATTTTCAAAATTAGTAATATATGATTTGGAATTAAATAAAGAAGAGGTGAAAAAGGAACCAAAATTAAAAAATGTTGCACCAAGAAAAAAGATTAAAACTGCTGAAAAATGCAAATGTGGCAAATGGTTCCACATCAAAATATAAAATATAAAAATTAAGGCCCAAATTGATGTAAAATAAAAACTAGGAGAACTAGTGTTAGAATAATATTTTTTAATTAATAATAACTGAAATAGTAAAAGAATTACAACTACCAAATAAGATATAAATATCATTTAAAAAAAACGTTTTTATAACTTATTATTAAAGACATATAAAAATATTTAATGTAGTAGTTAGCCTTGAGAAAAAATGAATCACTTAAATTACACTTATGTTTATAATAAAGTTTAAACCCTTGTGGATTATTTAATCTTAATGTCCGAATGTTTTTTGATAAACTATTTTCAGTGTTTTCATAATATACTCTAAGTGCTATATTCAAACAGATTATATTTTTATTTTTTCCTAAATCATCCCATATATAACTTTCAGGTATAAATTTTTCACCTTTAAAAATTGGGTACTTATAATTAATTAATTTTTCTAATTTATGTATCCCCCACTTTTCTCCAAAATTTTTTTTTGAAGAAATCTCGGTCCAAGAAAATATTTCATTAGTATTTGGATATCTATCGCCTATAATTTCACCACTAGGTGAAGCGCACAAGCCAATTATACTTGTAATAATTGATTTTGTATTAAAATCTAATTGATTATAAGATGTTTTTAAATCTTTTAAAGAATTTGAAGTTAACGTATCATCACTATCAATTACACCAAAAAATAAACCATTAGCTTTATCAATAGCAAAATTAAAAGCGCTTGGCTTGCCTTTATTTTCTTGGTAAAAATATCTAATTTCAAAACCATTATTTAATTTAGATATGGTTTTAATATATATATCCGTCCCATCAAAAGATCCATCATCAACAATTAACCACTCAAAATCCTTGATTGAAAGATTTAACAAAGAGGTATATAATCTATTTAACTCTACTTTTCTATTATATGTTGGTGTAAATAATGTAAGAAAAGGTTTACTTTTTGAATTCAACATATGATCTTAATTTCATAATTGTATACCCAAATAAAGGAAAAATTAAATACTTCTTAAAATTTATTAAAATTATTTGGAAAGTATTGAGTTTAATTACATCTCTACTACCTTTTTCAAATTTCCCGAATAGTTTTGTTAAGTATTTTTTTGAACTATAATCCCACTTCCCCTTTTCAATTACATGTTTATATTTAATAACTGAATTAAATACTGTATAATGTATAATATCATTACGATGTAATTCTTCAAAGTCCCAAATATTATTGGAACTATCAACTGATTTGATTAAGTGATCTGTATTCCAGATTGCGATTTGTAAAGAAGAATAGTAAGGATGATTATCTGGAATTTTTAAATAATTAATGTTTTTTATTACAGATATTATTAATCCTACTAAAAAGGATTTAATTGATTGAGTTGGCGATTTCAACTTTAAGTATTGAATATCTTTTTTTAAAACTTCTTCGTACAATGAAATTATTTTATTTTCATCGACAGGCTTGCTTATAATAAAATCATCTAAAACAACTATTATATGCTCAAATTGATTATTTAAATTTTTTAACTTTTGTAGCTGGAGTAAAGTTTCGTTTTTCCAATCTGATTTTGGTGATGTAAGATATTGAAAATTGAATGTTTTTTTTAAATCGTTATTTTCAGTATTTGTTCCAACAAAAACTGAAAACTTATCTATATTTATATTATTCTTTAAAGATTGAAGGCAATAATATAATACATCGTGATTTTTATCACATGACATTATATAGATGGGAATACGTTGCATTATATTAATATTAATTAAAATCTAAAATATAAAGATCATTCCCCATTTCATTATTTCTATTTTGGCCTAAAAAATTAGATTTATAAATATAGTCGTTAATAAACGTGATTTCCAAAAGATTAGGAAAATTACTATCATCAATTCCAACTTCATTCACAGAAACATTAACAATTTTATAATTTAATTTTTCCACAAAATATTTTAAATCCGAAATTTTGTTTTTTACATCATGAAATTCGATAACAATAGTATTAAACTTTTTTTTATGATCTATTATCATTTGCAAAATTTCATATTCACTTCCCTCTATATCTAATTTTAATATGCCTGTTGAATCATTATTATTAGAATTTGTGTAATCAAGCATTGTATCTATTCCAAATTTTTTACCAATAAATTTTTTTAAAAATGTTGCATTTCTATATATTTTAAAAAAATTATATGATTCAAAGAATGGATATAAAGTTCTTTTAGTTATAAGTTTATAAAATGGTCGTAATATAAAATATTTTATAATATTTAAACTTCCATCAACTAATACCACTTCTATCTTTTTGTTAATTGACTTTACATCATTTTCAAAATCTGTATTTACTGATATGCCACCAGAAATTAAAAAAGAAGAATCTAAAACACTATTCAACGGCAAAATATACCCCCCGTCTAATAATGAGCCTAATCTTGTAAGGTTGTTGTAAGTTATTGGCTTTAAAAAATCTAGTTCAATACATCTGAGATGTTTAATCATTTTGTAGGATTTTAATTGAATAGTAAAATGAATATAAGTATAGAATTATTTTTTTCAGAATACTAAAATTAGATTTATGGACAATGTTAATACTATCCTTTAAAAATGGAATTACTTTATAACCGTTTTTAGAATTATTATATTTCCTAATTTTATTTCTCTGTAATCTATATATAAAAAGTGAATGAGGGATTATTACAAGCCCCCCAATTAACGCGTTCCACCTTAAAACGGCTATTTCAAAATAATCATCTGATTTTAATTTATTTACAATCGTTTTTAAATTTTGAGTTCTGAAAATTCCAAATATTTTAATAACATCTTCATTTAATAAACTAATTAAGAAATTATTAAATTTATTATTTGAAGTACATGAAACTGGATATACAGTTTCAACTTTTGAATTATCATGATAATCAATGATATCATAATAACAAAAAACACTTAATATATTGTCATTTTGAAATCCAGAAAGTAAAGTTTCAATAAAATTTGGTTCCCAAATATCATCACATGATGCCCAAAAAAAGAACTCTCCATTAGATTCAGACAAAACAAACTTCCAATTTTTAGCTGCACCTATATTATATTCTTGCTTAAAATATTTAATTCTACTATCTTTTTGAGCGTATTTGGAAACAATTTCAAAGGTATTATCAGTTGAATTATTATCTGATATTATTATTTCAAAATCTACAAATGTTTGACTTATCAAACTATCTAACATCTCTGAAAGATATTTATCTCCATTAAAAATTGGTACTCCAATACTTACTTTTGGAGTTTTATTTACTTCGCTTTCAATGTACATGTTCTTTTAATTAAATTTATTGTAATTCCCCTTATATTTTTAGATAATAGGATTGAAATTGAAGATAAAAGTGAGAAGAATATTGTCAAAACAATTAAATTATTAATTTTAAAATTTAATATTTCTATAGATGCTTTTGAAATTAAACATATAATAAATACAGTAAAAGTTGTTTTTAAAACATCGTCTTTTAACCATCGGAATTTTTGATTGAAAAAGAGGGTGTTTGACATAAAAACAAAAAAGAAAACAAAGTAAAAAAAATTGAATAAAAAATAGCAAAAAGCTGCTCCTTTTATACCATAATATTTGGAACCTAAATAATATAAAATTGGGAAAATTATTACTGATAAAATATTCATGTAAACATTAAATTTTATTTTCCCAGCGACTAAATGTACTTGATATGGTATTAAAATGAGTGCACTAAACAAGTTTCCTAAAACTAAAAATTTTAATACAACATTAACACTCATTACAATTTCATGTTTTAACCCCCAAACTCTTAATATCTCATCAGCATAAAAAAATAAAAAAAAGGATAAAATTGAAGAAAAAAAAGTAATTAATTGTGAAGATCTATGAAAATGATGATTAAATTCTAATCGACTATCATTACTATATAGCTGTACGAGCTTCGGATAATATGTATTTACAATAGGATATGAAATAAATAAAATTATAAATGAAACCGAAGTTGCAATTGAATAGTGCCCAAATTCAGATAATGGTATCATTTTTGAAAGAAATATTTTATCCAATTGTGTTAAAAAAAGGGAAAGAATTGATATAAAAAACATCCCCCCAGCAAATTTCCACTTCCCATTTAATGATTGGAAATTGAATTTTATTACAGAAATTTCTTTGAAAAATTTTTTATAAAATATTGCCACATAAATTAAAAGTGGAATTATAAAATTAATTAATTGCCAAATAAAATAAGCAAGAACAGAATTTGAAACCCACAATAGAATTCCAAAAATTCCAATACTTCTAGATGTGGTAAAAATTATATTAATTACATTAATTAAAACATGATTTTGTAATCCAAAAAAAACACTTTTGTAAACACCCTCTATTAATCTTGAAAAAATTATCCAGCCCATAATTTGTATACAGATAGAAACTACGTCAACTTTTAAACTTGATAATTGCAGCCAACTTGTTGCAATCCAGTGACTAAAAAATGTGGTAAAAACAACAAAAATTGAAGCAATAGCAAATATTATTATTTCAATTGTTCTAAATAAAGTAAATAAGTCTTTATTATTGAATTTGTTATGGTCCTTTGCGAATTCTCTTGATAACATTGCATTTAACCCTAGATCTAAAAAACTCAAAATAAAATTAAATGATGCAAAAAAACCAATTAAACCATAAGACTCAGTTCCTAATAATTTTACATAATAAGGGACAAACACTATGCCTAGTAAGGCATTCCATATTTGAGCAAATGTATTTGCAATTAGATTTTTACTTAAGGTTTTCATTAATTTTTTTAGAACTCAAAATGATAAAAATATAAATTACAGTTCTAAATAAAGATTTATTATTTATATTTTTTAGTCTAAGATTGTTTTAATTTATTACTTTATCTTTCAACCAAAAATATAATTCATGTACCGTATCTTCATAAGTTTGAATGTGGTAAAAATCTGTATCTTTAATTAATAAATCTATACTAAAATCTTCCATTTTTAATGCTATATCATTATAGGGAAATTTGCCAAATTGCATTTCTTTTCCAGAAGGATAAAGCGAATACATTATTTCTACATATTCCCTTAATTTCCTAGGGGTTCCGCTCCCAATCCAATACTCTGTTCCGTTTTTCCCATTTTCCCCTATATAATAATACGCACGCGCGCAATCTGTTACAGAAATAACATCAAATATCTGTTCACCAGTTGAAAAAACTAATTCTTCACCATGAATCAATTTTTCAAGAGTAACTTGTAAAAAAGAATCCTTGTCGTCATTCGGTCCCATTACATGAGAGTTCGTTGCAATTATCAAATTAATTCCTGCTTTTTTTGACATCATTTTTAACACATCTCTTGATGCTAATTTTGCAACAGAATAAATAACATGTCTATTATATTCACTGTTCGTATGATAGTCTAGTTCAAGATAACGATTTGTAAATGCCTCTTCCATTGTTCCCACGTGGATAAATTTTGAACAACCTAGTTGTGAAGCTACAATTAATGCGTTTGCAGACCAAGCTACATTTTTCATTTGTGCTTCAATATCTAAATCTGATAGTTTATTTACACCACCCCATGCAAAATTAAAAAAGACACAATCCTCGCCCAATGTCCATTTATTTTCGTCTAAAATATTTTTTAAGTTTATGATTTCAGACATATCGATTTGAATGTATTTTAAATATTCTGACTCGTGTAATCTTTTATGATCTATATCTTTAAATGATTTTCTTCCAAGCGCTAAAACATTTATTTTCTTTTTTACTAATTCTCTCACCAATGCCGATCCAATAAAACCTGTTGCACCAGTAACTATTGCTGATTTCATGATTTTTTAATTTTATTTATAACTTTTTGGAATGAATTTGTAAGATCTAAACCTGTGTCAATTTTTAAATCAGAGCAATCAAAACATTTTAAATGATCATATTTTTTTGTGTTATCAAATTTGCCTGTTCTTAAATAATTATTAAATATTTGAAAATAATCATCAAGTTTTTGTGGTATACCAGAACCAATAAAATAATCAATTTTATTTCTTCCATTAACACCTAATAAATAATATGCATTTGCTAAATCATCTAGGTCTATGATATCAAAAAATTGTTCATTTATTGGTTCTTCATATGATTCATTATTTAAGATTTTTTTAAAAACACTTGAAATATAGCCTTCATTCTTAAGGTTTACATCAACAACTGCACTAATTCTTGTATGTATATAATCGATTTTATTTAAATAGCCAAGCAACTTACACATATTCCTAGAGGCTATCTTAGAAACAGCATAATTTCCATTATCAGAATTGAATTGTTCTTTATTCCAAGAATTAACAAGATAATTTTCAGCAAAAGATTCTTCGATTGATCCTGAATTAATAAATTTAGAACAACCTAACTGGCTTGCAATTTTAACAGAATTTGATATATAAGTTACGTTATTTAATTGATCTTCAATAGTGCCATCCATTAACCTTTTAGACCCAGACCAAGCAAAATTGTAAAAAACACATTCACTGCCAACTGTCCACTTGTGCTTTAATATTTCATCTGGTAATAAATCGACTTGTTTCAAATCTAGAAATAAATTTGTATGGTTATCTTTAGTAGAGTTGGGGTTAACCACAGATTCGCTGCTTCTAGAAATGGATAATACCTTTATATCATTTTCCAATAATTTTTTTACAACTGCTGATCCAATGTATCCATTAGCACCAATGACTATTGCTTTTTTCATCTAATTTCTATTTTAAATTTTGACTGCATTATTATGATCCCAATCTTTTGCATTTGAATCTTTTTCTGATATAATTTTTGGGGGGATAGGCCATTCAATATTGTGAAATTTATCATTCCATCTCAAAGTTCTTTCAGATTCTTGATTGTAAATAGAAGAAACCATATAAAGAATTTCAGTATTATCTTCTAATGAAACAAATCCATGCGCAAATCCTTTGGGAACATACATCATTGTCCTATTTTCTTCACTTAACTCAGCACCAAACCATTTACCATAAGTCAAAGAGTTCAATCTTACATCAACTATTACATCCCAAATTTTACCACGAATACATCTAACTAATTTAACTTCAGAATTTGGTGTTTGTTGAAAGTGCAAACCCCTTAATGTTCCTTTTTCAACACTTAATGAATTGTTTACTTGAACCCAATTTGTTTCTAAGTGATTTAGGTCAAATTCGTTTTGACAATAATAACGCGCAAAGAAACCTCTCTCATCTTCTCTTTTTTCTAAATCAATCAAATAAGCTCCAGGAAGTGTTGTTTGTTTATATAACATATTAATTAATTTTTAATTCCAATTTAAATTTAGGTCAATTTTTTTCTGCTCAATTAATTTATTCAACGTCTTAAGACGAATGAAATTTGAATTCCTGAAATCCTTATCATCAAAATTCATTTGTTTTAAACCACTTAATAGATCCTTTACAGCATCATCAATTGTCATTTCAGGCAAATGATTAAATGCAAGTGACTTATATAAATCAAAATTTACCTTATATGATCGGCTATCACTTATTGCATTGGGATTAACTGAAATATCTACTTTGCCTAAAATTTCTTTTACTTTTTCTGCAAGCTCAATAACTCTAAAATTCCAATTATTTGAGCCAGTATTTACAACTAAAAAATTTCCGCCTTGGCTTTGTGACCTATTAGAAGCCCAGTCAATAGCCCTCGCCATATCTTTCACATGAATTAATGGCCTTAATGGTGATCCATCACTTAAGATTTCAATTTTTGAACTTAAAAATGCACTAGCAACAAAATCATTTAAAACAAGATCTAATCTAAGTCTTGGACTAAATCCACAGGCTGTAGCAAATCTTAAAGCGGTTACAATAAATGAGTCATTTGCTAAACTTTTTAAACCTAATTCACATTCAATTTTTGATTTAGCGTATGCTGTTTGAGGGTTTAACTCCGATTCTTCTGTTTTGGCTTCTTCGCCAGCAGCTCCATATACACTGCAACTTGATGCAAAAACAAAATTTTTCACTCCCATTTCTTTTGATAGATTCGCTATTTCAACTGCTGACAAGTTATTTATTTCTTTTGTTGGAGTTTCAAACGATTTTCCCATAGGGTCATTAGAAATTGCCGCTAATTGAATTACGGCATCAACATCCTTTAAAATTTCTTTTGGAAATTTTCTGACATCACCAAAATATTGAACGTCGACATTTCCTCCTTCTGGAAAAAAATTAGGATCAATGAGACTGCCAGCAAAATAACCTCTATCAAAGCCAATAATTACTATTTGTGGATATTTTTTTCTTAAATAATCTACAACAACCGGTCCAATATATCCCATGTTTCCGTTAACTAATACTTTTTTCATATTATTTTTTAATTGTTTATTTCCAAATTTTCCATTCAGCTTTACCGCTATTCCATAAATCTTCTAATTCAATACGATCTCTAAGTGCATCCATACATTTCCAAAACCCTTGATGTCTATATGCAGCCAATTCCCCATCTTCGGAAATTTTTATTAATGGACCTTTTTCCCATTGAATCGAATCAACATCCCCGTTCAAATATTTAAAAACCTCTTTATTTAATATAAAAAAGCCCCCATTTATCCATACACCGTCACCAAAAGGTTTTTCTTGGAATTCTTTTACAATTCCTTTTGAATCAACTTCTATATTTCCAA
>JACCDH010331818.1_pt1 | contig 22573 bp, 21 predicted proteins | sample 7442481 | NCBI WGS metagenome assembly JACCDH01 (sample SAMN15323433, study PRJNA562643) | freshwater metagenome | isolation source: river surface water | place: USA:Blue River Watershed | collected 2017-08-15
ATTTTTAGGGGTAAGCATAAGGGCATTCAGTCGCTAACCCCTGAATTATGCCGAAAATGCGCTTTCCGCGCGGTAGCCGCCACTTTCTTGCGTAGAATCACGCGCATGGAGACAAGCGATCATTCGATGCTGGCGCTGCTGGAAAAGCATGCGACCGCGCACCCCGACAGGCTCGCGCACGTGCTGCCGCTGCGTGACATCACCTACCGACGCCTGTGGTCGCGCATCGAGCGCGGTTCGGCGAGGCTGCAGGGTGAATGGGGCGTGAAGGCGGGCGACCTGGTCGCCTACGTCGGTGCCGGGCATCCGGATGCGATCGTGCTGTATTTCTCGCTGCTGCGCATAGGCGCGTCGCTGCTGCCGCTGGAGGCGATGATGGCCGCCGACGTGAACCACGCGCTGGCCGCGATGAAGCCGGTGCTGGTCGTTCACGATGACGGCGTGCAGGCCGGGCCATGGCCTGCGCGCCGGCTGGAAGACCTGCTCGAGGTTTGGAGCCACCACGATCCGGAGCTGGCCAGCGACGAGATGACGCGGCGCGCGCTGTGGCTGCAGGACGGCAAGGGCCGGTGGCAGGCCAGCAGCCTGCTCGAACTGAGCGCGGCGCTGCCGGCCTCGCCGCGCTCGACCTTCATAGCCGACCGCATCTTCACGGCCGACCTGCTCGCCAACGTGGTGCTGCCCTCGCTGCGCGACGTTTGCCTGATGCAGTTCGCGGCCACCGACAGCATACGCAAGACCGGCTCGTAGCAGCGTGGCGCGCAATGCGCTACATTCGTCGCATCATTCAGACGGGAGCCTTCAATGAATACCGACATCGCAACCCTGGGCGGCGGCTGCTTCTGGTGCCTCGAGGCGGTCTATCAGGAAGTGCGCGGCGTGCTGCAGGTGGAGTCAGGCTACAGCGGCGGCCATGTGTCCAACCCGAGCTATGAGCAGGTGTGCGATGGCACCACCGGCCATGCGGAAGTGGTGCGCGTGCGCTTCGACCCGGCGCAGGTGAGCTACCGCGACCTGCTCGAAGTCTTCTTCACCATCCATGATCCGACCACGCCGAACCGTCAGGGCAATGACGTCGGCACGCAGTACCGTTCGGTGATCTACACCAACAGCGATGCGCAGAAAGCGGTCGCGAAGCAGGTGATCGCGGAGATGGCGAATGTGTGGGATGCGCCCATCGTCACCGAGCTGGCCGATGCGCCGGTGTTCTACCGTGCAGAGGAATATCACCAGAACTATTTCGTGAACCATCCGCTGCAGTCCTACTGCGCGTTCGTGGTCGCGCCCAAGGTCGCGAAGTTCAGGAAGCTGTTTTCTGAGCGGCTGCTCAGGTGAGCGCTTCCTGCGGATACATGTAGCGGCGCGACCAGCGCAAGCTGTCCGCATCTCGTCCGGCCTTGCCGCACACGACCTGGTACAGCGAGATCCAGTCATGCCGGAACGCATGCGCGCAGCCGGCGAGATAGATGCGCCAGATCCGGTACTTCCTGTCGTCGACCAGCGAGCGTATCAATGCATCGTTGCGCTCGAAGTTCTCCGCCCAGATCTCGCAGGTGCGCGCGTAATGGCGGCGCAGGTTCTCGACGTCCAGCGCTTCCAGGCCGCCGTCCTGCATCGTCGCCAGCACCGTGCCGATGTGCGGCAATTCACCGTGCGGGAACACATACTGCTCGATGAATTCGCCCGCGCCGTGGCGCGCGGTCGCATGGTCGGTGTTGGTGGTGCAGATGCCATGATTCATCGCCAGCCCGTCGTCGGACAGCAGGCTGCGTATCTTCGAAAAATACAGCGGCAGGTTTTTCAGCCCGACATGTTCGAACATGCCGACGCTGGTGATGCGGTCGAACTGTCCGTGCATGTCGCGGTAGTCGAGCAGTCGCAGGCTGACGCGATCCTCGAGGCCGAGCTCCCGCACGCGCTCCGTCGCCAGCGCCAGCTGGTTCTTCGACAGCGTGATGCCGGTGCAGCGTGCGCCGAATTCCTGCGCCGCCCGGATCACCAGCGCGCCCCAGCCGCAGCCGATGTCGAGCAGGGTCTGGCCGGGACGCAGGTCGATCTTGGCCAGGATGTGGTCGATCTTCTTCTGCTGCGCGTTCGCGAGGTCTTCATCGCCGTCCTCGAAGTAGGCACAGGAGTAGACCATCGCCGGATCGAGGAAGCACTGGTAGAACTCGTTCGACACATCGTAGTGGTATTCGATTGCCTGCGCATCCTGACGGCGCGAATGCGCACGCGGCGTGAACAGCTGTCCGAGCCGCGAGCCCTGCCGCAAGCCGTGCTCGGCCAGCTTGTTGGCAACCTCGAAAATGGCACGCAGCTGGCCTTCGACCTCGAGCTTGCCCTCGACGTAGGCGCGGCCGAGGTTGTCCAGCGACGGGTTGAGCAGGTAAGACAGCGCCGACGGTTGCGGCACTCGTATCGTCACCTCGGGCGCCTGTGAACTGAAGTCAAAATACCGGCCGTTCCACAGTTGCAGGCGCAGCGGCAGCGCCGCTTGCGCGCGCAGGCCACTGACCCAGTCATCGAGCTTTTTTTCCCAGAACATGGCGTCCCTCCAGCGAGGGACTATGCTTTCCGCGGCAGCTCCATGTGTTGATATTTATCTAATTCAGGGTTGCAGTCGCTGGCGCGCCCAGCTGCCGTCGGTCTGTTTTTCATAGGCGATCCGGTCATGCAGCCGCGAGCGGCGGCCTTGCCAGAACTCCAGCCATTCCGGTACCAGCCGGTAGCCTCCCCAGTGCGCGGGACGCGGCGGGTGGTCGCCGAACTTTGCCTCGGCGTCATGGAACTGCTGTTCCAGTTGCTCGCGGCTTTCGATCGGACGGCTCTGCGCCGACGCATGCGCGCCGATGCGGCTCTTCACCGGGCGGATGCCGTAATAGGCATCGCTCTCTCCGGCATCGACGCGTTCGACGCGGCCTTCGATACGGATCTGCCGCTCGAGGTCGTGCCAGTGGAAGGTCAGCGCAGCATGCGGGTTCTGCAGCAGCTGTTCACCCTTGCGGCTCTCGTAATTGGTATAGAAAGTGAAGCCGCGCTCGTCGAAGTCCTTCAGCAGCACGATGCGCAGCGATGGCTTGCCGTCGCTGCCAACGGTCGCCAGTCCCATTGCGTTCGGCTCGGGTACCTTGGTTTCTACCGCCTGATGGAACCACAGCGCGAACTGCCGGATCGGGTCGGCATCGACGTCCTGTTCGGACAGGGTTGCATGGCTGTAATCGCGGCGCAGGTCGGCAACGGATACTTTGTCGGTCATGGTCATTCGGTCTTGTTATGTGAAAAACGTAAGGCGCGACGCGCGGCCACCGGAACGGCGAGCGCGATTATTGCGCCCAGCCCCCAGAATACGGCAAACAGGCCGAGCGCGGCGCCGGCTGCGCCGTAGGCGAGCGGCAGGGACACGGCGGACAGGTTGCCGAGGCTGGCTCGGATGGCGATCGCCTCGGCGCCGCGCCCCGGCGGCGCGCCCATGTGCAAAAGGGCCAGCACGTTCGGCTGCCCGCTGCCCAGCGCAAGCCCGAGCGCGAAAGCGCCCGCGGCCATCGTGAGCGGCTGCTGCATGAAGGGCAGCAGCAGGTAGACCAGCGCGGCCGCGGCCAGCGCGCCGGTCAGCACCTGCCACTCATGATAGCGGCGCACGATGCCGGGCATCGCAATGCGCACGACGAAGGTCGCGGCGGAAAAGGTCGCGAGGATCATGCCTATCGTCGATGCCGAGAAGCCCAGTTGCGTGCCGCGTATGGGCGTGACGAAGGTAAACATGTCCCACGCGGCCGCCAGCGTGATGCCGACGAAGTACACGCCGCGCAGCTCGCGCTTGCGCAGCAGTTGCAGCGGGCTGCCTTTCGCGCTCTGCTGCGATGCTTCGTGCGCAGGCAGCCCGCGCAGCGCGCCGCCGGACGCGATCACGAAGGACAGCAGCGTGAACACGCCGCAAGCGAGGAAGGCGAATGCATGGCCGAAGTGGTCGATCGTGAACCCGGCGACCAGCGGGCCGAGAAAGGACGATACGGAAAAGCCGACCGACAGCTTCGAAAAGCCGGCCGCCTTCTGTTCGTTCGCGAGCAGGGAACCGACCGCATGCTGGGTCGCGATGAAGATCGCCATGAAGCCGGTGCCGATCAGCACGGCGGCGACATGCAGCGCGGCCACCGACTTCACCGATGCCGCAACGATCACGCCGGCCGACGCAATCACGCCGCCGGCACGCAAGGGCTGCTGCACGCCGATGCGGTCGATGATGCGGCCCATGCCGACGGCCAGCAGCATCGGGAACACCGCGAACAACGCGATCAGCGTGCCCACCGTGAACTCGGATGCGTGCAGCGACAGCGCATACAGCGCGGTCGTCACGCGCGCTGCGCCGAGCGCGACATGCGCGCAGACGGCAACGGCGATCAGGGCCAGCAGCGGGGAGGGACGGTACACGGTGCTAATTGACAGCCTTGAATCGTGTTGAAAGACAGACCAATCCGACAGTTTACGGCGAAGAAGTTCTTCACGTCCGCTAAAATTGAGGGATGGCAAGCGTACTCCCCCTCACCCACGAACCCGCCGGCGACATCGATTTCGAGCGTCGCTTCGGCGGCATCGCGCGCCTGTACGGCGCACCGGCCCTGCAGGCTTTCCGTAACGCGCGCATCTGCGTGATCGGCGTCGGCGGCGTCGGCTCCTGGGTGGTGGAGGCGCTTGCGCGCAGCGCGGTCGGCCATATTACGATGATCGACCTCGACCATCTGGCCGAGTCGAACGTGAATCGGCAGGTGCATGCACTGACCGACACGCTCGGCAAGGCGAAGGTGGAGGCGCTGGCCGAGCGCATCGCGCAGATCAATCCGTATTGCATGGTCACCGGTATCGAGGAATTCATCGCTGCCGACAACGTGGCCGAACTGATCGTGCCCGGCCGTTTCGATTACGTGATCGATGCGATCGACGATGCGCGCGCGAAGACTGCGCTGATCGTGCATTGTCGCGAGCAGCAGGTTCCGCTGCTGACCATCGGCAGCGCCGGTGGGCAGGTCGACCCGACACGCATAGCCGTCTGCGACCTGTCGCGCACCGAACAGGAACCCCTGCTCGCGCGCGTGCGGAAGAACCTGCGCATCAGGCACGGTTTCCCGCGCGGCACGAAGAACAAGTTCGGCATCGACGCCGTGTACTCGACCGAGCCCTTACGCTTTCCCGAGGCCTGTGACATCGGCGGTGACGACGCAGAGCCAGCCAGCGTGACCGGCCTCAACTGCGCGGGCTACGGATCTGCCGTGGTCGTGACCGCGGCCTTCGGTTTCGTCGCTGCCGCGCATGTGCTGCGCAAGCTGGCCGCGCAGGCCAGTCCGGGCCCTCAGGCCAGCACCCTCTCCACGATCGGCGAATAAATCACGCCGCCTTTCACCTGCACCGACTGGATCAGCATGATCTTGCTGACCTTCCACGAGATCAGCGGTGCGAACGGTTCATTCAGGCTATTGGCATCGCGCGCCAGCGTCACGTGAGGCTTGAATTTGCCTTCCGGTTTCATCTGCACCTGCGTCGCGCTCAACGCATGCATCAATGATTGCTGCAGCTCCAGCAGCGGCGCCGGCGTTTCCGACGGACCGGCCCATGCGGTGCGCGGCTTGCTGAAATAGCCGTAGCGGTCGAGCGACAGCGTAAAGCCCTGTCCGGGCAGCTTGTCGATCAGCTTCGCCAGGGTCGGCATCAGCGATTTCGCCTGGTTGCCGAGGAAAGCCAGCGTCAGGTGCAGGTTGTCGGGGCTGACGTGGCGTCCGATCACGGACTCCTGCAATTGCTTCAGGCGCGAGCGCGTCTGGTCGTCCGGCCATAGCGCGTAAAACAGTCTGGCGTATTCATTCATGCGGGTTGGGGTAAGGCGATATCCGGCGAGTCCTGCGGTTCCGCTTGGACTTGTCCTCCGGCGCACTGTATCCATCGATCAGCGCTGGTTCTAGCCGGTGGCATTGTCGCCCGCCGGGGCGGGGCGCGATACGGGCAGGCTTGCCCTAAATCAAATTTTCCAAAAAAACAGTCGGAATCAGTTGGTGCTCACTATCGTCCATGGGCTCAGTACCGATGTGGGCGATTATAAAAAGCAACACGAATTAGTACATCTGCACTATTCCGCTTTTGCCAATCTGGTACGACACTGCAGCCAATGACAAATAGGCAACATTTGTCAGGCATCCGAAGGGCAGACGCAAGCCCGCACGGATAAGTGGCCCGGCATCAGGCTGGCGGGAACCGCGTCAACCTAGGTCCGGGACTTTCTGGTTCATTCCTTCAACAAGGAGTCGGTAAATGAAAGCACTAGTGAAGAAAGTACAGGCCTTCCTGGCGGACGAGCAGGGCGCAACCGCCGTCGAATACGGCCTGATGATCGCACTGATTGCCGCGGCCATCCTGGTCACCGTGGGCCTGCTGGGTACGGCGCTCAACGACAAGTTCGTGATCGTGAAAGACGCGGTGATCGGTGCAGGCTCCGGCGGTGGCGGTGGCGGCGGCACGCCGTAATACAGGAAATCCCCTGGCCTGAATGGCGGTCTCCGACTGTCGTTCAGGCACCTCTACCTCGCCCGGAGCCAGCCATGTCGTCTCTGTTGACCGCCACCACCGAACTGTCACCCGTCGGCGCAGCCGCGCTGCTGGCGACCGCATGGGCGGCGGCAGGTTTTGACTGGTGCTCCTGGCGCATTCCGAATGCGCTGCTGGCAGGCAGTGCGGCTGCCGCACTGATGCTGGCCTTGTTTGCGCCGGACTCGCCCGGCGTCGCGTATGGCCTGCTGGGCGGGCTCGCGGGCCTGGCGCTGTTGCTGCCTTTCTATCTGGCTGGCGGCATGGGCGCGGGCGACGTGAAGCTGCTTGCAGTGATCGGCCTGTATACGGGGTGGGTGACGGTAATCGAAATCGCGCTGGTCAGCGCACTGGTCGGAGGCCTGTGGTCGATCGCACTGTTCTACCTGCGATCGCCGGCCGGCGCATGGATCGCACTGCAGGGCAGGCGTGTGTGCGCGGTCTTGGCCAGGTCGGGTGCAGGCCGCGCGCCGGCGCCGCAAATGTCGAAGAACTCGCGCGGCACGCTGCCTTATGGCGTGGTGATTGCGATCGGAACCACGGCCGTCATCGCGGCGACGGCGATGACAGGCAGCTGAAGAATTTTCGGGAAGCGAAGCACTTCCCCAACGAGCCGGAGGAATCATGCGAACGACAAGAACATGGGTCATGCTCGGCGTGGCCGTGCTGGCCGGCCTGCTGGCCGTATTGCTGGCGTCGAAATGGCTGAATGAAAAATCGGGCAGCGGCGTGGCCAAGGTAGCCGTCGCAGCGACGGACATCAGCCTCGGCCAGCGGCTCACGCCGGAGCTGGTGCAAATGGTCGACTGGCCGACCGGCAGCATGCCGCCGGGCGCCGTGAAGAAGCCAGCCGAGCTCGATGGCCGGGTGCTGCGGACCAACGTGATGCGCGGCGAGCCGGTGCTCGAATCGAAGCTTGCGCCGGTCGGCACCAAGGGCGGACTGTCGGCCGTGATCGGCGAAGGCAAGCGCGCGATCACGGTGCGCGTCAACGACGTGATCGGCGTCGCCGGCTTTGCGCTGCCGGGCAATTATGTCGACATCATCGTCAACACGCAGCGCGAATCCGGCGACGCGCGCGCACGCGACAAGAACATTTCGAAGATCGTCCTCGAGCGCATCCTGGTGCTGGCCGTCGCGCAGGAAGTCAGCCGCGACGAGACCAAGCCCAGGGTCGTCAATGCGGTCACGCTCGAAGTCACGCCGGACCAGGCCGAGAAGATCGACCTTGCGCGCAGCGTCGGCACGCTGTCGCTGGTGCTGCGCAACCAGGTCGATCCGCAGGCGGTGGAGACCGCCGGCGCGACCAAGTCGACGCTGCTTGACGAAGTCGAGGTCGTGAAAGTGGCGGAGGCCGCGAAGCCGGCCGCGCGCCCGGTGCGTGCCGTGATGAGGCCGCACCCGGCCGCGAAGCCCGCTGCACCCGCGCCCGTACCGGTGAAGGCCGAGCCGGTCCCGGCACCTGCCGGTCCGACGTCCTGCGTCGGCGTCATCAACGGCTTGCGCAACGCGCAGGAATGCTACTGACCCCAGGCCTGATCCCGTCCAAGGAGAATAACAATGAAACCAAGCATCCCGGTCTGGCACGCGATCGCCGTGGCCACATTGATGGCCCTGTCTGGCACCGCGTCGTCGCAAGAGAACAATGCACCCTCCCAACGCCCGAGCAGCGAAAGGCTCAAGCCGGGACAGGTCGGCTCGCTGCCATCGCTCGACTGCAACGGCGAGCCCGCGGCGCCGAGCATGATGACGCTGCCGATCGGGAAGTCGACCTTGCTGAAGCTGCCCGAGCCGGTCACGAACCGCACGCTCGGCAACCCGTCGGTCGCGCAGGCGATGCTGGTGTCGCCCGAGACCCTGTACCTGCTCGGCGTCGAGATCGGCGCGACCAACATGATCGTGCAGGGCAAGAGCGGGCGCTGCAGTGCGATTGATGTGGTCGTCACGATGGATCCGGGCGCGCTGCAGTCCGCGCTGCGCGAGCTGATGCCGGACGAAAAGGACATCCGCGTCACCGCGGCATCCGACAGCCTGATCCTGAGCGGCACGGTCAGCGACACGCTGGTCGCTTCGCGCGTGCATGACCTGGCGCTCGCCTACGTGCGCCGGCCTGCCAGCGTGAATGCGGGCGCGCAGCAGGAAGGCATGGCCGTCAGCGGCAGTACCGCGAGCACGGCGTCGGCCACCAACATCACGCTGCAGCAGCTGCGCGTGGTGAACCTGCTGCAGGTGGCGGCCGCGCAGCAGGTGATGCTCGAGGTGAAGGTGGCCGAGGTGTCCAAGGCGCTGGTCGACAAGCTGGGCATCAAGGTCGCTGGCGGCCCGCTGATCGGTTCGGTCAATTTCTCCATCCTGTCCAACTTCCTGACCAGCGATCTGGGCGGCACGCTGGGCATCAAGCGCTCTTCCGGTTCCGGCGTGGACTTGTCGGCGGAGAAGAAGGATTCGCTGATCAAGGTGCTGGCCGAGCCGAACATGATGGCCATCAGCGGGCAGGAAGGCAGCTTCCTCGCCGGCGGCAAGATCCTGATCCCGGTCGCGCAGGATGCGCTGGGCCGCGTCACGCTCGAAGAGAAGGAGTTCGGCGTCGGGCTGAAGTTCACGCCGACCGTTCTGGCCGGCGGCCGCATCAACCTGCGCGTCGCACCGGAAGTGTCGGAGCTCTCGCGCGAGGGCGTGGGCATCAGCGGCAGCACGAGCAATGCCAATACCGACAATACCGGCACCAGCGTCGTGCGTTCGATCTCCATCCTGCCGCTGATCACCACCCGGCGCGCATCGACCACGGTGCAGCTGGCCGATGGCCAGAGCTTCGCGATCGGCGGCCTGATCAAGAACAACACGACCACCAACATCAAGGCCTTCCCGATTTTAGGCGAGCTGCCCATCCTCGGCGCACTGTTCCGCAGCACCGACTTCCAGAACGACAAGACCGAGCTGGTGTTCGTCGTCACGCCGAGGCTGGTGAAACCCCTGCCGACAAACTCCAGGCTGCCCACCGACGGCTATCGCGAGCCGACCCGCAAGGAGCTGTTCATCGACGGCAAGCTCGAGGGATCCGGCGGCGATGCGCCGAAGGCGCAGGACGGCGGTGCAGGCTTCGAACTCAAATGACGGAGGCAAACATGAAAGCGACACTCAAACTCGCATTGCCGCTGCTGCTGGCCGGTTGCGTGCAGACCACGCCGCAGTGGGACAGCCAGTTCGGCGAATCGGTGCGGCTCGCGCAGCAGAAGCAGACGCTCAATCCTGCCGCCGGCGGCGATGCGCCCGTCAATGGCATCGAAGGCGTCACGGGACGCGAGGCCGTCACGCGCTACCGCAACTCGTTCAAGGAGCCGCAGCCGGCGAACAACTCGTTCACCATCGGCGTGGGACGCTGACACCTATCGACGCCTCAAGCGGAGGAATCGTGAACAAGCTACGACGCCGGAACATACCGCGCCGCCGGCAGCAAGGCGCAGTGGCGGTCATCGTCGGGATCGTGATCGTCGCGATGATCGGCATGGCCGGACTCGCGCTCGACCTCGGGCAGTTGTATGTGGCGAAGGCCGAGCTGCAGAACGCAGCTGACGCCTGCGCGCTGGCGGCGATACAGTCAGTCACAGGCAGCGACGGCAAGCAGCTGCAGGTCGGCGAGGCCGCTGGCGTGACCACCGCCCAGCGGCACCACGTGGTTTTCCAGTCGCGCGCCGTCACCACCGAACTGAACTCGACGGTCGACTTCGCGGCGACCGCCTCGGGTCCCTGGTATCACGCCGGCGATCTCGCCGAGACCAGTCCAACCGTGCTGACGATGCGCTATGCGAGATGCAGCGTCGCGCAGGACAACATCAACACCTGGCTGGTACAGGTGTTGAACCTGCTGCCGGGCGTGAACATCGGCATGCAGCGCATGTCAGCGTCTGCGGTGGCGAGGCTGCAGCCTTCGCAGACCACCTGCGCGCTGCCGGTGGCGGTATGCCAGTCCAAGGTCGGGCCCAAGGGCAGCTGGATGGACGGCACAGTGAACGCCAGTGGCGCACTGACCGGCAGCTTCATGTGGGCCGACCTGAGTCCGCCGCAGGGCGGCGCGGCCGAGCTTGCCGAGAACCTCACCGGCGCCGGCGAGTGCCAGCTGCCCAAGTCCGGTTCGCCGGTCGGACAGGCCGGCAACGTATCGTCGCTGGCCAACGAATACAACAGCCGCTTCGGCATTTACCAGGGCAACGTGCAGGCATCCGGCGCGCAGCCGGACCGCTCCGGTTACGCGTATACCGACAACACGGACGGAGGCAACTGGGACAAGGTCGCCGGCAATGCGTATGACGACTTCGTATCGAAGCGCACGTCGAACACGCCTTACCAGGGTGGGAATCCGGACGTGAAAGGCACGATCCAGGGTTCGTCCTATCTCGGCGAGAAAGGCGGGGATCGCCGCATCATGATCGCACCGGTCGTCGACTGCGATGCGTATCAGTCTAGCCAGACGGCGCCGGTGCAGCAGTGGGCCTGCGTGCTGCTGCTGCATCCTATCGTCAACAACGGCAGCGGGAATTCGCAGCTGGTTGCCGGTGGAACGACGGCTGCGACAGGCACCGGCGCCAGGCTGACGGCCGCGGCGGCTAAGGGCAATGGCAGCGGCGGCGGAAACGGCGGCAGCAATGGCGGAGGCAATGGCGGCGGGGGCGGAGGAGGGAACACAGGCAGTTCGCGCATGTACCTCGAATTCCTCGGCTATTCGACGGATGCCGGCACCCCTTGCTCATCCAGCGGATTGCCGGGCGGCGCAGACTCCGTCGGTCCGCGAGTGCCGGCCCTGGTGAGGTGATGGCCATGGACAAGCGCCAAAGAAAAGTCCGGGTTCGCCAGCGCGGCGCAGCAGCGCTCGAATTCGCGCTCGTGCTGGTCCCGCTGCTCGTGCTGGCCTTCGGCGTCGTCGAGTATGGCCGAACGATTTATTACTACGACACCGTGGTCAAGTCGGTCAGGGCGGCGGCGCGCCACATAGCGACCCATGACCCGTCAAAGACAGCCGATTTTGCCGATGCCGCGGCAAGCGCGCGCTGCCTTGCGGTCTACGGCAAGACGAGCTGCGACGCGACCGATACGCCGCTGGCTCCCGGCCTTGCGACGTCGAACGTGAAGATCTGCACCCGGGCCTCGGTCAGCGAATGTGCAGGCTTGCAGACCTCGGACTTGCACAACGTCTCGACGGGTGCCGGCACCGGAGCGATCAATCTGGTCGTCGTCCGCATCGAGGGCTATCAGTTCGGTTTCCTCGGCCTGCCGTTCACCGGCGCCGGAGCGTCGGTGCAATTCAATGCGATCGAAGCGGTGATGAGGGGCATATGACGCGCATACGCCGACCCGGAAAACAGCATGGCGCGGCGCTGGTCGAATTCGCGCTGGTGGCCTCAGGCGGCTTCATCCTGCTGCTGCTCGGCGTGCTTGAACTGGGGCGCGTGATGTACACCTTCAATACCGCTAACGAAGCGACACGCCTCGGCGCACGTCTGGCCGTCGTCTGCGGGATGAATGACGCGGTGATCACCGACCGCATGTCGGCGCTGCTGCCGCAGCTCAACGCGGACACGGTGTCGGTCACCTATGACCCGCCCGGCTGCCAGCCCGACGCCGAAGGCGCGACCCTGGCCTGCCAGTCGGCGACGGTGGCCATCCGGCCCGGCACGACGATACAGACCGTGATCCCCTTTGTCGACTTCGCCGTCGACATACCGCCGTTTTCCACCACCCTGACCCGCGAGGCGATGGACAGCAGCACCTGCACCTGAGCTAACGGAGAACCTGATGAATGCGCTTGTTGTATCCGCCGACCCCGAACTGAAGGCCACGATCCAGAGGCTGTGCATGTCGCGCACGCCGGCCATCGCGATTGTCCGCGACCTGCCGGGAATGCCGCGCCTCGATCCGGTCGCGCAGGAACGGCCCGATCTGGTCTTCTTCGATGCGCGCGGCGACAAGCAGCAGGCGCTGGCTTCACTGGAGCGCGTGGCCGAGCGCCATCCGCAGGCAATGATCGTGCTGCTGGCGCCGGAACAATCGCCCGACCTGCTGATCGCTGCCATGCGCCTAGGCGTGCGCGAGGTGGTCAGCTTTCCGGTCGACCTGGCGGAGCTCGACAAGGCAATCGAACGCATCCTGGCCAAGATGCGCGAGGCAGCGCGCCCCGAAGGGAAGATACTCACCCTCGTCTCCAGCAAGGGCGGCAGCGGCACGACCTTCATCGCCGTCAACCTCGCCTATGCGCTGGCCAGCATCGCGCAGAAGCGGACCTTGCTGATCGACCTGAACCTGCAGTTCGGCGATGCCGCGCTGTTCGTGTCCGATACGAAGCCGCCGGCCACGATGGCCGACCTGTGCGAGCAGATCGGACGCCTCGATGCGCAACTGCTCGATTCCAGCCTGATCCATGCCGCGCCGAATTTCGACGTGCTCGCCGCATCGTCCGATCCCGATCCCGACGACAGGATACGCCCCGACCATGTGGCCGCCATCCTCGCGCTGGCCAAGAACCAGTACGACTTCGTGCTGCTCGACGCCGGTCGCCAGATCAACGCGTTGACGATACGCGCGCTCGATTCGAGCGACCTGATCTTCCCGGTGCTGCAGCAGAGCCTGCCGTTCATCCGCAACGGGCAGCGCATGCTCGACATGTTCTCGACCCTGGGCTATCGCAAGGAAAGCATACGGCAGATCCTCAACCGCCACGACGACACCGATGCGCTGTCGCAGGCCGAGATGGAGCGCAGCCTCGGCACCCGGATCGCGCACCAGATACCGAACAATTTCGAGATCGCCAACGAGTCGGTGAACCAGGGCGAGCCGGTGCTGAAGATCGCGCGCAGCAGCAACCTGGCCAAGGGCTTCGTGAGGATGGTGCATTCGCTGACCGAGGCGCCGATCGTCGCCTCGCCGGGACTGATCCGGCGCCTGTTCGTTCGTAACGCCGCAGTGGCGCATTGATGGAGTGATGAGGACGCATGTACATCGAAAAACTGAAGGCGGAGCCTACCTTGAACCTGCGCGACAAGCTGACGGCGGCCGACACGCGCCCTGCTGCCTATGTGCCCGACGAATTCAATACCGACGCGTTCCGGGCATTGAGCCAGCGCCTGTATCACGCGATCTTCGAGCGTATCGACCTGGAGCGGCTGCAGCAGCTGTCCGGCGAGCAGTTCAAGCGTGAGCTGTCGCTGCTGATCGAGCGCATCCTCGACGAAGAGAACCTGCCGGTCAACCAGGCCGAGCGGCGCCGGCTGGTGCAGGACATGCAGAACGAGATGACAGGCCTCGGCCCGATCGAATCGCTGATGGGCGATCCGGCCGTCTCCGACATCCTCGTCAACTCTCACCGCCAGGTCTATGTGGAGCGCCGCGGCAAGCTCGAACTGACGCCGGTGCGCTTCCATGACGACGCGCACGTGCTGCGCATCATCGAGAAGATCGTCTCGCGCGTGGGGCGCCGGATCGACGAGTCGAGCCCGATGGTCGACGCGCGCCTGCAGGACGGCTCGCGCGTGAACGCGATCATCGCGCCGCTGGCACTTGACGGCCCGGTGCTGTCGATACGCCGCTTCTCGGTGCAGCCGCTGACGATCAATGACCTGATCGCGCACCACACGCTGACGCCGCAGATCGCCGAGCTGCTCGAGGCGCTGGGCAAGGCCAAGGTGAACATCCTGATCTCCGGCGGCACCGGCAGCGGCAAGACCACGCTGCTGAACGTGATGTCGGGCTTCATACCGCAGACCGAGCGCATCATCACCATCGAGGACGCGGCCGAACTGCAGCTGCAGCAGCCGCACGTGGTTCGGCTGGAGACGCGGCCGCCGAACATCGAGGGCAAGGGCGAGGTGCCGCAGCGTTCATTGGTGAAGAACGCGCTGCGCATGCGCCCGGACCGCATCATCCTCGGCGAAGTGCGCGGCGCCGAGGCGCTCGACATGCTGCAGGCAATGAACACGGGCCACGAAGGCTCGCTGGCCACCATCCACGCGAACACGCCGCGCGACGCACTGTCGCGGCTGGAGAACATGATAGGCATGGCCGGCGCCAACCTCGGCTTGCGCGCGATGCGGCAGCAGATCGCATCGGCGATCACGGTGGTGATACAGCTGTCGAGGCTGACCGATGGCAGCCGCAAGCTGGTCAGCCTGCAGGAGGTGACCGGCATGGAGGGCGACGTGATCACGATGCAGGAGATCTTCAGCTTCCGCCGCACCGGCGTGGCCGCCGACGGCAAGGTGAAGGGCTATTTCTCGGCCACCGGCATCTGCCCGCAGTTCGACCAGCGGCTGAGGGAATTCGGCGTGCCGGTGCCTGAATCGCTGTACCAGCCCTCGCCCTCGTTGAGCTGAACAGGAGAACAGCCATGAACCTGCTCTACTACGGATTTGCGGTGCTGGTGTTCATCGCGGCGGCGTTCGCGGTCGAGGCCTTGTGGCAATGGTGGTTCTCGACCCAAAGCCGCGCCGCGCGCAGGTTCAGCAAGCGCATACGCTCGCTCGGCGGCTTCGAGGCGGACAGCGCGCGCCGCGTGTCGCTGATGAAGGAGCGCCGCTTCGCCGACTCCGACCGGCTGCACGAGTTCCTGCGCAAGCTGCGCGTAGCCGAGTCGCTCGACGTGCACCTGCAGCAGGCCGGCAGCAGCGTCAACGTCGGCCGCTTGCTCGCGTGGTGCGCGGCCGCTTTCGGCGGTGGCCTGCTGCTCGGCATGCTGCTGATGCCGAGCATGCTTCTCGGGCTGGTGTTCGCGACCGTCTGCGGGCTGATGCCGCTGCTGATCGTCAGCCGCCAGCGCGCACGCCGGCTGGACCAGATACAGCTGCAACTGCCCGAAGTGGCCGACCTGATCGCCCGCAGCCTGCGCGCCGGACACGCGCTGCCGTCCACGCTGCAGATGGTGGCCGAAGAGATGCCGGAGCCGATCTGCAGCGAATTTCGTACCGTGTCCGACGAAGTCAATTACGGGCTCGGCCTGCAGCCTGCGATGCAGCGCCTCGCCGAGCGCGTGCCGATCGACGACCTGCGCTTCCTCGTCATCTCCGTGCTGATACAGCGCGAGACCGGCGGCAACCTGGCCGAGCTGATGCAGAACATAGCCAAGCTGATCCGCGAGCGCTTGAAGCTGCTCGGACAGGTGAGGTCGCTGTCGGCCGAGGGGCGCATGTCGGGCTGGATCCTGTTCCTGCTGCCGATCGCGATGGCGCTGCTGCTGTCGGTGAGCAATCCGGCCTATATCTCGAAGCTGGTCGTGGACCCGGTCGGCCGCACGCTGCTGGCGGTCGCCGTGGTGCAGATGCTGCTGGGCGGGCTGTGGATGCGCAGCATCGTCAATCTCAGAGTGTGAGCGAAATCGAATCCTTCCGATCACGGAGCCAACCATGCCAGCTGAATCGATGATCTTCCTGTTCGTTGTGTTCGTCGCGGTCTCCGCGGTGTCCGGCCTTGCGGTCTGGCTGCTGATGCCGAACCGGGTGCAGCAGCGCGTGGCCGGCACGCGAGCCGGCGAGGGCGTGCATGGTTCCGTGTCGCGCTGGCGCGAACGCCTCGCCAGCGCGGTCAGGCCGCTGGCCAAGCTGTCGTTGCCGACCGAAGGCTGGGAAGGTTCGGCGATGCGGATACGCTTCATCAATGCCGGCTGGCGCCAGCCGTCGGCGCCGACGATCTTCTTCGGCATCAAGAGCCTGCTGGCCTTTGCACTGCCGCTGCTGGTGCTCGTGCTCGGCGGCGAGCCCTTGCTGGCCTCCGGCAGCAACCGCATCTTGCTGGCGCTGATCGCCGCTGCCGCGATCGGCTACTACTTGCCCAACCTGCTGCTGTCGCACGTGATCGAAGTCCGCAAGCGCGAGATCTTCGAGTCCTTCCCGGACGCGCTCGACCTGCTGATCATCTGCGTCGAGGCCGGCCTGAGCCTCGACCAGGCGCTGGCCAAGGTGGCAGCGGAAATCGACATCAAGAGCAAGGTGCTGGCGCAGGAACTGCAGCTGGTGCTGGTCGAATTGCGCAGCGGCTTCTCCAAAGAGGCCGCGCTGCGCCATCTCGCGCTGCGCACCGGCGTGGAGGAAATCGACCTGCTGGTCGCGATGATGATACAGGCCGACCGCTTCGGCACCAGCATGGGCGATTCGCTGCGCGTGCATGCGGAGAACCTGCGCACCAAGCGCCGCCAGCGCGCGGAGGAGGCGGCGGCAAAGATCGCGGTCAAGCTGCTGCTGCCGCTGATCTTCATGATCTTCCCGACCCTGATGCTGGTACTGGTCGGTCCCGCGATGATCCAGATTTACCGGGTGCTGCTGCCCACCCTGGGCGCCCACTAGACGAGGAGACAATGATGAAAGCCAGAACCGGTGTTTGCGCCTCGCTGTGCGGCTCGCTGCTGCTGGGCTGCTCCAGCTTTCCAAGCCTTTCCGGGCTCTTCGGCGACCGAGAGCCGCCGGCCATGCGCGTGGCGAAGGACGCCGACGCCGAGTACCGGCGCGGCAAGCGGCTGCATTTGTCGGGCCAGTACGCGGACGCACAGAAGGCCTACCTGAACGCGCTGGCGATCGATCCTGCGCATGCGGAAGCGAAGAACGGGCTGGCTGCGCTGATCGGCGCGAACGGCGACCTCGATCGCGCGATAGCCATGCTGGCCGAGCTGTCGGAGAATTATCCGGCCTCGCATGTGTATGCGAACCTCGGCCACGCATTGCAGCTCAAGGGACGGGACTTCGACGCGCGCGAAGCCTACCAACGCGCGGTCGACCTCGATCCTGGCAACGAGACGGCGCGCAAGCGCCTGCAGGCGCTGGATGAAAAGCTGCAGGCCAGAGCGCTGGCCGCTGCCGTGGTCGAGGAGGCCACGCCGGCTGCGCCGCCGCCGGCGCAGGCAACGATAGAGAGCGTGGGGCCTGCGATGTATGCGATGCGCTATCCGGTCGCGCCGCCATCCGCGCCACCGGCCGATGCGCCAATCGCTGCCGCGGCTCCGGCATCCTTATCCGCGCCCGCACGCGTGATCGATGCGCCGGTCTCGCCGCCCGCCGTGCAGGCCTTCGTGCCGGCCGTCGCACAGCCGGTCGCGCCGCGCCGGCCGGCGCTGCCGGTCGAGCTGGTGAATGCGAATGGCATCACCGGCATGGCGCGGGAATTGCGCTCGCTGCTGCCGAATGACGAATGGCGCGTCGTGAGCACACGCAACCATGAGAACTTCGCAGTCGGCGCGACGCGGATCGAGTATGCGCCGAAGCATCGCAGGCAAGCACAGCAGTTCTCGCAGGAGGTCGGCATCGCCGCGCGCCTGCGCGTCAACGAGGAACTGCAGGGCGCCCGGCTCCGGATCGTGCTCGGTCGAGACTGCAGGGATTTCGAGCAGCTGAAGCAGAGGCTGGCGTCGGAACGCCAGCAGCCCGCTTCCTGATACCGCTGCTTAATTCACCGCCACCGGCGCTGCCGTGCTTGCCTCGCTCCAGACGACGTCATTGTCCACCGAGTAGAGCTGGCAGGGCAGCTTGCTGTTCTTCTGGCATGCGGCGACCGCGCGCGAGGCGGGATCGTCGCCTTCCTCTGCCCAGCTCCATGCACCCGAACCTGAAATCGCAAACGCGCGCGGCGCCGATTTCGCCAGGTAGTCACGGTAGCCGTCGCGGCCCTTGGTGGTGATGAAGGGCACGGCGGCCACATTGTCGATTGCAGCGAAGTTGGTCGGCGCCGGCCGCGGCGTGTCGGCGAGCGCGACAGTGATTTCGGTCGGCATGCCTACGCTCTTCAGGAAACGCTCGACCTCGGGCAGCCAGACGGCGACACCGTCGCGGCTGCCGACCATGCCGTGTGCATCGGACTTGAACGCACCGTACGCGACCAGCTGCGACGCGCCGCCGGCCGACTGATAGGCCTGCTGCAGGCGCTGCGCGAGCGGGTGGTCGAAGAAGCTGTCGTTCTCCCCATAGAACCACAGGCTGGGCAGCGAGGTCTTCGCACCGTAGCTGGTGAACGCGGTGACCAGCGAGGACTTCCAGTCGCAGCTGCTGCCGTCGATGCGCAGGCCGCCGGCAAAGTTCAGCAGGCCGCGCACGCCCGGATAGTGGCGCGTGCCGAACGCGACAGTTGCGAGGCCGCCGTACGACTGGCCGGCGACGATGATGCGCTCGCGATCGACCCACGGCATCTTGACGAGCGCGTTCAGCGTCGCCTCGACATCGTCGGCCTGCTGCAGCCCGTTGTCCTTCATGTTGCAGCCATAGTCGCTGTAATTGCCGGTCGACTCCGCGAAGCCCTTGCGCATGGGCACCACGACCGCATAGCCGCGCCTGACGAATTCGCGGCTCATCGCGAGGAAACGGTCGCGCGCCTGGTTATGCGTATTGCCGCGCTCCTTGCCGTGGTTCATCACGAGCAGCGGGAAAGGACCGTTGCCCGACGGCTTGAAGATCGTGGTCTGGAATTGGAAGGCCTGTCCATTCACGGACACGGGCAGCATCACGACCTGTTCGTTGACGGTCGGATCGAGCACGACGGGCGTGCTGGCAGTCGCGGCCTGGGCCGCGCTTGAAAAAGTGACAGCGGAAAGTACGAAGGTCGAAGCAAGGCGGCGGAAAGTGTCAGCGAGTGAAGTAGTTTTCATGGCGCTTTACGTTGAGCAAGAGATGCTCATCGTAAAGACGCGATTGCCTCACTTCAATGACTGAAGGAATAATTTCCGCCGTTAAATCGAAAATTTGAACTTGTTTCAATCTCCTGATTTACGGATTGGATTCCGTAAATTTCAACATCCCGCCATGCGGCAGCACGACGAAGCTGTTTTCATTGACATGCTGCTCATGCAGCGCGCGTTTCAACGCGCGCGGCGGTTCATCCAGCGACTCATCGGTCAATTCGAACGTGCCCCAATGGATCGCAAGCGATTGCCTTGCACGCAGGTCGCGATGGATGCGCACCGCGTCAGTCGGATCGACGTGCTGGTTACGCATGAACCAGCGCGGCTCATAGGCGCCCACAGGAATCAGCGCCAGATCGAAGTCGCCGTAGCGGCGGTGTATGTCGACGAAGTCTTTCGAATAGCCGGTGTCGCCTGTAAAGAAGGCCAGGAACGGTTTTCCGCTTGCACGCGACTCGATGACCCAGCCACCCCACAGCGTGTCGAAGCGGTCGAACGGCCCGCGCGCGGACCAGTGCTGCACCGGCACGAAGTGGATGCGCGTTTGACTGACGTCCTGCGCTTGCCACCAGTCGAGCTGCGCGACATTCGGCACGCCCTGTTCCTTCAGCCAGTCACCGACGCCAAGCGGCATCAGGAACATGGGTGGGCCGCCTTCCTGCGCAGCCAGCGCTTTCAGCGTCGGCAGGTCGAGGTGGTCGTAATGATTGTGCGACACGATCACCACGTCGATGCGCGGCAATTCATGCAGCTGCGCCGGCAGCGGCACCTTGCGCTTCGGGCCTGCCCATGACACCGGCGATACGCGTTCGGAAAACACCGGATCGGTGAGTATGTTCAAGCCGCCAACTTGCAGCAGCACGGTCGCATGGCCTATCCAGGTTGCGCTGGCCTCGCTGCGGTTGTGCCGAAGCCAGTCGAGGTCGGGCCGCTGCACCGGAAACGAGGCATAGCCGTCGGCAGGAGGCATGGGCAGACCTTCGCGCCAGCGCTGCCATTGCCACTTCCAGAATGAGCCCGTGAAGAAATCACTGACGTAGTTGTTGCGAAAGCCGGCCGGCGTGTGGTGCGGTTTCGCAGGATCGTAATGCGGGTTCTGGTGCGCGCAAGATGCGCACACCGCCGCCAGCACGAATGCAGCCAGCAGCGGCGCGCGCCTGTGCTTCATCAGCCCAGCGCCGTCAGCTGTGTCGCCTTCATCCGCGACGCCAGCAGCTTGCCCTTGCGCGCACGCTTGCCGATGTGGTTCGCCAGCTCGGCGCCGGACACATTGTTCTCCTGTGCCTTGCCGCTGCGCTGGCCGGTGCCGATCACCTTCACGCCTCTCTGGCTGATCGGCTCGGCGGCGACCAGCTTCTCGCCGTCGTCGAGTTCCATCAGGATCACGCCGCGGCCGCCGCCGGGCTGGTTCTTGATCTCGTCGAGGCCGAACACCAGCAGCCGGCCCTTTTCGGACAGGCAGGCGATGGCGCTCGCGTTCTTGCCGATCACGCGCGGCGTTACCGGCTCGTCGCCGGCGTCCAGCGTCATGAAGGACTTGCCGCCCTTCTGGCGCGATACCATGTCGCCTGCCTTGGCCGAGAAGCCATAGCCGGCGGTCGATGCGAGCAGCAGCGGCGTGTCCGCGGTGCCGGCGAAGTAGTGCACGAGGCGAGAGCCGGATTCGACCTCGACCAGCGTCGTCACCGGCACGCCGTCACCGCGCGCACCGGGCAGTTGCGCGACCGATATCGAATACACGCGGCCATTCGAGCCGAATGCGAGCAGCGTGTCGGTGGTGCGGCACTCGAAGGTCGAGTACAGCGCATCGCCGGTCTTGAAGCCGAACTGCTGCGCATCGTGGCCGTGGCCTTGTCGCGCGCGCACCCAGCCTTTTTGCGAAATGATCACCGTCACCGGCTCGTCGATCACCTTCTGCTCGGCGACCGCACGCTCGGCTTCTTTCATCAGAGTGCGGCGCTTGTCGCCGTACTGCTTTGCGTCGCCCTCGATCTCCTTGATCAGCAGCTTCTTCATCGACGCCGGATTGTCGAGCAGGTCTTGCAGCGTGACCTTTTCCTTGCGCAGCTCGGCCAGTTCCTGCTGCACCTTGATCGCTTCGAGGCGAGCCAATTGGCGCAGCCTGATTTCAAGGATGTCCTCGGCCTGTCGCTCCGACAGCTTGAACGCTTGCATCAGCGCCGGCTTCGGCTCGTCCGACTCGCGGATGATCTTGATCACCTTGTCGATGTTCAGCAGCACCGCCTCGCGCCCTTCGAGGATGTGGATGCGGTCGTCCACCTTGCCGAGGCGATGCTGCGTGCGGCGCGTGACCGTCTCGAAGCGGAAGCCTGTCCACTCGCGCAGGATCTCGCCTACGCCTTTCTGGCGCGGACGCCCGTCGGCGCCGATCATCACCAGGTTGACCGGCGCATTGTTCTCCAGCGACGTATGCGCGAGCAGCAGGTTGCTGAACTCTTCCTGGTCCTGGTTCTTCGACTTCGGCTCGAACACGAGGCGCACCGGCGCGTCGCGGCCGGATTCGTCGCGCACCGTGTCGAGCACCGCGAGGATGGCTTGCTTGGTCGCCAGCTGATCCGGCGTCAGGCTCTTCTTGCCGAGCTTGACCTTCGGGTTGGTCAGCTCCTCGATCTCTTCGAGGATCTTCTGCGACGAGGTGCCCGGCGGCAGCTCGGTGACCACCAGCTGCCACTGTCCGCGTGCGAGGTCTTCGATCTTCCAGCGCGCGCGCACCTTGATGCTGCCGCGCCCGTTCTGGTAGATCTCGCTGATCTGCGAGGCCGGCGTGATGATCTGTCCGCCGCCGGGGAAGTCCGGGCCGGGGATCATGTCCATCAGCTCGTCATGCGACAGCTTCGGGTTCTTGATGATCGCGACCGCAGCGGCGGCCACTTCGGTCAGGTTGTGCGACGGGATCTCGGTCGCCATGCCGACCGCGATGCCGGAGGCGCCGTTCAGCAGAACGAAGGGCAGTCGCGCCGGCAGCAGCTTCGGTTCTTCGCTGGAGCCGTCATAGTTCGGCGCGAAGTCGACGGTGCCCATGTCGATCTCGTCGAGCAAGAGGCGCGAGATCGGCGTCAGCCGCGCTTCGGTGTAGCGCATGGCCGCCGCGCCGTCGCCGTCGCGCGAGCCGAAGTTGCCGTGGCCATCGACCAGCGGATAGCGCAGCGCGAAGTCCTGCGCCATGCGCACCATCGCGTCATACACCGACTGGTCGCCATGCGGGTGCAGCTTGCCGAGCACGTCGCCGACCACCGCGGCCGACTTGCGCGGCTTCGCGGCCGGGTCGAGCCTGAGCTGGTCCATTGCGTACAGGATGCGTCGCTGCACCGGCTTCTGGCCGTCGCAGACATCGGGCAAGGC
>JACCDH011659330.1_pt1 | contig 22564 bp, 17 predicted proteins | sample 7442481 | NCBI WGS metagenome assembly JACCDH01 (sample SAMN15323433, study PRJNA562643) | freshwater metagenome | isolation source: river surface water | place: USA:Blue River Watershed | collected 2017-08-15
GAAAAATGACAGCCCGTTAAATCCCTGCATCATCAGGATGCCGCCAAATTCAGATAACCAGTCCATGTTGACTCCTTGTGCGCTTTGCTTCAGAGGTGCTTCTTGGGTATTGCTCAACGAGGTAAAACCGGTGATTTGCGCCACTGGGGCGCAAATCACCGCCGTACGTATTACTGATAGCCCTTCGGGAACGGGTTCGGCTCGATCAGGCCGGACTCGAAGATCACCTTGAACTGGCCGTTCTTCTGCACTTCACCGATGCGGGTCTTAGACCACAGGTGATGGTTGTCATGCAGCTTCACGTAGCCTTCGGGCGCAGTCTTAAGCTCAATGCCGGGAGATGCTGCAACGACCTTGTCGATATCAAACGAACCGGCTTTTTCAACAGCTGCTTTCCACAGCCACGGTCCAAGGTAGGCCGCCTGAGTCACATCGCCGATCACGGCATTCGGGCCATACTTCGCCTTGAATGCTTCCACGAACTTCTTGTTGTTCGCGTTATCCAGCGACTGGAAGTACTTCATCGATGAATAGAAGCCTTCGGCGTTCTCGCCGCCAATGCCCAGCATCTCGTCTTCCGTCACGGACAGCGTCAGCACAACTTGCGTCTTGCCAGTCACGCCTGCGGCTTTCAGCTGCTTGAAGAAAGCAACGGTCGAACCGCCAACCACGTCAACAAACACGACATCCGGCTTTTTCAGCTTGATCTTGTTGATCAGCGAGCCAAACTGCGTGTTACCGAGCGGGTAGTACTCTTCACCAACGACCTCGCCCTTGATGACGTTCTCGATGTGCTTGCGCGCGATCTTGTTGGACGTCCGCGGCCAGATGTAGTCGGAACCGACGAGGAAGAATTTCTTTGCTTTTTTCTCTTTGACGACCCAGTCAAGACCAGCGAGGATCTGCTGCGTGGCTTCCTGTCCGGTATAAATCACGTTCTTCGACTGCTCGAGGCCTTCATAGAAGGTCGGGTAATAAAGCAGGCCATTCTCTTTTTCGACCACAGGCAGCACGGCCTTGCGGGAGGCTGAGGTCCAGCAACCGAAGATCGCGGCAACGCGGTCATTCGACAGCAGTTTCTTGGCTTTCTCTGCAAAGGTCGGCCAGTCGGATGCACCGTCTTCCTGAATGATCTTGATCTTGCGGCCGAGGATGCCGCCAGCAGCATTGATCTGCTCGATCGCAAGGCGCTCGGCCTGAATAGAGCCGGTTTCGGAAATCGCCATAGTGCCGGTCGCCGAATGCAACTGACCAACGATCACTTCAGTATCAGTGACCGCCAGCTTGGTGGTGTTGACTGCAGCGGTAGCAGGCGGCGCAGCAAACGAAAAGCCGGGCAGTGCGACGGCTGCGGTAGCAGCGAGTCCTTTGAGGACTTTGCGGCGGGCCGCAGATTTAATGGATTGATCAGACATGCGATATTCCTTTCACACGAGGGCATTACACAAAATTGACAGAGGAGACTGCCTGGAGCCTTGCTGGCAGAGGTCGATGCGCCGTGCGATACATCGCCGTCTTGACAGGGCTTGGAGCGAGAGTAGTTTTTGCTGGCGCAATGCAGCAATACGCTGTTTGACGTACGCATGCGCATCAGGGCTGCGCGCGGGCGCGTTCAGACATGCGTTGCGCTGCTGAGCAGAAGACAAGGCAAGTAGAAAGAATGGATGCGCGCCCCATAATGAGGCGAAATCCCTTCATCGCCGCTGCGCTGGATTGCGCCATGCTGGTGAACCACTTCGCTTACAACGCACCGCGAGGGTGCGCTTGAACTTCGTACCAGTGATGAGGGATATGCGCACTGCGCATACGTCATTTGACGTATGCGCGGACGCAGCGATTTCTTGCAGCGACTGGCTGTTTTATGTGAGGTGGCTACTTGCTGGTGCAGAAATTGCTGAGCGTTAAGCCCACTCTTTCTGAGCTCTCTTGTGAATTCCTCTTCCGTGCAGCGCATCGTCAAAAGCCGCCGCGACTACAACACCTGGGTGGGCAATGAAACGCTGGAAGACTATGCGCTTCGCTACACGCCGAAGAGCTTCCGCAAGTGGTCTGAATTCAGGATCGCCAATACGGCACTGGGTGCCGTGTCCTTCCTGGCGCTGGAAGCCATTGGCGCTGCGATCACCTTGTCTTACGGGTTTACCAATGCCCTGTGGGCAATACTGGTGGTCTCTGCGCTGATCTTCCTGACCGGCCTTCCCATCAGCTACTACACCGCAAAGTACGGTGTGGACATGGACCTGCTGACGCGCGGTGCCGGCTTTGGCTATATCGGCTCGACCATCACCTCGCTGATTTACGCGAGCTTCACCTTCATCTTCTTCGCACTGGAAGCGTCGATCATGGCGCAGGCGGTACAGATGGCTTTCGGCATCCCGCTCGCGTGGGGCTATGTGCTGTGCTCGCTGGTGGTGATACCGCTGGTGATTCATGGCGTGACCATGATCGGCAAGGTGCAGGCATGGACGCAGCCAGTATGGCTGGTGCTGATGGTGCTGCCTTTTGCAGCAGTGCTGTGGCAAGCTCCAGATGCACCGCTACGGCTGATGCAGTTCAGCGCAGGTCTTCCCGAGGGCGAGCATTTTGACTGGCTGTTGTTCGGCTCGGCAGCAACCGTGGTTTTCTCGCTGATTGCGCAGATAGGCGAACAAGTCGACTATCTGCGCTTTCTGCCAGAAGCCGGGGAAAACAATCGTGGCCGCTGGTGGATGGCGCTGCTGTTAGCCGGTCCTGGCTGGATCTTGATGGGCGCAGCAAAGATGCTGGGTGGTGCGCTGCTCGCGTTTCTGGTCATCGAACACGGTATCGATCTCTCGCATGCAGTCGAACCGACGCAGATGTATCTGGTCGCTTTCAGTTATGTTTTCTCTGACCCTCGCTGGATCACGGGCGCCGTCGCGCTGTTCGTGATCATCTCGCAGATAAAGATCAACATCACGAATGCCTATGCCGGTTCGCTCGCCTGGTCGAATTTCTTCGCACGGCTGACGCATAGTCATCCGGGACGTGTGGTGTGGGTGATCTTCAATGTGGTGATCGCCATATTGCTGATGGAGATAGGCGTATTCGCTGCGCTCAAGGAAGTGCTGACCATTTATTCGATGGTCGCTATTTCATGGATAGGCGCGGTGCTCGCAGACCTGCTGATTAACAAACCATTCGGTCTCTCGCCCCGGCACATCGAATTCAAACGCGCTCATTTGTATGACATCAATCCCGTGGGTGTCGGTGCGATGCTGGCTGCTACCGTGCTGTCCATGCTCGCCTTGCTGGGACTGTTCGGCGATCTGGCGCGCTCGCTCGCGCCTTTCATTGCGCTGATCACATCGCTGGTCGTGGCACCCTTGATCTCGCTGGCGACAGGCGGCCGCTACTACCTCGCCCGTTCTCCGGCGGGCGACGCAGTGCGTGGCCATCAGGTCTGTGTAATTTGCGAGAACCTTTTTGAATCGCCGGACATGGCTCACTGTCCGGCATACGACGGCCCTATCTGCTCGCTCTGCTGCTCACTGGATGCTCGCTGCGAAGACCGGTGTAAGCCTGTCGCAGCCCTGCCCGCTCAGCTCAATCGCTTTGGCAGCGCCCTGCTGCCAGCGACCGTGATGCGCCAGCTGAATACCGATGTCGGTAAGTATCTGCTGATGCTGGCACTGTTTACCGCCTTGCTGGGAACAGTATTGAGTGCGATCTACTTTTTTGAACTGCCATCGGTGATTCATACACCGTTTTATACTGATACTGACCTGCGACATTTATTCATCAAATTGTTTGCCGCATTTTTTTTGATGACAGGCGTAGGCACCTGGTGGCTGGTGCTGACTGCAACCAGCCGACATACGGCTCAGCAAGAGTCAGAGCGACAGACCAAGCTGCTGCTGACCGAGATTGACGCACACCAGCACACTGATGCCGAGTTGCAGCGCGCCAAGGACCGAGCCGAAGCTGCCAACATGGCCAAAAGCCGCTTTGTGACCGGCATGAGTCATGAGCTGCGCACGCCGCTCAACAGCATCCTTGGCTATGCACAAATTCTGCAGGCGGACCCTAGTATTCCCGCACACCGGCAGAATGCCATCAGTGTGATCCGCCGTAGCGGCGAGCACTTGCTGTCGCTGATCGACGGCATGCTCGATATTGCGCGCATTGAAGCTGGCAAAATGCGGCTGGAAACCGGCCAGCTTCCACTCAGGGATTTTCTCGATCAGATTGTGCAGATGGTCGCACCGCAAGCGGCGCAGAAAGGCATAGGCTTTCATTTCATCGAAACGGGCCGCATCCCTCAGGCCGTGCACGCCGATGAAAAACGCTTGCGGCAGATCCTTATCAATCTGCTGGCCAATGCGGTGAAATTCACCGACCGCGGCTCGGTAACGCTGCGTGTGACTTATGCGCGCGAGATTGCGACCTTTGAAGTGGAAGACACGGGCATCGGCATCTCTGAAGAGGATGTCGCGCGCATATTCCTGCCGTTCGAACGCAGCGATTCAGCAAATCAGCGCAAGGAGGTTGGCACCGGGCTGGGTCTTGCGATCTCCAACATGCTCGCGCACATCATGGGCGGAGAACTGAGCGTCACCAGTACACTGGGCAAGGGCAGTATTTTCAAGTTGCGCCTCTATCTTCGCGAAGCACGGCAGCCACTGGCGCGCGATGAGACAACGGTCATGGCGACCGGCTATACAGGTGCGCGCAAACGCTTGCTGGTGACAGATGATCAGGCCTCTCAGCGCATCGTGCTCACAGAGATGCTTTCGCCGCTGGGCTTCGACATCATCGAAGCCGATAGCGGTCTTGCCTGTCTTTCTGCTGTGGAGGAGCATCGACCCGATCTGCTGCTGATGGATATCTCCATGCCGGGCATGGATGGCTGGGAAGTCTGCCGCCGGCTGCGCGAGAAGGGACATACCGAACTGCCGATCATCATTGTGTCGGCGAATGTTTTTGATCCGACTGCGCGCCAGAGCGAGAGCATGTACTGCAACGATTTCATTGCCAAGCCTTTCATGCTGGCGGATCTCTTGTCGAAACTGAGGCTGCATCTGAATATTGAATGGACATCGGCAAGCTCGCCCGACACATCTTCTGCACAGCCCTTGCGACTGATACCACCTCGAGCCACGCTGGCGCGTCTCTCGGAACTCGGCGCCATCGGTTTTGTGAAAGGTATCCATGCAGAGCTGGATCACATTGAAAAGCAAAACCCCTTGTATGCACCGTTTTGCACTGAGCTACGGTCGCTGGTGGAGCGTTTCCGCTTGCCGGAATACGCCAATCGTTTGAAGGAGTGGATGTATGACGACATGGACCACGTTTGACGGTGACGTCGCGCTGATCGTCGATGACGTTCCAGAAAATCTCGCGCTGCTTTCGGATGCACTCTCCGAGGCTGGCTATACCGTGCTGGTCGCCACAGATGGGCTCTCGGCCCTGGAGCGACTGACAATGGTCATCCCTGACATTATTCTGCTGGATGCTGTAATGCCCGGGATAGATGGCTTCGAAACTTGCCGCAGGATCAAGCAGATGGAGGAAGTACGGCATGTACCCGTGATGTTCATGACCGGCCTGACCGAAACCGAACATGTGGTTCAAGGCTTCGAGGCAGGTGGTCTCGATTACGTGACCAAGCCTATCGAGCCAGCAGAAGTACTGGCACGTGTTGCCACCCACATACGCAATGCGCGCATCATGTCGCAAGCCCGGCATGCGATTGATGCCGTCTCACATGCCGCTATCTCGCTCAAGGCTGATGGCACGCCGCTCTGGCAGACCCGACAGGCAGCTGACTGGATGGAAAAATATTTCCCCGGCGCGCAAGCGACATCGCAATCGCTGCCCACGCTCGTGGCGGAATGGCTTGAAAAAGCGCTGCCAGAGGATGAACCTGCGCCACTGGTGATTCAGCAGGAAGGCCATAGCCTGCACCTGACACTGTCGCGCCGCAAGCGTGAACTGCTGCTGCTGCTGGAAGAGAAGCACGAACAGGCAACGCCTTCGCTGGATCAGTATCAGCTGACACCGCGCGAGCTGGAAGTGCTGAGCTGGGTGGCCAAAGGAAAAACTAACCGCGACATTGCAGAAATACTGGGGATGAGTCCACGCACAGTAAACAAGCATCTCGAGCATATTTTTGTGAAACTGGGCGTGGAAACCCGTGCTGCCGCAGCATCACTGGTGGCGGGCAAACTGTAATCCACTAAGCAGCCCGGGTCTTGTCGTTGATCTCCCCGCATCCTCACCACGCATGGGCTCAAGCCCTGCAGCGCCGGGGCGTTCCACCGTACGTCGAATGACTTATTTCTGTTAGCGGGTGCAGCGAATTACTCTCCAATCATGGTTTTTATTTACGGGAGAGCCGCATGTACCACGGAGATATTTCGAGCAGCAAAGACACGGTCGGTGTAGCCGTCGTCAATTACAAAATGCCGCGTCTGCACACCAAGGCAGAGGTGCTGGACAACTGCCGCAAGATTGCAGACATGATCAAGGGCATGAAAGTTGGACTGCCAGGTATGGATCTCGTGATCTTTCCCGAGTATTCGACACACGGCATCATGTATGACGCCAAAGAGATGTATGACACCGCATCGGCCATTCCCGGTGAAGAAACCGAGATCTTCGCCGAAGCCTGCCGTTCCGCAAAAGTGTGGGGCGTGTTCTCACTGACTGGCGAGCGCCATGAACAGCATCCGAACAAAGCGCCCTACAACACGCTGATACTGATGAATGACAAAGGCGAGATCGTGCAGAAGTACCGCAAGATCATGCCGTGGGTACCGATCGAGGGCTGGTATCCCGGCAACTGCACCTATGTCTCTGACGGCCCCAAGGGCCTGAAAATCAGCCTGATCATCTGCGACGACGGTAACTATCCGGAGATATGGCGTGACTGCGCGATGAAGGGCGCAGAGCTGATTGTGCGCTGCCAGGGCTATATGTATCCAGCCAAAGACCAGCAGGTGCTGATGGCCAAGGCAATGGCATGGGCGAACAACAGTTATGTCGCCGTCGCGAATGCCGCGGGCTTCGACGGTGTGTATTCTTACTTTGGTCACTCAGCGATCATCGGTTTCGACGGCCGTACGCTGGGCGAGTGCGGTGAAGAAGAAATGGGCATTCAATATGCGCAGTTGTCGATGTCACTGATTCGCGATGCGCGCAAGAACATGCAGTCAGAAAATCACTTGTTCAAGCTGCTGCATCGCGGCTATACCGGCAAGATCAATTCGGGTGAAGACAGCAAGGGCGTCGCTGCGTGCCCGTATGACTTCTATGCGAAGTGGATCAACGATCCTGAGGGAACCCGCGAGATGGTCGAGAAAATCACGCGGCCCATGGTAGGCACGGAAGAATGTCCTGTGCCAGGTATTCCAAACACCGAAGCAGTTCACAAGTAATCGCCTTCCCTGTGTGCCGGCCGGGACAACCCTCCCGCGCCGGCGATTTTCTGAAAGCTTCCATGCTCGCCGCCGCTGCAGATATCGCTCAGTACCAGATCAGCGATGAACCTTATTACCTGCCAGTGCGCGACGAGCTTCAGCAGTTTGAAGCCGCGTATTCTGCGCGGCTGCCAGCGATGCTGAAAGGGCCTACCGGCTGTGGCAAGACACGCTTCGTCGAACACATGGCCTGGCGGCTGGGCAGACCACTGATCACCGTGTCATGCAATGAGGACACCACCGCCAGCGACCTGATCGGTCGTTTCCTGCTCGATGCCAGCGGTACGTACTGGCAGGATGGGCCGCTCGCGCTGGCCGCACGCATCGGTGCGATCTGCTATCTCGATGAAGTCGTTGAGGCGCGGCAGGACACGGTGGTTGCGATTCATCCACTGACCGATACGCGGCGCTGCCTGCCCCTGGATCGAAAAAATGAATTATTGCGTGCGCATCCGAATTTTCAGTTGGTGATCTCTTACAACCCTGGCTATCAGCGGCTGCTGAAAGATCTGAAGCCCTCTACCAAGCAGCGTTTTGTCGCCATCGATTTTCACTATCCAGATCCGCAAGCCGAGACGAATATAGTGATGCACGAAGGCGGTGTCGATCGCGACATGGCGCAGGCACTAGTTTGCATTGCCGGGAAAATGCGCCACCTGAAAGGTCATGGGCTGGACGAGGGCGCATCAACGCGCATGCTTGTGTATGCCGCCACACTGATCGCACGCGGCATTGCACCTGTCACAGCATGCCAGATGGCGCTGGTGCAGCCTGTCAGCGATGATGCCGACATGCTGGAGGCATTGAGCGGCGTGGTGAGCAGCATCATCGGCTAAGTCATGAGCGCAGCCAGCAGCACACCGTATGGGCTGGACGCGGCGCGCAGCAGCCTCAATCCTTATTTGCGAGCACTGTGGAATAAAGATTTCACTCTGCGCGCCACCGAGAAACCTCTGACGCAGCAGCGAGCATACCTGTCTGAACTTGGCATCCATTTACCGCGTCACTATCATTCGCATCGCGGCGCGCAGCTTCGTGATTTGTACCGCGCTGCTGCTGCGCATGCGGGTGCGCATCTCCAATATTCAACGCATCGCTTCGAGCGCAGCACACTCAAGCCGGTGCAGATGGCCATCATCGGCGTACTGGAGGATGCACGCATTGAACAGTTGGCCATAGAAGAGATGCCCGGACTGCGCAGCTTGTGGCTGCAGTTTTTTGACCCGCGAGGGCGCGACAGCAACAGTGCCGAAGCCTTGCTGCTGCGGCTGTCGCATGCACTGCTCGACCCTCGTCGCGACGATCCGAATCCTTGGGTGACCGAGGCCTGCCGTCTTTTTTATGCATCACAACGCACAGGCAGTGATCCGCAGGTGTTGCGGGCACTGGGCTCTAAGCTCGGTAATGACCTTGGTCAGATGCGTGCGCAGTTCAATGCAAAAACTTATGCCACTGAGCCCGTTTACCGCGATGACAATCTTTTTCTCTGGGCCAGTGAACTACCGCCGGAGGAAACACGAATGGAACACGGTGGCTATGCCCATGAAGAGAGCGCCGCCCACACCAATGAGCGCTTCGATCGGCAGGCAGAAGAAGATGCACACTTTCGCCCACGCGAGATGGCGGGCAACGACACTGGTGGCGAAGAGAATGATGATGCCGTGCTGCCGACTTATCGAGAGTGGGATGCTCGCATCGGCCGCTACCGTGAACGATGGTGCAGCATTCTGGAAAGCGAGCCTGCCGTCGCCGACCCTTCGGTTTTACTGAATACGATGAAAAACCGGTCGGCACTGTTACGTCAGCTGGCGAAATCGCTGCAAGCTCGAAAACAGGGGCGCTTGCAGACACTGCGCCGCCAGACCGAGGGCGACGAGTTCGAGCTGGATGCGCTAGTGCATGCGATTACCGAGCTCCGCAGCGGTCGCCTGCCTGATTTACGCGTGCACCGCCGCAGCTTTCGACAAAAGCCTGATCTTTCAGTGCTGCTGCTGATGGATCTCTCAGCATCGACCAATGCAGCAATTCCGGGTGCCGCCGGTGAATCAAGCTTGCTGTCACTGATCAGAGAAGCGAGTCTGCTGCTGGGAATGGCGATCGGTCAGAGCCGCGATCAGTATGCGATTCATGGTTTTCGCTCGAATGGCCGACATGAAATCGATTACCTGCGTTTCAAGGAATTCAGCGAATCAATGAACGAGGCCGTACTTGAAAAATTGTCGGGCACGACCGGCGCATTATCGACACGCATGGGCGCTGCGATTCGGCATGCGAGCCATCAGATGCGCAACTGCCGCACTGCGCAGCGGCTGATCCTGTTGCTGACGGATGGCGAACCCCATGATATTGATGTCTTTGATGCTTCTTATCTGGCGCATGATGCAGCGCGCGCCATCGAGTGTTCTGCGGCGGAGGGCACGCCGGTGTTTTGCGTGTCGGTAGATCCTCTGGCCGATACTTATCTGCAGAAGATGTTTGGCAGGCATCACTATCAGATCATTGACCGCGTCGAGCAGTTGCCGCAGCGGCTACCTGAGCTTTATCTTCGACTGACTGCCTGACCCGGAATCATAAGGTGCGGAACGACCATTGACGGCTTACTGGCTGGCCATCGACAGCACCAGTAAATTCGACATCGTAGTCGGTCGCTGCACGCAGCGGCAGCAAAGGTACGATGGCAGCAGCAGAGGGAGGTGTGTCGCGATCGCTGGTACTGTCAAGCTGTCGCACGGCCAGAGGTTGCCCGTCACGCGGGCGCAGCGTGAATCGCTCGACTTTCAGCACTGACGTGAAATCGGCATGCACACTGACGGGATAACCAACTTCATCATGATGCGGCACAGGATCAGGTGTTTCCTGATCGCTGTAGAAATTCCTTCTGACACTGCGCTGCCCGGAAGCTGGCCATAAGACCAGCTGGCCTTTGCCCAATCCGCTGCTCTGACGCGGCGCGATCATGTTCACGGTAAGCCAGCTGTAGGCGCCGGGCCGGCTTGCGGCGCCGGCACCGGCTGTCGAGAATCTCGGCTCGAAAATCAGATACCGATGGTAAATCGCAGTGATCAGCCCATCAGCAGCTGCAAACCCATCAGGCCTGGAGGTCGCTGCAATCACTTCGCCGTCAGCAAGGCTGGCGGCCTTCAAAGGAAAGCCGGCTGCCTGCAGGCGTTGGGGCGCATCAAAACCCGTGAAGCCGGGACGACCCGCCTGCTCTTCATGTGCGACGCTTTGATTGAGCAGCTGATATTCAGCATGCGCCCGGGCGGCCTGATCGAGCTGAGTATCTCGCTCAAGTGGTAACAGCCCTGCCTGCTGCCGACGGAAATTGAACCAGATCAAACCATCTGCGGCCATATCGCCGGTGACAAGCGGGGGCGCGGTTTCCTGTGCACGAAGTTGCACTGCACCGGGTAGATTGTCTTTAGCCGACTCGCCGCCGCACCCGCCGAGCAATGCGAGCATCCACAAAGGGATTTGCCAGAACGATACTCGGTGCGTACCGGCTGTCATTGAATCATGCCACGCGTTGCCAGATTCTGGTTTCAATCAGCCTCTCTACACCTGACTAAACCTCAACAAAAAAATAGCCGCTAAACGCCTAATGCCGAGCAAGCAAATTCACATTGCCTGTTTAGAAGCTGAGGTAGCAGGAAAGTGCTGGGAGATTCAAGATGATCTGAAGTCAGTCAGTTCGCTCGAAGATACCGGCCGCCCGGTTTTTGTGAACTTCGTTCCATGCGAATACCTGAGCATGCATTGCGATCCACACACCTGGGGGTGACAGTCGCGCTGCGGTGATGGCAGAACCCAGATTGAACATCGCATCGGATCCGTCGATCAGATAAGGAATCATGGCACCGGTTAACACGATGGTCTTGTCCAGCCGGGCGGCAGCGATCACTGCCGCAGTGTCGCGCATCGTGTCCGTGCCATGCACGATGACCAGACGACCTTCCGGTGCGCTCTTGCATGCAGACAGTATTTGCTGTCGATGATCGTCATTCATGTCGAGCGAGTCTATGGCCATCAGTGACTGGAATGCATAAGGCTCTGCCAGTCTGGCGCGCGCCAGCGCCTCGGGCAGCACGCTGTCGCCAAATCCCAGACTCCCATCGAGCGGGTTGTAATGTTTGTCAAAAGTGCCGCCAGTGGCGATGATGCGCAAGCTCATGATGTCCCGGTTGAATACCTGCGATAGTTTTTATGGCGACATCTTAGCCTGAAGCTTGAGTCTGAGAGAAGTGGGGTGCAAGCGATGCCACCATCGTAGTGCCATCGCAAGGAATTCTCTGCGCATAAAAAAAGGAGTGGATCCGAAAGAATCCACTCCGAAAATGCGAGGCAAGCAAGGCGAGGAACGACCTGATTGCCCGCCATCCGAGACAAGATGGACCTTGATCTTACGAGAGGAGGTGCCAATCAATCCAATGCTATGTTGGCATGATCCTATGCGTGAATTGCAGCATTGGAAGTGTTGGAAGTAGTGCTGTAAGAATGATCTGAAAGCTTGCTTCAATTTAAGCGCTCGACGGCCGATAGCCGCGCGGTTGTATGCGGAGATTGTCGGCTACACTGTGGCCTGTTGTCTGCGAATCCGAATCCATTGATGAAACCCGTTGCTCCCGGCACTGTGATTTTCCATCGCTATCGCGGCTATGGCGTGGTGACTTCTGTCAATCTGATGACGGGTTGGATTTCTGCGCGTTTTGCCAGCGAAGGTAGAACGCTCGATCTGAATCTCTCTTGCGATCAGGTACAACATGCAGACGGCGAGCCCATACAGTTTCGTCATTCGGCGCCTGACCGCATGCCACACGGAAGACTGATGGCGATGATGCGGGAGCTGCACAAGGCGGGTTATCAGCGCTTGTATTTGTACAGCTGGCCCAAGCCTTCAGGTCTTCACTGGCGCTGGCATTTGTTCACTGGCCCGCGCCAGTGGATGCAGCGCAGCTGGCGCGAAGGCTGGTACGGTTCCGGCGCTGAATACAACCTCAATCCTGTGCTCGGCTGGGGCGATGCGCCCGGCGCGTCGGCACATGAACTGGTGTCATCGCTGGCGCGTTTTGATCCGCAGGGTCTGTCGCGCGCGCTGGGTCGCGATGAAGATCACTCTCAGTGGTTTGCCAGTGTGTGCGAAGCGCTGCTACCTAATTACACCTATTCGCTGGGATGGGATCAGCGTGATGGTATGCCGCCAGAGCATCTGCCTGTGGTGCCACTGCGCAGCCATGTCGCACCTTACTCGGGTCCGGCGCTGCCCTGGCCTCCGGGGTGGGGCAAGCTCTGGCGCACTCTCCCGCGTGGCAATGAAGGTTCGCGCGCGCTCAGAACAAATCCCTCTGACGTCCCCTCCGACGCCGATCGTTGATCTGCACGATGCTGAGTTCACGTGAGCCTGGCAAAAGCACGATGTTCTCGCCGGCGCGCAAAGCGCCCGGCTTTACCACCTTCAGATAAACGCCCGTATAACCGGACTGCAGCATCTGCTTCAATGCCTGCGCGTAGCCCATCCGTGCGCCGAATTTGTAGCAGGGAGAACGCGGCTCGGTCACTTCAAGCAGCACTTCGCCGATCTGCAGACGATCGCCGACCCAGAGATCAGTTTCAAGTACCCCGGTGGTTGTGAGGTTCTCGCCCATCGTACCAGGCGAAAGTTCGCTGCTTTGTCTGTGGATGCGCTCGCGCGCCTCGTTCCAGAATGCATAGTGCTCATGCGGGTACAAATACACCGCCTTGTCCAGCCCGCCGTGCACGCTCAGGTCTGCCTGCTCATCGCCGGCAATACCCAGTGGCTCCACGCGCACAACGGTCTCTAGTGCCTCCTTGCGTATACCTGACACGATGCGGTGTGTCGTCTGGCCCTCTGTCACAAAGAGTGGCGCGACCTTTCCAACATTAATGCTCAATACCCGCCGGACTGGCGATGGATGCAGATTCATGGGCTCAGAGGGCATGCGCAATATTGTTCACAGGTTTGCCATGAACGAAATCAACGACAGCCTCGAATACCGGCCGGAAGTAACGTTCGTAACTGTCGGTTTCGACAAAACCAATATGCGGCGTTGCCAGCACATTATCGAGCTGCAGCACTGACGCATTGACCGGCAGGGGCTCAATTTCAAATACATCCAGTGCAGCGGCAGCGGGGCGACCTTTACGCAACGCAGCTTCGAGCGCCCCGGGAGCAATCAATTCTGCGCGACTGGTATTGACGATCAGTGCATCCTCTTTCATTGCAGACAAGTCCTCATAGGCAACGCAGTGGCGAGTGGCATCAGAGAGGCGCAGATGCAGACTGAGCACATCCGACTGCATAAACAAGTCCTTCTGGTTCGTGGCCGCAGCAAAGCCGTCAGCGACGGCTTTCTCACGGCTGGCCTCACTGCCCCAGACTCGCACCTTCATTCCGAAAGTCTGCGCATAGCGGGCAACCAGCTGTCCGATGCGGCCATAGCCCCAGATGCCCATCACACGACCGCTCAGCGTGGTCCCGAGGGTGCTGCGCGCGGGCTCTATCGCACTGGCTTGCCATAAGCCCTGCTTGAGCAGGGATGCATATTGCGGCACTTTGCGCCGCGCGGCCAGTATCAGTGCCCAGGTCAGTTCTGCGGGTGCGACCGGATCGCCGCTGCCCTCCACCACGGCAACGCCCCGTGCCGCCGCTGCAGTCAGATCGACATGCGCACCAATGCGGCCGGTCTGGGCAATCAGCTTCAACTTGGGCAGCTTGTCGAGCAGTGCACCACTGATCGTCGTGCGCTCGCGGATCAGCACGAGCACATCGATATCGGCGAGGCGTATTGCGAGCTGACCTAATCCTTTCGCACTATGGTTGAAGACTTTGACATCCAGTCCGTCAAGCATGCGGAAGCAGGGCAGGTGGCGGACACAGTCCTGATAATCATCGAGTATCGCTATCTTCATGGGCTAACCTTGTATCCGGAAATGAAATCATTCGTCAGGCGTAACAATAAGTCATACATGGGGTGTGCCGGTCGCTAATGTATCCAGGTAAGGTACTAAAACCGCGCCTGCCACCAGCGCTTGAACAGACAAGGCAGCGGCTTGCTGGTACGCTTGCCAGCTAACGGTCGGTCTCTGACCATGTCGGCAGGCGAGACGCACCCTCAGTGGCTAATGCTGGTCAGTTAAGGCAGGTCGCGGGATCCCGGCGTGCGCCGGGATGACGTGTTAAGGCCAATAGCTCTAGATGTGTCGTCCCGGCGCATGCCGGGATCCCGCGTCTTTTAATGCGCTCGTGAAAACTTCGCGCTTAACTGAGTAGCATTACCGTCGGCAGGCGCGTTTTCCTTGCCAGCGACCGTGCTCTCTCTTTTACTTATTCAGCTTTCCAGATGACCCGCACGACCCGACCACTTCCGATGCGTGATGGCGTATCTCCCAGCCGCGTCGGCCTGCCTCATGGGCACTGGAAAACACTGGGAGAATTCTTTTCTGCGCGTTTTCCTGACGTACCCGCGTATCGATGGGCAGAACGTGCTGAGCGTGGTGAAGTGGTGGATGAGCAGGGACAGCGCCTGACACCGGAAAGTCCATACCGTGGCGGCGCCTCTGTTTACTACTATCGAGAGCGGGCACATGAAGTACGCATTCCCTTCGATGAAAAGATCCTGTTTCTGAATGATGAGCTGCTAGTCGTCGATAAGCCCCATTTCTTGCCGGTGACCCCGGGGGGAAGATTCCTGCGGGAGACGCTGCTGGTTCGGCTGAAGAAGTCGACGGGCATTGAGACGCTGACACCCATACATCGGCTCGACCGGGAAACTGCAGGTGTGATGATGTTGTCGGTAAATCCTGCAACACGCAGCCTCTGGCAATCCCTGTTCAGAAAGCGCTCGGTTGAGAAAGTGTACGAAGCGGTGGCTGCAGAGAGCCGCCTGACATTTCCCCTCGAAAGACAAAGCCGGATCGTTCGTGATGAACAGTTTTTCAGAATGCGTGAGGCGGACGGCGAGCCGAACTCGCATACCCGTATCGAGCATGCCGGGAGGTATGGCGACTATGCGCTTTACAGGCTATTTCCGCTAACCGGCAAAATGCATCAGCTGAGGGTGCATATGAATGCGCTGTCCCTCCCGCTGCTGAATGACGGCTTTTATCCAGTGCCACGCGCGGCCGGAGATGATGACTTCACCAAACCCCTCAAGCTGCTGGCAAAATCCCTGCGTTTCATCGATCCGCTGACAGGCGAGATCCGTTATTTTGAAAGCGAGTTGCAGCTCTGAATCTGTGTGCTCGCAGTGCCGACAACAACAAACAGAAAGCGTGCTGTGAATAAGCAAAGTGAGATTCGACCCGATCATGCTGTGACGCCCGTCATTCGGCAATGCATTATTTCGCTTGCGCTGGGTGCATTTGGCAGTGGGATGTCGATGCGCGTGGTTGATCCTATGCTCGTCATGATGGCGCGCGAGTTTGATATCACCATCGCTCTCGCCTCATGGGCAGTCACATTATTCGGGTTCGCGTATGGCGTATCCCAGTTATTGTTTGGCCCGCTTGGAGATCGCTATGGAAAAGTACGGGTCGTCGCGTACGGCTGTGGTGCTTGCAGCGTATCAGCATTGATGTGCGCTGTGATGCCGGACTTCGATAGCTTGCTTGTTGCGCGCGCGGTGGCTGGAGCGATGGCAGCGTCGGTCATTCCGCTGTCGATGGCATGGATCGGCGATGTCGTTCCCTATGAATACCGGCAGCCGGTGTTGGCCAGATTTCTGATCGGGCAAATTCTGGGGCTCTCCGCTGGTGTCGTGGTTGGAGGACTGAGCGCGGATTATCTGGACTGGCGATTTCCGTTCTTTATGATTGCGCTCTGGTTCGCTGCCACTAGCGTTTATCTGCACACCATCAATCGGTCTTTACCCGATCACGCACGCGTATTGCATATCAGCGCTGACAGTGGTTTTCGCCGGATGATCATCGAGTTTCGTCACGTACTTCGGTTGACCTGGGCACGGCAGGTGTTAATCACCGTTGGGCTCGAGGGCGCAGTGACTTTTGGTGCGCTTGCTTTTATCCCGGCACATTTGCATTCAACCTATGGGTTGTCGCTGGCTTCTTCGGGATCAATGGTGATGCTGTTCGGCCTTGGCGGTTTGATCTTTGCGTTCAGTTCGCGCAACCTGGTCAGTCATCTGGGAGAAGCAGGGCTGATCAATGTCGGCGCGTTGCTGATGGGGATATCGCTGTTAGCGCTCGCTGTCACGCCGTTCTGGTGGCTGGCATTTCCTGCATGCTCCGGTTTCGGGCTGGGGTTCTACATGCTTCACAACACGTTGCAAATCAATGCAACACAGATGGCCCCCGAGCGGCGTGGCGCGGCAGTAGCCGCGTTTGCTTCCTGTTTTTTTCTTGGACAAGCGAGTGGTGTGGCCATCGGCGGAGCGACACTATCGCTGGTTGGCACGAAGGGCGTTCTTGCGGCTTCTGGCGTGCTGGTCATTCTCATCGGGCTCAGGTTTGCCCGGATTCGCCGTCGCAAAGACGCGTGAGCGGCGTTTCAAACCTATTTCTTCTTTGCCAGTTTTGTACCCACGTTTCCGGTATTGCGCTTCGGTCAGGAGCGCGTAGCGAAGTTGCGTAATTCTGCAGCCAGGTTTGGCTGACTCACTTCCAGATCGCGCGCCATGCGCTGCAGTGCACGAACATTATCCACGCGACTATTGTCCGTAGTGGTTGCAGGCGCTTTCGTGCTGAAAAATGTTGAGAACCAATGACCAACTGCCAAAGAGACAGGCTTGGAGGCGATACCAGTGTTAAAGGTCGTTTGCATGAATACTCCAGTAAAAAGCTTATGTATGTTGCGCCGCAGTATAAATCAACGCTAAGATATAAATACAATTTTGTTTCTAAATGTCCGTAATAGGTTTTAGATATAACATGCGGATAAGCAAGGATTCATTAGTCTGTGGACCAATAAAATGAGCTTTTTGACATTAGATTTAAATTTGCTGCGAGTCTTCGATGCTGTGATGACCGAGCAAAACCTGACTCGTGCTGCCAGCCGGCTGGCTATGACACAGCCCGCGGTATCAAACGCTGTTAAACGATTACGCGACGCATTGGGTGATGAATTGCTGATCCGTACGGCTCACGGAGTCAAACCCACCGCGCGTGCTGAATCACTATGGCCAGCGGTCAGACGAGCACTGGCAGATCTTGAAGAAGCGGTAGCACCACGCAGCTTTGAGCTGGCAAAAGCGCATGTCACTTTCAGGATGGCGATGGCAGACGCAACCGCTGGCTTGCTATTGCCGCCGCTGGTGCGGGTAATTGAAAAAGATGCACCCGGAATTGATATTCGGATGGTTCCGCTGACGACCCGTGAACCACGGCCGTCATTGTTACGCGGTGATATCGATCTGGCGATTGGATTTTTTCCGGGAGTCGTTGCTCAATTGCAGGGCGCAACTGAGACCCCGATCCGCCATGAACGTTTGTATGCCGGCCAGTACGTTTGCGTAATGCGCAAGGAACACCCATTAGCGAACAAGGAACTGTCCCTTGATGCTTATTGCGAAGCTAACCATTTACTGGTCAGTTTTTCCGGACGCGCGCGCGGTCTGGTCGATGATGCTTTACTGTCATTAAACAAAGAACGCCGGATTCTGTTGACGGTGAATCAATTTTTTACCGCCGGCAAAGTGGTGGCGAATTCCGACCTGATCATGGTGTTGCCGCGGCATTTGATCGAAGCCACCGGTATGACGGATGCGCTGGTTGCGAAAGAATTGCCATTTCCTATGCCTGAGGTGCATATCGACATGCTCTGGCATGAGCGTGATGCACGAAGCCCCGGACATCAGTGGCTGCGCGAGCAGTTGCGTAATTCCGGTTCGCTGACCCCTTTCTCCCAGTCTCACTGAGACAAACTCGCTCGGACCGCTAGACCCCTACCCAACATCAGTTCGGGCACCGGCAGACGGCCTGTAAGGCTTTCTGCGCTGTACCGTCCTGCAGACCGTGGAAGAACCCATGTTCTTTGGGCGCGCGTTTGTTTCACAATGACTCCATCTCTGCAAAGCTGAAACTGGCGCAGGTCGCTTTCAGCGTAAGCATCCAGGTCAGCAAGTGAATCAACCGAGTTATTAACAATCTTTCCTGTACTTATCCAGAGCTTTATTCACACAACGATGCAGGATTCGGAGCTGTGCGTTTAATCTAAGTTGTTTGTTAAAGCTTGTATTTAATATTGGTAGTAATAGATAAGCTACGCCATTTTCTGTGGATAACTCCAATTTCCTTTGTCACTTCAATCACCTGGCGAAAAGATAAATCCTGAATAGACCCCGTAGTGGAGCAGGACAGTTTTTGTATAAAAATTCAGCAGGTTGAAAAAAAGGTAGTTATCCACTTTTCCGGTAGCAGTTCTCCCTAGGCTTTTCCACAGGGTCAGAATGTCATCGGTAGCATGAGCGTTACGGTTGCCAGAGGCGTGTCATAAGATCCAGAGCGGTGCTGATGGGTATTTCCAATTTGCGTTGTGCAAGGCAGATGAAGGAAAGATCCGTAGTTACTCTGACACGATCCGCAATCACCAAGCCGTGGGCCTGTGCTTCTCTGAGAGCAATCGCGTCTCGAACAAGAGAGAGTCCAACACCAGACTTGACGAGATCAAGCATTGACGCTTCCTGATCAACGAGAGCGACGCGGGTAGGCTCGGCGTGATGCGCTGCAAATGCTTTGCTTAACAGACGATTGTGAACCGACTCCGGTGGTGCCCAGATCCACGGCAGCTGCGCCAGGTCTTTCCAATCTTTGCCGATAACCCGGTGCTTCCAGCCCTGAGGCGCGAGAACGCTGTAACCGAAACTGGTGAGCGTGATCGCGTGACAGCTTTTATCCGGTTCACCGAGGTAGTAGCCGACATCTAGTTCACCCGCGCGTATTTGCTGCTGCACCCAGCCGGACATGCCGTGCTGTAGTCGGGTTGACAGGTGCGGGTAGCCCTCGACCAGGCGTTTTAAAAAAGCACCCAGCCGGGTGAATTCGGGATCGAGGATAGTGCCAATAGCCAGACTGCCCGTTAATGTCGAGTTCAGTGATCTTGCAGCGTCAAGCAATTCGCTGCTATCTCGCAGCACTTTTTCCGCGAGTGGCAGGAGCTTGCTGCCCTCGCTGCTGACGCGCATCCCGGAAGGGCTGCGGTGAAAGAGAACCACGCCCAGTGTTTGCTGCAGGGATTTGATCTGCAAACTGACGGCGGGCTGGGTCAGGCTCAGCCTTTGGGCAGCGCGAGTCAGGTTGCCCTCTCGTGCGACGGTGACAAAAGCTCTCAGCTGAATCAGGTCCATGGGCTAGACACTAGATGTTTCATAAGATTTTCTTATGGAGTTATTGATGATAACTCATTGGATTGCTGTACGCCCTCTGGGTTACTCTGCTGAAAAGTCATCACAACTAAAAGGAAAACTTATGACAACCAGTGCGGCAGCGGTTTCCCATTTCATCAACGGGAAGGTCGCGAACTCAAGCAGCGGGCGATCCCAGCCGGTGTTCAATCCAGCTACGGGCGCTGAAATTACCAAGGTAGCGCTGGCCAGCGAAGCTGAAGTGAATCTGGCGGTAGCCGCTGCACAAGCTGCGGCGCCTGCATGGGCAGAGACTGCGCCGCTGAAACGCGCACGCGTACTCTTCAAGTTCAAAGAACTGATAGAGAAGCATCATGACGAGCTCGCCGCATTGATCACGCGCGAGCACGGAAAAGTATTCAGCGACGCCAAAGGCGAGGTGGTACGGGGACTGGAAATTGTCGAGTTCGCGTGCGGCATACCGCAGCTGCTGAAAACGCAGTTCACAGACAACATCGGCGGTGGTATCGATAACTGGCAGCTCAGGCAACCGCTGGGTGTGACAGCCGGTATCACGCCTTTCAATTTTCCGGTAATGGTGCCTTTATGGATGGCGCCGGTAGCCATCGCATGCGGGAACACGTTTGTGCTCAAGCCTTCCGAGCGCGATCCATCGCCGTCGCTGCTGCTGGCGGATTTGCTCATGCAGGCTGGACTGCCGGATGGTGTGTTCAATGTCGTGCAGGGTGACAAGCTGGCGGTCGATACATTGCTTCATCATCCGGATGTCAAGGCGGTGTCCTTTGTCGGCTCGACGCCGATCGCGGAATATATCTACACCGAGGGCACCCGTCGCAAGGGCAGTTATCCATTGCGAGTGCAGGCGCTGGGTGGCGCGAAAAATCATCTGGTCGTTATGCCCGATGCGGATCTGGACCAGGCAGTCGATGCATTGATTGGCGCGGCTTATGGCTCAGCCGGCGAGCGCTGCATGGCGATCTCGGTTGCTGTCGCTGTGGGCAATGTCGCCGACAAGTTGGTCAGTGCGCTCGTGCCGCGCGTGAAAGCGCTGAAGGTAAAAAATGGCATGGAGCCCGATGCGGAGATGGGCCCGGTCGTCACGGCTGCGCACAAGGCAAAAATAGAGTCCTATATCGATCAGGGAGTGAAGGCGGGCGCAAAACTTCTGGTTGATGGACGCGGGCTGAAAGTCTCCGGCCATGAGCAGGGCTTTTTCCTCGGTGGCTCGTTGTTCGATCATGTGACGACCGAGATGACGATCTATCAGGAAGAGATCTTCGGACCGGTGCTGTGTGTGGTGCGTGTTCCGGATCTGGGCGCTGCAATTGAGCTGATCAACGGCCATGAGTTTGGCAATGGCGTGTCCCTGTTCACTTCGGATGGTAATACAGCGCGCGAATTTTCACGACGAATTGAAGCAGGCATGGTGGGTGTGAACGTCCCGATCCCAGTGCCTATGGCCTGGCATTCGTTCGGAGGATGGAAGCGCTCGCTGTTTGGTGATGCACATATTTACGGCGAAGAGGGCATACGTTTCTACACCCGTTACAAGTCCATCATGCAGCGTTGGCCGGAATCGATAGGCAAAGGCGCAGAGTTCACGATGCCAGTCGCGAAATAAGCGCCGGAGGCCGATATGCAAGCGTCTTCATCGCCCCAGTCAGCGGGCAAATACGACTACATCATCATTGGGGCTGGCACGGCGGGCTGCGTGCTGGCGAACCGCCTGACGCAAGATCCGGATGTGTCCGTGCTGCTGATCGAGGCAGGGGGCAAGGATGACTATGTGTGGATACACATCCCCGTTGGTTACTTGTACTGCATTGACAATCCACGCACCGACTGGCGCTATCGTACGGCACAGGATGCCGGCCTGAATGGCCGAAGCCTGATTTACCCGCGCGGCAAAGTGCTTGGCGGTTGTTCCTCCATCAACGGCATGATCTACATGCGTGGACAGACTCGCGATTATGAGGCGTGGGCTGATCTGACCGGCGACGACAGCTGGCGCTGGGAGAACGTGCTGCCCATCTTCATGCAGACCGAGGATTACCATGCGGGCGCCAGCAGCTTTCACGGCGCGGGTGGTGAATGGCGGGTCGAGCAGCAGAGATTGCGCTGGGAGATTCTCGATGCGTTTCGGGATGCTGCTGCGCAGACGGGTATTCCGAAAACGGATGATTTCAATCGCGGTGACAATGAGGGCTGTGGCTACTTCGAAGTCAATCAGCGCAGCGGCATACGTTGGAACACTGCAAAAGCATTTCTGCGCTCGGTAAAAAACCGGCACGGTAACCTCGACATCATGACAGGCTGCCATGTGCACAAACTACGCATTGAAAAAGCTCCACAAGGAACGGTGTGTCGCGGAGTTGAATTCAGCGGTGGTGGCCAGTACTGGTTTGCAGAAGCTGCGCATGAGACGCTGCTGAGCGCAGGTGCAATAGGCTCGCCACAGATACTGCAGTTGTCGGGCATCGGTCCCGCCAGTCTGCTGTCGCAACACCAGATCCCTGTGGTTGTCGACGCGCCCGGCGTCGGTGAAAATCTGCAAGACCATCTGCAGTTGCGCATGGCATTCAAAGTGCAAGGTGTGAAGACACTGAACACCATGGCCAATAGCTGGCTGGGCAAACTTCAGATCGGTCTCGAATACGCGCTCAACCGCAGCGGACCAATGTCGATGGCGCCGTCGCAACTTGGCGCGTTCACGCGCTCCGATCCTTCGCAAAGCACAGCGAATCTTCAATATCATGTGCAGCCGCTGTCGCTGAACAAATTCGGCGAGCC
>JACCDH011421758.1_pt1 | contig 22559 bp, 19 predicted proteins | sample 7442481 | NCBI WGS metagenome assembly JACCDH01 (sample SAMN15323433, study PRJNA562643) | freshwater metagenome | isolation source: river surface water | place: USA:Blue River Watershed | collected 2017-08-15
AAAGTTCAGTGGTCGACCCTGGTCGCCTATTGCTAGACGGCTCTATGTTACGTTTATCCCGTTATCCCCACCCCCGAGACAAGGGGGCATGTATGCCAAGATTTCATCACCCCACAGTATTAAGAACTTATCATTTAAGGGTTTACGTTGTGTTTTCCCTTATTTGATAAATCAAAACTAAGATAATGGCCCATACGTTGCAAATATTTTAAGTATTATTTTTAAAATATAGAATTTTATTAATAAATTAGCTGATTATTTAAAATTATATAAATATGGAGCCAAAAAATACCTCAAAATTGAACATTGACAAAAGCCTTGATAAGCTGGATTTACAAATTATTCAAGCCATGATGCAGGATGCCGAAGTTTCCTATGCCGATTTGGGAAAACAGTTTTTTGTATCAGGTGGAACAATTCATGTCCGTATCAAAAAACTAGAAGAGTTGGGCATCGTTCAAGGTAAAAGGCTAGCGGTTGACTTAAAAGTATTGGGCTATGACATCATTGCTTTTATTGGTATTTACTTAGAAAAAAGCTCCATGTATGATAATGTGGCACAAGCCTTAAAATCTATCCCTCAAGTAGTTAGGGTGAATTATACCACTGGTAACTATAGCATGTTTGTTGAAATTGTTTGTAAAGACATTCAGCAACTTCGTTATGTATTACATGATGAATTACAAAAGATCAAAGGAATTGACCGAACAGAGACCTTGATTTCCCTGGAAGAAAGTTTTTCAAGAAACGTTAGAATTGTATAAGCAAAGCTTTGTAAATTACAGGACTAGTATTTTTTAAACGAATCATTCAATTAAAGCCAATGAAACCGTGTAACTATCAGGATGCGCGTAGAGGTTTTTTAAAAAAGTCAGCAGCGATTGCGGCTTTATATTTAACACCTAGTTCACTTGTAAAAGCATTTGCAATTGACAGCGTTGTTCCTACACCAATTGCTAAAGAAAAATTAACCATTACACTTAATGGAAAATTATTGAATCTTGAAATTGATGCAAGAACTACTATTTTAAACCTGCTTAGAGAGGAGTTAAATTTCACCGGTACTAAAAAAGGTTGTGAAATGGGTCAGTGTGGCGCTTGTACGATTCATATTAATGGTAAACGTGCTAAGTCCTGTATGCAGTTAGCAATAAGTAATCAAAATAATAAAATCACGACTATTGAGGGTTTAACAAATAGTGAAGTTTTACATCCAATGCAGGCTGCATTTTTAAAACATGATGCATTTCAATGTGGTTATTGTACCTCAGGTCAAATTATGTCAGCAGTTGCTTGTGTGAGAGAAGGACAAGCAAAATCACGCGATGCAATTAAAAATTATATGGATACTAATATTTGCAGATGTGGTGCTTATCAAAATATTGTGGACGCCATTGAAGAAGTTGCTAAAACAGGAATTAAAATTTAATCATCACCAATTTATATACCATGAATAAGAAAAATACAAAGTCGATATTTTGGGAAGATGAAAGAGTAGACGGTGTGGATAAAGTAACAGGTAAAGCTAAATATACTGCTGAACACAACTTGCCTAATTTGGCCTATGCAGTATTTGTAACAAGTAATATTGCTAAAGGCACTATTAAAAGTATTGATACCAGCAAAGCACTTGCTATGACTGGGGTGTTGGATGTAATTTATTTTGAGAATTGTCCTGCAGTTCCTGGTTATAATACCAATGCAGCTGATAGACCAAAAAATGTTTCCGAGTGGAGAGGGCATAAAGTTTTACACGATAATAAGGTTCGCTTTTTTGGACAACCTATTGCACTTGTTGTTGCAGATAGTTTTGAAAATGCAAACGCTGCAATACGTTTTATAAAACCTGTGTATGAAGCAGAACCCTTTGAAACCAATTTTGATAAAGCACGTTTAAATCCTGCTAATTTAAAACCGGCAGTTACTTATAAAAGAGGTAGCGATGCGGAGGTGAATGCAGCGGCAACCGTTGAGGCTGAATTTAACATTCCTATTGAAGTACATAATCCCATGGAGCTTCAAGCTACAATTGCTTATTGGGAAGCCGAGGATAAATTATTATTGTACGATAAAACTCAGGGTCCTAAAAGTACACAGGGCTTAATGGCTAGAACATTTGGATTGCCTGAAAAAAATGTTAGGGTCATTGCTGAAAACGTAGGAGGTGCTTTTGGAAGTTCATTAAGATCATGGTCCAATGTACCTGCTGCATGTATTGCTGCTAAAAAATTAAACCGACCTGTTAAATTAGTTATTACACGTCCACAAATGTTTAGCTTAATTGGTTACCGTCCACAAGCTTGGCAAAAAGTAAAAATCGCTGCTAATGCAGAGGGCAATTTTTTATCTATTCATCATGAAGCGATTAGTAATACTTCCCGTTATGAAGATTTTAGAGAAGGCATAGTAGACGTTTCTAAATTTTTATATGCATGTGAAAATGTAAATACTAAATATAATATCCTACCACTAGACTTAAGTACACCTATTTGGATGCGTGGTCCTGGTGAGGCTTCAGGTTGCTTTGCATTAGAGTCGGCGATTGATGAATTATCCTACAAATTAAAAATGGATCCAATTGATTTAAGAATTAAAAACTTTACTGCTATTAATCCTGAAAATAAATTACCATTTTCTGATAATAATTTACAAGCACTTTATGCTTATGGTAAGGAAAAAATTGGTTGGAAGAATAGGCCATCGGTTCCAGGCACCCTAAAGGAAAACGGAATGCTCATTGGCTATGGTATGGCTGTGGGTGTTTTTGGTGCAGGTAAAGGTTCAGCATCGGTTCGTGCAGTATTATCTAATGATGGTAAATTATTATTAGAATGTGCAGTAAGTGATATGGGACCTGGCACTACTACCTCCATGTCTAAAATTGCTGCGGAAGTAATGCAAATGCCTATTGCAAAAATTAAATTCAAGTTAGGCGACTCTGATTTACCTCCTGGTCCTTCACAAGGTGGTTCAGGGACCACTTCAACTGTAGGTTCAGCAGTTGACCTGGCTTGTAAAACTTTGCAACAATCCTTAAAGGAGTTGGCTGTAAAATTTGCACCAAGTTTTAATGGGTTAACATTCGATGCTTTAGAAGTTAAAAATGAAATGGTTTTATTGAAAGCAGATGCGCGTAAAAATATTGAAATTGTTTCCTTATTGAAATTAGCAAATCAAGATAAAATTGATTTAACCATTAATTCAACGGGTAAAACACCTGCACAATTAAAATTTACAAGCAATTCATTTTCGTCTCATTATGTAAAGCTTGCCGTTAATCCTAAAGACGGAAAAATTAAAATACTACAAGTGGTGACTACTGGTGATGCCGGAAAAATTATTAGTCCGAAAACTGCAAGAAGTCAAATGTTAGGGGGTGTTGTTGGTGGTATTGGTATGGCTTTAACTGAAAAGCTTGAGATTGACCATACAACAGGACAAATATCAAATGCAAGTTTTGGATCCTACCATGTTCCTTTACATTCACAAATTCCACCAACTGATGTATGGTTTGTGAATAAGCCTGACATGAATGTAAATGATATTGGTGCTAAAGGAATAGGGGAGATTGCACTTATTGGTTTAGCAGCAGCTATAACCAATGCAGTATATAACGCAACCGGTAAGAGAGTAAGAGACTTACCTATTACGCCGGAGAAGTTGGGTTTTACGAAAGCGAAAGCATAGTTAAAGCTACTAAATTGTTTGTAAGATAAAAGAGGCGCATTAATAATGCGCCTCTTTATTTTTTAATCAAACTAAACACCAATCAAATCAAACTAATATAAAAACTAAAACTAAAAATATTGTCTCAATTTTAAAGTCTCAATCCAATTATTAAATTTTATAACCATCATCCGCTATCATTTGAGCGCAAATACGACGACGCGCTTCCTTGGAATTGAATGGTGCAACTTTAGTGAATCGTTTTAAACCAATTAACATCATAGTTAATTCATCACCTTCCGCAAAACTATTTAATGCGTCCTTACCAGCTTTGTTAATGGCGTCGGCTGCATCATAAATATAAGTGCGAACAATATCTGCTTGAATTGAAGTTGCTGCTTCACCCTTTAAGGTTGTCAATTTCTCTAATCTTAATAATGCACTCTCTGCATGAAATGCAATGATTGACATATCAGCGATGTTCATTAATATTTCTTGTTCCTTATTAAGCGTCATCATTAATTTTTGAACTGCTGCGCCCGCTACCATCAAAATACATTTTTTAAAGTTGGCAATGTATTTTTTTTCTTTGGCAAATGCACCTTCTTCATCCCCACCAAAATCAGGGATGCTCATTAATTCTTGTTGCACGCTCATTGCAGGTCCCATTAAATCCAACTTTCCTTTCATGGCTCTTTTTAATACCATGTCCACCGTCAACAATCTATTAATTTCATTTGTGCCCTCGTAAATCCTGTTAATACGACTATCACGATATGCTCTTGAAATGGAGTACTCATCACTGTATCCATTTCCACCATGCACCTGTACACCTTCATCCACCACAAAGTCTAACACTTCCGATCCAAACACTTTTAATATCGCACATTCAATGGCGTACTCTTCGGCAGCACCTAATAAACTTTCTGATAAATTTTTTCCAGCAGCTGCGAGTTCAATTTCCATTTCATCAATGTTGCGAGACACACGGTATAAAGCAGTTTCGCCTACCCACATTTGTATCGCCATCTCGGCTAACTTATGACGTATAGCTCCAAATTTTGCAATTGGTAATTTAAACTGCTCTCTTGTTTTTGCATATTGAACCGTTGTAGAAATTGCACGACGAGCGCCTCCTAATGTAGCAGCACCTAATTTTAATCGACCAATATTTAAAATATTAAATGCAATGACATGTCCTTTGCCTATTTCTCCTAAAAGATTTTCAACGGGTACTTTGCAATCTTGAAAATATAATTGCACCGTACTTGATCCTTTGATACCCATTTTATGTTCTTCAGGCCCTTGTGTAAAACCTTCCATACCTCTTTCTAAAATAAAGGCCGTGAAATGTTCTCCATCAATTTTTGCAAATACGGTATATACATCAGCGAAACCACCATTGGTGATCCAACATTTTTGTCCATTTAAAATGTAATGTTTTCCATCGGCCGATAATTTAGCAGTAGTTTTTGCACTTAATGCATCAGAGCCACTATTAGGTTCCGTTAAACCATAAGATCCTTTCCACTCACCGCTTGCTAGTTTTGGAACATACTTGTTTCGTTGTGCTTCGGTACCAAAATATAATATTGGTAATGTTCCAATACCAGTATGTGCTGCATTTGCAACTGAAAATGAATAGCCCCCACCTAAATATTCTGCTACAATGGTTGCAGTAACAAAATCCTTTCCAAGTCCACCGTATTGTTCAGGAACGGTGATGCCTAATAATCCTTGTTCACCTGCTTTTTCGAGCAGTGTAGGCATTAAGCCAGCTTCCAGTTTATCAATACGATCTACAACTGGTAATACTTCAGTGTCTACAAATTGGTTACACATATCGCGTACCATAATTTGTTCTTCATTAAACTCTTCTGGAATAAATACATCAGCAGCTTTTACTTCCTTGATGATCCATTCTCCGCCGTGAATTGTTGTTCCCATAAAATATTATTTTAATTTTTTAGAATACCTGTTTGTTCTTTTATTAATTATAATCCTACATTCAGCTTTTGTACATTAATTTTTTAAATCTTCATTTTTCAATTATGTCAAATCTGGATGTGTCAAGTTATCATACACTCTTTGCAAAACATTTTTTACGACTTCAATTTCATCCTTAGTAATATTTTGTAAAGCTTCATTCATTGTTTGATTGGCAATATCATATGTGATTTGTTGCAACGGTTTAGCGGCATCCATTAAACACACTTTATTAATGCGTCGATCGGTGCTACTTGCTACGCGTGTAACCAATCCCTGTTTTTCTAAGTTGTCAATTAATCGAGTAATACTTGCTTTGTCTCTGAATGTGCGAGTGCCTAATTCCTGTTGACTCAATTCATCCTCTTTCCATAAATGATATAAAACGGACCACTGTTCAATGGTAATTTCTAAACCTGCAGTGCGGAAGTTTTTTTGAAGTCTTCGCGCAACAGCTGTAGTGGCCATTCCATTAATGACACTGTATAATTCTCCTCGTTTAAATTGGTTGTTTGGCATATAGTTAGTTATGCAACTAATTCAAAAGTACGCCGATTTTACATATTTGAACTAAAAAATATTAATTTTTAGTTTTTTGCCATTAATTAACCTAAGTAATTGAAATTCAATGCTTAATCTAAGCTTCGGCGGCGTATTTTTATTTGAATACCGTTTTCAATAGGATTGTCGCTTACGATTATTAGGTATCCACCACCGCCTGCACCCGATAATTTATAACCCAGGCCTTTATTTTTATACTGTTCAATGATTTGAGCAGTAGCGTCGTCGAGCATATTAGGAAACATGGCAACCTGCGCGTGAAATGAGTCCAAGAAATATTGGCCAAATGCATTTACATTTTTTGATAATATAGCTTGCCAACAATTTTCTGCGGCTTCTGCTAAAGCTCTGGCACCTGCTTCATTAATATTGGTGTTCGCTAAAACATCATAATCACTATGACGTGGGTCCAATGGTATTAAATACAATTTTGATGCTAGCCAATTTAGTAAATCGTCGTCTTCTATTTTTTGAATCTCAGCTGGCCAATATGCATCATTTTGATAATTGAGTTTATTTAGCCCAGGCATGACAATTCCAATCGCATCTTGCGAGCCTGCTACCGTTTTAGTGCCCGGTGGATTTTCATATCTAAATAAAATTTTACTTAACAATTCAGGATCTCCATCAGGTAGTTTTGCTTTCCAAAGTTCAATGGCTTTGTTTCTTGTACTACTTGACATTCCACTACGATTATTAAATTCAATGGTTGGCTCAATTGAAATCGTAATAACGGGTCCGGGATAATATTTATTTACAAATGGTTGATCCAACCAACCTCCTGCAATATCAATTCGAAAGGGGATGATGGAATTGGTTCTTAAAGTAGTGGTTGATCTCACTGGTAATCCTTCCGACGGAATTCGGTCAAGTACAATGTATTCAATGCCTTTATCCTTACACAGCTTTGCTTTGGAGGGTGTATTACCGTCTTCATTTACCACAAAAATATCAGGTTTAATTTCAGCCAGCTCTTGTTCAAAATCTAAAATACCTGACCCTTTATTTATTTTACAAGTATGCACACATCTTAGGGCTTGTAACATATATTTTCGTTCCTGCTGTGTAATAATAGGATAGCGACCTTTTAAATCAAAAACTGTTTTATCCGAACCAATACATACATAAAGGTCACCATAACGCGCAGCTGTTTCTAAAAATGCAATGTGTCCACTGTGTAATAAATCAAAACAGCCACTTACAAATACTTTTTTGCGTACCTCGCTCATACCTAATCAATTTTCGTTATACAATTTATAGGATTCTATGCAATAAAAACAAGTTAACTTTACACAATGATTCAAATACTTAATTGGACTGCGTCTATTTTAACCATTTTGTATGCCCTTTTATTAATGGCCTATCGCTATTGGTTTAGTTTGAATAAAGTGTTTGTTAAAGATAAAAATTCGAATGTTAATGAACATAATATTCGTTTTTCAATTGTGATTCCTGCGCGCAATGAAGCATTGAATATTAAGGCATGTATTGATTCAATTTTAGCACAAGACTACCCAGCTGAATTTTTTGAAGTGATTGTTATAGATGATTTTTCGGAAGACGATACCGCTTTTATGGTTAAAGCTTTTAGTCATGAACATCCTAATGTGCACTTACTAAGTTTAGCCGATTATTATAAGCCCGGTGAAATGAATTCTTTTAAAAAGAAGGCTATTGAAAAAGCGGTGAGTAAAGCTAAGGGTGACTGGATTGTAACCACTGACGCGGATTGTATGGTGCCTGTTCAATGGCTTAGTTTATACAATGATTACATTCAACAAAATTTACCGCATAATAAATTAGTGTTTATCGCTGCACCTGTTATGTTTATTAAAGAGAAAGGGATTTTGAACGAATTTCAGGTATTGGATTTTTTAGCATTACAAGGCATTACTGCTGCTGCGGTGGGTGCTGGCAAACACTCCATGAGTAATGGTGCTAATTTAGCGTTTGAAAAATCGGCCTTTATAGCGGTGGGTGGTTACCAAGGAGTTGATCAAATTGCTAGTGGCGATGATATGTTTTTAATGCATAAAATGAAAGTGACTTTATCCAACCGTATTGGTTATTTATTTAATCCTGGTGCAATTGTTTTAACCAAAGCAATGGGTAATTGGAAGGAGTTTATCATGCAAAGAATTAGGTGGTCTAGTAAAGCGCGTTATTATGATGACAAAACTATTTTTTGGGTATTGTTATTGGTGTATTTATACAACCTTTCTATACTATTGTTATTGTTTGTTGGGGAGTATCGAAGCTTATTGATAACGATTGCGTTTAAAACATTTTTTGAAATGTTTTTTCTCGAACCTGTTACGAAGTTTTATAAATTGTCAGGCCAATTGCGCTATTTCCCTTTATATCAACCCCTTCACATCGTTTACACCCTTGTAGCAGGCTTATTTGGTCAAGTAAAAACCTATACCTGGAAAGGCCGACGTGTCAAATAAGCCCAATTAAATGTTTGTTGAACCTTGTAATTATGTAAATTTGTTATCTAAATGAATGCGTATATGTCTACTGAAACTTTAGATCAAGCAACCCCATTAACTGCAAAAGATTTTTCATCAGACCAAGAAGTACGTTGGTGCCCTGGTTGTGGTGATTATTCAATTTTAGCACAAGTGCAAAAAGTAATGCCTACCATTGGTATTGCTAAAGAAAATATTGTTGTAGTAAGTGGTATTGGTTGTAGTAGCCGTTTCCCTTATTACATGAACACTTATGGTATGCATTCGATTCATGGTCGTGCAACAGCAGTTGCAAGTGGCTTAAAAGCTTCTCGCCCTGAATTAAGTGTTTGGATTGTTGCTGGTGATGGTGACTCCATGAGTATTGGAGGTAACCATACCATTCATATGTTAAGAAGAAATTTTGATGTTAACTTTTTAGTTTTCAATAATCAAATTTATGGTTTAACAAAAGGTCAATATTCTCCAACATCAGAATTGAATAAAATTACGAAGAGTACTCCTATGGGTAGTATTGATCATCCATTTAATCCTGCTGCTTTAGCATTAGGGGCTGATGCCACTTTTGTGGGTCGTACAATGGATCGTGATCCTAAGCATATGCAATATATGATCACGCGCGCGCATCAACATAAAGGAACTTCCTTCCTTGAAATATATCAAAACTGTAACATTTTTAACGATGGCGCTTTTGAAATTTTTACAGAGAAAGGAACTAAGCCTTTACATACTTTGTTTGTAGAACAAGGAAAGCCAATGACTTTTGGCGCTAATGGTGAACTAGGTTTACGTTTCGATGGCATGCGTCCTGAAGTGGTGACTATTGGAGAAAAATATAGTGCCGATGATTTATGGATTCATGATGAGAAAGATTTTTATAAAGCACAAGTTTTAACGCGCTTATTTGATAATCCTTCAGAGGAAGGCGCTGTGTTCCCACGTCCTTTTGGTGTTTTCTTTACTGCTGAACGCCCTTGTTATGAGGATATGATGTCATTGCAATTAGAAGAAGCCTTAGCTAAAGGCCCTGGTGATTTAGATAAATTAATTCGCGGTCGCGAGACTTGGGAAATTAAATAGTTTTAAAAAGCGTCTCCGAAAGAGACGCTTTTTTTATGGATGTGATTAAAGATCGATATAATTCCTTTTTAGGGCCGTCATAACCATGGCGGTCCTTTGTTTTACCTGCAACTTTTTAAATATTCGATCACGATAGCCATAAATGGTACTGACACTTTTTTGTAATTCTTTTGCCACCTGTTCATAGCTTTGATCTTTTGCACAGGCTTGTATAAATTCAATTTCATTTTGGGTGAGTGGTGTTTGATTATACTGCAAGGCCTTTATTTCAAATTCACTCATTTTATTGGTAGTGATTAATTTTAATTTATCGGCTGACATTTTAAATCTGGTTTTATTTAGTACACAATTTTTTAAATCTATGATGGGCTCGTCGGTAAAGAATACGCCGTCTAATCCATTTTTTAATAAATAACAAATGCCTTTCATAAATTTTGCATCTGATTTTAATAAAACATAGGCATGCTTACTTTTTGATTTAATGGCTTTAATAATGGTTGTTAATTGCGCATAATGGTATGTATCAGAAATGATACATAAGTCTGGGTAAATGGGGCGCTCATGTATGAAATTTAAAAACAATTGTATGTCACCACTGCTATATATCACTTTACAATCTGATTGCTGTTCAATGGCTAAATTAAACGCGTTTCGTGTGAGTACTTTTTGTTCCAAATGAATAACACTAAACATAGGCTGTGATTTATACAAATAAAACATAAAGTATTGGTAATTAAAATGGGTACTTTTGCACTTTATATTATATGCTAATTAGTATTCATCCAGACAATCCACAGGCTAGACAACTTTCAATGGTAAAGGAGTGTTTAGAAAACGGAGGCACTATTGCTTATCCCACTGATACCATATACGGTTTGGGTTGTGATATTTTTCATCCCGAAGCGATTGAGAAAATATGTGCTATTAAAAAAGTGAATCCTGAAAAAGCGAATTTAAGCTTCATATGCTCAGACCTAAGTGATTTGAGCTTATATGCTAAAGCAATTGATAATTCTTTATTTCGAATATTAAAAAAAGCCTTACCTGGCCCCTTTACTTTTATTTTGCCTGCTAGTAAGCAAGTGCCTAAAATTTTGCAATCAAAGAAAAAAACAATTGGTCTTCGTATTCCCGACAATAACATTGCACTTTCAATTATTAAAACATTAGGCCATCCTATTTTATCGGCTAGTTTTCCTGGAGAAAATATTGAAGACTATACTGACCCTGAAATTATTTTTGAACACTGGGGTAAACAAATTGATATGGTGGTGGATGGTGGTATTGGTGGCATTATTCCTTCGACTGTGGTGGACTGTACTTCTGATACCTATGAAGTAATTCGACAAGGTGCCGGCGTTTGGGATTTTTAGATTTCCTAAAAATTACTATCCACTTTTAAGGAAGCTTAATTTTCAATAATTCCCAATTATATTAAGCTAAGTTGAGGAGGCAGAATATTAAAACTCTTTCGGTGCTCAAAGCATAATCCATGTGCTTCAATTGCTGCACGGTGATTGGCTGTCCCATATCCTTTGTTTTTATCCCATCCATAATTTGGATATTGCAAGTGTGCTTCTTCCATATACTTATCACGTGCTGTTTTTGCTAATATGCTTGCTGCTGCAATATGAGCATATTTACCGTCTCCCTTTATAATGGTTTGATGTGGTATTTTTTTATAAGTATAAAATCGGTTTCCGTCAATTGCAATAAATTTTGGACGCTTTTTTAATTGATCCAACGACAAGTGCATACATTTTATGGATGCTTTTAAAATATTGGATGCATCAATTTCAGCAGCAGTTTGTGAAGCGATGGCCCATGCGATGGCATTGGATTTAATAATGGGCTCCAACTCGCGTCGTTGCTTTTCAGTTAATTTTTTACTATCGTTCAACATTGGATGATAAAAATCAGCAGGCAAAATAACTGCAGCTGCAAAAACTGGTCCAGCATAACATCCACGCCCAGCTTCATCGCAGCCTGCTTCCAGTAATTGATTTTGATAAGCGTTTAATAACATACCATAAATTTCTTGTTTCTTTTTCACAAACCAAAATCAATTTACTATTTTAAACTCCTACTATGACTTACTCAATCCGATTACTTAGTACCTTTGCGGTATTAATATTTGAAGTATACAAATGCAAGCAGTCGATCATAAATCAAAAGCCGTTGCCAATTGGTTATTATTAGGGGTTGGCATGACCATTATTCAAATTGCGCTTGGGGGCATTACCCGTTTAACAGGTAGCGGTCTTTCCATAACGGAGTGGGACGTTGTTACTGGGACACTTCCTCCAATGAATGAAGCGGCATGGCAATTGTTATTTGCAAAATATAAAACGACACCTCAATTTCAATTATTGAATTTTGATTTTACCTTGTCTAATTTTAAATTTATTTTTTTCTGGGAATGGTTTCACCGTTTATGGGCCCGTACCATTGGCTTAGTTTTTGCTATTGGGTTTATTTACTTTTTAGTTAAAAAATATTTTCAACCTTCCATGATTCGTCCTTTGGTTGTTTTATTTTTATTAGGTGCTTTACAAGGAGCTATCGGCTGGATCATGGTGGCTAGCGGTTTGCAAGGTGATGCGGTTTATGTTAAACCTACACGCTTAGCACTACACTTTATTTTTGCATTAGGTTTATTAGCCTATACTTATTGGTTTGCACTTACCTTAAAAGTGACCCCTTTATTGCAACAACAAAATTTAGGGACATCAAAAAATGATAATGCATTTTTAAAGCATTTAACGAGCATCAAAAAATTTGCTTTGGTAATCGTTGTCATTTTAATTTTACAATTAATATATGGTGCATTAATGGCTGGTCATAAAGCAGCAAATGTTGCCGCAACTTGGCCTACTATCAATGGACAGTGGATTCCCAATGGGTTAATGAGTAGTGATGGATTATTATTAAATGCTGTTAATAATAAAATTTGGATTCATTTTATTCATAGAGGTCTTGCTTATTTATTGTTACTTGTCATTATACTATGGTCCTTAAAACTTTTCAAAATTAGTGGTAGTTTTTTTTGGAGAACCATTAGACGCATGCCTTTAACATTGGTTTTGTTTCAAGTGGCCTTAGGTATATTTACGGTAATATCCAGTGCCCATATTATACCGGGTGTTTGGGCTGGTTTTGAATGGATGGCTCAATTGCATCAATTGGTTGGCATGTTATTATTATTGAGTGTGGTAAATATCATTTATTATACAAAGCAGTAAATTCATTTTATGAATAGAGACATTTCTAGTATCAGAAAAGACTATCAGTTGGCTTCCTTGGATGAAGCTTCAAGTGCTGCTAACCCTATCGATCAATTTGAACATTGGTGGGAGGATGCTATTCAAAGTAATATTGATGAAGTGAATGCTTTTGTATTGTCTACTGTAAACCCCAATGGGATACCCGCTTCACGCGTCGTATTATTAAAAGGATATACGCCAGAAGGTTTTGTTTTTTTTACCAATTATGAAAGTAATAAAGGAAAACAAATTGAAACAAATCCCAATGTAGCCATGAATTTTTTTTGGAAAGAATTAGAGAGACAAGTGCGTATAACGGGTACCATTAAAAAAGTTAGTGCTGAAGAAAGTGAATTATATTTTCATTCCCGTCCTATTGGAAGCCAGGTAGGTGCTTGGACTTCACCACAAAGCAAAGTAATTCCAAATAGAGCTTACCTTGAAGATTTAATGGCGTTGAATTTAGAAAAGTATAAAGAGGGAAATGTGCCACTTCCTCCACATTGGGGCGGTTACATTGTTCATCCTACTAGCATTGAGTTTTGGCAGGGTAGAAGCTCTCGTTTACACGACCGCTTACATTACTCTTTGAATGAAAATCATAGTTGGGATAAAGTACGTTTAGCACCATAGCATTGAAACGCTATCTCTGAAAGAAAAATTTTAATAACAAAAAACCCAAGGCATGCCCTGGGTTTTTTAAAAATCATAAGAGGAAAAGTAAAATGGTATTTATTTTCTCTTGAATACTATTTTACTTTTTTCTACTAATTACTTTTTTTGCAGCCTCCACAATGTTTACTGCATCTAAACCATACTTAGTTAACAATTGGTTAGGTGTTCCACTTTCACCAAATGTGTCTTTAGTTCCAATAAATTCCTGAGGTACTGGACAATTTTTTGCAGCAACTTGTGCTACTACGTCACCCATACCACCAATAATATTATGCTCTTCGGCTGTAACAACACAACCTGTTTTTTGTAAACTTTTTATAATTGCTGCTTCGTCCAAAGGCTTAATAGTATGTAAATTAATTACGTCTACACTTATGCCTTGTTCTTCCAATTGTTTTGCAGCTTCAATTGCTTTCCATACTAAGTGACCGCATGCAATAATGGTTACGTCGTTTCCCTCAGCTAAAATTTGTGCTTTACCAATTACAAAATCAGCTCCATCTTCCTTTGTAAAGTTTGGCCATTTTGGACGACCAAATCTTAAGTACACTGGACCATGATAACTAGCAACTGCTTTTGTCGCAGCCTTTGTTTGGTTATAGTCACATGGTACTATTACAGTCATACCTGGTAACATTTTCATTAATCCAATATCCTCTAATATTTGATGTGTTGCCCCGTCTTCTCCTAATGTTAATCCTGCATGTGATGCGCAAATTTTTACATTCTTATCGGAGTAAGCAACTGATTGTCTAATTTGATCATATACACGTCCTGTACTAAATCCTGCAAAAGTTGTTGTGTAAGGAATTTTTCCTCCAATCGTTAATCCTGCTGCAATACCAATCATGTTTGCTTCGGCAATACCTACTTCAATAAAACGATCAGGCATTTCTTTCATCAATGGTCCTAATTTAAAGGAGCCTGCTAAGTCAGCAGTCAACACTACTACGTCTTTATTTTCTCTGGCGATTTCTAAAATGCCATCACCAAATCCTGCTCTTGTTTCTTTTTCGTTTTGTGCTACTATGTCTTTTGCGTTCATATCTTTTTTTGTTGTGCTTTTATGATCTTATGCTTTAAGCTTTTTTATATAATCTACCAGCTATTATTTTATACTAAATACTTTATTTTTTAGTTTTCAAAAGTTGAATAGAAGTAAGGTGTCTTTGCTTCGAATTCTGCGCTACAAGTATCTACCATTTTGTATACTCTTGTAATACCTAATGCTTTTCTTTTTTCATACACCGCATCGTCATTGGTGTTGCCGTGCAATAATTTTGCAATTTGCATATCACTAAAGCCATGCTTTTTTGCTTCTTTTAAAACATCGGTTGGCAAAGTTTCTAAAGTATGTTTCATTAATTCTTTTTCAATGTCGCAGATAATACGAATTTGATATAAGAACCAATTGTCAATACCTGTTGCTGCTGCAATGGAACGCACTGTTGAGCCTTGCATTAAGGCGTCTTTAATTCTAAAAATTCTATCCCATTTTGGAGTCTTGATATACTCCATTAATTCTTCGTTCTTCATTAAACTTTTACCATAATAGCCTAAACCAATGGCTTCGTTCTCTAAACTTTGACAAGCTTTTTGAATCGCTTCTGTGAAGCTGCGACCAATAGCCATTACTTCTCCCACACTTTTCATTTGTAATCCTAATGTATCATTTGCTCCTTTGAATTTATCAAAATTCCATCTTGGTACTTTTACAATTACATAATCCAAAGCTGGTTCAAAATACGCTGAGGTAGTTTGCGTGATTTGATTTTTTAATTCATCTAAATGATATCCTATCGCCAATTTTGCTGCAATTTTTGCAATTGGGTATCCTGTTGCTTTTGATGCTAATGCTGATGAGCGAGATACACGTGGATTTATTTCCACCGCTATTAATTCCTCTGTTGCAGGGTTTAATGCAAACTGCACATTACAACCACCTGCGAAATTTCCTAAGCTGCGCATCATTAGCATTGCTTTGTTTCGCATTTCTTGGAAAGCTGTATCGCTAAGTGTCATGGCGGGTGCAACAGTGATAGAGTCTCCAGTATGAACACCCATTGGATCTAAGTTTTCAACGGTACAAATAATTACTACGTTGTCAGCTTGATCTCTTAATAATTCTAATTCATATTCTTTCCATCCTAATACTGCTTTTTCCACCAACACTTCATGCATTGGTGAAGCTTTCAATCCTTTTTCTAATGCAGTATCTAATTCACTTGCATCATGCACAAACCCTCCACCAGTTCCACCTAAAGTAAATGATGGACGAATTACCAATGGAAATCCTATTCTTTGTGCGATTTCTTTTCCTTCTAAAAAACTATTTGCAACCTGGCTTGGCGCTACTGCCATTCCAATTTTTACCATTAACTGTCTAAACTTTTCTCTATCCTCAGCGGTATTGATTGCAGCAACATCTACTCCAATCATTCTGCAATTATATTGTTCCCATATTCCTAATTCATCGGCTTCCTTACAAAGGTTTAATGCTGTTTGTCCTCCCATGGTTGGCAACACTGCATCAATTTGATTTTCTTGTAAAATTTTTTCGATACTATCTATCGTTAATGGCAACAAGTAAACTTTATCAGCCATCATCGGATCCGTCATAATGGTAGCCGGATTACTATTAATTAAAATTACTTTGATTCCTTCCTCTCTTAAGGAGCGAGCGGCTTGTGAACCAGAATAGTCAAATTCGCAAGCTTGTCCAATAATAATGGGCCCAGAACCTACAATTAATACGGATTTAATGGATGTGTCTCTTGGCATGGCTACAAAAATATAAATTGCGCAAATCTAATAAAATTTATGCGCATTTGCCGGCTTTTCATTGCTAAACATTTTTATGCCTATTTAGTCCTATATTTACCGGAATTCAAGTTATATGGCAGTTATTAAAGAAGGTACAAAAGCTCCTGCATTTAAAGGAGTTGACCAAAACGGAAAAAATGTGGCACTGGCCGATTTTAAAGGTCAAAAAGTTGTTTTATACTTTTATCCTAAGGACGACACGCCTGGTTGCACCGCTCAGGCATGCAACCTGCGTGATAATTATAAGAAATTATTGAAAAAAGGAATAGCTATTCTTGGGGTAAGCGTCGATTCAGTGGCCTCTCATGTCAAATTTATTGACAAATATGAATTGCCTTTTTCTTTAATCGCCGATGAGGATAAGAAAATTGTAGATAAATACAATTTGTGGGGTCAAAAGAAATTTATGGGTAAAACTTATATGGGAACGACTCGAACCACCTTTTTAATTGACGAGGCTGGTATCGTACAACATATTATAGAAAAACCTGATACAAAAGACCATACAAATGAGATACTAACGATTAGCGGCTGGTAATATTTGTAAGTTTTTCTCATTTTTCTACTTTTTTTCTACATTTTTTCGACAAATTCAAAATTTTCGTAAACTATTATAGCATTGAAAATCAATGTTTCATAATCATTTACAACGTATTTTATGAATTTGCTTTGATAATTTGGTAGAAAATTTTCCCCAATAGATATTGTATGCTCAAGTAATTAAAATATCTTGAGCCAAATTTGAATTAATTATCAACATTAATAGTATGAAAAAAAAGAAATTAGACATTTTTAATCTTTTTTACAGTGGTGCTGCCGTAGTAATTTTGATTGGTGTAATTGCGAAATTATTGGAATGGCCTGCACAGGATATTTTAATTACAGGCGGATTGGCTATTGAAGCGGTAGTATTTGGTGTGTCTGCAATAAAATTTGTAGAAGTTGAGGAAAAAACAGAAGTAGCAACAGAAGCAACCTTAGCAAAAGTTGCTGATGGATTAGGTCAACTTGCTAGTAATGCAACTGCAAAGGACACTTACATTAACATTCAAACTGGAACAGGTGCAACTGAAACAACGCCAACTGGAGTTCGTACAACAGTGCCACCAACACAATCATATACAACTCAAGATCAACAAGTAGCACCTCAACAAGTTGTACCACAACATACAACTGCAACTATTAATATTGGTCAAGTTGAGACAGCTCCAACAACTCAAACAGTAGTAGCTCAACCAACTAAGCAAATTGTTGAAGTGATTACGAATCCAGTTGAAGCACCTAAAGCTAAAAGTGTATCTATCGATATTAACACTACTAAAGCTGCTGCAGCGCCTCAAGCAACTACAAATGCTATTAATCCAGCACATAGCTTATGGCAGTTAGAACAAATGGATATTTTGAGCTTAGCTAAAGACTTATTCTTCCAACCAGAATGGGATAATTTAAACCCAGAAGAATACATTAATCTTAGCAAATTATTTAAAAGAGTTTTTGATAAAAAACTTCCAAGTAAAGAGTCTATTCAATTTTTATTACAATTCCCTGTTAAGTTACCAGTTCCAGAGTTAAGCAAATTAACTTTATCTAAGGCACATGAATTAAGTGTACTTGAAGTGGAATTATTAGGTAAAGCTTTTGAAATAGTAAATTATACAACATTTTTAGATCATTTTGTTTTTGAACAAGAGGGCGAAGTGATAACGGTAAGAAGTAAAAAAATAAATGAAACTCAAATTTTTGGCGGTGAGCATGCTTCAATTTTAAGTCACGCTAAACAATTTTATGGTAATGACTTTATCATCAGCCCTAATATTGATTGTATTGCTGACATGATTAAGTTGAAAGATAAATTATTGGTAGAGCAATTGATTCAAAAAGTTTCTATTAAATCCGAAGAAGAGTTCATTTCACTAAGTAATATTTTAGTAACTCAGCCTGACGATTTAAAGAAAAAATTATTTACTAAGGTTAAAAAATTGAAATTCAATTTATCAAATAACACAGGTTATTCATACTTGAAAACAATTGTTCAAACTGCCATTTCATTTAGAGAAAGCATGGTTGGACAAGACTTGTTTAAAAACATTTTAGAAATTCAAGTTGACGATAGCTTAACGATTACACTTGATGATGTTGTTAATTGTTATGCAGAAACAATTTACTTTGGACCTGCTAATGAATATAGTGTTGTTTTAAGTGAGTTATTCGTAAAAGGAGAATTAAATAATTTAGGCTATGTTCACCAAATCATTGAAAAATTAGTAGCTGATAATGTAGCCACTAAATCTAAATTATTACAAGTGTTTAACTTAAAAGAACAAGACACTAAGAAAGACGTGTATAATAAGTTAAACTACCATTTAAATAAAACTAATACTGCACCAAGTGGCGCTCAATTAGCGTTTATTTTATTGTACAAACAATATAGTTAATTTAAAAATCTAGTATATGGCTGAAGGTCACGTTGACGTCAAAAGATACCAGATTATTAGTCTTTTGTACATTGTATTTATTTGTTTCTCTGTAATTAATATCAAGATATCGGTATTGGATTCTAATATCTATACTATTAAGTCATTGCAATCAATCGAAAAAGAGGAATTGAAAAAGGTTGACATTAGTAACAAGATTATTACGGATAATATAGACATTATTAACAAAAGCCCTAAAGCAGTTTCTTATTTAAAAATAAGAACAAGGTTAACACAAAGCTATGCTGTGATTAATAATGTACTAAAGTATGTAGATGAAGAGTTTATAAAAAATAAAACAACCATTTATAAGCAGTTTAACAGTAGAAACTTAATTGAAGAGATTTTAAAATCTGAAAAAGGTGTAAAGCTTTTGGAAAAGGATTTATTTGATTTATCTGCGTATATTAAAGCCGCTCCATTTAAATTAGAATCTTCAATAGATTCTATCATTCCTTTACAAAAGTCGGTTACTACTATTAAGGGCAAACAGGAAGACTGGGCTTATTACTTATTTTACCATAAACCTACTTCCATTAGCTACATGCAATTGGAGCGTATTAAATTATTAATTACTAAAGCACAGCTAGTTTATCAGGAAGCGGCTTTGGCTGAAATTGGTTATGAACCAACTTACTTCTCTCAATTAAACGCTAAATTGTATGTATTAAAATCTAGTGTTAAAGAATACAGAGAAGAGGACATCATTAAGCCAGGTCAAAAAGTAGTGAACGTTACAGATGAAATTTTTGATGAATTATTTAAGAAAATTCTTTACTCACTTCGAACTGAAAATATTTTTGTCGGCTTAAATAACACTTTGTTAAACGACTTTGATTTTATGTTAGGTCGAGATTTTGATTTGGAAATTTCACCTAAAGTTAATTTGATAAAAAATGATAAGAACTACCGTGTGATTTTCGGTAAAACAGGTGAATACACACTTAAATTTTTAGACTTAAGAAAAGGCGAGAAAAAAGTATTATTCGAGAAAAAGATTAATGTAAACGCCATACCAGATCCTGTTGTTAGAGTTAAAGGAGATAACTTGAGTAATTACACAATCAGCTCGAGAGATTTATTAAGTGCAGAAAGATTAGAGGCGAAATTGCAAATTAATAATTTGAATTATTTCCCTGGTAGAATTAATAGCTTCAAAGTTGTTAGAATTCATAATGGTAAAGAGGAAGAGTCGGCTAATAACTATGGAGAATTATTTCAATCACCTGCTCAAAAGGTATTTGGTGCATTGAAAAAGAACGATATACTTATTTTTGACAACGTAAATATGTCATTAGTAGATGGATCAACAAGGTCCGCTTCCCCTATTATTTATAAAATAATTGATTAATGTAATGTTAAGATTGAAAAGTATTTGCATATTAGTTGTATTGTTTACTTGCTTTGTTAATCAAGTAAAATCGCAAGACACATTAAGTGGTAGTTACCCAACCTTGAAACTTTCAAGTGGTGTACACGTTGTCAAAAACGTAGTTACCGTGAAAGGTGAATTCAGCGTTGAGCCCGGTGCTAAAATTGAATTTATTGACCCAGGTGTGATTGTTTTAGAGGGTGCAGTAAGTATTAAGGGTGCAAACAAGAATATTGAATTCATCGGTAAAGCAAAATATGAAGGTGTTGGTTTAATTATTAAAAGCGTGGATTCAAGTAATGTTGAGATTCAAAATGCAGTGTTTAGGAATTTACAATTGCCTATATTTTTTGATTTTGGATGGAAGAGAAATTCGGTAACCATTGCAGATAACCACTTTATAAAAAATATTGGGAAGGTATCGGTTATACAAGTGCTAAATCCGCCTTTCAACTTTAATATCGATTCAAGCTATATTAATTTTAAAGTTAATGCTAACTTGTTCGCGGGCAATAATGCATCATTATATTTTGAGGACTTAAAAAGTGATCACTTGAATTTTGAGATTGTCAATAACTCATTTGTTGGCAATAGCATTTATGGATATAAAAATTATAACATTTCGACCAACGTATTATATGGTAGAGCAGATCAGATTTTTTCAAGATTCACTGCTAAAATCGAAGGCAACAGTTTTGCATATAACTATGTAGTAGATAATATCTCAGATACAATCGTACATGCTGCTAACTTTGGTATTTATGGTACTGATCAGACTTTCCCTTTAAAGAAAAACTTTTTAGGTAGTAATTCGGCTGAAAAAATTAAAAAAACTATCTACGATCAAGCACTTAATTATAATGCGCCAAAAATTGAGTTTGAACCATTTTTAAGTCAACCAAATGGTATCAATCCAACGCACATATATAATATTACGAACTTAGATGAGTCTGAATTGGTAGATACCTTAAAAATGAAAGAACCTTTAAGGGGCTTTACAGTAACTGCAAACAATGGCTTAGATTTTTCAAAAGCTACCTTATTGTATAGTTATTTTGCGGATGATAGTACTTTAAAAAGAACAGATACTTTATTGACTTTTGACAAGCAACCTAATGGGAACGATTATAAATTAACGGTTACTAAAAATGCGAATGCTGCTAAGAAAACAGGTTACTTTTTAGTTTCAAATATTCAAGATACAAGAGGAAATTTTGTACCTGACGTAAAAGTGGGCTACATTAATTACTTGAATGACTTTAGACGCAGAAGATTATTGGCTGATTTGATGAAAGACAAAAAAGCGGATGATAGTTTAAGAAAGCCACCTAGTCCAACTGATTCTTTAAAAAATATTTTCCAAAAAATTGAAGCTCCAATTAAAAGTAAATTTGAGGTTGGCTTAGCTACAGGTGGTGCTATATTCTTAGGAACTATCAGTAGTAGTAATTTATTCCAGAATCAAATGAATTTGTATAATGGATTACACGTTAATTATACGATTTACTCCAATTTGAGTGCTGGCTTAACAGTATCAATGTTCAAACTTTCTAACTCAGATTTGAATTCAAGTAACAACGAACAAATTGCGAGAGGTATGAGCTTTAGTACTTCCATGTTGAGTATTTCACCGTCTATCAATTATGATTTCGTTGATAACCGATTATATACAAAAGCAAGAAGATTTAGACCATCAGTAGGTGTAGGTTTAGACGTATTTAGCTTTAATCCTACTGGTAAATATAAAGGAGCAGAGGTTGCTTTACAACCACTTGGAACTGGTGGACAAACAATTGACAGCGGTAAAAAAGTATACTCATTATTAGGATTTGGTTATTTCATGAATGTTAAATTGAAGTATCAAATAAATCGTTTCAACAGTGTGGGAGTCCACTTCTCATACCATAGAAGTTTAACTGATTATTTGGATGACGTTGGTCCTGATGAATATCCAGATGTGACAAAATTATTATTAAAAGATCCAACGGGTGCTGCAGCTTATTTCTCTCAACCAGGAAGTAAAAACAATGGTCCTGGTCAGGTGAGGGCAAGTCCAAATAACCCATCAGATAGTTATATTAATTTCGGTATTTTCTATTCAAGAAGATTATTTAAATAAATTAGGTATTTTAATATGAAATATTTTAAATATATATTTACGATTTTTGTTTCCTTTGTTCTATTTTCT
>JACCDH010588751.1_pt1 | contig 22557 bp, 12 predicted proteins | sample 7442481 | NCBI WGS metagenome assembly JACCDH01 (sample SAMN15323433, study PRJNA562643) | freshwater metagenome | isolation source: river surface water | place: USA:Blue River Watershed | collected 2017-08-15
ACGTGATGGTGGTGCTATTGGTGTTGGTCTTGGTGCTAATGTTACCATAACTGGTTCTACTTTTTATAAAAATAGTACAACAAGTACTACTACTTCTCAAGGTGGTGGTGCTTTGTATGTTAATGGTGCTACTGCAGTAGTTAATATCGATCATTGTACCTTTTTTCAAAATACTATCGGACATGCAAACCAAGATTATGGTACAATAAGAACAGATAATGGTAATACGACCATAAAAAATTCTTTATTTTATGATAATAAAGTCAATAATGGTACAGGTGCTTTTTCAGACTGGGGTAGTTCGCCTAATGGAACACAATCTTTCTCTTATTCTATAGGACAGTGGATAACTAATAATATAGATTTCAGAACAAATTTTATTTCCTTTGTAAAAGCCACTACTAATCCACTCGAAGTAGCTGCTAATTTAGCATCTTCTAATTTGACCTATGATAATACACTTGGGAAAGTTACCTATAATGTTCCAACTGTTAGTGGTGAAAATTCACCTATAGGTTATGGTGATGATTTTGCGGATGCAGGCGCTTGGAATTCGGGATTAACTTTATCGGTTATAGACAATGACTTTGCTGCTGATTTTTCTGTTTCGTATAATGCTAAAACAAAAAACCTAAGAGTACTTCGTTCCAATGACGATTCAGTTTCTTTAGAAGTATATAATATAATGGGTGCTAAAGTAATTTCGCTTAAAAACGCGAGCAAAGATGAAAATATCAGTGCTAGTGCTTTACAATCTGGAGTTTATATTTTAGTTGCTAAAGGATCAGAAAATAAAACATTTGCTAAAAAGTTTGTTATTAATTAAAATATAGCCTAAATAATTAAAAAAAACTAAAACCAAAATTAAATACTAACTAAAATCAAAAAAAATGAATAAAGCAAATTGGTGTATTCTATTGCTTTTACTACCTGTTATAATCTTTTCCCAAGAAAAGTTTATCACTGGAGTGGTTAAAGATGTTTCAGGGGATATCTTGCCTGGAGTTAATGTACTGATAAAGCAAACCAAAAAAGGAACTTCTACAGATGTAAATGGTGCCTATAAAATTGCTATCCCTCAAGATAAAGGTGCGGTTTTAGTGTTCAGCTATATTGGCTATGCTAACCAAGAAGTTCCCATAAATGGAAAAAGCCAAATTAATGTAACCTTAAAAGTTAGCGGCAAAGAATTAGATGAAGTAGTGGTTACCGCTCTAGGCATTAAACGAGAAAAAAAATCTTTAGCCTATGCTACCCAAACTGTCGATACCCAAGATATGACTGAAGCTAGGTCTACAAATTTTTTAAATGCGTTATCCGGAAAAGCCGCAGGACTTCAAATTGTAAAATCAGGGACTCCTACAGGATCTACTAGAGTTGTGATTAGAGGGATTACATCAGTAACAGGGGATAATCAGCCCTTGTATGTGATTGATGGTGTGTCTCTTGATAGTGGTCAAGGAGATGGTTCCGTTTCCGTTTGGAATGATGGGGGTAAAAATACCGCTGTATCTGACATTGACTATGGTAGCCCATTATCTCATATTAATCCAGACGATATAGAAAACATAGAAATTTTAAAAGGACCAAATGCTGCTGCGCTTTATGGTTCAAGAGCGTCAAATGGTGTGGTCATAATAACAACAAAAAAGGGTAAAGCTAATAGTAGTTTAGGCGTATCCATCAATTCAAATTCATCTTATACCAGCAATAGAGAATATCCCTATTACCAATATGTTTTTGGTTCAGGTAGTGGTGGTAGATTAGTATCAACAGTTGCTGGTATTGATCCAGCCACCGGTTTACCAAGTGTAGCAGGTATTAATAGCTATAGAGCTTATGGTGCTCCAATGTTGGGTCAAGATATTTTGTCCTATAATGGAGTACAGTCAAAATATCTTCCAAAACCCAATAACATTAAGGAGTTATATCAAATGGGAGTGGTAACAACCAATAGTTTTGCCATTGATAAAGGAGGAGATCAAGGTTCTTTCAGACTGTCTTATGCTAATACTTCTGGAGACCACGTTATTGAAGGTATGGAGGTACAAAATAGAAACAACTTGACCTTTAGAGGATCGCAAAAAATTTCCAACAAGCTTACAACTGACATGAGTGTTTTGTACACCAACAATAAAGTGAAAAACCGGTTGTACCAAAATGGAAGTGAACGCAATCCTGCAAATAATTATATGTATATTTTGCCTGATATGGGTAAAGATAATTTAATTCCATACAAAACAGAGGATAATATTGCCTATGCCGCTCCAGGAAATGGTCCATTTAAAAACCCCTATTGGAACGTATACGAAAACAGTAATCAAGATGAGGCTAATAATTTAATTGGAAATGTTACTTTAAATTGGGAAATTCTAAAGGGACTTAATCTTAAATCAAAAGTTAATGGCTCCGTAAATTTAGTCGAAGGAGAAGAGTTTAATAATATGGGAGCTGCTTATGACCCGGATGGTTTTTATAGAACATTTAACAATCAAACCCAAAACTGGAATTATGAAGCTATTTTAAATTACAATAAGAAAATTAAAGATTTTTCTATTGTTGCCTTAATAGGAGCCAATAGATTTGATTTGAAATCTTCTCAAAGACAAACAAGAATAAACAGCCTGTTACTTCGTGATGTACGTAGTTTGTCAAATTCTAATGGTATTCCAGAAGTAGTAGAAATAGATGCCAGAAAAAGGGTAAATTCAACCTTTAGTTCGCTTTCTTTAGGCTATAAAAACACTTATTTTATGGATGTAACGGCCAGAAACGATTGGTCTTCTACTTTACCTAGCAATAACAACTCCTATTTTTATCCTTCTATAGGTGGAAGCTTTATTTTTTCAGAATTGATACCAAAAAATGATATCTTGACGTATGGAAAAATAAGAGGTTCTTATGCACAAGTTGGTAATGACACCAAACCCTATAATACGATAACAAACTATCAATACGGAGGATTATATAACAGTGCAGCATGGTTAGCCTTACAGACTACAAGAAACAATTCAGACTTGAAGCCTGAATTAACTTCTTCCAAAGAATTTGGTGTCGAAACAAAACTTTTTAAAAATAGAGTTTCCCTGAGCGCAACTTATTATGAATCCTCTACAATTAACCAAATTATTGCCGCTCAAACTACACCAACAAGTGGTTTTTCTAGTCAGTTTTTTAATGCAGGTGAAATACGTAACAAAGGGATGGAGGTTGTATTTTCTGGAAAAATCATAGATAATTCCTTTAAATGGGCTGTCGATTTGAACTGGTCCAAAAATGAATCTTTAGTCGTTTCGTTAATTGATGGGGTAGATCGCTTGTCTTTAAGATCATGGTTTAACGTGAACGTTTTTGCCGAAGTAGGGAAACCTTTAGGAGAATTAAGAGGTAATGTTCAAGCTAGAGATGCAGAAACAGGCATACCATTAGTATTGGCAAATGGACGTGTTGCAACGACGCCAAATGGAGTTCTTGGGAATGCCCAACCGGATTGGTTAGGGGGATTAAGAAATTTGTTTAGTTATAAAGGTTTTACTTTAAACGTACTTTTAGATGCGAAAATTGGAGGCGAGTTGTATTCTGGTACAATGTTAAAGACTGTTAACCAAGGAGCTCATGCAGACACCTATGCTTATAGAGATGAATTTTTATTTTCAAGTGTTATTATGGGGGAGACTAACGAAGAACGTTTTGGTAGAGGACTTTTCGGAAATAGTTATGCGGATGGAGACCGAGTTAAAGGAACTCAGTATGCCGGAGCAGCGATTGCCGCTACTGACAGTAATGGTAATTTAATTAGAGACGTAAATGGCAATGCAAAGGCACTTCGAGATGTAGATGGTAACATTGTATATTCTAAAGCCTATATTGATCCAATGACGTATGGCTTTGATGGATTACAAAATCAAGAAAGATTTACGTATGACGCTTCTTACGTTAAATTGAGAGAAATAACAATAGGCTACACTTTTCCAAATAAATATTTAAAGGATACGCCTTTTCAAAGAGCTAAAATTTCTTTAGTAGGAAGAGATTTATGGACAATTTATAGAAAAACACCTCAAGGGATAGATCCAGAATCAGGAACAACTTCTGGTAATGGTCAAGGAATTGAATATGGTTCATTTTTGCCAACACGAACCCTCGGAATAAATATTAACCTAGGATTTTAATTCAAACAAAATGAAAAAAAATAAATATATAAGCAAAGTATTTTATGTAGCTTTTTTAGCAATCGGGATATTTTCATGCACGGATGGTTTCGAAGACATGAATAAAAATCCAAATAGTTTTAATGATGCTGCACCAGAAGTCTTGTTTGCTGGTGCTGTAAAAAGCACTTTAGATCTTGTAGGCGGTGATATGAATGATCAAATGTTTAATAATTATGCCAGTTACTATGGAGGAAAGGGAGGACAGTTTCCTAAGTTTTTTTTCACAGAAAGTGGATTAGATTCCTATTGGAAACGTTTTTATGTAAATATACTCAAGAATACTCAAGAAATAATTGATATTTATTCTGACAATCCAAAATATGCAAACCGGGTGCACATTGCTAAAATTTGGAAAAGTTATGTGTATTCTGTGTTAGTTTCTACTTTTGGTCCAGTTCCTTATGTTGATGCCTTAGGATCAAAAACTACTACAACTTACACGAGTGAGGAAGATATTTATATTGCCATTTTAGACATGTTAAAAGCTGCAGGTGACGGTATTACTCTAACTGGGGATAAATTATCTACTGATCCTGTTTTTAATGGTAACAATCTGATGTGGAAAAAATTCGCAAATACTTTGCGTTTAAAAATTGCATTGCGAATATCAGAAGGTTTTCCACAATTAGCACAAAATCACGGCACAGAAGTTATAGCCAATGAAGCTGGACTAATTTCTTCCAATACAGAGAGCATTGCCTTGAAATGGGAGACTATTTTAGAGAATTGGTCGTTTAATTATAATCGTTATGTGAATGTACCGGCACAGGAGGATGTAGTTCCATTTGTGAATTTTCACTACATATTGAATATGAAAACATACTATGATCCAAGATTAAAAGTTATAGCTGAACCCTCCACTAATCCAATTACAATTACTGATACTCTCTCTTATTCTCTTTCTACTAAAGGAGAACGAGTGGTTGTTAGATATAATCTTCCTTATTTTGGAAGACCAATTGGTGGTACAGGATCTCTTTCGGACTGGAATTTGAATCCTAGTAAAAACATTTTGAATGGTATAGCAAACAACCGATATAGTCGACCTAGTAAGTTGTTATTTATGGCCCAAGACATGAAGTTTTTTATTGTAACTTTTTCGGAGCTCAATTTCATGCTCGCTGAAGCCAAACTAAAAGGTTGGGGAGGGAGTAAAACAGCTGAGCAATATTATTATGCAGGGATAGATGCTTCATTTCAACAATATGGCGTTTCTTCTGGTGTTACAAAATATAAGGAACGTGATGGTATTAAATGGGGGACTTCTAGTGTAGGTGATAGAGACTTGTTTGGTATTGTAACCAGTGGTATTTCAGCTGATCCTATGGACAAGATTGCAAGACAACTTTGGTTGACTTCTTATAATCAAGGTCATGATATATGGTGTTTACAAAAACGCACAAGACTCTTGCCATTGATACCAAACTTTAGCCCTGACACATCATTAGGACTTGAATTTACTGATATACCAGAAAGAATGGTTTATCCAATTTCTGAAATTGGTTTAAATAATGCAGGTTATGTAGCAGCCATTCAGGCTTTAGGAGGAAATACAATCAGTATTCCATTGAAAATGAATAAAAATCCTAAATATACACCAGATTATTGGACTACCAGACCGGCAGTATTTAATCAAGAATTTGCTCGTAAGTTTTATGGTGAATCAGATAGTGATCTTATTGCTGGTGGACTTGTCAAAGGAACAAGTGTTACAAGTACAACATATATGCAAATAAAAATCATTCCTTGAAAATTCAAATTAAATTATCATGAAAATATTTAAAAATAGTACATTATTAGTAATAGTAGTAATAGGATTGCTCCTTTTTTCTTGTACAGAAGATAAAGCCATCTTATTAGAAGATAATATATATAGTAAACCAATTCCTATAGAACCTGTAAATACGGATTACACTGTTGGCGCTATTTATTCAAAATTCATTAGAAATCCTATTACAGTTGAAACGCCTTCAATAGGAATATATGACGGGAATATTGGAGATCCAATTGCTTATGAAAACCATGTGAATCAAGCCAAAACTGCTGGTGTCGATTTCTTTATATTTAGCTTGAGGTCTTCTAATGCTATAGCACAATATAATCAGGACATGGCTTATATAGATAATTTACAAACGGCTTCAAATGCCAATGAAATGAAGTTTGCTTTTTCTTATAATTTTGCTAATATGGGATTAAGTAATGTAAATAGAATTGAGACTAAAGGTTTAGTGCCTAAATTTTTAGATGATTTTAAGTCAATGTTACCATATTTCCAAAAATCTAACTATATGAAGATTGATGGTAAAGCAGTAGTTTATATGCCCAATAGTTATAATTTGTTTTCAAATGACAATATTGCATTATACCAACAATTAAGAACTCAAATGGATGCGCTAGGTGTTAAATTGTATTTGATAGGTATGCAATTAGAATGGACACCTACCTTGAGATTCTTTGGTGATCAAGTTACTGGAAAAGATAATAGATTTAAAGGTTGTGTAGATGCTTTAACCTTTACTAATTATGTTAATATTGAAAAAGTTTTTTATGACAGGCTTAATTTTTTTCACAAATATGTTGATCTAGCTTGGGGCTACCATAAAGAAACGTTAGCCAAAAACAATATTGAATTTGTACCCACTATTTCGCCATCATTTAATCCTAAAATTAATAATTTATCAAGCACCAATTATGTTATTGCGAAAAATGCAGATTGGTTCAAAGCTTATTGCAATATTGCCAGAAGAGCTTCAGGTGCGAGTAAATTAGTTTTAATAGATTCTTTCAACGATTGGAATTTAGATACCCAAATAGAATCCGCGACTAGCTATGGAGATGATTACCTCAAAATTCTTAAGGGAGAATTTAAATTAAATTAACACATACTCCAATTAATAAATTATTTAAAAAAGAGTAAAATCAAATTAGTAACTAGTTTGATTTTACTTCTTTATGTATAGTGATGCTTATTAATTAAGCATAATGTGAAATTGGTTGCAATTGAAAATTCTTGTCCAATTCTCAAACTCGGGTCATCGAATACCAAAATAAAATAGGAACCAATAAGATTTACCAAAGATGATATGTAACCTAGCAACAACTGACCTGCGAAACAATTTCAAATAACCATTAAAAACAATACAAATCACTACATGAAAAAATTGACATTTATAATTGGATTATTTGGATGCATAATTTTTGGCTTCAGCCAAAAAAATGATAACAGTTCTACCCATGAGAATATATCAATAAATTCAGGCAAAAAAAAGATTCAATCAAATAGTTCCATAATTGGAAAAGTATTGTGCGGTTATCAAGGTTGGTTTAATGCCAAAGGAGATGGTGCGAATTTGGGATGGAAGCATTATGAAAATAAAGGATTTGAGCCTAGTAAATGCTCTGTTGATTATTGGCCAGACTTAACAGAATTTGATACTGATGAAACGTATGTGACCCCTTTTAATTATCCAAATGGAGATGTTGCAAAACTTTTTAGTTCTGCAAATGCCAAAACGGTTAACCGTCATTTTAAATGGATGAAAGAGTACAATATTGATGGTGTTTTTGTACAACGTTTCGTTTCAAGTTTTCAAGCCAAAATTAGAGAAGATAACGCCAATAAAGTATTTGATAATTGTTTTACTGGAGCAAAAAATAACAATAGATTGATCAGTGTTATGTATGATTTATCAGGCTCAAAAGCAGTTGACGTTGTGGAGAATACCAAGAGGGATTGGAAACAATTAGTAAATAAATACAAACTTAATAAAACTATAAACACCACTATTTTAACCTATAAAGATAAACCTGTTGTAGCTATATGGGGTGTTGGTTTTGAAGGGAGAAATTATACTTTAGAAAATGTGAAAGCACTTATTGATTTTTTCAAGAATGACCCTGTATATGGAGGTTGTGCTGTACTGTTAGGTGTTCCAAAATCTTGGCGAACATTAAGCAAAGATGCGACTTCTGATATAATGCTTCACGAGGTAATCAAGTCGGCAGACATTGTACATCCTTGGACTCCAGGAAGATATAAAGACATTAAAACGGCTGATAACTATAAAAGTGATTTTACAATAGCAGATAAAAAATGGTGTGACCAAAATAATCTGCTCTATATGCCAGTAGTTTTTCCTGGCTTTAGCTGGAGTAATTTGAAAAAAAATCCTAGTTTACTTAATCAAATTCCTCGTTTGAAAGGAGAGTTTTTATGGAGGCAATTTTATAATAATATTTCAGCGGGAGTAGAAACAATATATGTAGCCATGTTTGATGAAATGGATGAAGGAACATGTATTTTTAAAGTAGACAATAACCCTCCATCAGGAGGAGGAAGTTCATTTTTGGATTATGAAGGTTTGCCTTCAGATTATTATTTATGGCTCACAGGTCAGGCAACAAAAATGCTGCGTAGAGAAATACCAGTATCAGAATCACAACCTACATATACTAAAAAAAATTAAAATATCTTTAGTTTATCCATAAAATGAAAAAATTCAACTACATATCCGGAATCAATAACATAAAATTTTTAGTCATTGTGCTAGTGTTTTTTTCTAGCAATTCAGTCTTCACTCAAGAAAAAAACATTGACAATATAAAATATGTAGACCCTCAAATTGGGGGTGTAGTTCCTTTTTTGGAACCAACAAAAACTAGAATGCATATACCAAACTCGATGGTTCGTGTATATCCTGATAGGAAAGATTATAAAACAGATCAAATTAATTCATTTCCACTGACTACAAGAAAGCACAGATCCAATCCTCTTTTTAATTTGCTGCCAGTATCAGGAAATGTATCAGAAAATGTAGAACCCATTTCTGCTTGGGATCAAGAACTAGAAGTGGCACATCCTTATTATTATTCAACTTGGTTAGAAGATTTTAATATTACTTTGGAATTTTCTCCAGGAGAAAAAACAGGCTTTTACCGTTTTAATTATGGTAATAAAGAAACTAGAAAGTTGTTTCTTAAAAAATTAAGCGGGGTCGATTGGCAACTTAATGAAGACGGATCACTGGTAGGTACAGAATCATTTGAAGGCATGAAAGCATATGCATATGGTGTTTTTGATGTTAAAGGGGATTTTTCCCAAGTGAAAACAGGTAAAAAAATTACTAATTCTTGGATAACTTGGAATAATGCGGAACTTGAACAAGTCAATTTTAAATATGGAATATCTTTTATCAGTATAGACCAAGCTAAAAAAAATTTGGAAAAAGAAATACCAAATTGGGATTTTGAAAAAGTTAAAAATAACGCAATAGAAAAGTGGTCGAATGTTTTAAACCAAATTGAAGTAGAGGGAGGAACAGAAGCTTATAGAAGATCATTTTACACCGCTTTATATCGTAGTTACGAAAGAATGGTAAATATTACAGAAGATGGTAGATATTACAGTAATTATGATAAAAAAATTCATCAAGGAGAACAAAATTTCTATGCTGATGATTGGGTTTGGGATACTTTTTTAGCTTTACACCCACTTAGGTTCATACTCAAACCAGAAATGGAGTCGGATATGGTAGCGTCCTACGTTAGAATGTATCAGCAATCAGGATGGTTGCCTCAGTTTCCTCAGATAGATGGAGATGCACCTCCGATGAATGGTTTTCATTCTACAATTATGATTCTTGATGCTTACAGAAAAGGCATTAAAAATTTTGATATTAATGTTGCTTACGAAGCCATGAAAAAAAATGCATTAGAAGGTACAATGGTACCATGGCGTTTGGGAGCAGCTTCCCCTTTAGATAAATTAGCCTTAAAACTGGGGTATTTCCCAGCACTCCATCCAGGAGAAAAAGAAACAGAACCTTTAGTTGATAGTTTTGAAAAAAGACAGGCTGTTGCAGTTACTCTTGCCCAAAGTTATGATGATTGGGCATTGGCTCAGCTTGCCAAAGATCTTGGCAAAGAAAAAGACTATGAGTATTTTTCAAAAACCTCAAAAAATTACCAAAATTTATATTGGAAAGAAAAAGGTTTTTTTATGCCAAAAGATGCTACCGGAAAATGGATTGATATCGATCCAAAATTTGATGGCGGTATGGGAGGGAGAGATTATTATGACGAAAATAATGGATGGACTTATCTTTGGAACGTGCAACAAGATGTTTTGGGATTGCAAAAATTAATGGGTGGTCGTGATGCCTTTGAAGCACGTTTGGATCAGATGTTTAGAGAAGATTTAGGCAGAAGTGTATATGCTTTAAATGCTAGATTTCCAGACTTTACAGGTATTGTAGGGCAATTTTCTATGGGTAACGAACCCAGTTTTCATATTCCCTATTTATATAATTTTACAAAGTCACCATGGAAAACTCAGAAAAAAACACGAATGCTTTTGAATACATGGTTTAAGGATAATATTTTCGGAATACCCGGTGACGAAGACGGCGGAGGAATGTCCGCTTTTGTTGTATTTTCTTCTATGGGGTTTTATCCAATTACACCTGGTATTCCAGTGTATACTATTAGTAGTCCTTTGTTTTCTAAAATCAAAATTAACCTGCCAAATGGGAAAGTGTTCACCATTAATGCCTCAAATTGTAATGAAAAAAATAAGTATATTCAAAAAGCTTCCTTGAATGGAAAAGTTCTAGAAGGGCCCTGGTTTACACATGATGATCTTGTTAATGGAGGAACTTTAGAATTAGAAATGGGATTCTATCCAAATAAATCTTGGGGTGCCAGTGAAGAAAACATACCACAAATTTTCAAAACAATGAATTAATTTAAATACAGGATGAAGAAACTAATAATATTTATACCGATATCTACCATCTTTTTAATTATTCTTTTTTCTTGTAGTCCTATATCCAAAATCGAAAGCCAAAAAGGAGTTAATGACAATACTAAATACGTAAATAGTTTTATTGGAACAGGAGGACATGGGCATACATTTCCAGGGGCTACAACGCCTTATGGAATGGTGCAATTAAGTCCAGACACAAGAACGATTGGTTGGGATGCTTGTGGTGGTTATCATTATACAGATTCATCCATTTTAGGTTTTTCACATACGCATTTAAGCGGAACGGGTATAAGTGATTTGGGGGATTTTTTATTTATGCCATTTGCGGGTGAGCCAAAAACAACTCCAGGAACTCCAGAAGACCCAGACAGCGGCTATCGTTCAAGATTTAATCATGAGGATGAAGTTGCTTCTCCTAGGTTTTATTCTATAGAATTAAAAGATTATAATATTAAGGCCGAATTAACCGCTACAACTCGAGCAGGATTTCATAAATACAAGTATAATATAGGAGGCAACTCGGGAATTATTATTGATTTATCACACACAATCTACAAGGACACGAAACCAAGTCATGAATTTAAAATAATAAACAATACTGAAATTGCTGGCTATAAAGGTTCTGGCGGATGGGCAGTAAGTCAGGACATCTATTTTCATGCTAAATTCAATAAGCCCTTCACCTGTACGTTTTTTGAAAACGGAAAAAAAGTGGAATTACTGCCTAATACTAAATACACTAAATTAATCGCTGTTTTAAATTTTAATACCTATCCAGGAGAGGAAGTTTTATCTAAAGTGGGTATTTCTTCTGTGGATTATTCTGGTGCCAAAAATAATTTAGAAACCGAAATTACGGATTGGGATTTTACTCGAGTGCAAAAAACAGCACATCAACTTTGGGAAGCGGAACTTTCTAAAATTAATGTAAAAGGGGGAAGTAAAAATGAAAAAACTATATTTTACACTTCTTTATATCATACTTCAATAAGTCCCAATATCTTTTCAGATGTAGATGGAAGATACAGAGGCATGGATAGAAAAATTCATAATTCAGACAAACAGACTATTTATACCGTATTTTCGTTGTGGGATACTTTTAGAGCATACAATCCTTTAAAAACAATATTAGACCCAGATAAAACCAACGAATTTATAAACACCTTACTCTCCAAATATGATCAAGGTGGTGCATTGCCCATGTGGGAACTACAAGGCAATGAGACTGGCTGCATGATAGGTTATCACGCTGTACCGGTAATAGTAGATGCCTATAAAAAGGGAATACGAGGGTTTGATATAAATAAAGCCTATAAAGCGATAATGAATGCACCTACTTATGACACCATCAATGTTTTTTTTCCATCTAAAGCTGTCAAAGAAGAATTAATGCCAATGGGTAAATTCTATAATGAAACCTTGGATTTTATTCCAGCAGATCTTGAAAATGAATCGGTTTCAAAAGCATTAGAATATGCATACGATGATTGGTGTATCGCTCAAATGGCAGAAGATTTAGGTAAGACTGATGATTATCAACGTTTTATGAAAAGATCAAAAAAATACACCCAGTATTATGATACCACCACTGGTTTTATGCGTGGAAAAAATCAGGATGGCAAATGGCGTGAACCTTTCGACCCTAGTTTTTCAAAGCATCGAAAAGATGACTATACTGAAGGGAATGCCTATCAGTGGTCTTGGTTTGTTCCTCATGATGTGCCAGGTCTAATAGAGTTAGTTGGAGGAAAAGATACATTTATAAAAAAATTAGACGAATTATTTTCTGCTAGCTCAGAGTTAAAAGGGGATAATGTGTCTGGAGATATTTCAGGCCTAATTGGCCAATATGCCCATGGGAATGAACCCAGTCATCATATAGCACACTTGTATAATTTCGTTGGGCAACCATGGAAAACACAAGAGCTAACCGATCAATTTATGAAGGAATTGTATTTCAACAATCCAAATGGTTTGGCGGGCAATGAAGATTGTGGGCAAATGTCTGCTTGGTATGTTTTAAACGCTATGGGTTTCTATTCTTTTAGCCCAGGAAACACGACCTATTCAATTGGTCGTACAATTTTTGATAAGGTAGAAATTAAATTACCTACTGGCAAAAAATTTATAATTAGAGCAAAAAATAATAGTAGCACAAACAAATATATTCAAACCACAAAATTGAATGGAAAAGATTTAATAATGCCTTTTTTCGACCATGAGCAAATAATCTCTGGTGGTTCATTAGAATTTAAAATGAAAAACGCACCACAGTAAATAATGAAACAAACCTTGCGTTAAACTAAAATTATGAAAACTATGAAAATCTTAATAGTGTTGTATTTTTTTACAATAAGCATTTATGCCCAAAATTCTAAGCCAAACATCATTTATATAATGACGGATGATCAGAGTTCTATTACATTAAGAGGTAGTGATAGGCAAAATCAGTCGCATCCTTTTGGATTTAATGGAGATAATAGAGTGCATACGCCCATCATTGATAATCTAGCAAAGAACGGCATGATTTTCAACAATGCTTTTGTGTCATCAGCCATTTGCAGTCCAAGTAGATATTCTATGTTAACTGGTAGATATGCAGGACGGTGTGAAGGCGACAGTTTTATACAAAGTTTTCCTTTAGGTAAACTGAGTAGGATTTCTAATAATACTGAAATAGAAAAAAATGTAACAAATTTACCTAGGTTATTAAAAGGAATTGGATATAAAACAGCATTTGTAGGTAAATCTCATATTATTGATCATAACATATTAGAAACATATACTACTGGAGTTGAAGGGTTTATGTCCTATGCTACTGATGCCAACCCTTACACTCCTAGCGTATCTAGCGCCATGGCATTTAATCACGATAAATGGTGTGAACGAATGAAAGCGTATGGATTTGATTATGTTAATGCGTTTTATCCAGCTAATTTACGAGAGTTAAAAAATACCACTCTAAACGTTCATAATGTAGAATATAAAAACAAAGCCGTTTTAGATTTTATTGAGAATTCAGGAACCGACCCTTTCTTTATTTATTATAGCGAAACCATTCCTCACGGTCCAGCACCCTACAACATAAGTAATGGTTTGTATAAAAGTGGTCTAGATTCTGATGTGAATATTACCTCTAAGGGAGTCGTTACTCAAGATTATAATTATCTCCCCTCTAGAGATGCTATAAAAAATGAAATAAACTCTCTAGGAAAAGAAGTAGATCTAGCTTGGATAAGATGGTTTGATTATGCTGTTGGAGCCGTAGTAGCTAAATTACAAGAAAAAGGAAAGTTAGATAATACTTTAATCGTTATTACGTCAGATCATGGCGACTATAATTATGGTAAAGCAACCAATTATGAGGGGGGTATTAGGGTTCCACTAATGATGTATTGGCCTAATGGCATTACTACTCCTAGAACTTATAATGGATTGTTTCAAAATATAGATTTTGCTGCAACATTTTTAGATGTGGCAGGTATTAATCCTACAACTGTAAATTTAGATGGTAAAAGTTTTAAGAATGTGCTTATGACTAATAGTAGTGAAGTAGTACATACTGAGTTATTCTTTGAAATTGGTTATTCAAGAGCCATTAGAACAAAAGATTGGAAATATGTGACCGTACGGTATGATGACGCCACAAACACAAAAATACAAAACGGAGGTACTTTTGCTGGTCCTAATGGTACGACAGTATCTTTACCTTACTACATACCAAATGTGGGTTTAGGTAGTTTGTCTGCTGGTCAATATCCATTATATAATGTAAAGGATCAATTATTTGATTTGGTAAATGACCCCTATGAAACCACAAATTTGTTCGATACGAACCCCACTAAAGCAAATGAAATGAAAACGCTTCTAACACAAAAACTCGCGCTTTTTCCTAATAGACCTTATGGAGAATTCACACAAAACATGAATACTACTACGTTTGAAAAAGAGATTTTTATATATCCAAATCCTGTAAAAAATAAAATTTATATCAAAACGGACCAAATAATTAATTCCTATAAAATATATAATGTGATGGGGCAAATGGTACTCTCCAACATTTTTTCAGGAAGTATTGATATTAGCATGCTCAAAAAAGGAACCTATTTTTTAAACCTGGATAATTTCAAAAGCAAATCTTTTATAAAACAGTAAATAAATCTTACTAAAAATACAAAAAGTGAAAAATGAAATACCAAATGTATTAAAATATGAAAAATTTCAAAAATATCGCCCTTGTTTTTAGTTTAACAGTTTTAATTGCTGGTTGTAAAACAAAAAATGAAATAGTAACCAATACAATAAAGAAAAAACCAAATGTACTGTTGTTATTTTCAGATCAACACCACAAAAAAACAATGGGCTACGAAAATCACCCAGATGTTATCACCCCTAATTTGGATAAGTTGGCGAATCAATCTGTTGTTTTTGAACGAGCTTATTGTGCCACAGGTATTTGTGTGCCATCAAGAACGTCATTAATGACGGGTTTATATCCAAGGACTTTAGGCTTGCTAAACAATACTAGTGGTACGTCAGTGGTTAATGAATCGGTTTCTATGGCAACCATTTTCCAATATAACAACTATAATACCTATACATTCGGCAAACGTCATTTATCTGGAGGTGCTGATAAAGGTTGGGATGTCAAGATGGAAATACACCAAGAGGAAGGTGATAATGGTAATTATATTAGTTGGGTTACAGAACAAGGCTATGGGAGTGAATTCTCTTATGATTGGGCAGCCGAATTCGGAAAAGGACCTAAAGGCAGCAAGGAAGCTAACATACAAATTCCCATTGCTGATTTAGGAACCAGACTTTCTAAACTGCCAGATGGATATACCATGGAAGCCTACACAGCTATGCAAACCATAGACATGATAAAAAAACAAAAGAGCAGTGATAAACCTTTCTTTTGTTGGGCATCATTCTATAGACCCCACCAACCCTATACCCCACTCCAAAAATACATGGATATGTATAATGTTTTAGAATGGGGAAAGGGAACAAAATTCAAAGGTGGGATTAAAATGCCGGAAAGTTTTTATCAACCTACAAATGATTTACCTCCTTTTTTGCAAATGCAAAGAAATGGCGGTAATAAAGTATGGAATATGAATAAAGCCTTTGAAAATGAGCAATTATGGAGAAATTATATAGGGGCGTATTATGCTTTAATAACAGAAATTGATCATTATGTAGGTGAAATCTTAAAAGCTTTAGATGAATCAAACATGAAAGAAGAAACGATTATTATTTATACTTCAGACCACGGTGATTTTGCAGGAAATCACGGTATGGTAGAAAAAGCCGCTGATGGCCAAAATGTGTATGAGGATATTTTAAATATCCCTTTAATGATTCGAATTCCAGGAAAAACCACCAACGGCAAACACAATGCAGAGCTAGTCACTTTAGTTGATATACTGCCAACTTTGATTGATGTTTTAGATTTAAAAACCCCTAAAATGAAGTATGGTTTGCAAGGGAAGTCTTTAGCCAATTTATTATTGAAAAATAAGCCATTAAATAGAGACTATGTAGTTTCAGAAAGTTGGTTTCAGGCAGCAATTATTGGGAAGGATGCAAAATTGGGGATTATGCTAGGCCCAAATCCCATAAATCCAAAAGCAGATTATAGAAAATTTGGAGACATGTATTTTGATAGGAATAGTGACCCTTTAGAAATACATAATGAAATTAAAAACGATAAATATAAAAATTCCATAAAGCTGCTTCGAAATTATTATAGTAAATTTGAAAAAGCAATACCAGATACAGGAAAACAAGAACTAATATATAAAATAGTACATAAAAATGACTAAACATAATTTAATACTATTGCTAATTTTAATTTTAATTAGCAATTGTAACCTAGTTTTGGCCCAAAATACTAAAAGGCCTAATATCATTTTTATTATGACTGATGATCAAAGTTCCATAGTGCCAAAAGATTCGGATAAAGAAGTACAATCCCATCCTTTTGGTTTTAATGGCGATATCTCAGTATATACTCCAATTATTGATGGTTTGGCTAAAAACGGTATGGTATTCAATAGGGCTTATGTGTCAAGTTCGGTTTGCTCACCTAGTCGTTATACTACATTAACGGGGCGTTATGCTGGTAGATCTGAGGGTACTAATTATATGAAACAATATCCATACGGCCAACAATCAAGAGTTGAAAATAATATTGAATTAGAAAAAAATATGGACAATTTACCTAAATTGCTCCAAAAGGCAGGGTATAAAACTGGTTTTGTAGGGAAAAGCCATGTTATAGAACATGAGATATTAGACAATAATAAAAATTGGAAAAATTACGGACTTCTAGTCTACGATAAAAAATCAGATCCAAATGACAGTTCGGTTTCGATTGCCATGGCTCACAATCATAAGGAATGGTCCAGAATGATAAAAGAATATGGATTTGACTATGCTGAAGGTATTTATGCTGCCAATTTAAAGGAATTATATAACGATTCCTTGAATGTTCATAATGTTGAATGGAAAAATAAAGCAGCCCTAAATTTTATAGATCAAAATAAAAATGAACCTTTTTTCTTGTATTATAGTGAAACCATTCCACATGGTCCCGCTCCCTGGATAAAGAAAAACGGTAAATTTGTTCATGGATTAGATGCTAACCCAAAATTTACAGGAGAAGGTTATTTAGATGCAGATTACAGTTATTTGCCAACTAGAGAAGAAATAAAAAAAGAAATAAAATCTTTAGGTAAAGATGAAGCACAAGCTTGGTTGAGATGGTTTGACCATGCTGTTGGTGCAGTAGTGGATAAATTAAAGACAGAGGGAATTTATGAAAACACATTGATTGTTATTACTTCTGATCACGGTAATTATAATGGAGGAAAAACTACTCTATATGAAGGTGGAATAAAAGTACCATTGACGATGCATTGGCCAGCCAGCATAAAACCAAATTCTCAGTATGATGAGTTGGTTCAAAACATAGATTACACACCTACTTTTTTAGAATTGGCAGGAGTAAATTTAAAAGAAGTAAAAACAAAATTAGATGGTGTAAGTTTAAAAAATGTACTTGAGGGCAATAGTAAACCAGTGCATGATTATTTATATTTCGAATTGGGTTTTGCAAAAGGTGTAGCCACAAAAGACTGGAAATACATTACGGTTAGGTATGATGAAAAAACACAGAACAAGATAGATAAAGGAGTTCTATTTAAAGGTTGGAATAACACAGAAATCAAATTGCCTTATTATTTGAGCAATGGCCACCTAGGCCACCAGGCTGCTTTACATAACCCTTTTTATTTTGAAAAAGATCAATTATTTAACTTGAACACAGATTCTTTAGAAACAATAAATGTCTTTGAAAAAAATAAAACAGAAGCAAACGAAATGAAAAAACTCTTAGCTAAAATATTGAAATCCTTTCCACAAAGACCTTATGGTGAATTTACAAACTAATAATATGAAAGCAATAAAGCCAATACTTACAATCATAGTCTGCTGTTTTGTTTTAAACGGCAAGGCTCAAAAAACAATAGATACCATAGCTACAAAAGGGGGTAGTTATGACATACCAATAAAAATTCAATTACCCAAAAAAAGCATAGAGAAAAACCCTATTTATTTCTTTGTTCATGGTGGAGGCTGGAATGGTGGCACACAAAGTGAAGTACCTTCAGCAACGATCTCTGGAGATGCAAACTTCTTGGTTAATGAACTGGGAATTATTTATGTTGGGTTAGCCTATCGCTGCAAAGGAAATAATGCCACTTTTGCCGATGCAATAAATGATTTGGAGTCTAGTGTTAAGTGGTTTTTAGACAATGCAGATAGATTTAATGCTGACACTTCCCGAATTGGTTTTGGTGGTGCTTCGGCGGGATCTACATTATCTGCTGTAATGGCACAAAAATATCCAAACTGCAAGGTTTATATAGGTTCAGAGGGAATGTATAATTTAGTAGACCATGATGAAAAAGAATCTCCATTTCCCAGTACTGAAGCTAGAAAAATTTATGGGTTAGATACAGTAGAAAAAAGCAAAATTGCATCTGCATTTTATAATTTAAAAGAAAATCCACCTGCTACACTTTTATTGCATGGAAAAGAAGACCGCTTGTGTCATTACACACAAAGTATAAAATTTGCAGAAAAGATTAAAAAATCTGGCGGTAAAGCAAAGGTTGTGCTCTATGATGAAATAAATCACACCTGCTTAAGTGCTGCTTATCCAGATGTTTTTAAAAAGAGTGTACTGGAAATTGCAAATCTCTTTGTTAGTGAATTCAAGATTAAAAACAAAAATATTGATACAATCCAAACCGCATTAGATAAACAATTAGAAAATCAGTATCCATCAGTAAATATCTCAGAAAGTAAAATTGTTGGTTCATGGAAGCTTAATAATGAAGAATTAGTTTTTAAACCTAATGGCAAAGGAGAACAAAAAAACAATAATAATGTAAAAGAATTTAATTACATCATAGAAAATAATATCATAAAAATAATAACGGAAAAACAAAAAGAACGATTGTTTATTTTAAGGAAAAATAATAGCAACATATATGAGCTAATTACTGATGATAAAGAAAATAAATACCGAAGGTTAAATTATATAAAACAATAAATTCAAATATGAAATTTAAACTTCAACTAGTAATAAGTATTTTTCTTTTAATTCAAATACATGCCAGTCCTCAGGCACAAAAAAAGAAAAATATTCTCTTCATCATTACAGATCAGCAACGGTATGATGCTTTAAGTATTGCTGGAAACACCGTCATAGAAACTCCTAATCTTGACCGATTGGCAAAACAAGGCGCCTATTTTAAAAATGCGTACACCCCAGTTGCGGTTTGTGGGCCAACAAGATCATGCATATTGACAGGAACAACCATAGGTACTAATGGAGTAACCACTAATGATAAAACCTATTACTATAAAGACGAACCCGTAATGGCAATGAAAACATTCGATGAAATTCTTACAGAAAATGGATATCATTGTGAATATTATGGAAAATGGCACGTACTCACATCTCATGCAACTGTTTACAAAAACCCAAACAAGTATGCAAAAAATGGCAAATACATGTTTGGACCTGAAGGTCAAAGTTATATGTATAAAGATTATCTTGATGAAGTCTATCCCAAAAGGGAACCTCAAGGCGATGAATTATTAGATAATTTTACTCAAAGACCTTATACTCCCGACCCTTTGGATGTTAACTTTGGTAAATCTTATGAACAGGTAAAAAAAGAAGATAAAAAGTTTTCACAACCCAATTTTCATGGAAAATCTTCCATTCTTCAAGAACAGACGATTACTGCTTTTTATGCAAAACAGACAATAGATGCCATTGAGCGTCTTAAAAATAAACCTTTTAGTATTACGGCATCATTCCATTTTCCCCACGCACCCATGATTCCCTCCCCACCTTATTATGGTATGTATCCCCCAAAGAATATGAAGGCACCTATTAGCATTCACGATGACATGACAAATTCCCCTTATTCAAATGCTAATGGAAGAAAAAAATTACCAGAGTTTGCTGACGAGGAAAAAATTAAATACATGATTTCAAATTATTACGGCTTAATTAAAGAGATAGATATTTGGATGGGTAAAATCATGGACAAATTAGATGAAACAGGACTTACAGATGACACTTTAATCATTTTCACGAGTGATCATGGAGAAATGCTTGGAGCCCATGGCATGCGTGAGAAAAATGTGTTTTATGAAGAATCATCTCATGTGCCATTAATTATAAAGATGCCAAATCAAATTAAACAAAATACAACTGTTAATGGTTATGTTTCTAATGTCGATTTATTTGCCACTATTATGGATTATCTTAAAGTGGGTAACTATAAATCGGAAGGCGAAAGTTTAAGAGACTTAATAGAAGGTAAAGCTACAAACCACGGGAAATATGTTGTTACAGAGTGGGATTATAACGGCCCTACATCTCCAAATTATATGATTGTTAAAGAGGGTTGGAAGCTAATGGTACCGTACACAGAAGACTCTAATGTTTTAAATGCCTTATATGATTTGAATAAAGATCCGTATGAAATGAATAATTTATTAGGGATAAACCCCAATAGAAAAGAATTTGAACAAAAAGCAGAAGAATTAAGAAGTTGCTTATTAGAATGGTTGCAAAAAAATAACTCTAAGCATTATAATGGCATATTAAATCGAAAATTAATTTAGTTAAAAAAAATGGAATAATTCGCTTTAAAATTAGACCTTTATTAATTACAAAATTTGGGGTCGAAGTAACTAAAATACTATGGACGGGTAGTTCATAGATTTGGTTTGGCAGACTTAAAGTCTGCTAGGTTTTATTTATATGAAATCGCCATTAACTAGAAGTTTGCGCAAGCAAACACCAATAAATAAAAGCGATAACATATATGACCGCAAAAAAATCAGATTTTACATATATGAATCATTATAATTTCGCCATAGATTCACGGATTTTTTTAAATAGTTCCTAATCTGTGAATCTGTGGCAAAAAAAAAATTAGAAGTTTAAGCGAAATGCACTGAAAGTGCATAGTTCAAACTCTATTTGAGATCAACAAATCATCCTATAATTGTTAATCTAAAGAGCTCAAAAATTTAATGAAAAGACGCAATTTTATAAAATCAACTATAATGTTTTCTGCTGCTGCATTAATAACACCAAGAGTTTATGCATCAACTTATTTTAAGAATGCTAAAAAAGATTCTTTTAAAGGATTTATTGTGTCTGACTCCCATTTTGGTTGGACCAATAAAATGCAACCTCCCATTGAGGAACAAGCGGCAGCAGTTAAAAATATTATGAAAAATTTTCCAGATTTAGATATTTTTTTAGATACTGGAGATGCACATCATAATGACCATCATAATAATGGAAATCCACATAAAGCAAGAAAAGATTGGGCAGATATTATTCAGAGCGGCTGTGAGCAACTCCCTTTTTATTATGTAATTGGTAATCACGAATTGCGTTCAAATGAAGATGATGATCCAGAAATGCGCTCAAATAGTATGGGTAGTAATACCTGCAGACCTTATTATAGTTTTGATATGCAAGGCATTCATTTCATCTCTTTTCCGCAATTGATTAGAGCCGTCTATATTACTGAAGAAGCATGGGATTGGTTAGATTTAGATTTAGCAATTAACAAAGATAAAACCATCATAATGTTGTCACACAATAACATTATTGGCACAACAACAGGAAATGAAAATGGGTATAGAGGTGTAATGGACAGTGATAAAATGCTAGCTGTATTTAATAATAATCCGAATATAATTGCTTGGATGCACGGTCATAATCATAATTTTGAAATAGTAAATAGAGACGATATGTTATTCGTTTCTAATGGAAGAATTGGCGGTTTTGATCTTAGTAAAGGGAAATATGGCATTGGAGGTGTGTATTTCGAAATTACAAAAGATTTTAGTACACGACAATTTTAAAAAATTGGCATAATAAACATAAATTAAGTTCTTTTAAATTTTTATATAAAGCTGATATTCAGTATATTAAAGGTTAATTTCTTCGTTATGCCTTTAAAAAAGAAT